>Ga0268246_10000842_pt1 | contig 12038 bp, 12 predicted proteins | sample AgamicOrSfe_FD_200242 | JGI IMG/M metagenome (GOLD analysis project Ga0268246, IMG submission 200242) | Agave microbial communities from Guanajuato, Mexico - Or.Sf.e (v2) (version 2) | ecosystem: Host-associated > Plants > Phyllosphere > Phylloplane/Leaf | place: Guanajuato, Mexico | collected...
GTACCTGATCAAGACGCGGAAGAGCGGGCAAAGGCTACCGAGAGTAGAAGTTGAGGAAATGGGACCAAGGATTGACTTCAGGATGGGCAGGATGAAGGAGTCTGACGAGGACATGATGAAGGCGGCATTGAAGAAGCCGAAGGGCAGTGAGGTATGTGTGGCTGGCTCCATCTCGAATGTACATGATGCTAACTCGACTACAGCCAAAGGCAAAGAAGAACATCACGACCGATCTCATCGGAGACAAGGTCGGCCGCATCCACGTCGGCAAGCAGGATCTTACTCAGCTACAAACACGCAAGATGAAGGGTCTGAAGAGGAGTCGTGGCGATGTGGATGGCGACGGAGATGCGGCAATGGCAGATGCTGGAGATGCTGGCAAGAAGCCGAAGGTCTAGGCAGACTCATGATGTTACTTTGTCCATTTTAGCGAGGCGTTCGGCGCTCAAAACTCTTTGGGAATTCCAAGGATGTACAGTCACAGGTTATAAGTCTAGATAAATGGGGAGAGTGCCGTCGGAGTTCTGCTCAGACTTATGTCCTAGTACAGTAAACCATGTTTCCTAGCTTCTGAATGCGTAAATAGCGAGTATGTTCCCCTGGGTTCTATATTTGTTATTGAAAGCTTGTACAGCCATGCGTGCGTGCTCATACTGTTCGGGTCAGCCCGCAATTTCATGCTTTCGAGCCTTCGTCTTCGTCGCTGAGCAACGACTCCAACGACTCGAGCTGATGTAGTGGCTCAAATGCAGCATCGAACGCCTCGTCATCCTTCGCACTGCTTTTGCTGCGTACGAAGTAGCCAAGTCCACTAAGTGCAGCCGTCATCGATGTAACCCCAACGAAGATAATGACACCAGAATACTTGGAAAGACCATAAGCACTGATATTGACAACAGTACCCGTCAGGACTTCACTGATGGGTCCTGCTATCATGTTTGCGATACCTCTCTCGCAGATGAAGACGCCAAAGATAAGCGTAGACGTCGCTGGATCTGATGTTAAGTATGTGGACATACGGGACCTGAGCTCAGTTAGCACGGGAGAAATAGCTTGTAAGCTAGCTACACACCATAAGACACTATAAGCAGCACCAAACGAGCCGCAAAGTACAGCGAAAAATGCAAGAGGCGAAAAGCTCTTCGCGGGGCCCCATAGGAGTAGCGCGGAGAGTGCCGGTACTGCAGTCGACAGTGTGACTGGGATGTAGATATTCACCTTGTCCGAGAGGTATCCCAGTCCCATTTGACCAGAAAATTGTGCAATGTTGTAAAGTGCCAGAAGCATGGCGCCTTGACCATGGGACAACCCGATTGTATGCGCATACTCGGGTAAGAAGAAGCGCGGCTGGTAAAAGCTCAATGCCTGCACAAATACTGGCAGTGCAAATATCCAGAATGCTTTGTCCTTGGTGAATTTGAAACTACCCAAGCCTTTCTCCCCTGGACCAGCCCCATCAGCATGCTTCGGGGGTCGCACAAACCACAGTCCTGGCCCAGTAATAGCTATCATAAGTGCTGCGGTACTCCTCAGGGCTACTCGAAACCCATATGAGCCAAGTAGACCTTCGAGCACAAATGGCAGAACGATACCGCCAATTCCTGACGCAGCATAGATGATACCATAGATGGTCCCCCGACGCTTCACGAACCATTCATTGCACATGAGTAAGAATGGCGTATAGCACAACGGCCAGCTCACGCCGTACATGATACCCTGGAACAGCATGAGCTGCCATACCTGAGTGGCGAAGCTGGCTAGCACTAGACTGAGGACGCAGCCAGCCCAGCCTATACATAGGATATGACGCTGATAATCAGGATAGCGCAGGCAGATGGGCGAGACGAAGGGAAATCCAAAATTGGAAAATCCAGTACACAGTGCGCCAATGGTGGGAAGAGAGCTACTGCCGGCGAAGAGAGGATTCTTGGCGTAGTGGGCTTGGAATACGCCAAACGAGAGTGGAAACTACGGAGAATGAGATTCGGGGCGGTTCTTGTAATATATGCTAAGCTGAGAGTGACTTGCCGACCACATCAAACACTCTATCAACCAGCATCCTAGCACGAAGCGGCGTGCCTCAGCTGATGTCTCTCTTTTGGATTCTTCATCTTCGCTCAGAGGCTTTGCTTCATTTACTTCTGACCTTCGAGGCATTCTCGGTGAGTGGAAAGCTTGCCGTATGACTACTCAGCAAGTCTGTACGGCACTCTCCAAGCGAAGCCTTGTCTACACTTTTTCCTGTCCTGTGAATATCTTCACGAGAGAACATCACTCGAACGAACATATCCAAGTGTACATTGAGAATCAAAAACGGAAAATGAAAGCACAATGATGAAGAAGTAATTGTGATCAGCTCATGCTGTCCACCGAGTTTCTTGTTCATCGCATCGTGTGTCTCCACTGAAGTTCGCTGGACTCGCTGGACCCTTGTTTCACCAGTGCCAAGCATCTCCAATGGACACCTCTCGTTGTTGCTTGAAACATTCAGCAGCAGCAGTATAGCCTCAAAACATGGCGTCTCTAGCTTCGTTCCGCACCCTCCTGAGGGGCGAGAGCGGGAAGAAGACGCGCGGGGTGCTCAAGGTTATCATCCTGTGTCTCATCGCAGTTGCTGCTATTGCCAGTCGTCTATTCAGTGTCATCAGTAAGGACTCCCTTGCTCATGCGCCATGGTCTGGTCGAGTATCATGCTAATATACTTTGTTCAGGATTCGAGAGTATCATCCACGAATGTATGCATGTTCACGTCCAGCACTTCCCCTCAAGAATCAGTACTGACACGTCCAAGTCGATCCTTGGTTTAACTTCCGAGCAACAAAGCATCTGGTTGAGCATGGGTTTGTCAGCTTCTGGGATTGGTTTGACGACAGTAAGCTTTCTTCTATATTGGACGCGCACCGGATACCATACTGATTGCGCTTCGTAGAAACATGGCACCCTCTAGGTCGTGTAACAGGAGGAACTCTATACCCTGGCCTCATGGTTACTAGTGGTGTCATCTACCACGTCCTGCGACTTCTCACCTTCCCTGTCGACATCCGAAACATCTGTGTCCTCCTCGCGCCAGCATGTTCAGGCTTCACGGCATTCGCGTCATATCTCCTCACCTACGAGGTTTCGGACTCTTCGTCAGCTGGTCTGCTTGCCGCCATTTTCATGGGTATCACACCCGGCTATATCTCCAGGTCCGTTGCCGGTAGTTACGATAACGAAGCTATTGCTATCTTTCTCCTGGTCTTCACGTTCTATCTATGGATCAAGGCTCTGAAAGAGGGCAGCGCAATGTGGGGAGCGTTGACCGCCCTATTTTACGGATACATGGTGGCATCATGGGGAGGTTATGTGTTCATCACGAACCTGATCCCGTTGCACGTATTCGTGCTCATTTGCATGGGGAGATTCAGCGCGAGACTATATGTCAGCTACACGACCTGGTACGCGCTTGGAACTTTGGCTAGCATGCAGATTCCTTTCGTCGGATTCTTGCCCATCAGGAGTTCCGACCACATGGCAGCTCTGGGTGTCTTTGGTCTCATCCAGCTCGTCGCTTTCGTCGAATTCATCCGTACCCAGGTACCATCAAAGCAATTTGCAGTCCTGCTACGTGCCATTGTCCTCTTCGTCTTCGTCGTTGCTTTCGGCGGTCTGGTTCTCCTTACAGTCTCTGGAACCATCGCTCCTTGGTCTGGACGTTTCTACTCTCTTTGGGACACTGGCTACGCTAAGATCCACATTCCCATTATTGCATCCGTCTCTGAGCATCAGCCCACTGCCTGGCCTACCTTCTTCTTCGACCTCAACCTTCTCATTTGGGCTTTCCCCGCAGGTGTCTATCTTTGCTTCAGGAATCTCAAGGATGAGCAAGTCTTCGTTGTCATCTACGCAGTACTCGCCAGTTACTTCGCAGGTGTCATGGTTCGTCTCATGCTGACGCTCACGCCTGTTGTTTGTGTTGCTGCCGCCATGGCCATTTCGAACATTTTGGACTCCTTCTTGGCACCATCGCCACCTGAGGAGACATCTGCGAACGGAAGTACCAATGGCACCGCCGATGCTGCCAAGAAGACTCTCGATGCTGTACCTACTGGACTAAAGTCGACCAAGGAGACGTTCTTCGGCATCTACAACCATCTCTCTAAGACTTTCACAGTCGGTGCTTTCACTCTCTATCTGCTTGTATTTGTGCTACACTGCACATGGGTTACATCGAACGCATACTCCTCACCATCCGTCGTGCTTGCTAGTAAGCTACCAGATGGGAGCAACCACATCATCGACGACTATCGAGAGGCATACTACTGGCTCAGACAGAACACCCCACCTGACGCCAAGATCATGTCCTGGTGGGATTACGGCTACCAGATTGGTGGCATGGCTGACAGGCCCACACTCGTTGACAATAACACCTGGAACAACACGCACATCGCAACAGTCGGAAAGGCCATGAGCACTCGTGAAGAAGTCAGCTACCCGATCATGCGGGCGCACGAGGTCGACTATGTGCTTGTGATCTTTGGAGGTCTTCTTGGCTACTCTGGCGATGATATCAACAAGTTTCTGTGGATGGTCAGGATTGCCGAAGGTATCTGGCCAGAAGAGGTGAAGGAGCGTGACTACTTCACTGCTCGTGGCGAGTATCGTGTTGACGACCAAGCTACCCCAACTATGAGGAACAGCATGATGTAAGTTTGGTCAAGGCTTATTGCTGACAACGTATTCTAATGTTTTTGACAGGTACAAGATGTCCTACTACGGATACAACAACCTTTTCCCACCTGGGCAAGCTCAAGACCGTGTCAGAGGCTCCAAGATGCCTGCAGAGGGTCCTGAACTTTACAACGTCGAGGAAGCTTACACCACCGAGAACTGGATTGTCCGACTTTATAAGGTCAAGGACCTCGACAACTTCGACCGTGATCACCAGAGCGCAATGGCTTTCGACAAGGGCACGAAGAAGAAGCGTGCATCGAAAAAGAGAGTTGCCAGAACGCTGAGAGTGGACTAGGCCTGCCAAAAGAGATGAAGGGATGAAGTAAAATGTATATGTTAGAATATGGCAAGTCAAGAAAAACTCGAATTGGCTTTTCAAAAGAGAGCTTGTTTCCAACGTCATCAAGATATGTGGCGTTGTTTCAGAGTTGGACAAACCCACGTGACCTTCTGGTCTTTCCTCCGAACGACGTCTGGTCATGCCCTTCGTTCCTTCCTCTTTTAACACCAGCTCCAATGTCCGCAATATCAGAAAGAACTACCACTCGAGATCTGCATGTTCTCTCAATGTGACACCTCTGCTGCGTGAACAACAAACATCAATCGCATTCTCAAACACTTTTATTCCATTCGCTTTTGTATTGTTTCATATTTGTTTGATCGCATTACCTGTCTGAGCGCGTTTGCGCTGTACTTGATCTCCATCTGACCTGTTTGGCTCTTCCGTCCGATCATCGAAGCTCCATCATGTCAGGCTACAGCGTCCCTATGGCGCCAGCTTTCATCAACCACCATCCACACAATCCGATTGTGTAAGTCAGCTTTCTCATCTTCAATTTTACACTTATGCTAACAATATCACTCCCCACCAGTCCTCACGCCATACTAGAACCGGGCCAACCCTTCGCGAATTCTGCTTTCCAGCCCTGGCAACAGCCATCTCTCGTCGACCCTCGCTGGCTCGCAGAGCAATCCAGACACAAGGTTGGCCTCGACACTGTTCTCGCAGCCTTATGCGGTCCTTCACTGGGCCCAGAGAGACGAATATGCCTTGTGAGACCTCATCTGACACGAAGACAGCGCGAGTCGTCTGAGGAGACAGTTGATATCGAGCGGCCATTCCCGATTCCCACGGTCGTCGGTCGCAAATTCAGATGGAGAGGCAAAGCCAGTGCGCGAGCTCGAGGACCCCCTCCACCACCTGTACAGTCACAGCAACGGCGACAAGAGTTTGAGCAGGACTCGGCGGCATCTTCACGGTCGACGAGCGAGGATGAGAAAGTGGATGTCAAAGTCCGCGATCGTCATGTCAAGCGACGGACGAGGCTGAAGCACGCTCCAGCACAATATGACGGACCTGCATCGGCCGACAACCAGCGCAGACGAGATCGAGGCAAACGAATCGATGCCACAGAGGTCACGACATACAAGCATTACTGTGTTATGTGTGGCAGATCTCGCTCGAAGACATATCATAGCGAGCATCCTTGGGGCCATGGTATCAAGCCAGATGTGGGAGTCTGTCGTCGCTGCAAACCTGGGCATCGCCTCAGAGAGCCTAAGGAGCCAAGGGAGCTCACACCGCCGGACTCGCTCGTTGACGAGGAGTGGGTTAGCGAAGAAGAAGTGGAGGAGGTCGTGGTGAGACAGTCAGGCAAGGCTGGAGCTAAGCAAGCTCCTCAACTCGATGGTGCCTCGAACCGACAGGGCGAAAAGCGTCAGACACAGATCCCTGCTGCTGGCAAAGACGACAAGAGGAAGCAACGGAGGTCCGCCTCCTTCGATAGCCTCGTCACCATGGTTGAAGCACTTCAAGATGAAGACAAGACAATTCCAAGCGGGAAACACAAGCCAGTCATCACACATCGTCTCATCTATCGCTATGTCCCAGACCAACAGCGCATGACCTCAAGACAGTTAGATATTGATCAGACTCACATCACCATCCAAGAAACTCCTGTCGCCGCTCCGTCGTCCAGAGCAGGACGTCACGGCCGCATGTCCTCTGAAAGTTTGCCAGCCAAGCTGCCCTCCACAACTCAAGGCGCAAAAAGTCACACCGCAGAGATCATTGCCTCGCACCCTGGAGCTTGGACACGTGGGAAGATGGTTCAGGTTGTGGAAGATGAGGTGGCGTATTCGACGTCGTCTGAGTCGGAGCCTGATCCTGCTCCTACCACGGTAACGAAGCAACAAGAGAGGCCTATCTCGCCGCCAGAATGGTACTTCCGAAGGTACACACGTCAGCGGGCGCCATTCCCTCCCAGCCAGAAAGGACCGTCGTCTGCATCTCACAGATCTTCGAATGCAGGACGTGGTGATGTGAAGGACCCGCCAGCACCACGCCTTGGACGTGGAGGAGGTGGTCGTGCGCAACGTACTAAAGAGCGTGCTTTTGCACCGCCACCACCGCCAACTGCTCCTCGTCCCTATCAGTCAGACTCCGAGGACGATGACGGAGAAGACCCCTATCTTGAAAAGCCAACCCGAGTCGTGTTCGCACCAGGCACCAAGCGAGGTTCTGGACCTCGGGCAAGACCAACTGCTGAACCCTGCACTGATCTGCCAGAACGAGCCCGTGGTGCAATGCGAAGGGAAGAAGAAGGGCTGAGAGACTACGAAGAGGCACAGCGGGATAAAAGGGAGGCCAGACACATCCGCCGCGAAGTCAGACGTGATGCGCAGAAGGATGGCGGCGCGTACATGGAGTTGGACGGACATTGGAGTGTGGATGAGGATGTGCATGAGAAGAAGGGTCGGTGATGTGATCTGACGAGCGAGTTATTGTGGTAAACGACTGTATTGACAGACTGTGTATAGAACCAATCGACGAAGACACCGCTGAAAAGCATGAGTCGAAGCCAGAAGTACACTACGAAGACATGTATCCCTCCCTCAGACCTCCACGTTCCGTGTCCGGAAACGCACGTATACAACCTGAACCCAACGCAAGATCACCACGACCACAACCCTGCAACTCCTTCACCGCATCCGCCCTCCTCGCCACCGATACAAACAAAGTCGGCACCAGCTCAATCTCATCGCACACGTCCTGCCTCCCACCATCCTCTCAAACGCAACCTCGCCGCCAAACTCAAGCAAAAGAGAGATATTTCAGTCCCTGGGACGTGCACGTTGAGGGCGCAGAAGGCAACTTCACGGCGCCGTCGCTGCTGACGGAAGATCCGACTGCGGGACATACGGCGTGGCCATGTGCTATGCGTGTGGCTGAGCCGGCGGGGTTGAGCATTTTCTCGAGGCCGAAGGGGGATGTGGAGTTTATGAGTGGTGGGAAGAGGGAGGATGGTGGGTTCGAGGTTGGGTATGAGATTCGGCATGGGGTCAATGAGGGGAGGTGTGGGGAGCGGGAGAGGGAGAGGGAGAAGTGGGAGAGGGATAGGAAGGGAAAGGAGAAGAAGAGGAGGCCGGAGATGAGGCGGTTGAAGACTGATACGGTTGTGCAAGTGTCTGCGCATAAGGATATGGACGATCCTCTGAGCAGCAGTGGAAGATCCTTGTCCATGCCCGCAGCGGTAGAAAAAGAAGACGTCTCGCCGGTGAAGCTGCTCCTGCCTTCACCCATCCGGGTCGAAGAGCCGCGACTTAAAGGACGTCCAAGTGGAGAAGATGACGGCAAAGACGAGGCGCAAGTGCAGGTACACGACTTTGCGACAAACTTGGACGCCAACCCTTCGTCTCTCGACGCTGGTGAGCCTGGTGAGCCTGGTGAGGCTGGTCAAGCTGGTGAAGATGCCGATGACAATGACGCCAACGACTCCGACGATATCAGCCCAGGTGGTCACCATCACAGTCCTGGGTATGCGCAACGCCTGATACGCGCGAGGCGCGATGTAAGACGGGGAGCGAGGTTGCGTAATGGTGTTGGCGGTGTGGAGATGGCTGCTGGACGTGAGTGTGAGAAGGAGAAGGAGAAGGAGGAGGAGGAAGAGGGATAAAAGGAGGAAGAGCATGGTTTGGCGGAAGTGTTTGAGCGGTTTAGGACGTGGAAGTGGAGTGGTCAGTGAGGGGTAATTGTGAGGACAGATAGCGATTGGGGAGTGGTTATTCATACTGTGGTGTAGTGTAAAGCAATACACAAGTAGAGGCAGATGCAAGTGTGCAGCAGCAGTATTGGAGTAGACTGGAACAAACGCAGCAGAATGCTTCTATTAATGCTTACGGTATGCTATGTATTGTTGTTGTGCAATATCATGTCATGCAAGGCAGTGTAGTGATGTGATGTTGCGTTGGTGTGCAGTAGATAAAGTATGTAAGCTACATTACTAATTACCATGTTTCTGCCAGCCAGCAGCAATAATGGTCATTGCCATCCTGATCTCGCTGGATCCTCGAATTCATCTGATATTTACAAATACGCAGTGTCAATAATTATACATGGTGGCGCGAAATATGTTGTCATATAGCCGAAAAAGGTGCTCGTCTCCGATCATCCATCCTGTGGATGGTCAACAGCCAAGCCTGCTTGAGCTGCGAACGGGGCGTGATGTCGAGAGCGATATTGTCGTTCGTGCCGATGGGTGTGAGAAGCCGGAATGGTAGCGAGTATGCAGTGTATGGTCGTCTGTGCGACGTGTGAGAGTGAGAAGCTACGAGCGAAGCAAAGTGATAGTCGTTAAAGTGATGTGGTAGTAATCGTAAGCGAGGCCGTAAAGTAGTGTGCGCTGGTGGCGTATGAGTATGTACGTGTGCTGCTTTGTAGGCATATGTGTGTGTACGTCTGTGCGTATGTTATTCGGAATCTGCGCGATGAGCAAGATAATTTGGAAAGGCGCGAAGTATATCCTCGAACGACATAAAATGTGTTGCGAGATGATCTCCAGTGTGGGAGGTGTTGTACCATTCTACATACACGTCCACGATGAGTGAGGTGGCGAATGAGGGTTTGACTGGACGCGAGGACGCGACTGAACTTGCTCAAGCGTCCTGGAGGAGCGCACACGATTGATGATGCCTCTCACGGCGTTGTCCTTGTTTTCCTTTCTCGCTGCTTTCGTGAGCTCAGCAATGGCAGCATGGTCGGGTAGGATTTGTAGAGGTTCCAGGGCGAGGAGGTCCATAGACGGGCGCATCAGATCGATCTGGTAGTCTGTGTCGTCCATTGCTTGATCATCCTTGAATTCCTCTTCATCCTCGATTTCTGGTTGATAGATTATGGGATATGTGGTTGATGAGGTCGATGTGCTGAGAAGTCTGGAGGGATAGAATCCGGGTCGTTGCTGTAGGGGTTGTGATTGCACTTTCTCGTCAACTGCTCGATATTCAGGCCGTGTAAGAGTGACACGTAGTGTCGATTCACGGTCGCATCCGAAAAGAAAAGCTGACGAAAAGAGCTTGGATTCCATACCCATAGAGGATGTGCTTGGCATGGAGGGAAGAGTGGTCATCGTGGCGACAAAAGGTTGGGGTTGAGCCGACATTCGCGGTGTTGCTGGACTTGTGTCGATATCGTTAGTCGAAGTTGAAGAGATTGAAGATGCGTAGACTGGAGAATAGCAGCCATCGTCGTTGAGCTGGTAGTGTCCACCAGCGTTCATTCGGCGTGTGGCATAGTTAGACTTGTCGTCATCATCATCGGCGTCGTCCTCAGCTTCGTCTTCTTCCTCATCTTCAGGATCGTCTAAGAATGAGAGACTATCGCATTTCAAGGCTTTCTGGTAGTCAGAGATTGCTGTTCTTTTTCGCAGGTTTGGCTGCGGCCGTGTAGGTTTTGGTGCATCTTCTTGCACATCTCGATTCGAGCTCACAGGAAAGCCATGCTCTAGGATTTCGGCAAACTTCTCGTCAGTCCCAAAGTAGAGCTTTAGTTTCTGCTGTGTGGCAGGATCGCGGAGATATTGACGAGGTGTGGCTTCGTCCACTGATGAAGCATCCTCGATGGTCTCACAGGTAGATACTTGCTTATGCCGCAGCGAAGGCCGTGAGAAGGCTCTATGACCGATCTTCGGGGACTGCTTGATCCTGTTAATGCTGCGCGCAAATGAGGACTCTCTGGGCGAAGTAGGGTAGTCGTCTAGTCGGCTGTTGTGGGATTCGTGACTCGTGCGGCGACTGTAGGATGAACGCGGTCGAGCGTCAGACATGGCTGCCGAGCCTGACGAGCACGTCAGAGTGCTGGCCGACTGTCGAAGATGCTGAGAAGATGCGAGAGTGTAGTTCCCGTGAGAATGAGTGTGGGAGCTTCTCCTTGGGATGTAGGTAGAGCTTTGCTGAGCTAGCAAGACCTGCTCTGCAAGGGAGAATTGAGCCTTGCGGACTTTTGGAGGCAGTTGAGTGAACCAATCGTCTTCTGTTGGAGAAGACGATGGTCTTGTAGGTTTGCTATCGAACGTGAAGCCACTAAACGTCCCGCGGCTGTTGACCTGCTGGCGGGTCAATGGCTGAGCCGGAAGAGGTGTTTCAGAAGCTAGCACGACTGGCGCCGCTGTTGAAATAGCTGGGAGCTCAAGAAGCTTGGCTAGCAATCGCGATGATGAGTCGTCATAAGGCGCATCCGTGGAATGGTGAAGTTGAGGAGGCGATAGTGTCGTGGAGTGGATTGATGGTAATCTAAAAGCAAGTAGAGAGTCAGCGGAGGTCGATAAGGCTCATGTGGGAATCAGATAATCATGAGATGCTGGGCAGTGCAGAGTAAGCTTGGAGCTTGGAGACGGCAGTGACGGTAGAGTAAGAAGATCCCAATTAAGTTTTGCCTTGGACGCTGCTAGTCTTGCTCTGCCGTGGTGCGGGCGAGCCAACGGTCCGGAACCTCTCTCTCTCTCTCTTCAAGCTCCTCCTCACCCGGCTCATACTAGCTCCAAATGATGAAACACGCTCATGCTCAGGACACTCGAAAAGAGAGTCATGAATGTGGTGTCATGAGTATGAGTATGTCATATCGAACAGCGGTCTACACAACTTGGTGCGAGATCGACGTCGTCGCACAGTCGCACGATAGATGCCAGCCGTCTTGTATTGCATGTACTCGGTACAAAGCCAGGGACCAAATAGCCCGAGGGTAGTACAACGAAACATTGAGCAGATAGGAACTGCTCGAAACAGAACAGAAATACTCACGTTTCAAGTTGACCGTCGCCATGTTGATCGACCATGCCTTGGTCACAGCCCGTGTCCTTCAGACCTAGTGCTGCCATCGGACTTTGTGCCACGCTCGAAATTGGCGTCTATCGCTTGTTTGGGATTACGTGTTTTCGTGGGAAGTCGTCGATCGATTTAGTGCAAGTCGTTAGTGTGGGTTGTGAACCGCCAGTCGGTAGGTGAGATTGAGTTTGGCTATTTGTAGGATTTGGAGTAGAAGAGGCGACAAG
>Ga0268246_10000843_pt1 | contig 12024 bp, 10 predicted proteins | sample AgamicOrSfe_FD_200242 | JGI IMG/M metagenome (GOLD analysis project Ga0268246, IMG submission 200242) | Agave microbial communities from Guanajuato, Mexico - Or.Sf.e (v2) (version 2) | ecosystem: Host-associated > Plants > Phyllosphere > Phylloplane/Leaf | place: Guanajuato, Mexico | collected...
GGTGGGTCGGGCTCGAAGAGGATGAGGAGGGGGCCGAATGCGTAGCTAAAGAGGGGTGTGAGTGAAGGCAGGAAGGCAAGAAGGGAGGGAGGAGGACGCACAAGATTGCCAGGCCGATGGTGATGGCCCAACCGCCTGAGATGACGAATTTGTGGTCGACTACCCACCTGCAAAGTTGTCAGCAGTCAGCTTGTATAGACTCATCACAGAGAATAACATTTCTTACCATAACCACCACACGGCTCCATTCCACAACGGCCGTCCAATAAGCACAAAATACACAAAACACACCAACAACAGATAGACCGAATATTCGAACAGCTTCTCCACCCACGGTTTCCTCTGTATCTGTATCGTGCGCACCTTTGCCTTTTCAAACGCGTCCACCAGTGTGGGTCGTCTTACTGCATTCGCTACTGCGTTGACAACCACGTCGATGACGCTCGGTCGAGGCTGCATGTTTGAGGCAGTCCGCATCGGCGGTTCACCTCCTTCCAGATCAACGGCATCATCAGTCTGTGGTGCCAGTGTGCTTCGACGACGTCCAAAGTTGAAGACCGCGAGACCACGACGAGCAGACGATGCAGATCGAGCAATTGGCGGTCGGTCAGTAGCAAAATCTTGAGAACTGACATCGCCGCCGAAGGTGCCGGACTGATTAGATAGTGTGGGTGCTGGTCTTCTTGATTGAAAAGGCGAGAGAGATGATTCTGTGGCCGTTCTTGGTGGCGGTCTTGGTCGCGCTGTTGATGATTTCCTTGATTGAAAGGGTGACAGGGACAATTCTGTCGCTGTTCTCGGGGCCGGTCTTGGTCGAGAGGTTGAGGAACTAAGCGATTGACGACCGCTTCGTGGTTCTCTGCGCTCTGGAATACGGGAGAGCTCTTGTCCAAGCGGCATGGAGGTCTTGCGAACATTTTTCGCGCTCGAATCATATTGTGGTGTACTCGTCCTTCGTAGTACAGCAGCTCTCTCTAATGTCCCCAACGTTATACTCTGCACCCTCTCCCGCGAGAAGCCAGGCGTGACCAATTGGGGAGCAATGATCTCGTCCGCCGTGAAGCCATGATCATCGGGAGCGTCCAGATTCGGTCTCCATGACGGTGTACTGCTGACACTCCGGATCAGGTTGATCGGAATCTGGATATCGCCAACACTGGTGGCGATTCGTTGAGGTGTAGTGTCTGGTGGATTGAAGAGGGTGCTATTCGAAGGACCCTCATTGCTCGTGTATTCCTGCTCCTTGATGTTTGAGAAAGAAGTATCCCATGACTCGAAACTCAAATAAGATCGACGGTCAGCATCAGCAGTTTCGACATCTTCATACACTGTCGCAAGTCCAGGTAGAGCAGTAGAGAGGTCGACCTCTGTTGATTTCGCAAGCTCGCCATATGGCGAAGACGAGCCCGAGGACGGCATACCGAAGTGTCGGGTCGTAGTTCACAAACTCACAAGCAGCAGGGTTCAGCACCAAGCACTGCACATGGTTGTTTCAGAGGGAGGAAACTCGTATCCTTGCTCACAAGAGCAGCGGGAAATAAGTGGAACATATACAACACGCCACCTGCCACCTCAAGGTTTCCCCTCTGTCATGCCATGCCGTGGCTCAAAGACAGTGACATTCAAATTTCGTGCGCCAAGACTTGCCATCTCGAAAGTGAGGTTACAAGGTAACGCTAAGCGCCTCGAGCAAGTGAACGATGGAGCCGGCAGAGGTGATCACGATTTGCAGGAGTCATGAAGGTGATGATGTTCAAATAGGGTTTTCGGATTGTCAGGGAAAATGAAATGGCATGTCCAGCGTCTGATCTTGACTTGGTCTTGCAACGGTTTCGCAGCATGAGGTCGAATTGAAGATTCAGTCAATAATGGTTCTAGGCATCAGCAATGGCTGACACACACACACACACACCAATCTCGCATCGGCAGGCACACTGATGAGACTCACACATATCAGCAGGAGTCTATACGTGTGAATTGCGTCAGTGTGCGTGCCAGCAACCCCAATGGCATATCCACTGCCCATGTCCACTGCATGAATGCCAGTACGTTTTCACCTGGAAAGGACAGACGAGTACGACGTCCCGAGCGTGGAGACAGTAGTATCGTCGTCTCAGACCCAATGTGTGTGTCAGCGTCCGAGCTTTGTCCAGATCTCGAGCCCACTACTACCCGCTGCCCAGCGTACAGCCAAATTCCTCCAGGTTCCAGCCACGGCCATGCCGTTCAGTGACAGACACGTCCTCAACTAGCAATCCCAAGCGAGCGACAGCCCGTCGCAAACTCACGAACGGAGGGGAACACTGGAGACGGGCAAAGGTGAGAGATTGACGGCTTGAACATGGTGTCACTGCATGGTTGTGGTTGGAGGCAGACTGAGGGCAGTGTTGGGTCGGGTGTCATGACGTTGGAATAGAGTATTTAGCGTCCGGGGATGAAAAGTCTAAAGAGAAGACCGGACGATCAGGTCCGGTTCGTCGTCGTCTGCGTCGTCTGGTCCCTGAACAGGTGTTCTTGGGCCTCGGTACTTTGTATGTCACCTCGCTGCCTCCAACAACATGCTACGAGCTTTCACTCTCACTACTACGGGAAGACGGTCCTAGTAAGGAGAGTGTGAGACGAGGAGAATGGGAGAGCAGCGGGCTCACGCAGCCAAATCCGATACTTGTCTAATCCTCGGTATCTAACTAGCCTACCATTCCGTAATCATCACACACCCCTCGGTCGCTTGCTCTTTCTGAGTTCATGGGGCATTGAAAGTGTCTCTCGCTGATACTATTTCTGAAACTACAGATCGAGGAAGGTCTCTCTCGCTGACCACGAGGGCCTTTCTATCTCTCCGTGCCAAGATGACCACGTTCCGCCACGCCCCTGGACTCTGTCTGTGATTCATATTGGCGTATGACTGACATTGTCAGCCGCAGCAGTGGTCCAGGTTCAGACTGCTCTGACACTAGAGGCATGACTCACGATGCATGCCGACCAAAGCCTGATCGCGGGACTGTCCTCCAGAGAAGGTAGAGCTTTCAAACGTCCACCCAGACCAGCAGGGATGAATGTCCTGGGCTGACCTTGCTCGGGTGCTTTAACATTCGCTTAGATGTTGTGCTGTGGATGACCAAGCTCAGCGTATGTAGCGTCCCTGGATCGCACCAATTAGCAACTTCCTCACTCCACCACGCCGCCCACCATAGCAGGCACACCCTCGACTCGAACTCACCATAAACTTCTTATGAAAATCGCTCCTCAGCAAATCATTCACAAACTCCCTCCTCTTCCCCTTCTCCTCCGTCCCCCTCCCCTGATTCCGAAACACAACATCATCATCCCACCTCCTCTTAACCCCAAACGTGCCCGTCCCCTCATCCCTTCCCCTCATCGGATCCAGCAACGGATTCCCCCTTGCTATATCCACCTCTCGTTGCTCCTCCGCTTTCCGCGCCAGTTCGTCCTCTTCTTTTTGTTTTGCCGCTGCGCGCTCTGCTTTTATTTTGGCGAGTTCGCGCATTAGTTCTGCTTCCTCGTCTTCTTCGTCGTCGGAGGACTCGTCGTCATCGTCGCCGTCGCCATCACCCCCGCTACCATCAGAGTCTGCATCTATATCATGCGCATCCTCCAGAATCAACCGCCTCCGCTTCATTTCCGCATCTTCCTCCACATCCTCTCCATCCCCTCTATTCACTCGAGCGTCCTCAATAGCTCCCAGAGGTGTGCTCCGCTCGCTCTCGCCATCTGCAATTGCTGGTGTAGTGCCATTCTTCCGCGCATTCACAGCTGCTTCGGCACGTAGGAGTTCGGCGCGGAGGTCTCGTGGTGCGGCATCGGCGGCGCCGCCTTGGCCTGCTTGTCGGTGTTTGAGGAGGGTGTGGGCGGGGAGGAGGCGTTGGTGGTAGGCTGGGCCGGTGAGGGCGTCTTTGCCGCGGGCGGGGTCGAAGGTGGGACGGTGGGCGGTTGTCATTGCGGCGAGAAATTGTATATGTACGTGATGTGGTGTTGACTTCTGAAATGTGTTGGTTGTTTCAAAAGACTTTTGGGTTAGCAATCTGGGGAAGCTGATGTTGAGTCTTGGTCACGTGCATCTTACATCGACGGCAAGGTACGAACACGTTCAAAGTACGACGCTTTTATAGTGATATCTTATGCTCTTGTTCTCATTAACTCATACTATGCTCGTCTACCTTCGTCATCATGGCTTCTTCGCCTTCGCTCCCTTTTTCCGGTTCACGGTAGCTTTTAATGCAGACAGCTTCTCCTCCGTTACACGTATAGCCTCATCAACTTCCCGATCACTCATCTGCTCATTGTTGACCTTTGCAGCCATATCATTCCGGCTCAGCAGATGCCGACTCTCTTTGCCCGCTACGTCATCCCCGATAGCATCCAGCCCTACTCTATCTTCTAACCAATTCCAGAGACCACTCTCTTCTCTTCGCCACATCTCCTCATATGCTGCCAGCTTATGTGGTGTCATCATAACCGATCTGCCTCCAGATGCAGTATGTGGTCGGAAGTATGCCTGTCGTAGCCATAGAATCGTCATCAGTAGAAAGAGCGCCGCAAATATGGTAGTCGAGTTCACCATGGACGATAGAGGCTCGAGTATATCATGAAGTGGTTCAAGAGGACCCCAGTTTGACTTGGTTTCAGTCTTCTTGCCAACCGCACCGTCGACATTGGCCCCCGCGAGAGTAACTTCTTCAGTATCAGATCGCTTTCTCCTGCCTTTGACTGCTTTCGTTTTGCTATTTCTGACAGGTGATCGTGACACAGGTGCTGCAACATTTGCTCTGAAAAACGCAACGATTTCTCTGGCATACTTTTCCTGACCACCATTGGCGCCTGTCTCGATAGGACCTATAGTCTGTCAGTGATGTGACTACTTTCCAAGCACTGCTTATCTTACCCTTTATCCAGCTTTTGCCGGACCACTCAATTGCGCAATTAGCGATGAATCGAGTAGAATTACCAGGGCCCCACATCAAGCAGTACTTGGTCTTCGTAACAAAGACGTTACCACTAGGGACGTCAGGAGTCAACGTTGAGCAAGTCACGGATACTGCCTTTTCAAGATCGAATGCATCCAAAGTTTGCGTGACAATACACTTTGTCGACTTAGGACCAATGGCAGCACCAAGGTACTTGATGTATGAGTATGAGAATGTCTTATGGTCTTTGTCCATGCCAATCTTGTCGTCTTCATACTGAACGTCAGTAGACTTCTGATCGTCGAACCATTTCCGCATGACGACTCCTGATTGCGGCCCGAACATCATCGAGTAGATCTTGCCGAGCGGTGCAGGTATTGTGGTGTCGATGAGTAACTTGTCATAATGGGTCGATTGATCTGTGCATTCTGTCGGTGCATGTGTGGCAGGTCCAGGGAAGTCAGCCACCGCTGCTAATGATTTGGAATCAGGTTTCAATGTGGCATTTGGCGCCGCATTCACGTTGACAGTACCAGAAGGTGACCTCAGGCTTACAGCTTTCGCCACTTCGCCTACATCGCTGCGAGTATCAATCCCGTCTGCTTCTATGATGCTGCCGACCTCTTCATCATCCTCATCATAATAGTCTCCAGAACCCTCCTCAGATCCTTCGACAGACTCTTCCAGTGCTTCGTCCTCGACTGGAGGTGTTGTGTTGTTGTCTACCTCATGACCATGCTCAGTGGCTTTCAGATGTGGATGCGTGAGCTTCCAAATACTGATAAGAAAGTCGTAAGTAGGATCCCGACTGATAAGACTGGCAAATACGTTCTTCGCATTCGTGCTTTGAATAACGACTGCATTGGGGAACACCATGGCAGTGTTCTTTTTCTCCATGGCGGTGATCTCCTCGAAGCCAATGACCAGATTAGTAACCCAACCCAGAATATTGCTTGCAAAGCATACATGCTTTTCAGACACATATAGCCGCCCTTGCAGCAAGATATCTCGCTGTAACGCAGCACTATAGTCTTCTATGAGATAATCATCCTCGGGGACACTGCGAAACAGAGCATGAAAGTCTTGGTTGCGCTTCGTACTAGCAACAGCATAGCCTGCAGGCCGATGTGCCTTGGCGGGTTCTGTAGCACTAGCTGCTGACGGGACGGCTAATCCTGCAGCACCTGCAACATTGGAGCTTTCGCGACGTCTTCGGCGTCGGTCACTGAGACGACTGCGTACAGACCCACTGCGTTTAAAGATGCCGCTCTCCTCACCATTCTTTTCCGACGCAGGCGGAGTTGTATCACCTGCTGTGCTGCCGAACACGCTAGCTATGGATTGTGGACGATGATTTGACGACACATCTGGGAGGGTAGAAGCTGGTCTCTCAATCGGACTCTTATCGACATAGGCAGCAGATACGGCTTGTGCAGCAGAGGCCTCTTCTGTCTTGCTGGGCATGTAACCAGTCTGCAAGATAGAGCTGGCACGAGTCCTTTTACTGACTGGGCTGCCCTGCATGGTATCCGATCCCTCCTCACCTTCCACTTCAGGGATACCAAGATGACTTAGACTCAGATTTCCTGATCCGATTGTAGCTATCGCAGGTTGCCTGGGCGGAGTGATGTCGCTGTTTTCCGTCGTGGTAGTGTTCGTCGTGACCGAGCTACCTTCAGGAACACTGGAGCCTGATCTTTCATCCGAGGCTGTGCCACTTCTGCTCCTTGTGCCGAGGGATTTATCAATCGAGGTACTGAGTTGACTGACAGCGTTTTGCGTAGCGGAGAACACCGAAGAAAAGAAGCTGGAGGCAGGTGGCTGTGTGAGAGAACCTCCTGGCGTTTTTGCTTCTTCGATAGCCGGGGTGAGTGGGTTGACCAGTCCACTGGAAGCTGCAGAGGACCCTTTCAGGCGGCGAACTGCTGAAGAGGGTGGGCCAGAACCCGAGGAGTTTTGTGCTAGTCTTGCTGCCACGGGCTTTCTTGCGGAAAAGGATCCGATCGATCCAGGACTAGCTATTACTGGTGTAGGAGGTGTGATAAAGGTGGTAGGAGTGCCAACTGGTGGAGGTGTAATGACAGGCTGAGGTCGTTCTCTTTGCGCAATGGCACCAACTGATTCCTGATCCAGCGGAGGTATAATCGAGCCCAGGATTGGTGAAGTTGGCAAGGCTCCAGCTTTTGGCGATACTGAGGGTTCGATGTGATCAGGGAAAGGTTGTAAAGTGGGTATAGGTTGTGGATTTGGCAGTACAGCGTCTCCCGGCGTCGAGCCTAGCGTTTCTGCAGCAATCAATGGAGAGGAAAGAGTCAGGAACCCTGCGTGAGATGTTCTTGTGTCGAGTGTAGGTCGGGATGCGCTGTATTGATGCAGGTGTCAGTGATTGCCTTTGCAAGATCGTGCCATGGCTAGTAGTAATAAAACATGATCACGCGAGACTGCTGGCGTGAGATGATCATGTATAGATGGAGGAGGGTCATGAGGGAAGAATGGAAACGATGTGAAGTCGTAAGCGAGGTCTTGGCTTGTGAAAGCCCCATGAGGTAATACTCCGCCTCGGCCATGCCAAGCCAAGCAGACTCGGCGCGGACGTAATCAAATGCCTACCGCATTGTCCGGCAGGGTTGCGAGTGAGAGATGTGGAAAGAGCACAGGAGAAGTACTTACTCGGCGTCAGAATCGTCTGTCAACAAGCTGCTGGCGATACTGTCTCTCCGTTGCGGAGATCTACCATTGGAAGCGTCGGGAGAGCTGATTCCGAGGGTATCAGCTGAATCACCATCTCGAGTGCCAACTCTGCCTCGTAGTGACTCTTCTGCCTCCGCTGCAGCGGCAGCTTCGTCCTTCTTGTTGCGCCTCTTGGATCCAATAAGTCTTGACAGTCTGCGGCCTGCAGTATCACCACTCTTTCGGCGCTCGTCTACTGACCCCCTCCTGCCTCCAATCTTCAACTTGTCCAGCTTGAGTTTGTCCAGGAAGTTGCCATGTTCATGCTCGTGCCCATCGATAGATGCTTCAGATGATGATATTCCAACATTCGAGCTCTTTCCACTACGTGTAGGTGTGAGGGTCGCTGCAAATCCTCTGTCCGGGGATTGACCTAGTCGTGGACTCGGGTCCATTGTGTGCGTGCTGGCCGTGGAAGCTTTGGTCAATATTGTTGTGTAGACTTGGATTCGAGACGCCGCTATACACTTCGACAGACAGGCATGCTGATGTTAATCAAGGATACTGCCAATCCAGCCAAGATAATCATTGTACCCCAGATATGTGAGCTGCAGAATGAACTTCGATTGTGCGTCGATAGTGACAGTGCCAGTATGGTTGACCAAGAAGATAGGGATAGCAGTGCTACTACTTCTTCAGTTCGAGGTAGATCAGAAGAACAAGAGAAGTAGACATGTTCAAGGCGGTATGCAGGGACGGCACGGCTTCCATAGCGAGGAGCCTCAGTCGTGAGGGGTCTCGTGATCAACAATCGTGCGTCATCGCGACTGCAGCTCCCCTCCCTCTTATGTACTAGATTGTTCTCATTACTTCGCATCTATACTACATCTTAACTTATGGAGGGCGCACCTCTCACTACTGTACGTGACACGGCAATGAGTCTCGTCACCATTCTTTACTCATCGCAGATAGGCCCATCTGGTGGCACGCGATGTGTTCAATGACCCTCCTAAGTCACCTTCATTACTAATCGAGCAACATGAAGCAGCCGCCAACGAATTTGGCAAGGCAGCTCATGATGTCGATGATTCTGAAGCCCTACGTGTTCTGGCTTTGCTAGAGCAACACCACATTCAATTGGCTAGCATCATCAAGACCCAGATTGCGCCGCCTGAGCCCATCCTAGAGGAGCCTAAAGCTGCTATACCAGCCTCAAAAGCTCAACCTATCACGACTGCACTCGAGGTGGCAAAATCTGCGACGGGAAGTACTGCGAACAGAGTTCCATCTCCAGTGCGATCTCGTCGTCCTCCACGCGACATCACTTCATCGATCGCGAGTAACTTGGCCAACGCGAGAGGCATTCCATCTCAGGACTCTTCACAATCACGACCGCGCCAATTATCGCCATCAGAGCGTCATTCGAGAAGTTCACAGCCCCCGCCTAGAGCGCAAGCAGAACGATCAGCTCAGCATGCTCGACAATCAGTTCCGAAAGAACCTGCATCCGCACAGCGCGTGGACCGACAAACATCACAGCGCACTCCGCCGGCTCCAAGCGAAGATTCCTTCCAGAAGTTCTATAGCACTTTCGAAGGCATTTTCTCCAAGATCTCTGCTCCACTTGCTTTCGCTGGGTTGCCATTACAGCCTGAGGAGCCAGCTTCGACTGCTGCATCTACCCCATTATCTGCTCGGACTACGGCGACCTCTGATGACCCGGCAATCAGTAGGCTATTCTCGCGTGCCGCTCTTCGCGCTGTGAAAGACAATCAGAGCTCAGCTGGTGTGCACGATAGCTTTTACGTGGTACCCACATCCGGAGGTACTGTATCGTATGCAGGCATGCTTTCGTCTCAGCAAAAGCCGCCCGCTCGCCACGTACGGAGCACGTCGGGTGCTTCTGAAACTCACGACCAATACGCTGATGCACATGAGACACAAGATCGCACTGGTGAACCTTCGTCGCAATCGACTTCAGTCTCTACGTCCAGTCGCCGCCCAAGCTCAAGCGTTGCAACTTCAGCACTCAATCCTGCGCCAAAGAAAACACTCGAAGAGCTTGAACTCGAGAATGCATCTCTCAAGCAGCTCACAGACAAGCTAAGCCATCGCCTCTACGACTGGGAGAAGAATGCACAAAACCAGAGCATGGCTCTGCAGGCCAGCATCCGCAGTCTGCAGGGTCCAGGCGCGCATAGCGGTAATTCGCGCCGGGTCACACACGATACACAGATGGCACCACTGGTGGAAGAGGAAGAAGAGGAGGAAGCGCGGGCTGTACTAGAAGCAGCACTGGCACACGCGCAGAAGGATGTCGAGAAATATGGTCGAGAGAATGAGAAGCTGAAGACCGTAGTGCTGAGATATCGTGAGCGTTGGGAGAAGTTGAAGGAAGGGGCAAGAGTGAGACGAGAGGGAGCAGAGAGAGATCGAGAGCGCAAGGTAGACGAAACGGAGAAGGAGGACGAGTAGGAGGAGTCCGTAAGAGGAGAAGCACGATTTACTAGTACTACCCCACATTTCAGCCATCCCCTCGTTTTCCAATGGGGACACCTTGCTGGCGCATTCATCTGTACATTGCTTTCTCAATCTCTCTGACTTGACGTGACAAGTGTCTAGATGAAGCTGCTGGTGATCGGACCGTGACGATTACTTCAGCACTCGTGGCTGTGACAATTTCTACAGTCCCGAAAGATGTCTTCCCCCTCCACTCGATTCGGTTTCACCTTGGACTCCTTCTTGGCAGCCGCCGATAGAACCCCAGGAGTCTGGCTTCTCGCTGGAGGCCTTACAGCTGCGCTGATCTACCTTGCTGTACGTACGACACCGCTCCAGCCACAGCCTGTGCACCAGCTAACTCCTTGAAGACCATAAGTTTCGTTTACATATTCGCGCCAATACCGCGGCAACCCTACACAGCCGAGACCGCATACCAGACAGTAGCTGCAGATGGAAAGATAATTTCAAAAGCACTACCATGTTGGCATGACCCATGGGTAGTAGAACATGCGCGGCGCCCCTTCGGTGCGAACGAGGTCGAAAAGGCAGAAGTCTTCGTCTCTATGGTCGTTCCGGCCTACAACGAGGAGGACAGACTGGTCGGAATGCTAGAAGAAGCCGTCGACTTCCTCGACTCGACCTTCCCCTCATCAGAAACACCTTCAGATAGCAGGCTCCGGAACAGGAAACCAGCACAAAATGGGACTTCCTTGATCCCAACCGACGATGCCTCCATCGACACCCCCACCAAAGCAAAAGGCTGGGAAATCCTCATCGTCTCCGACGGCTCCACCGATGCCACCGTCCGCGTCGCCCTCGACTTCGCCTCCAAGCTCAAACTCCGCGATTCCAGCATCCGCGTCATCACCCTCTCCCACAACCGCGGCAAAGGCGGCGCAGTAACCCACGGCCTGCGGCACGTCCGCGGCGAGTACGTTGGATTCGCCGACGCCGACGGCGCAAGCAAGTTCGCCGACATTTCAAAACTCATCACTGCGTGCGAATCCGCCGAGGATAGCCAAGGCCGCGCGCTTGCGGTCGGGAGTCGCGCGCATCTCGTTGGCAGCGAATCGGTGGTCAAGCGGAGCAAGTTGCGGAATTTCCTCATGCATTCGTTTCATCTGCTGCTCAGGCTGTTGACGCCACCGGCGACGAGCAGGATTGGGGATACGCAGTGCGGGTTTAAGCTGTTTTCGAGGGCGGCGCTGCCGTTTATTGTGCCGCATATGCATTCGGAGGGGTGGATTTTTGATGTGGAGATGTTGATGTTGGCGGAGAGGGCGGGCATTCCGATGGTGGAGGTCCCGGTGGGATGGCATGAGGTGAAGGGGAGTAAGTTGAATGTGGTGTGGGATAGCTTGGGGATGGCGTGGGGATTGGCTATTTTGAGGTTGGCGTGGGCGATGGGCGTGTATGCTACGTAGATGGAGGGAAAAAGTTGGGTATAGATATAGATCGCTAAACTGGCAAGTGAATCATCTCTTATTGCTTTTTCGACTAAAGTACCACTAGTGACGCACAACACCTCCAGCATCTTCACCATCGCTCGCTTCCCGCCACCCACGTCTGTATGCCTTTATGTCCACACGCCTGCACTTGCACGTATAGCATGCTCCACTTCCCCGGCCATGTATGCCACTTGAGATAAAAAGTTGAGGATAGATATAGATCATGCCATCTCTCAAAAATGAACACCACGCATCTCGTTGCGATAATGCACCATCATTTCCTATTCTCCCCCAACCACAACGCAACCTCAACCGCAACCCGACTCGGCTGATCAAACATGACAAGATGACCCGCCTCCTCCACCAGCACAACCTCCTCCACACCCAAGCCCAAAGCCTTCGCCAACCTCTCCGCCGTGCTCGCCGGAACCCACGCGTCCTCCTTCCCCCAAATAATCCTCGTCGGCACCAGTCCCCCC
>Ga0268246_10000844_pt1 | contig 12019 bp, 15 predicted proteins | sample AgamicOrSfe_FD_200242 | JGI IMG/M metagenome (GOLD analysis project Ga0268246, IMG submission 200242) | Agave microbial communities from Guanajuato, Mexico - Or.Sf.e (v2) (version 2) | ecosystem: Host-associated > Plants > Phyllosphere > Phylloplane/Leaf | place: Guanajuato, Mexico | collected...
AACCTGTCCGCTGTCAAACCAGCACTTCCCGGATTGCTGAAACCCCTCTCCATCTGCCTCTCATAGCTCACTTGCCTCAACCTGTTGCTATCCCTCGGTGTCAGCGCCAGATAGATCTCCACGCCGACCAAATGCAGGATGATCGCCAGCCACATGGCCATACCGAAGCTGATGCGTAGTGAGGCGCCAATCTGCTCTGGCTGCTGTCCAAAGTCAGCTTGTACCACAACGCGTGTGGCCGCGGTGGCGCCTGGTGTTGCACACGCAGGGTAAAGTTCGTTGACAACATTGGCTGAGTTGTAGATTGAGTCAATCTCGCCGCAGGTCATCGTGGTGAAGTACTCGCTGTGTTTTGTGGCGATGATAGCCGAGAGAATCATGATCAGGCGTAGTGTGATGATAGTGCCAAGGTAAAACATTGCTCGCAGCATCCAGGCACGGTGCTGGTCGATCTGGAGACGTTTGATGTTGTAGTACGCAAGTGCAATGCTGACAGTTGTCAGGATCACTAGAGTACCAACGCCAGCCTGTGTTTCCAGAGTCCCGCCGAATGCACGACGGGCAATCATCAGGACGCCGACATTGCTCACAAGTACGAGCAGGATGATGACGTAGCCGTTGATGCGGTGGACGATGAGGAATTTGTGGCGAATGACGGGCACAAATTGCCATACCATCAGAAGACCGGCAGGCAGGATGGTTGACAAGTGAATGGTGATGCCGATGCGATAGATGCCATGACTGTACCAGTACCATTCACCTGGAGAAGTCCCATTGGCATAGCTACTCGGCGCAGACCCGCCGATATTGAGGTAGGACAAGCGTGCGAGGGAGAAACCAAGCATTGCGCCAGCGAAGATGATGACTTTGGTGTGTTAGCACTGGGAGTCAGGCGTCTTAGGGAGGCTAAGCTTACACAATGGGAAGTTGTATCCCTTCTTGAAGCCAAGCGGGCGATATACATGACGCATTGCTTTCACGAACTTGTTAGGGCTGTCATCAAGATCGTGCATATATTTGCTAGGAATCGGAGTGGCCGTCCTGGCACCGGCAGAGAGTGTGTTTCCGGACATTGTGCAAGATAGGAACGTCGATGAGTTGACGGTGAAGAGAGATGATGAAGACTTGTCGTCAAGGTCAGTGCCGGGTTCGAGTATGAGATGTGATATTGTGGCACAAGGAACTGAGAAGAGGAGCTTGCGGCAGAGTCTTTGTACACGGTATAGGCCACATAGCTTAGCAAGGCAACTGTCTGCTAGCCTGAATCACCTCAACTACTTTGGGGCAAGGTTGCGCTTTTGAAGGCGATCATCGCCGACATCGATGGCAACAGCTGGCAAGCGAAGTCGACTCACTCGCGCATCTGCCGATTCCAGCCCGATCGGGGGCGTCTTGCGCAGGATGGCATGACACTAGAGCATGAAGACGTAGCTACTGCACGGTCTGTAGAGGCACAAGCACGATATAAGAGGCCAAGCAAGAGTGCTCGCACATCACTTCCATCTGAGGTCAATCTCGCGCAGGAAGGTTGAACTTTCCACTGCACAATGATGTCGGCAGAAGCTCGGCAATCGTTTCGAGCTAGTCTCAATGAGGTCGAGCTTGCGGAGGTGTCAGCCAACGTCACCACAACACTGCTGGCTTACGACTAGCTTGCTAAACCTCAGGCCGTATGACAGAGAAATGTCGGAGAGACGATGCATGGTCTACCTCAGAGTTCTCGACTATTGGACATCGAGACCGTCAGCGTGAGAAATCGTACTGACACATACACTGTACTCCTAATGATGACCACGTGTACTGTAGCACCTCGGTCTCCCTTCGCAGCTTGATAAGGTAGGGACAATCAATGATTGATCAATGAGGTATATGAGATGGTGTATACGGGCAAACCAAGTCGTGGCTGTGAAGCATGTCGCAAACAACGTCGCAAGGTAGATTACCACAGCTTCAATTAAAGTCGACTACTCCAGTCTGACAAACCGCGCAGTGTGACGAAGTAGAGCCACGTTGCTCGTATTGCCTACGCAAACAGATCCCTTGCGTCTTGCCAGACTCGTTCGATGTTGCGTGGCGAGATCAGAATGCCGTCGCACAAAGCTCGGTTCAACGTCGCATCAACGCAACAGAAGCAAGGCGCGAGAAAACCGAGTCGAAATCACCGCCTTCAGCCTCTGCACTTTCTCGACGAAGCAGCTCAGCCGTACCAAGAGTCTTGCCACAAGACGCTGCCGATATGGCTGTCTCGTTCTTCATGAGCTCTTACATCGGTACGAGAGTGCCAGACCCCGGAGGAGATCTGGAACGGGACTATCTCGACTGTGTCTGGCCTGTATGGCAGCGTTCCAGTACTTCCTCGCCACTCAGACCTGCTATAAAAGCCGTCGGCATGGCGATGTTGGAAGCATGGTCAGGGATCAACCCGAATTCACCACAGTCTTTGGCATTGCCACACTATCAGCAAGGCTTAGTCGCCGTACGCAATCACTTGCAGAACGCCCAAGATATCAGCGATGATGTGCTGGGCGCCACGCTCATGTTGGACATGTATGAAAGCGTGACTGCATTCTGCGGAGCTCGACCTCAACAGACGCAGCACGTAGAAGGCGCAAAAGCCATGATCTCCCAACGTGGAAGACTGATATATAGTGCTGAATCGTCACCTCGAATCTTGCTGGCTATTAGAGGTATGCTCGTTGACAGAGCCTTGAGGAAGAATCAGTCCGTAGCAGGAGATGTGTTGAACTGGACTGCAGAAGGCGATAGAATTCCTATTTCTCCACAGTTGAGCCTCAACCAGATCCAATTTCAAGTGGCGAATGTTCAAGCCTCCGGTGTGTCTTTGGCCGAAGTTAATATTGATAGGAAGGACGCAGCTGCCCTGGACATCCTGGAACGAGCTCGCGACCTTGATGAACGGCTTATAACGTGGTACCGAAGTATGCCTGAATCGTACCGTCCAGTCTATATTGCCAAAGCAGATATCTTCCCTAGCATCTGCAGCGCTGGTCTTTATAGCGAGTACTGTACGATATACAAGAGTGTTTTCGTTGCCGACCTCATCAACAAGCACACAAACTCTCGCATCAGGATGAATCTCCTGATCATAGGTCTGGCCAAGTATCTCAATATACCATCGTCTGACACCATCTTAGCCACAGCAAAGGCCAATATTCAGTACCTTGCGGATGACATTTGCGCCACCGTGCCTTTCTTCCTCGGAGACAGGACCAAGATGTTACGGCTGGATGACCGCTCTGTACAGTATCCTCAGGTTTCAGGTCAGCCGACGACGGCGGAGCACTATGATTTTGCGGCTGCGTATGCTGGGTTCTTTCTGACCAGGAGACTTGCTGAGCTGCTGCCGCCGTTCGTGCCGCTACGAGATGGGCAGAGAGAGTGGCTGTTCGGGCAGATGGGGAGGATCAGGAAGGTGTACCTCATCTCGCCTTCTTAGTCGGAGGAAGACAGACGCCTGGATCCTGTAGATGAGATGGAGCTGAGGCACCCGGACGAGCCCTAGTGCCCCCCAAAAAGAGCATTACTGAGGTCTTCGCGACTTCTTTTCTTGTATTGGCGCCACTCTATGCTCGTTCTGACAACGAATAATCTACCTTATCCACTACGACCACTACCTTTTCCACCTCTTGGTGAGTGCCGTGCTCCCACGGAAATGCTTCTTCCCTGCCACCGCTGTCTCGGTCTCCCAGTGCCGTCTCCGGCGTCATCGCCAGCTTATGCTTCACCGTCACACTCTTCCTCGCCTCCCAAGTTGGATCCTTCGATAGTCGTAGGTAATGCTTCCTTCCGTCAAAGTCCTACATTACCATACACTCCGGGTCCGGTGGGCCATCCAGATCCGGACGCTCCTTGGCATGAGACTTCATCTCCTGATCAAGATCCTTCCAGTAGATATGATCCATAAGGCCAGCTCTAGGCTTTTCAAACTCTTCAGCCATGATCCGCAAGCATTCATCATCCTCGCCTTGCAAAGCTGCCATGGTCATGTTAGCAACAACGAATCGTCAATTCACCTGCAGGATCTGTGCTTACCGAAGAATGTCAGCACGACTCGCTTCTCTCTTGATCTTGAATCTCTGTCGGTAGACTCGTATGCTGCCACCCAAGAAGGATTGCGAAGTGTTTTGAGTCTTTCCCCAATCATCATATGACAGCATGCAAGTATCCAGATGTAGTTTATTCCTGAAAGCGGCAACCTGCCTGTAATGTCCTCGTGCAGGTCCTCTTTCCAGGAATTCCAGCAAATCAACCCCTTCTGGATTGTATGCTACGGATTTGGTGCTTTTCTGTTGTATCGTTAGCAAGATACCATCAACATCATGAGGCATGACCACATGCTCGTATATGCACATACCTTTGCGGAATCGTCATGATCATAGCCTGGAAGCATTTCCTTTGACATGGCAAGATACTCAATACTCTCAGCGTCCTTCTTCTCGTTGACCCGAGTGAGCGTAGCGCGAAATTGTAAGATCTACTCTTCGGTCAAGCCATCCTTGAGTACCTTCTCAACCAACTCGGTACGCTCCAGGCTCTGCGTCCCATTTGCGTCCAACTTGACAGGCATTTGCGCCAACCGCAAGGACGTCAGAGTCGAGCGGAATGTAAGTGCACTGTCGGGGATCTTGTCAGGAATCCAGTCGGCTTTAAGATAGAGAGATAAGTTAGATTTCGTCTGTAACATCGCCTTCACCCAGGCAGCCATGATACTGTGAACGTCGAACGCTCCGCGCGCCTTTTGCCTCCCCATCTGGGTCTTCATACTGTTACTACGAGAAGTCACTTCCTGCAGTCGAGCTTGGAAGGCTTCCACGAAGTTTGATGTTGGTGGTGTGTCTCCAGCAAAGAATGTTGTTGGAAACAGCTCATGCAGACTCAGGAAGAGCCCAATCTCTTTTTTAATGTATCCCCTCTTGACAAGCATATTGTGCATATGCATAATCAAAAACGGCTCTTTGTTTTGATCCCACACCATCATGGACATGATATATGCCATTTCGAGCCCCTCCATCAGTCCTACGCCGCAGAGTAGTGGACAGTACTCCCAGAGTCCATTGGAATTGCTGCTCGCGAAGCGAGTCGGTGGTATTGTCTTCAGGCCGGACATATACTTACTTTCGCCTAGCCAGTCTCTGAAGTCCTCGAAGACTAATTGAAGGAGTTCCTGGTGAGATGTGTGTCGATCCTGTTGACCATGGATTTGCGCATCTTTTTCGAACAGTCCGCTAAGCACTTCGACGGCTTGCAACCATCCGTGGCCAAACTCGTTGTTTACCCGATCGAGGAACAGATCGACATCACGACGAGGACGAAACATAGCTGGAGGAGCCTCGAGCTTGTGATCTATGAGAGTATGTGACCACCCTCGAGACACTGTCAATGAGTCCAGAATGCAGTGCAGCTGGAAGACATGATTAGGCAGGATCCGGTAACGTATGTTGGTCCCAGACTTCTGCATGGCCAGCGATGTGACGAATCCAGCGAACTCGTTTAGACCAAATAGGCGACGATGCACACTCCATGGGCCTGAAGTACTCCAATCCACGTTCTCGAGGATATGCTTCTCACCTTTCAAGGTAATCCGCTCAACCACTATTGACGAGAAGACGTTCACCAAGTCGTATAACCAGTTGATGGCGAATGAACGACGCCATTTCATACGCTCCTCTTTGTCGCACGTTGAGGAACGAACTTGGCATCCCCGCCAGTTCTGCTGCCATACGCTTCGTCGGCCTACCACTGCGGTTCATCTGAAAGTCTGTAACAAACTCGACGAGGTGTTGATACGTATTTGCAAAGAACTGCTCCTCAATGTCGATGCAGTGTCTGCTGATCTCTTGTACTCGATTATTCCCATCGGGTATCATACCCATGTGGATCACCAAAATTGGTCTTCGCCCATTGCATGTTGCCACGACTAATCGTTTGCAAAACTGTTTCGTACGACTCATGTCCTGGGAAATCAACGAATATTGCCGTTTCGGTCCTCTGGGTCATCGCGATCGCCATATTGGTGATTGCCCCTGCTGTAGCGCTGTTGAGGCCACAGTAAGCAACGTCCTGCCAAGTTTTTTGCACGAAGGAACGAAGCTTCATTCCTTCTTCCAGGAGGGAGTAGACTGCCATAAGGTAGTCTGTCACGATACCCTCCGTGTCGTCAATGATGCGGTAGCTTTCAAGTGGTACACTGTCGAGTTTCGCACTTTCTGCGAGTGGTGGCGCTTCCTTCTTCTTACTCTTCTTGCCCTTCTTCTTGTTACCTTTGCCTGGACCTCTGCGGACTATACGTCGCAGGGTGGGAGCCTTGACCATGTGTCAGCAACGCTAACATTTTGTGGTTTGAGATTGGTATGTTGAAGATACTCACCTTCTGCTCATCACTCTCAGCATCAGAATCCTCATCAACGACGTCTGCGCCAAGAGCCAGAGTCGCAAATGAGTTCGCAAGAATAAGGTCATCCAGGCTCTCCTCGTCATGCTGTGCCGTGTAATCATGACTTTGCAACCACGTCTTGCCTCCTAGCGCTCCGAACGCCTTTTCTAGGATGTCGATGAAGTGACGGTGAGAGATATTGCTCCGCTCAACGTCGGAGTCGGGCCTCTGCTCTGTTGCCACCTGGAAAAACAGCATGCACGACAAGTCTCTTCTCAATCACTGATCTGAACAGGCGATAGATGGTAGCTGGTACTGTCATTGCCTTTTCTCTAATGCGTACTGCCATGGACAAAATATCAGAGACCTTTACTTGACCAGTGTGATTCAATTGTTCCGTAGCAGTGACTCCATCTGTCTTTGACGATGTGATGCATGCATTCGAAGCATGCACAATCCAGAATGTGAGGTCCTTGGTATCGCGTTTGTACGCCAGATAGGCATTGTGTGGTGCCATAGCAGCGGAGCAATCAGACAGTCGACTACTAGCTAAGTGTGCCTCCCTTAACAGCCACAAAAATACCTTACTATGGTTACATTGAGGAACGTTCGTTAAACCATGAAATTGATGCTCCCGACTCTCCTAAGGGAAAAGCCGAATCGGGAAAAGGGTACGATCTAACACGGCTTTTGGGAGCAACTGAGCTGCTGCTCGACAGCATACGGTTCGAAGGGTAAAGTGATTCATCATTTGATCATCATATAGGGTTGAGGCTAGTCTAATACGGTACTCCCAAGTATCCTCATCGACCATACGGTCCCGAAACCTTTTGCGCAGCACCCTTTGCCATCTGAAATGCGGAATGCGCAATACTCCCTTTAGCAGCATTGAATTCGTTCTCGACATAGTTCTGCAGAGCTGCAACGTCCGTCGTGATGCTGATCTGTCGAGACAATTAGCTTCAGTCATTATTGGTAAAGGACAATATACCATATCAAAGCCCTGATCAGCAAATTCCCGCGCCTGGGCACCGCTCGTACAGAACATGCCACTCTTCTTTCCCTTAGCGTGGGCGGCCTTGTTTACCTTCTCGATTGCGGTTCGAAGCTCTTCAGGCATGCTAGTCGTGATGGGGTGGCCAATCTGGGGAGGTCAGATTCTGCTACAGCTCACGTCTGCGTCCCTGCCACTCACATTTATGCCGAGATCGAAAGGACCAACGAAAAGACAGTCAATGCCGTCCACAGCAGCGATCTCATCAACATTTGCCAATGCTTGCTTCGTTTCGATCTGCACAATGGTCAAGAGAGAGTCATTTGCTTCTTGCAGGTATTGTCCAGCGCTGTTGACATCTTTGAAAGTTTGCATTGGGAAAGGCGAGCCGAATCCTCTCCGTCCTCTCGGAGGAAACTTTGCATTTCGGACGAGTTGCCTCGCTTCGTCAGCAGTCTCCAAAAGTGGGACCATGACACCGTGAGCACCAGCGTCGAGCACTCTCTTGACCATCCAATCTTGATTCGCAGGTATACGGACTAGTGGGCTGACGCTCTGTGCCGCGATGGCAGTGACAGCTTCATGCATCTGGCTGTCTGCAATGTTTCCATGCTCGCAGTCGACGAGGACCCAGTCGACTCCGCTTGAGGTCAATGTACGTGCCAGGTTTGTGCCAGCGAGCATCTTTAATTGCATATTAGCCAGGTCAGGTCGAGGTAGCTTTGCGCCTGGATGCATACCTGCCAAGCTCCAAAAGATGTGCCTTTCTTCATAGCATTGTGGATGCGATTCGCTGCTTGCATCTTGAGCTGAGTCTTGATTCCGAGTATTGTATATCTTATGTCTCGAAGCGAAGCGAGATATGTGGTTGATAGGTAGGATGGTGAGGGTTTGAATTGGAAGGTGAGTTGTTGCAGGCGGTGCTTGAATGTCATTGGAGGCGGGGTCGCGGGCTTCTCTCCGATCTCGCTTCGAAGACAGGCAGGAACATTGAAGACAACACAGATATTCCTCTCTTCTCGATACAGTGCAAAATATTCACCTCGCTTCGACGTTGTCCAGCAGCTCCTCGACCTGATTTTCCGTGAAGCGATGCATGAGCTTCTGCGATGCAAGGGTGTCTTTTACACTGACTGTCGTTCGATCCACATGAATCTGCAGAAGATCGAGTATCAGTGGAAGCCAGCCATCGAAGGAGCCATCTGGGCTTGACGACATACCACTGGAGTATCGAACGCATATCTATCGAACCATTGCTGCTGCCCTTCCTCTCTTACGTCGATTGTGACTAGCTCGAAATCGCGGCGCGTCTTTACCTTCTGAACTACAGTTTTGGCGGTGTCGCACAATGAACATTTTGGACTGGTGAAGAAGGTGATCCGAGGGATAGCGGCTAGTAGCCGAGAAGACGGTCGCATGTTGTATGTCTTGGTCAGCGTGCTGAAGCAAGAAGCAGGAAGCAAGATGAAACAAGTCCCAATTCCTTATCGATAAGCTTGGAGAACAATTCATGGCCGAGTGTAAATATTTCTTGCTGTTTCACCAAACACACATTACCACAACAATGCCCGGCAACATGTCAAAGAAGCGTCGCCACTCTGCTACTGCCAATGACGAGGCGTCGACAGTACCTACAATTCCTAGCGTCATAACAACAGAAGACGCAGACGCAGATGCACCACCGCAGAAAAAGCAACAACAACGTCGATCACTCTTCCTCCGATCTCTTCCCGCGTCAGCCACAACAGAGAGCTTGATTGCTCACTTCTCTCAATCTTTCCCTATTAAGCATGCCACTGCTGTCACCGATCCTACCACGAAGCAATGCAAAGGATATGGGTTCGTCACATTCGCAGACGCCGAGGATGCTCAGAAGGCTTTGCAAGCATTCAATGGCTCGAAACTTGATGGCAAGAAGATGAAGATTGAGGTCGCCGAGCCGAGGAAGCGAGATGTCGAGGACGCAATACCTGGTGCGGTGGCAGCTGGAGAAGGCAAGCCTCGAAGTCAGCCGTCTGCTGCATCGGTCGCAGCCAAGGCGCAACGAGTGAAGGAGAGGCAGGAGGCTGCAAGACCACCGAAACTGATCATCAGAAATTTGCCATGGAGTATCAAGAAGGAAGAGCAGCTTGCGGCGCTCTTCAGAAGTTATGGAAAAGTCAAGCACGCAACACTGCCTTCGAAGAAGCCCGGATTATTGTCAGGATTTGGATTTGTGGTGCTAAGAGGACAGCCTAACGCTGAGAAGGCGATCAAGGAGATGAATGGCAAGGAGATTGATGGCAGGACTATCGCTGTGGATTGGGCAGTTGAGAAGGGTGTTTGGGATGAGCAGACTAAGCCGGCAGAGGAGCAAGATGCTGGCGCGGAAGAGGATGAGGATATGGAGGCTGAGGATGAAGACGAGGATGGAGGCGCGAATCTGTCAGAAGCGGACTCCGAAATGAATGATGACGACGACGAAGCTATGGACGTGTCTGACGAAGAGCTTGAGGACAGTATGGCTATCGACTCACAAGATGACGAAGATGACGACGAGGACGAGGAGGAAGAAGACGAGCAACCCGAAGACATCTCCACCTTGTTCATCCGCAATCTTCCATTCGACTGCGATGACGAAGCGCTCAAGGCTCATTTCACCACTTTCGGCGCAGTACGTTACGCTCGTGTAGTCGTCGACCCTGCCACCGAACGCCCACGAGGTACTGGCTTCGTGGCTTTCTTCAACTCGATCGACGCTCAAACCTGTCTTCGAAATGCTCCCAAGCCGACCTCAATCGCTCCTCCAACAAAGAGTAAAACTACGGCGCCTTCGATTCTGCAAAATCCTGACGCTGACGATCCGAGCGGCAACTATACCCTCAACGGCCGTCTCCTTCAGCTCTCACCAGCCGTCTCAAGAACTTCTGCCGCGAAGCTCACGGACCTAGGTAATCAGAAACGTGACGTCCGCGACAATGACAAGCGCCGTCTGTATCTCTTGTCTGAGGGTACTGTTTCTGCTTCCTCACCTCTGCATGCCCTTCTCTCCACAAAGGAGATCGACATGCGTTCAGCAAGTGTCAAGCAAAGACAGCAGATCATCCGAAGTAATGGAAGTTTACATCTCAGTCTGACAAGATTGAGCGTGCGAAACCTGCCACGCGCGATCACCAGCAAAGAATTGAAAGCGCTGGCCCGTGAAGCAGTTGTGGGCTTCGCGAAAGATGTCAAAGAGGAGAAGCGGGAGAAGCTGTCGAAGGAAGAACTTGCGCGTGGTGGTGATGAGATGGTCGCAGCGGAGAAGGCCCGCAAGAAGAGTGGCAAGGGTATTGTTCGACAAGCCAAGGTGGTCTATGAAGGTCGCGAAGGCAACAAAGTGGACGAGGAGAGTGCTGCTGGCAGAAGTCGTGGCTATGGATTCATCGAGTTTTACACCCATCGTGCTGCTTTGATGTGTTTGCGATGGCTCAACGGACATGCTGTTGGGTACAAAGTGGATGCAGACAAGGCAGCTGGCAAGCGAGGGAAACGCAGGGAGGAAGTGCGAGAGGAGGTCGAGGACAGGAAGAAGAGAGTCATTGTCGAGTTTGCGATTGAGAATGCGCAGGTTGTCAACAGAAGATCGGAAAGAGAGGTCAAGTCGAGACCTCCGCCGAATGCGAACTCGATCAAGCTGGAGAAGAACGGTGTCCCTGTGGAGGATGATTCCAGCAGGAGGAAGGACGAGTTCCGCGAAAAGGCTGTTGCAAAGAGGCAGCAGAAGGGTGGTAAGAATAAAGGGAACATGAGGAAAGGATTGCCTCCGACCAAAGCGGCAGGGGCATCGAAAGAGAACAAGCCTGCGCCGCCAAAGGACGACAAGATGGCGATGAGGAATAGGGTTATTGGGAAGAAGAGGGCGATGAGGAAGGGGAAGAAGGGTGGTGCGTGATCTGTTGGATATATTCTGGCTTCGTTATGGAAATGAGAGTCTACTGTGATTTGGTCATCACCATGATTTCGTATGGGCCATCCAGTCATTCAGTTTTCCAATCATGTCTGTTGTCCGCGGTGTGCTGCTTCTTTCCTCCTCCCTTTGCAACCTCATCGAACGACTGCTGCATACACGCCATCGATGACTATTCGTTTTCAACGACAATCACATCCCATCTCCGCGCAGTCTACGCATGGTGCTCCGTCAGTCTGTCAACTGTGATTCGGGCGTCCCCATATCATGGCGTGTACTTATTCCATCGATTCATCGTGCAGACGAGGAGGGGCTACGGCGAGTATATATGTGAGACTAGCCCGTACATTATCCACGACCAATCGACGACAAGCGCAGCGCGGTCCGCGCAGGCCACAGTGGCAAGTCTAGGGCGAAAGCTGTAATTAATATCAGATATCTCCATGCCGGGGCGTGTAAGGTATCCTAGCCTACTCAATCAATCATCACAAATGAGCGGCGGCTACGGCGAATATACAGCAGGGATGAGTCTGCTAACTGGACGGAGTATGACAGCAGCCGGCCAACCAGGCTCGGAAGGAACATTGTGATGGGTCAGTAGTAGCTGGTAACCGGACCCAGATCACAGACGATGCAAGATCACAGTGTCTATGTGTATGTGTGATGTGTGACCGGAGTGCCAGGGCAAGGTGATGATGAGAGA
>Ga0268246_10000846_pt1 | contig 11997 bp, 9 predicted proteins | sample AgamicOrSfe_FD_200242 | JGI IMG/M metagenome (GOLD analysis project Ga0268246, IMG submission 200242) | Agave microbial communities from Guanajuato, Mexico - Or.Sf.e (v2) (version 2) | ecosystem: Host-associated > Plants > Phyllosphere > Phylloplane/Leaf | place: Guanajuato, Mexico | collected...
TTAGTACAAAGTCGATTGCGACACCAGCGCGACCACAGGCATATGAACGTTTTCCAAGCTTCGGAGCATACTCTGCACAGCTTGAACGTCAAGCCCAAACAGCGCCCTCTACACACTCAGCATGGACGGAGCCACAAGCTGCCACCTTTGCACCTCCTGTACCTCCTGCGCCCGTGGATCCACGACCACCACTTGCGAAGAAGCGGAAATACGACCACAACATACAGACGAGGTTGCCTGTTCTTCCTGTCACCAAGGTCAAGACGGAAACGAAGATCAAGACAGAAGAGGTGCAGATGAAATTGCTGGCTGCTCAAGTAGGCGGGAGATTTAAGGCGGAGCCGGGGCTGGGGACGAGGGATGAGCCGATTATGCTTGATGGATGAGGATGAAGTGTTCAGGCGCGCGTGTGCAGGAGGATGATGAGCTCATGGGCGGATGGTGGGACGACACGAGAACGACGCGGCACGAATGACCGAGACACGACATGCATGATCACGACAACACGGCGCGACGATGGGACAATGACAAGGACATGGAATGGGATATGGAAAACGGGGTCAAATGGCTGTATGAGATGGACGAAAAGGGAAACATGATATCATGATGCTATGCGAGGGCTGGACTGGCATGATTGTGGTCGTATGGCCGAGCGTATTTGCTTTTACTTTCGGTATCTTACTTTTGCTGTGTATTTTGGCTGAATCCAATATAGATAGCATCTATCTACTTTGCTGCTTTTTCCTTCTCTCCTTTGCCATCTTTTTGTCAATGTAGTGTCTGCTTGGGATGTGCTCGTGATGGCACAGGACGCTCCTCCCTTAACAGCTTCGTTCTTGGCGAAATACCTCCTTTAAGTAATCGTCCGCTTTTGGCAGTCAAAACTTTCCTCGCTAAACCTTCCGGAAACGGTTTGCCGCTTTACCTTAACCCAGCTACACACACACCAAGCCAAAAAGAAGCGTAATAAAAGTAACAATCCTCGCGCAAAAAGGCGAAAAGAAGAGGTCGTACCCGGATTCGAACCGGGGTAGCCAGAATATTGCTGCGAAGCAACGATTGAGTTGTGAAAACCCATGGCTATTATCAAAATCTGGAACTAGATTTTTGCATTAGGCGCTGGCCCAGAAACTGTGGTTGGACTGAGTTGACTCACTGCTAACCGCTACATCATACAACCAGTTATGGAATTTGTGGCTCACTAGGTACGGTTATATCGTCTCCGTAAAAATGCCCGGGCCCGATACCGAATCACAGATTCCCCGCAATATCGAGCTTGTGATTATGCACCTCAGTGAGTCCAACAACAGCAATAACATCAGTAAGGTATAGCAATATTCTGGCTACCCCTCTTCGAATCCGGGTACGACCTCTTCTTTTCGCCTTTTTGCGCGAGGATTGTTACTTTCCTTTTAACTATCACGGTAGATCTACTCGCTTGTTTAACCGTGTTGTGCAAGTACTGTACACGCCTGAAAGCCTCTAATAATTTGCTTCGTTCATGCCTTCTGCCAAGTAATCTATCACAGCAGCCGGTACTGAATATAAAATGGATGGCAGGCACTTTGCGAGTCGAGCGAGACATGTCATTATTAATTATCTATTGCTATGGTCAAAGGCAACCTACTAACCTGGAAACCAGCTCAACACTGTCCATCCTAATTATCAATTGCCATAGTCCTCCTCCTCTTTTCCGTCCTAGGTTATGTTGTAGTATCCTATATAACACCCTCTTGTCCTGCGGCGCCCTCTTGTCCTGCGATACTATCTTGTCCTGCGGCACCCTCTTGTCCTACGGCACCCTCCTGTCCTACGGCACCCTCTTGTCCTGTGTTACTCTCTTGTCCTGCGGCACCCTCTTGTCCTACGGTACCCTCTTGTCTTGCGATACTCTCTTGTCCTGCGGCGCCCTCTTATCTTGCGATACTCTCTTGTCCTACGGCACCCTCTTGTCCTGCGGCACCCTCCTGTCCTGCGGTACCCTCTTGTCCTGTGTTACTCTCTTGTCCTGCGGCACCCTCTTGTCCTGTGTTACTCTCTTGTCCTACGGTACCCTCTTGTCCTACGGCACCCTCTTGTCCTGCGATATCATGTTGTGTTGTGAATTTGGTAGTCTTGTCGCCACTAACATCCTCGGCCTTAATTACAACATCGAGCTTTTCGCTTCCTGAGAGCTTGGCAGGGCCCGAGGCCTTGGCCGGATCAGATCGAGCTGCATATTCCAATTGCGACGTCGTGGTATTGCCAGTATATGGTCCACCTTCTTCGGCTTTGACGGCGACATCGGGCTTGCAGGCTTGGGCAGAATCGCGATGTAGAATATTATCCCAGTCTCTTCTTGACTCCGCGATGAGATCTTTCAGCTTGCCCTCACGGCGCAGGTCCTCCCAGATCTGAGCATTCGTGCGCCTCGGCATTGTTGATGCTGTGTGATGGTGTGATGTGCAGCCTTCGAACGCGTCGCGACGGATGGTTCTTTCAAGATTGTGGGGCGCGACAAAGATCGAGATAAGATCTGTCTCTATGTGGAAAAGTTTCCTTGGCGAGAGATCTTTGTGCTTCATTCATAGGCATCACATACACTACAAAATGCAAGCAGCACCGATCATATGTATTCGCAGCTATCTAGCTCTGACCTACTGCTGCACAAGGCATCAATGCAGCCGAATCCTTGAAAACCCCTCGCCAGGAGAGTACCGCAGCCTTTAGAAGACATCAAGACGATCTATCAACCTCGAAACCCAGCAGCGCAACATCGTCGTCTCTAGTCATCGATTGCCATAGTCCTCTTTCTCTTTTTGTTCTTGGCGAGTGTCTGTACCAACAAAGTTGACGGTAAAGGCCTTGCTTCAATCTCTCCTTGATCGAAATCGAACAAGCCCGCATCTTGAGCCGTGCCTACTACAGCGAGCTCACCTTCATACCCGGGGAGTACCGTGGCCTTTGCTGAAACAGGACCATACTCAACTGTTTGTTGATACTCTTCAGGAATCTCCCCAGTGAACGCGAAATCGCCGCACAAGATTCCAGGGTTAGTTTCATGGTCAACGGCACTCTTCATAACTGGCAGAGGTTGTGGGAGTTCAATACCAAGCAGGCGCAACCTGTTTCTGGTACGAGCCCTGCGGTCGGGCGTCCGTGCAGCTTCAGTTGTCGTCTCATGAAAGCCCTCATCGTTCCAGCCATCAAGTTCCTTCAGTTCTTCGTGGCGGGCGCTAGTATTCTGGACAGTACTGTCTCGAGCATGCAGAACAGCACCCCAAAGGTTCATATAGCCCCTGGTAGCTTGAGCCAAGGGGTCCTCTTCGGCATATTCATCGTAACCAGGATGCGCCTCCTTGTAGACAGTAATGCAGTACGGACAATGATATTCCAAGGGAAGGCTTTTCGTTAAAAGCATTGGTAACTTGACGACGATATTGAGCGACGCCAGAGTGAAAGTTGCCATGCATGTGCTTCCGAAGTGGTCCAATGCCGATGTATTCTTTGCTCTTTGTGTCATCGTCAACAGTATCATCGCTCAAGCAAAGGATGCAACGCTTTTCAGGCTGATCTTTCCATGGAATCTCCTCATTCAAGACATTGTCCATGACAATATGCATGCTGGCAGCCGCTGCTGTAGCATAGTCGACCTCATCGTCATCATCATTAGCAACAGCATCGTCCACCCAGGCATCCCCGGAAATGGTGACTTCATGATCATCAACATCGAAGTCCTCTGCATCTGGCTCAGGTTCATCCTCGTCATCCTCGAGGAAGGCCTCATCGAAATTGTAGAACGGATCAGGGTCTGGATCGGCGGTACTAACTGGAACGGGCATTCTCAGAGCTGCACGAGCACGACCGAGGACTTCTTGGGCAAATCTTGAGGCTTCCGCTGTACCACGTATAGCTTTAGCTGTGGCGTCTGCTTGCGTCATTGCAGATTTCTGTTCTTCGTGTTCACGTTCAAGCAGTACCTTGTAGGCAAGAGCACGGATTCGGGCGCGGTATGCTTGATATTCGGCAGCGGTGGTCATGTTGTTGTCGAAGTTGGGATCATCAAGGATCATGCAGTCGGTAAGTGAATTCAGAGCAGACCCGCGAATCTTCTTCAACCGTTCTGGAGTCAATTGTGGCAACGCTCGAGCCTGAATCACATCCGCCGCAGCCGCCTCACCTTCAGGAACATTCTCGTGAAGGCCAATAGCGCTCAGATCTTGGTATGGACTGAGATTGAGATAATGACGTTCCAGAGTACGGCTTTCGATCGCGTGCCCCATGATTGTGCGTGCTTGATCCGGGCCAACTTTGAGCGTGAGCTCGGTCGCAGCGCGGCGGCGAATAGCTCGATAGCCAATTGGCTTGCTGAGTCCAAGTTTCTTGCCGGCCCGTGAAAGGTATGTGCTCAATCCAGCAGATGTCATCGGGTTGTCGAAGTCAAGCGAAAGACCACGAGGCCCACCAGCATAGAACAATGGATCCTCGAGGTATGCTGGCTTGATGCGGATGTTCTGGAGGTCAGACTTCATGAGGTCTTCGATGGTATTGATGCCAACAAGGCGTTTGCGACGTATCAGGATTCCTAGTGCTCGGTGCGGGATCGAAAGGCCCAAATTCGAAGCTTTCTGAGGACAGTTGATGTGGAAGACAAGGATCTTGTATGGGCGCTTGAGGTGGAATTCGGGGTCGTTGTCACGATTGGTCTTGAGAACTCGGATGGTGAGCTTGCAGTGGAATTTGCCAGGCTCATTGTTGACGGTGTAGAACTCGAGATCTTTCAGTCGTAGTGGTTCAGTGCGACCTTCTGAAGGACCGAGAGAGCCAGGTCTGAGAGCAGTAATGTAGGCAATACACCAAGCCAGTTGATGCTGTTCTGCGAGTTCAATGCAGCCAGTAGTCATAAGGTCGAGATCAATAAGTTGACGAATCTCTGGAAGACCGAGATACACAGGTTCTTGCGGAAGGGGTGCGTTCAGGTCTCGGTACATGAGGTAGGCTTCCCGCATTGCTCTTCCCATGCTGATTGAGAGGAGTGCACGATCTGGTATAGGTTCTTGGCGATTGACAAAGATATAATCGATCCAAAAGAGCAGGTGACCTCTGTATTTGTCAAGTGTGGAGTACTGGATACGATTGCCAGTTGTTGCTCGTGACTTTGGTTCAGTGATTCTGTAGACCATAATCAAAAATGTTCCAGTCAGTTTCGTGAGCTCCTTCACGTCTCGAGGAAAGCCAGCATCACGAAGTATTAGCTGTGCAACGTCATCTGGGAGGTTGTAGGTCTCTTTCAGGTATCTATAATACAGCTCAAGCGTCCTGTCTCTGGCTTTCTCCGTCATAGGAGCACGGAAGCGTCTACTGAGTGAGTTTTCATAATCTTGAGCTGAGCTTGCGATAAGACCTGGCAGCTTGCCGTCTCTACGCAACTCGTCCCAGATCTGCTCGAAGTTGCGCCTTTTGACTGTCGACATGATGATGCCTAGAGCAATTAGATCCACGTAGTTTGAGAGCGTGCCATCTGCCTTTATAGTCGGAAGGCTGGATATATCAACTTACGATCATAGAAGATCTGCCACTAATGAAGACCTCAGAGACGCTAGCACGAACACTTTCACTCGAATAAGAGTACCGTCACACACCGAGCCGAACACGATGGGAAGGATGTAGAAATGAAGGAAGGATGCAAGACAAACGTCAAAGTGAATTCAGGGTCCAGAGGCAAACAGTGTGTGGTCCGAGCGCGACAACAAGATCTCCTAGCTTCCACGTCTGTTTGCTCCTGTTCACTTTATCTGTCCTTCTTCACCTGGTGCGTCTGTTTGTCATTGAACTTGCTTGAACGTGGGATGCGCCTAGAGTAGTACATCTTAACGATCTGCCTTCTTTACATTTGCGTCCTACCAGCAAGGTTTCCTACTACGACGTCTTTCGCCATGTCCGCACGAGGCGAGCCCATCGACCTCGACGTTGACGACCAGAGCATTCGCGCCAGTGACGACGGAGATGAGGACGAAGTCACCAGTATCCATGACGAGGACGAAGAAGACCTTGAGGAGAGCACACCCGCAAAGCCTGGTATCTCCAAGCTCCAGGCCAAGATCGCCGGTAGGTCAATCGATAGCATTTGTTCGTCTGCTGAGTACTGATCCACTCCAGAAATCGACACCAAATATTCGTCGTTGCACGCTAAGGAGTGGTTGGTAGCCAAAAACCCTGCTGCCCTCGGCACAGTGGGCCAGATCGTAACTTCGAACATGACTGTTCTCCAGATTGGGCAGGACCGTCTGAATGCCAAGATGGATGCCCTTCTTGACCATTTGGTTGCGTATGTGACAATAAGCGGACTAGGAGCACTGATACTGACTTCTGTAGTGGCACTAAAGCGACGAAGAACAAAGGGTCGAAAAGGAACACTCCGAAGGCGAAGAAGACAACACCCAGTGCACGAAAGTCAGCGTCCGCTGCTGAGAAGACAGCATCCAGTGTACAGCAGACAGCGTCCGGTGGACTAATTGGCGGGACAGCATCGGCGGACCGTGAGGCGCCATTGAGCGCGCAAGAGAGAGAAGAACTGGCTGCTGAGTACGTTGCTCATTCCGGTGCAGGCCCGGACAAGGCGCGCGGAATGACAATCTCAGATGCCGAAAAAGCTGAGGTGTCAGACGCTATCAACATGCACAAAGACTGGCTCCTCAGCATCCTCAGAGACTTTCTCTACAACCCACAGCACCGAAACCTGATTGCACGTAAGTGATCATCCTTTCACACAGCTCCAGCGTATAACCCTAACCTATGCTTACAGGTAGCGCCTACACAATGGTCATGGCGATGAGATTCAAGAACCATCTAGTCGAGAAGGCTACAACCAAAGACTTTGCTGGACCAGTCGTAGACCCTCGTGTCACAGACTATCAGGAGATGCAAGATGCAATCTTCGAAGAGTTCTACCTTCAGTTATGTGCAATCGCCAGAGCTGACGATGAGCCGAAAGCTACGCCAGCCAAGAAGACTTCGAAGAGCAAGGCTAGTCCTAAGTCTGGAGTAAAGACTCCGTCGGTTCGCTCTGCTTCTGGCGCGTCCTCGGGAGACGAGCTAGCCACCGCCAATGCTCTCTTCAGTCCAGAGGTCAGTCCAGCCAAACCCAAAGACAACAAGCGCAAGCGTCCCAGCGAGGATGGGCAGGGTGGGAACACAATGGGTATGGCGCCAAAGCCACCGGCGAAGAAGCCAGCCACATCGTCCACTCGGGGAGGCCGTGGAAGAGGACGATCGATGTGATGGAAAGGTCGAAGAGTGACTGCGAATGCCGACGCGATTCTTCCAATGCTCATGAAGGCATAAGATGTGGCTCTCCCGTCTGTGTCATGCTGTCCACGATATGGGCACAGGATGTTCTCTTTTCTGTGTTTTGCAGATGCTCCAAGAGGGAGCTAAAGGTGCAAGATATGGCTCTCCTATCTCTGTCATGCTGTCCACAGTATGGGCAGAGGATGTTCTCTTTTCCATGTTTTGCAGATGTTCCAAGAAGGAGCTAAGGGCACAAGATGTGGCTCTCCCATCTCTGTCTATAAGGTATTGTCTTTTCTCTGTTTTCCAGCTGCTCCGAGTTGGAGCTTTCTAGCAGAGGCTTTGTCCTTCTTGCTCAAGTATGTAGTTCTTTAGTCAGGCCAGATGTCATGATCGCCATGAATAGAACCAATACAGATGTCCTAGTGAGAAGACCAGTGCGATATATATTCTTGATAATAAAAGTGCCAATGATGTTCAAAAGGTCGAGTCCAGTCGAGGGAGTGTGTTGTGGATCATGCAAGCGCCCGGAAGCCAGGGAGAGTGCCGTCGGAAAATCGATTGCTGGCTCAACACGTGTCTTTCCAAGCATGATGCGACCTCAACAAGTTCACTTCACAGCACTATTGGATCAAGATCCTCACGAAACACTCTTGGTCACTACTATATCTTCCACTTGTGGGTACATCTTGGGCAACTGCGACTGTGCGCATTCGGCTGGTGGCTGCGCTGACCATCAATCTCTTCTTGATGTGACAGTCCATAGTATGAGAATAATAGTGATTAATACAGCCCTCTCAAAGCTGAAGCTGGTGGAGAATGCCCTTTGGTCTTGACTCCTTGTCACGCGACTGAGAATTGTTAAACTCCATAGACTTGGATTTCGAAATGCTACTCAGTCATACGGCACAGCAATAAACAATATCTACTCATGCAGTGTCATGCACGATATAGGTTCTGCTTCTATAGTGAAGCGTGCCGTTATGAGTCAGAAGTAACTTCTAGCAGTAGGATATACTAGCGACCGAGTAGTAAAAATGCTATAGCACAGGCCTTGGTTTCATGCTGAGGGGTACCGGAAGGAATCAGGGATGGTATCTAGCATTATAAAACATGGGCGAAGAAAGAGAACTGTAGCAGGATACGGGTCTCAGTCGTATGCTGGAGCGTGCCGTTAGGCATAGGGAGTCATCACAAGTTAGAAGGCATACAGCTAGCAATATAGGAAAGAAGAGATTGACCTAGCCCGAATCAGAGGTGGAGAGTGCCGTCAAGGGAGGAGACGCCATGCAAGTATCATCATCAAGATCGGCTTCCATGGCCGCATATGAAAGGTTCTCACTCAACACATCGTCCATAAGCATATGCTTGCTGCTGGCTGCTGCTATGCGATGATCAACCTCATCAACGTCATCACCACCAGTGTCGTCGACCGTGGCATCGGCGCGTAGGGCAACTTTGAGCTCATCACCATCAGAATCCTCCATATCAGCTTGCGGCTTATCGTCTTCTTCTCCAGGGAGTGGCTCGTCGAAGTTGTGGAATGGATCGGGATCAGGATCCGAATCGCCACTGATAGCTGTAGCGCTTGCACTCAAAGCTGCGCGAGATCGTGCAAGGACTTCTTGCGCAAATCTTGAGGACGTGGGTGTGCCACGTCCAGCTTGAGCTAGGACAGCCTGTTGTGCCGGCTTCGACTCAACTTCTGGAGGCTCAACTGCTTGGGAGCGCTCGTAGTCTTGTTGCGACTGTGCGATACGATCTTCGAGTTTGCCTTCACGGCGCAAATCCTCCCACTTCTGCTCGAAGGTGTGCTTTGGCATTATTGATGTTGTGACGTGGAAATGTTTGTGACGCAGATTGATGCTTGTCACTCAAGATCCAGGGTCCGAAGGCAAAGTACCTGAGCACAAGATCTAGCTTTCACTCTTCTTTGTTTGCCTTCTTTCATCTATCATATTTCACACAGGCCTTCACTACGGTCACTTGATCTCGCTGAACGCGGGACGCGTCTAAAGTAGCAGTCTCAACATTCATCGCGTACAGCCGTGCCGCCAGTGTTACCGTCGACTCTTCCCTTCGAACAACAAGATCGTGCATCATGTCCGCATCCGAACCGATTTTTGCTGGCAGTCAGAAGGAGGTGCCAGCGGTACCTGTCAAAAAGCGAAGCCTCAGTTTCCCACAGGACCTCGAACGTGACTATGACAACGACGACCTTTCTATCAGTGGCGACAGCGATGATAACGAGGAGAACGACCAAAAGAAAATTCACGGCATTCTCGACAACAAGGAACAGGGATCCAAGGACAGCAAAGTCACAAAGAACCGCAAAGCCAAGCTCCAAGCAGCAATCGCTACTGAGTCAAAGGATGAACCTTCGATTCTGCAAGCAACGACTGACTGTCACAGAGATCAACACCGGCGACTATGACTCGACCTTGCACACTCGCGAGTGGTTCAAAGCCAAACATCCTGAAGCACTTGGTACTAGTCACGCCATCCTCGCGCAGAATCTGGCTGTGAACCAAATGTCAATTGATCGCACTGAGGCAAAAGTAGATGCTCTTTTGCAGTTCCTGGTCGAGTATGTAATCACGGCGCCTCATACCATTGGCTTCTTCATGCTAACAATGGATATAGCACATCTGAGTCGAATAACGAATCCAATATTGAGGAAAAGAAGACCAAGCGCAACCGCGAGGACAACAAAGGTGGTAAGCAGGGCGAGGAGAGCTTAGCACAAGCTCAGAAGAAGGTCAAGAAAGTGGTCACAAAGGACAATTAAGGCAGCGAAGATGAGCATTCAGAGTTGATGATTGCCGGCAAGGCCGAAATCAGTCTGTGCTGCGAGCCTGCGATTGAGCAATTGGCAGTGGAAATTGAGGGTGGAGGTGGAGAGTGCCGTAGACTCAAAATCGGTCACGTGACATACCTTTCTGGCTCTAAACACAGGCAGGATTAAGGGAATGGAAGACTTCAAGATTCTCGAGACTTGTACTCCAGCACATCAGAGTGCCTATGATTGTGCAAATACCGATCGCTGATTGCTTCCATACCATGTTATGCTGAGACCTGATCTCTATCATGCTACTTCCACTTTTTCCTTGTCCCATGATGCCCAGATCGAGGAAATCATTTTGTCAACCCTCATTTCCGCACTCCCGTCCTGTGCCTGCTCGTTCCTGGATCTTACTCGTAGAATGACTTGCAGATCAGGACTTCCCATTCTCCTACGAGATCATTGTAATACTTTCTATCTCGTCCTTCCGTGCCTGCTCATACCTGGATTGTTGCAAAGTGAGTCCTAGATCATATAGTCCTATCCTCCTCCACGACCTCATCATCTAAACCTCCACCATTGAAATTGAATCCCTGTTCATCTCGAACTGAATCGACCGGGGACGAGATGTGTTCTTCCGCATTTCGAATTTTGCCAAATGCTGCATTGCTGGGATTGCTGTAAGTGGTATTGTTGTACTGAGAGCGGTGTCCTTCCATGTCCGCTTCCGAATGATGCTCAGATGTAACGTCCTCGATCGAGAAGTCGCCAACAGCAGATATGTCTTTACGTGGCTGCAATCTATCGCACCAGGCGTTGGCAGACTTGAGACCGGCAGACTTGAGACCGGCAGACTTGAGACCGGCAGACTTGAGACCGGCACACTTGAGACTGGCAGACTTAGGAGAGGCTGCGGTTGTTGTGCTTGCGTGAATGAAGCTGGGAGCGGCTTGCCTAGCATCAGAGACATCATTTGCAACTGATATGCGCTGGCGTATTGCTGGGCCCGTGCCATTTCGGTAGCTCTTTCTCTGGCGGCCTGAGACTCTCTTTCTGCTCGCTGAGCGTCCTTTTCTGCTCGTTTCCTGGCATCCTGACGGAACGTGTCTGCAATCGCACCCACCAACGAGTTGTAGCTCTGACCTACAGTTCTGAGAGAATTGATGTGAAGCTGATCACTTGCGCTCGAGACAGTATTCGCTGGGTAATAGCCGAAGTTATTCTGCCCAGGGTTCGGGTCGCCGCCATAGCCAATTTCTCCAACCTTTAGCTCTCGCCAACTGTCCTCGACGTCCAACCAGCCTGCCACCGCCGGCTTCCAAATCCTTACTGTTGATGTTAGTGATCCGCTTTCTTTTAGGGGGAGTCGACTTGAACACTGCATGATTGAGGACTCTGTGGTGGTCATCGTGGACAGCATTAGGCTTCATGGCGCCAGCGGTAAACTGATTGCTGAAGTAGATTGAGGTGTGTTGGGGGCTTGTCTGGTGATAGTGTCTGGAAGGGTGTGCAGATGAGCGTGAACAGTGGAGATAAATAGAGCATTTTGGAGGAGGATGAAGAAAGAGAGGGGTGCAGGAGGGGTTCTTATAGACATATCTAATATACAGATGACTCGCCGACATGGTGATATAGAGCTAGGTGAGAGCGAAGTGAAGTGATGGAACTGAATTGAAACTGAACTGAGTGAGGTTGAACTGAAGTGAACGATCTCTGATTTGGGAGAGCAGACTGAAGTAAGCCATCTGAAGAGAGACCTACCTCACCTCCAACTCACATCTAAAAGTCCACACCAGCCATCGTCTGATCACCCGCCCCGTTCTTCAAATCCATCATATTCGCCAGCTTCTTCCGACACTCCTTCGCATGCCCCCACACCTGCCACTGGTCATTCTTCAACTTCTTATACATATCCATCGCCCGAGCCTTCCTGCCCGCCGTCTTCC
>Ga0268246_10000847_pt1 | contig 11994 bp, 12 predicted proteins | sample AgamicOrSfe_FD_200242 | JGI IMG/M metagenome (GOLD analysis project Ga0268246, IMG submission 200242) | Agave microbial communities from Guanajuato, Mexico - Or.Sf.e (v2) (version 2) | ecosystem: Host-associated > Plants > Phyllosphere > Phylloplane/Leaf | place: Guanajuato, Mexico | collected...
CTTTCTGTGTCGTTCTGCTCCATCTTGGCAAAGTGCGTCGATGCTAACGTCTCCTGCATCTTTGTTGCCACAACACCTGGACGTATACTCAGGGTAGTGATAGCGGGCTCCTCCTTTGCGAGCGTCTTTGCCAGATGGTTCAGCACAGCCTTGCCAGCACCGTAGCATCCCCAGGCAGATGTGCCGCTCACAGCAGCGCCGGAGGAGGTCAGGATGATCTTGCCACGGCTCTCTCGCAGCGCAGGGATGGCAGCTTTTGCCTATATGCACATCAGCGTATTGTTGACGTCGATCACAAGTACAGTAGTTATACCATAGCAATAGCAGAAAACACATTCAAATCAAATGCATGCTTCCACTCATCAAAATTCGCGTCTACAACCTTCTCAACAGGCTCGACAGCACCGTGATTCACGACTATCCCATCCAATCGTCCAAAGCTTGAGACGGCCAGATCAACTGCTTGCTTTCCGAGTGACAAGTCTGAGAGATCACCTGCAAGTACTTCGACACGATCCCGACCAGCTTGAGTCCGAATCTTCTCAAGCTCTGACTGACTGCGGGACACCACGACGAGTTTGCAAGAGTGTGGTGCCTGGAGAAGATACTCGCAGATTGCAAGGCCGATACCTGGGAGATGTGCTATTTAGCAGGGTCCTGAGAAGTGTCGTGCTATTTCTGCTCAGATCTTGCCAAGTCATGAGGCTTTCTAGGCGCGAGGCTTACCTCTGGATGCACCAGTCACTATAATCACTTTCGTAGTCATGCTTGCGATAGTTTCAAGGCGAGGTGTAAACATTCGTCGAAGGAAAGTGCGGTGCCATTGGACATGACGTGTGTGGGGTCATCGTCAAAAGATATCGCTGCCTCTTGGAGGTTTCACCACCACCACCACCGCTAGACCATCCCACACCCACTCCTCCCCAATTCCCAGGCACAATGGATACTGTGATAGTAGGCAGCGGCATCATCGGTGTCTCCACAGCCTACTACCTCTCTCATACCACCCCCGCCTCCAAAATTCACCTCATCGAAGCCTCCCCGCGCCTCTTCTCCTCCGCCTCAGGCTTCGCTGCGGGCTTCTGTACCGCAGACTGGTACTCTGGCTCAGTCGCACCCCTCGGCGCCCTCAGCTTCCGCCTCCACCGCGAACTCGCCGCTGAACACGATGGTCGCCGCACTTGGGGTTACAGCAGGAGCACGGGGACATCTATGGTGCCCGGGCGAGGCGCGGGAGCGAAGACAAGGACTGGAAGAGGGGAAGACCGGCTAAGGCAGAATGAGGGCGAGAGTCGAGATAAATTGGCTGGAACACATGATTTCCATAGTGGTGCTGGCCCGGCATGGTTGACAAGGAGGGAGGGAGACAGGATTGAGGTGATAAGCGAGGACGACACGACGGCGCAGGTGGATCCGCTGAGGCTCTGCAAGTTCCTTCTTGGAGAGGCGATGGAGCGAGGGGTGAGGTTGCATCAACCGGCGAAGGTGGTGGGTGTGAGTGTGGATAATGATAGTGTGATGAACGGGGTAAGGATCAAAGGGGAGGATGGAGAATATGATATCGATTGTAAGCGGCTGGTGATTACGGCGGGTGCGTGGACTGCCGATGTGTTTGCAACCCTGTTTCCGGCGTCGAAGCTGGGGTTGCCGATCTCTCAGTACGCGGGCCACTCGCTCGTGGTGAGGTCGCCGAGGTGGACTGCTGAGCATGAGGCGGAGGGGTGCCATGCGATCTTCTCGACAGACTCTTCTGGCTACTCACCCGAAGTGTTCTCGCGCATAGGTGGCGAGATCTATATAGCTGGTCTGAACGACCCTGACCTGGATTTGCCCGAGCCGGAGACATTGCCCGCGCTTTCAGACGACATCTCGGTCGAGAAACTGAGGCAGACTGCCAAACGGATGCTAGGTTTGCCTTCCGGCGACGATGATCTAGAGGTGGTCAAGGAAGGACTTTGCTTCCGTCCAGTCTCGAAGAAAGGCACACCAATCATCGCGAGGATATCGGACCAGCAGCTTGGCGGCGGCATGAAGACGTTAGGCGGTAAGGACGGCGGAGTATTCGTGAGTGCCGGTCATGGTCCTTGGGGCATCAGTCAGAGTCTCGGAACAGGCAAAGTACTTGCTGAGTTGATTGAGGACAAACCAACATCTGCTAATATCAGAGGCTTGGGCGTCTGAGGCTGCTGGCCATTTGGTATAAACCAAAACCTGTTCAGTGCAAGTACTTCAGAGCTCATCAGCGAGAAGCTAGAGTCTGCTGACATTGTAGGGATGGGCAACTGGTGCATGGTATCAGCCATTCAGACGAGCTTCAACTGGAAGCCACCACCAGATTCCTCCTCATCGCGAGAGGCAAATATGCTACTAAAGTCAGCAGCCTCGCCTGTGATCTTTGGTGCATCTCCCCGTTTTGGTGCGCTTGGACTGGCGAAGCGCCTGCGTTTCTCCTGTCCAGCCTTGGATGGGAATGTAGGAAACATGGCGCTCGACTTGGGACGAGGGTTCTCCTCAAAGTATGGGTGCGCCAGGACCTCCTGTGCCGATGGACGCCGCGCAGGATTCAATGCTAGGAGAGATGACAACAGGTCTGCACCAGCATTCGTCAATAATGGAAACCTTGCTCTTATGACCGCTCCGACGTTCTGTTGAGTCCGTGGTAGTCGTAGTGACTTGGCGTTCGGGAGACGCTTGAATCCAGGCCAGGTCTCGTCAGTCGGTACTCCACATAGCTCAAAGACTTTGGATAATTGGTCCACTTCGTTCTTTCCCTGGAGTAATGGAGCTTTCGTGAGCAGCTCACCGAAAATGCACCCAATGCTCCACAGATCAATCGGTCGACCATATCTCTCTTCTCCGAGAAGAAGCTCAGGAGCTCTATACCACAGCGTGACCACCAGCTGAGTCATCTGAGGACATGGGTCACCAAAGTACCTCGCCATACCAAAGTCCGCAAGCTTGATCTCTCCACGATTGTTCATGAGGATGTTGGACGTCTTCAGATCGCGGTGAAGTATCCAGTGATCGTGCAGGAAGCCAACAGCTCCAGTCAGTTGTGTCAAAAGAGTCTTGATCTCGGAAGGAGCGAAAGGCTCCTGCATCTCTTCCTGCAGTGTCTTTAGATCATGCTCTAGAAAGTCCATGACAAGGTAGACATCATTGAGACCATCTCCAACTACAATCTCCCGAAGATCAACAATATGCTTATGACGAGCCTCCATCAAGCATTGGATCTCTCTTAGCCCCGTAACTGGAAATCCTGTTGTCTCGTTTCCATCCATCTTAAGCTTCTTCAGCGCCACCAATTCTCCCGTACCTATCTCTCTCGCCCGTGATACCCAGCCATATGATCCCTCTTCAATGTGGTTCAACCGTTCGAAATTGGAGACGTGCCGGCTGGGAGACCATTGTGATTGTGGAAATCGTAGCAGTTTCCTGGGTTGTGATGCAGTAGCTTCGCTCTGCTGCTCGGGCAGAGGACTGATCTTTCTCCGTTTGTGTGGTGTGTCGGCGCCATCCTCCCGCTCTGCTGCAGCTCTTGCTCTTGCAATCTCCTCTTCCTGCCGCCGTAAAGCCTCTTCTTCTGCTTGTCTCTGAGCCTTTTCAGCTCTTTTGCGCTTCTTCTCCTCCTTGTCTTTCTTGTTCTTCTCCTCGGCCGCCCGATCTTCCTCTGTATCAGCCCATCTCCCTACAGCCATGGTTGTTGGTAAAGTTGTCGACTTCGAAGCAGTAGTTCAGACAACTTTGTAAACACCGCCGGACACACTCCGAATGACATACATACAATAAAATGCGTACTCGATATGCGTTTCGTCATGCGTTTCATCTCCAGCTAGCAAAGCAATGATACTGTCCAGAGATACGAAGCCAGTCGTTGGCCTCATAAGGTGTGCGGGCCGTATGGTCGCACGTACGGCTACACCGCGCTGTCATGGAATACGACTACAATCCAGTGTCACCACAAGACAATGGTCAACACCACTAGCAAAGACTCTGGCCGGAGCTATCACAGTAGGATGAATCAACCTCTCTCCAGGAGGACACCAATCAATAATGCCTTTAGTAGACGACAGGCCCGATCTCCTTGGCTGCCTACATGCGCCAATGTCTTACGGCACCAGATGGTGGTTACTATACCACAAGAACCACAGAAGGCACTGATCAGTTCGGCAAGGCAGGAGACTTTGTCACCTCGCCCGAGATATCGCAGATCTTCGGCGAGCTCGTCGGTGTCTGGTTCGTTGCTGAGTGGATGCAACAAGGGAGGAAGAGCTCGGGCATACAAATGTTGGAGCTAGGGCCGGGCAGAGGAACACTCATGGATGATGTGCTTAGAGTAGGCTTGAAAAATGATGGATCACAATGGTACAGCAGACTGACAAGGTACATCAGACTATCGCCAATTTCAAGGACATGGCTGCCGCCGTCGACACGATATTCCTGGTCGAGGCAAGTCCGATACTACGTGAATCCCAACGACAACTCCTTTGCGGCGACTCTCCTATGCAGGATCACCCTATAGGACAGCAAAGCGATTGCAAGCGGATACCAGGCGCGAAGGTGATATGGGCTGAAGACATCAAGTTCATTCCGCGAGGTAGTCACACCAGGATCCGGTCATCATGCTCGTACTGACCTGTCCTCAGACGCAGCCAAGACACCCTTCATCATCGCCCACGAATTCTTCGATGCCCTTCCCATCTACGCCTTTCAATCCGCCCAGGTCCCCGTACCCAATCCTCGAGCCCGCGCCGGCCTAGTTCCTCCACCCATCACACCCGACACCCCAGCACCAACACCAGCCCTTCACAACGAATGGCGCGAACTCCTCGTCTCGCCAACCGCTCCCCCCTCCATCCTCAATCCGCCCAAAACACCCGGTCCAGAATTCGAGCTCACCCTCTCCAAAGCCCATACCCACCACAGCCGTCTCCTCCCCACGCTGTCGCCTCGCTACGCCGCCCTCCTACCCAGCACCGGGTCCACCATAGAAATAAGCCCAGAGTCCCAAACAACAGTGACCTATCTCACCGAGCTCATCAGCGGCTCGCCCTCCAAGCCCGCGCCGCCTCCACCAGCCGCCGTGACGCGTGCCGTCCGACCACGACAAGTCCCTGCACCTTCGACCAAGTCCACACCATCAGGCGCAGCGCTGTTCATCGACTACGGTCCCAGCTCCACGATCCCGATCTCCACACTCCGCGGCATACGCGCACACGAACGCGCCTCTCCATTCTCGAACGCCGGGCTCGTGGATCTGAGCGCCGATGTGGACTTTGGCGCGCTGGTAGAGGCAGCGTTGGAGGCGAGCGAGAGGGTGGAGGTGCATGGGCCTGTAGGGCAGGGGGATTGGCTTGAGGGTATGGGCGGACGCGAGAGGTGCGAGATGCTGGTCAAGAAGGCGACAGCGGCGGGTGCTGGGAAGGAGGGCGAGGAGATAGCGCAACGGATACGGACGGGGTGGGAGAGGTTGGTGGGGAGGGGTCCGGATGGGATGGGGAAGTTGTATAAGGTCATGGCGGTGGTGCCGGAGCGAAATGGGGCTAGGCCGGTTGGGTTTGGGGGGGACGTATGAGGGTATGTAAAGTTGTTGTGTATTCAGTATAGGCTGAACTATATGTATGGTCGCCCAAGAGCTCTGTATAATGCTATGTAATATGTCCCGTCGTGTCCACCTCATGCATTCGTTAGGGTATCATAATGATTCTGTGGCAGCCTTGAGGGCCCCAGCCAGTCTTTGGTAGTCCCGCAGCAATAAATCAACATCATACCCATTAAGTTCCTTCACATCCCTGCACTGCATGAACCGCTCAATCGCCGGCGCAATACCACTAAGATCGTTCTGAAGAGGATCGACGTGTCCAGCATCAGGATCACGCTTCTCGGGTTCTCGATCATGCGCTGCTGGGGCCACGGGTGAGCTGTTTGTGCCCGCATTCGATGCAGTGCTTGTCCCGCTAGGGGCCCGGCCAAATCCACGCATCATACCCACACCTCCCCAGCCCTTGAGTGGATTAAGAGAGCTGCCCAGATTGCGCAGACCGTCCACTGCGGACCCAGCGGTGAGTGCCACAGGTGGCGGCGACGAGCCGAAAGCGGGCGTGGGAGTAGTCATCGATCGACTCACCGGTGCCAAAGGACTGCTGCTGTTTGCAAACGATACCTTGCGGCTACTGTCTGCACTCAGGCCAGAGTCTATGCTCCTATCCCGTGGACGAACTCCGCCGATTGCACGAAGCAAGGCATTATTGTTCTCATCGCGCGATACAGGCCTGGCTAATTCGTCCTCATCGAGAATATCGTCATCGTCGGTCTTTGCGCTGACAAGCTTATGTGCGTCCTCGAGAGTCCTAGGTGTGGGCATCTTCGGGCTGTTGGGATAAGCAACATCATCTTGACGCTCTTTGAGCTTGCCGAAGAAGAACTTGAAACTACCCTCGAGTGCATTGTGCATGGCGTCCAAAGCCTCGTCTGCTGCTTGACGAACCGCATCGGTAGGCGTTGTTGCATTCTCCGTAGCTTTACTTTGTTGTTGATTCATGAAGCTTGATGCTCGCGGCCGAGCTGTCGCGCTGGAGCTGCTTCGTGACTTGGTGTCGCGGAGCTTCTCTGGAGTAGGACTGTTTGGAACGGTAGGAAGTCCATGATACATAGGGTCAGCCAGTTCGTGCTGCGGTGTATGAGGCCTGCTTGAGGACTTTGCCGGTCCTGATGGAGTTTCGTCGGATCGTATCGATGAGAGATCGACTGTTTCGAGAAAGGTGATGGCCGCTTCCAGGTTGGTTAGACAATAAGCTGCCTCGCCGTCTATCTTGCTCTGGTTGCGAAAACGCTGGATGTAGTTGAAATTGCTGACGATATGATTTGTATCCGGTGGCGATGTAATGATGCTGTAGATAAGCGTTGGTAGTACTTCATCGGCGGATGTCCCTGGAAACATTTGCTGAAGTACTTCAACAATACTTTTGTGAGCGGCTTTCAATTGGTTGAGCTTGCCCAGGGGATAGTGCTCTTTATTCATGGCCTCAAGACTACTTCGGGCACTCGCGAGACGGTCTCGTGCGGACTGTCCTTCCTTTTCTGGCGTCGACTGGATCTCGGCCACATCGCTCAAGGCTGTCGATAAAAGCTCTTTCAGACTGACGCCAACGAGAGCCAGTGCCGCAGCTCGGGATCGTAATTTCTCATCACGCTCCTCGTCATCTGTTGTTCTATGCCGCCACAGCCTTGAGTATACCTTCTGACATATCTCTTTCTCGACAAGTTCGTCGAGGACCGCCCTTCTCTGCTCGAGCTGCCGTTTGATCTTTCTTCTATTTCGTACTTCGGACGGAGTGAGCATCTGCTGATGTGCTTCGTAGTCTGCTCTTGTAGCATTGCCTTTGAGTGACGACCGAAGAGTCCGCCTACCTCCGCCTTTCGACAAAGCAGAGCTTGTAGACGTCACGGAAGGTGTACGGGAGGTCTGACCAGGGTATCGTGATGCTAACATAGCTATATGATCATCTATGCGGGACTGGGCATGCTCATAGAAGTTCTGAAACAGTTCTGATAGCTGGTCAATGGATAATGGCGTAGGGTGTACTTTAGCCCCAAGGGACTCCAGAAAGCTGTCGATCAGGCTCTGCAGCTCATCTGGTAGTTCAGCTAAGTCGTTGTCAAGCTCGTTGACCTTCTCGTCTTCGTCTGTTGTTGTCTCGTTGTCTTGAGGTTCGAAAACGTCGCCATTGTTCTTGTATGTCATCGGCGACTCTGTGACTGCAGCATAATCTGGCACTGGCACGCTCTGAAGTGTTGTTGCTCTTGTGCGAGGGCCAGGATTGGATGCAGGTGGATCATAGCGAGAGAATGACTTGGTGGTCGTTATAGCAGGACGACCAGATGACTTGCCGTGAGAAGGTAGGCGTTGCATCTTTGGTGTTCGTAGGTCTTCCCACGGGACACTGCTCACACTATTGTCCAAGATTTTAAGCGGAACATGGAATATCTAAGATGAAGGGAGCGACAGCAAGCCTTCGCGTTGATTGAGATGTGATCAGGATGAAGACCAGGATGAGGTGTGAGGCGTCATCGTGTTATAATGGTAGATCTCCAGGAAGTCTCACGTGTGATGTTTACCCCACAACAAGATCGTCGTCATCTCGGAGTTGTCGTTCAGCCTCCGCCTTCCTACCGCCGCCACTGTCATTAGTCGAGAAGCATCCAGCTCGACCAACACAACTCACAGGTGGTGCCGTCAAGGCGATACAGGTTCTGCTACAAGTAATCGCTCTGCTGTAAACCTGGAAGAATTCGCACCTGCTACTCGAGCCGCCTCAATCATGCTCTCCGCCATGTCTTCCTGGTTCAGCTTGGTACTACTCTTACTGGCACCTCCCACTTTCATCAGCGCTTCAGATTTGCAGTCTCACCAGCAACAACCAATCTTCCTGCCGCCTCAACCTCCATTTGTTCCTGAAGCACCCAAGACACAGCTACAGCTCCGCCACATCTTTCACCACGGCACACGCCTGCATCCTGGACTCCATCGCAAGACAGACATCTCTCCTGATGCTATTGTTTTGACACAATCTGATGACTTTGATGTGGAGCTATTACAGACCCTGTCTGTCAAAACACAAGACATAGAGATAACACGGCTATCAGATCGGTCGCCGGAGAGGATGGAAGCAATACGAGATGCACATGCCGAAGGACGACCGCTGGATCTGCCTGTTTCAGCCTGGGGAAATGAAAAGATTCGTGGACCGAATGTGACTGATAAGGAAACCGTTGTTGCCTTTGCGAAGATGGCAATGAATGCATACGTGATGGAGCCGTGGAAGGGTGAATGGGAAGATGTCGGAGGCGGCTTCAACTTCACCGAAGACTTTGGCTGGCAAGAGGATGGTCTTCGTGGTCACATCTTCGCTGACACCAAGAACAAGACTGTGGTGATTGGACTGAAGGGCACTTCACCTGCGATATTCGATGGACAAGAGACCACGACCCAGGACAAAGTGAATGACAACCTCTTCTTCAGTTGCTGCTGCGGAGCAGGTGGATCGAGCAGATGGTTGCAGGTCTGTGACTGCAAGACAGCTACATACACTTGCAACTCGACGTGCTTGGTCAAGAATCTCCGTAATAAAGATCGCTACTACGACGCCGCCAAGGATCTCTACCATAACGTCACAGCTCTCTATCCTAATGCTGATATCTTGCTCGCTGGACATAGTTTGGGTGGAGCAGTGGCCAGTCTGCTCGGACTGACGTACGGTATTCCTGTGCTCACATTTGGAGCTCCAGGTGACGCCATGCCAGCGGCACGACTAGGCTTGCCTACACCACCAGGTTATCATATTGGTAGCTCTACGAATCGCACATTTACTGGAGGTTATCACTTCGGTCACACGGCTGACTCCATCTACACTGGTAGATGTAACGGCTGGACTTCGACCTGCTCGATCGCGGGCTATGCCATGGAAAGTGAATGTCATACCGGTTATGAGTGCAGCTATGATACAATAAAGGACAAGGGCTGGCACAACAACATGTTGAACCATCGCATGACAGTCACCTTGCACCAGGTCATCGAGGCGTACGACAAGGTAGCAGAATGTAAGCCAATCACCGACTGCTGGGATTGCTTCGATTGGAAATACTTTGAGAGCAATAGCTCCAAAACGACAACAAGCTCAAGTGCATCTACCACATCCTTTACACAAACAAGGACAGAGACGTGTAAGACGCCTGGTTGGTGGGGTTGTCGCGATCCACCATCCACAACCGGCCTCCCTTCGGTCACAACGAGCATTCCTACCACCTCGACTTCGACGTGTGAGACACCTGGCTGGTTTGGGTGTAAGGATCCATCCACGACTACAGCCACTACCGAGAGTACCGCTACAATGACGGCTACCAGTTCCTGTACCTTTCCTGGTTGGTGGGGCTGCAGAGATTCAGAGATCACTTCCGGCAAGGGATCGTCATCTGCAACCGCGACGCCAGCACCGCCATTCACTACCATTAGACCGACTGCTCCGATTACGACGACGACGTGCAGGCACAAAGGTCTATTCGGAGACTGCAAGGATGAGCGAACAAGCGAGCCAGATGATAGTCCCTGGATTGCACCAACTAAGACTGCCTTTGGGGTTTGAGGATCAGAGGACGGACAACCTTGATCTGAGCTAATGTTTTCCATGATAATAATGAATGGCGTTCATAGGGGATGGGTAGCATATCGAGGCATGGGAACGGGAGGGATTCTGGACGTCATAGCGTATCGCATTCGCATACAAGCATATAGGTTAATACCACATTGAACACCTTGTCAGAAAGCATGATGCTCCAGAAGTGCTCTCGTGTGTTCCAAGCCTTACCAATCACCGCGCGTCATCGCAAGGCTGTGCATTTGCGGGGAAACAACCTCATCTCCAGCTGATAATCAGTTAACCAGTCTCCTCTCCTGTCCTCGTTTCACCTACAACACAACTTACAGCAAACAATCATGTTGGACATCCACGCTACTGTCCTTGAGCATGGCGCTCGTCTCGCTCGCCGCGGCCTCGATATGACCGTACAGAACCAGCCCGGTGGCGAGGCTGTCTCTGTCGAGATCCCCTCTGCCGCCATCGCCATCTTCGCCACACTTGGAGTCTTCTTCGTCCTCGCACTCAGCTCAGTCCGCTACACACTCCAAGGTGTCATTGCTACGATGGCCATGGTCGAGGAGCCTTCCACCGCGATCCTGGTATCCGAAAAGCCATCATACTCCGAGAAGGAAGACGTCACCGCACCTCTACTCCTTGCCGACCTTGAGACCGTTACTGTTACGCCTGCGCCCATTACTTCAAGCCTTCGAACCAGCATGCATCACATTCTCCAAGCTGGTGGCTGGACTGCCCGCTGGCGTGGACTCGGTATCTTCCTCCTCTGGGCAATCCCCAGCACTATCCTCCGCAAGGTCTGGATGACCCTCCTCTCTGGTGAAGACGCTGGATTCATCGACCTCGGCATGCCAGCTGCACACGTCCTCTCTTCCCTCATCGCTGGCGTATCCATGATGAAGCTACACATGTTCTGGACCCGCAAGGTCCTCACCGTTCCAGGCACCAAAACTTACTGGCATGACCAGACCCCTCGCAAGACGTTCTCGGCGCTTTTCCTGCCGACTGTCATTACTACACTTGCTTGGGAAGCTACAATTGGACTACCCATCACTTTCGCATACGCCCTCGGCGTTGTCGGCACATCGGCTGACGGTATGCACGCCTTCATTGGCTCGCAAGATGGTCAAGCTCACTGCGATATGGTTGTGAAAATGGTCCTCATCGGCCTGATGGGCATCGGTGCATTCTTCGGCGTCTTCATCCCCTCGCATGTCGCTCTTGTCCGCGTTGAAGCCTCTCTGATCCCTGCCGATGCTGAGACCATCGTGCCTTTCGACCGGACCTTTGGTGGCCGTGTTGTCTCTGAAAGCGAGGGCGGTTCTGGACGACTCAGCTACGTGCAGGCATGGTCAAGCTTCACCAGCGCACAGAGAGTGCGTCTGTTGAGGCTGTTTGGCAAGATTTTCGCCGTCGAGGTCGCTCTTCACATGGTCTTTGGCTTCTTCGCGGCTTCGTTGGCGCTTGCTTTCATTCGCCCCGATGTCTTCGCTCGTGTTGGACGCACACACGTCTAAGGACATGAGTGGGTTCCGTGAAAGGGACATGAGTGGGTTCCGTGAAAGGAAGGACTAAGAACGACACTGGACTGGCAATACTGCTTATACCGCTGATAGTGCGACATGGGTGGATTTTTGCGATTCTTGTATTTCTAGGGTTTTGCTTATGAGTTATGAATTTTAGTACATCTTTCCAATGTCTATTTGTCGTGACTACTAGCATGATTGAATATGTCGTGAAATTGTCCATTTCCCTCTTCATGGCTTCCTTTTTCTAATATGTTTCTGCTGTTCTTAAACCAGGCACAATCGACCGGACAATCACGTCCCTGAAAGCTCATGGG
>Ga0268246_10000848_pt1 | contig 11994 bp, 12 predicted proteins | sample AgamicOrSfe_FD_200242 | JGI IMG/M metagenome (GOLD analysis project Ga0268246, IMG submission 200242) | Agave microbial communities from Guanajuato, Mexico - Or.Sf.e (v2) (version 2) | ecosystem: Host-associated > Plants > Phyllosphere > Phylloplane/Leaf | place: Guanajuato, Mexico | collected...
GGGCGGAGGCGATGGCAGAGAGCAGAGGCATGGGCGGGGGCGATGATGCAGCGGGTCGATGGTGCAAAGGAAGAGGAAGCTCATTCGATTTTCGGAAACCGCTCCGATTAACCGAGAGTGCATGGCTCATACACTCCCTCTTGGAGAAGTACCTGACTTGTCCTGAAATGGCTATAGATGACTCAGCATATTTTGAAGGGCTTCGTTGCCGAGCAGACTTCTATTCAGCAAGAAGGATGGCCGGGCGCGACTCTTATGAGGTCGAAGCAGGGATACCGTGATGGAGAGGCTGGGTAGGCCTGGTACGACGCCGGTATCGCTGTGAGGTCAAACGATTGAATCATAGGGGAAATACAAACATGTTTGCCTTTTATCACATACTGAAGCTCTGCCACTGCTATATAATTTGTGCTGGTGCCAACTCTCTCATCATCATGCTTAGGCAGTGGCCCAGGCAATACTCCAGTGAGAGTAAGCTGTGATTCAAGGTATATATATATAAACTCTTGATCTCTGATGACTGCATCCTCCAAACGACCTGCCCGCCATTCAATATGCTCGCCATCACCGGACGACCAAGAGCAGAGGCTGCCAATCGAAGCAGAACTTTGCTCTGGAGATCAAATCTTTGGCGATCTAGTCGTCACACTGGATGGGCGCGGAAGCTTCAAGCAGCAAATCTGGAGAGAAGCACGATGATCTCCGTGATGTCTATATCACTTTCACATTGCGGAGCGGCTGCTGACCGTCCTTTGTCTATGTCGTGTGAATCAATAGTCATTCACAACACAGAAGGACTCAGCAAAGCCGCGGTGTCTTTTAAAGTGTCCCATCACAGTTCACATGAAGTCACACACAAGATACATCAGTGTATACTGGACATTCGTGTACTGCCCCAGGGTGAAGGCTTCATGCATTCTACCAAGATGCAGTGGATGTCCACGTTGTCGATCGGCGGTGTGGTGAGGCGTAGCGGACCCTCCAAAGTGATAGCGGCATGGCCAGTTGGTGTGATATGGAGAGCCAAGATGTCCAGTAGGATATATCGAATCTACTCATACATTCAAGACTGAATTGCTGAACACTACCTACAGCCTTGATCTCCTCGACCGGACGACAGCGTGGTTGTATAGAATTTGACCACTTCTGAAGCTTTCGCAGGCTACCCGGGCATGCGAATCTACCTCATACACAATACACTCCCATCCGTCAGCTTCCCGAGCATGCGAATCCACTTCCTTTATGATACTACGACACCTCCACTAGCGCCTCTCGCCCGCCAGCTTCCCGAGCACGCGACTCTACTTCACTTACAATACTACGGCACCCTCCAAGAGCATAGCCGCCCGCCAGCCTCCCGAGCATGCGAATCTCCTTCCTCTACAACACCACGACGCCAAATCCCTTCGATAGAAGACAGCCCTTCTATCTGAATCGACAGCTCATCAAGATCCTGGAGGACATGGGAGTACAGCCATCCGCATTCCTGGACCTGCAGCAACGTGCTATATGCCGGCGTTCCCACCTATCAGCTTCCTGAGCATGCGAATATACCACGGTACCCTCTGCCAGCCTTCCGAGCACGCGCATTCATCCTGGCCTCGATACCACGGCGCTGATACAGGAGTCCGAGCATGTGCACTTGCTAGGATGCCCTTCTCAGCTTCCCGAGCTTGCATCGGCGCGGACCTCTTCACGGCGACTAAGCTCGAGCCCCAGCAGGAGGCGACATCACACGCCGTTCAGCTGAGTTGCCACCTAAGATGGGAAACAACTGGACAATCATCTATAACTCCTTTCACACGGTCACTCTCCCGGCTTGAAGTTCTCTATTTGGACCAGACCTGGCCTCCAGCAAGAGGCGACCACCCACACATTTCCGACCTCGCACCTCACTCCGATTTCGACGCCTGTCCGGGCCTGGTGAGTGCCATACCCTCATCAAGATCTCAACTTGTGTAATTCGACTCGTCCTTCGTCAAACGCGACACGGCCTCCAGCACTTCGAGCTCTTCTCACTATCACGTCGAATATGCCGTTCCGGTCTCAGACCATCGAGATCACCGCCCCGGGTCGTCGCGGGTATTCTCGCGTCTCTGAAGCTCTTCATGGCGGCCAGACTTGCGTTCCGGAGGAAGCGAGCACCTAAACATTTCCAATCGCGTTGCCACTCTGGCTGGGGATAAATGGACGTTCGTTGGTGATCTGTGCGATGCTCATGTTGACACCATTGGCGGCACGGCGACTTTCATCATCCACAAAGGCTTCCGATCCTACATCAGTGGTCTGTGGGATGCCCCCGCCGAGCCATTGGCGGCACGGCAACTTTCATCATCCACAAAGGCTTCCGATCTTACATCAGTGGTCTGTAGGATGCCCCCGCCGAACCATTGGCGGCACGGCAACTTTCATCATCCACAAAGGCTTCCGATCCTACATCAGTGGTCTATGGGGTGCCCCCGCCGAACCATTGGCAGCACGGCAACTTTCATCATCCACAAAGGCTTCCGATCCTACATCAGTGGTCTGTGGGATTCTCCGCCGAGCCACATCCGCAAAGGCTTCCGATCCTACATCAGTGGTCTGTGGGATTCGTCGCCGAGCCATATCCGCAGTCCGTGACCATAGCGTACTAGCCGCTACCTTTGACCAGCCAACCCTCTGGTCCAAAGAATCAGGTCTCGATTGTATGTGAGTGTGACAGCCATTGTGTGATCTTGCCGAGTATATACCTGAGCACGGTCGCAGATCCTTGATCTCGAATACGTGGGTTTATTCAGGTTCTTCGGCGTCAGGTTTCCAGCCCCGACGGCAGGTGCAGACGGAGCCATCATCGAATCCCGGGCTGTTAGACAGCTAGGAGACTTCCTGTCCTGCGGTCAATATCTTCAGATCTTGATAATCGACTTAGACGCACCAGACCCATGGACTTTCCAAGACAAGTTTGGCTGAATGGTATTCTGGCGCAGGCAGACCTTCTGTAGTTGATATGGCGACACGACTACTACACGGATCGACCTTCCTTAGTATGAGCTATTCTCGGATGCTGGCTATTCTACCGAGACTTTGTTCGTGGAGTCCTTGACCTGCTTTCGCATAAGCGTCCTCAGATTCACAGTGGCTCTGCTTGTGGGCAGCTGTTACTGGAGTCGTTGGAAAGCTTTGACTGCGACAACTTCAGGTTTCTAACGTCCACGTCACGAGCACACCGATAGACTATCAACTGCTGGGCTGCTATGCGGCTAGGAAATTTCCTGTCCTGCGCTCAGCATCTTCTGGTCTTAGGCGCTCCAGATCAATGCACGCTTCAGAACAAGCCTTGTTTGCCAGGTATATCGAGCGATAGCACAAGGCAAGACTCGGTGACATCGGCTACCAGTATACTTGATCAATGTTCAGTACTACAAGTAGTATACTGCGTGTTGAGAGTCGTGTGGGACATATCGAGCATCAAGCGCTTCAGCTGCACGAAGTCCTTTGTCGCACATTGGTGGTTCTGAATCGGCGGAAGCGGTCAATATGCCAGGACATTTCCAACTGAAGGATTCACCATCTGTATTGTCTCCAGCCAGCCTGGTGAAAGAAACTTACTGAATAGGACCTACATTGTTCAGCCTGAAACGCCAGTCATTCCTACTAGGATAACACGTGCAGGTGCGAAGGGGACGAGGACGAGCGAAGGCGCTTTTGATCAAGGCAAGGAATTACGAGAGGAGATTGCGAGTTTGAAACATATAATCTTTGCAGCCAGTATACATGCCAGTCATCAGTTCCTTGCCTATCTAATGCTGAATGTCATCCTCCACCACCTTGTTCATGTACAACATTACTTCGTGACAGCAAAGTTGAGTTTGCTCTGCCCTGGAGAAGCCTTCACATTCCCAAACTTCTTGGCGGTATTGGCCTTTTTGGTGGCAAGCTCTTTTCTTGTGCCTCCATTCGTGCTCCTTGCAACCTTTTCCGCCTCGATGATCCGCCGACGATAGACCTTGAGCTCTTCTTCAGTGACCGTGTCCCAGTCTGGCCAGAGACTTTGGTTCTTCAGATCGGTCATAGTCCATGTCACCTTCGTAACCCCAAGCCTGTCAAGATATGTTTTGGCGGTGGAGAGGCCACTAGCAGCATGTTGGGCGAGTGCTTTCCTTTCTGCTCCGGTCATGGCGGCCCGGGCCGAATGTGCGTATTCCGTGCTTCTGGCTTGCTGATGCCCTTCCTCGGCTGCGAGTTCGTCATCGTTCATGTACCCCTGGCGCAACTTCCTTTTCTTGCTGGCTAGATCTTCTCCTATCTGATTTCCCTCGCGCATGACCTTCCACGCCTCGTCGAACTCCTCTTGCCTCTCAATAGCCACGAGCTCGCCAGCTCCGATGCCTTCATTCAGGGGTGAATGTGTGCAATACCCTTCCACTTCATTATCAAGCAGATCGTCATACCACGGGCAACACCTCTCCACATCGTAACGATAACCAGCTTTCGTGATGGTAAAGGCTTTGAAATGGACTGCGAAGAATAATTCGGCTAGTCGACAGAGGAGTTTCATTGCAACCAGGTTCATCGGGACTGTCGGTATTGTCGAGTTGTCGTTGAACGTTGGCAGCACGGGTACCGCATCCGAGTCGATTGTGTTCACATGATCCACAGGGATGCAGAATGTTTGTGACCAGATTATGCCGCGACCCTCTATCTTGGCAGAGACCAGCTCATCATGGAAGATGCACTTGCTGCTACCGTATTAGAATGCTGCAGTCTTCAAGACGATTTCTTAACTTACTCGAACACCTCGACATTGTTGAAGTTGTGATATTTCTGCCTTCCATCGAGCCCGCTGGTGAGATCTGATGCTCCTAGCCCAGTGGCAGCACCAGAGTAAGAGCCTTTGAACTTTTTACCAGTGTTGTCAAGAGTGTGGCACATATAAGCTCCAAAGTCAAGAGAGCCTTCCCATGGTATAGTTTCAAGGTCTGCAGGTAGGGGAGGGTCTTCTTGTTCGGCAATGTGTTTGAAGTTGGCGTCAATGTAGTGACAGAGGATGGTGTTCCAGGTTATGAGTGGAAATGTGTCGAGCGCTTTCTTGGTTGCTGGTGCGACACGAGTTGGACGAGTCCAGATGAGGAGGACTCTGTATGTGAGTGCAGCGAAAGCTTCGGCCATGATGTGTATCTGTGTTCAATGGTTGGTGAGTGTCAGTGAGCTCTTCAAGGTATGGGAGAGAGACTTTCCGTTTCATTTCGAATGTGGTAGGCACGTCGAAAGCCATAGTGGCCAGTTTTAGAAGGAACGATAATGCATATCTCGAGGAGCTTCAGTCATAATACCACAGTCAGTGCCGCAAAAACACCAATAGCTATACTAGTCTGGTCTCCCGACATCGAGAAGCGATGATCAGAGACAACGCATAGATAATACATATGAAAGTGTGAATGAAGTACAAGAGGAAAAGAGGCAAGCTCGACAACGCGTCCAGTGTTTCAATGACGGGATACGCTCCGGTTTATGACATCACCAAGTCCGTGCTCTAACTTGAGAAGGGGTGAGTTTGGTAAGAGTATACTACATACAACCTACACTCCATCGCGTCGTTCAAGGTCATCGAGCTGTGCGTCGATGTGTTGAACCAGATTAATGTTGTCTAATTTTACTATTGCGGTATAATCTGCAGTATTAATGCTGAAGCGTTCACCGCAGACATGCCTACTCTTCCTCCTTCTAAAAACGATGTCAATCAGCAACTAAGCTAAGTATCTTGTAGAGCATTTGAACATGCACCATACTCAATCCAACTCGACGATCATCCAAGCATGCTGATAATTATGAAAGGTTTCCTGTATCGATGCTCCTTATCAGCGATAGACGCTATTTCGAGAAAGCACGTCTGGCCTCAACAACACCTATTTCAGCAGGCACGCCAAACCCCAGCATCTCACCCACAACACCTGGAATTCTTCGTCTTCACATCACCCACAAGTCACCCACATTTACACTACAGAAACCTACTCTTTTTGCCACTTCTCTTTCTGCCTGCCATTACGTTCTTCACAAGCCTGCTGCATTCACACGACAAATACCCCTGCTAAATCTGCTTGGTTTGGACCTCCTTCTCACTCAATCATGCACAGTTCTGACGATGACGGCCCTTTCATGGACGACTGTTCTATGGACAGCTCTCGACCCGACGGCTCTACCACTCCGGACTCTGACATCAATGACATTGTCATGAACGATGCAGTCACGGATGATGTTATCTTGGACATCTCCTTGCAAAACGCGATCATCTCCACCAAGTTCGTCGACAACTTCACACAATGGACCCAGGACAGATTCTACGTCAACAAGAATCACATCCCAGAACTAGAGCGGGTCGGCGTCGATCGGTACAGCGAACTCTTTCTCCTTGGCCTGAACCCCACCATCAAAAGCCTTATGGCTGGGTCAGCACCACCCACCGTCGAAAGCCTCATGGCTCTTCAGATCTCATCTGACGGGCATAACGACGCTGTTGGAGGATACCTCCAGCTCATCAAGACTGCCGATGGCCTTGTTTTCATGTATGCCGGTGGGGTCTGGGCTGTGTACGGCATGGATGGGCGAAGAATCAGCCACAACTTCGCAGCAGCATGCACGAGTGCCTCAAGTGACCATACTGCTTTTCTGCGCCAAGCTCTGTTCAATCGTGGCAAAGTGGTCTTCATTCCCGCTTGGTCCGTTCCCCGTCACCAGATCTCTGATGTCTTCAGAGGACTTACCCTATCACTTACTGTGAGGGTCATGGAGCTTGGACTTGCAGTTCACTTCGGTGCGATTCAAGACAAAATCATACACTATCGCTCGCTCATCAACAGCACTCGCACCTGGTCTACCAAACTGCCCTGGATCCCGCTGTGTACACATTCTTCCCTCAACGAAAAAAGCGATTCACGTCCTGCTCAGCCTATGGAAAGAGAGATCGAATATCCCGCATTGTTAGCCCAACTTGAGCCCGTGTTGCTGAAGACGGGGTGGACAAAAGAGAAGATACACAAATTCGTTCGGACTCAGCTGCTTACTGCACAAGAAGCGAAAAGCATGAGGGATGAGAAGACGGCCTATAATAAAGAAAGGGATGCCCGCACCCGAGCGAACATGACTGAGATCGAGTTGCAAGATTTCATGGAGCGTCGTTATGCCACCGAACAAGAATGGAAAGCTCGTCTTAGGTCCATTGGTGCACAGCCTGCAGTCTGGTCTGTTGAGCGCTTGGCAAAGCATGGCCTTGACGTCTATCTACACCAGGAAGATCTTTCTCAAGGCAAAATTGATGATCTCAAACGCCAAGTCAGAATCATTGAGAAGCAGATGGGCTACAGAGTTACTGCACAAGCTGCCAACGCAGCATCAAGGATCAAATCCAAATCAGCCAAGGTCGAGCGAGAAGCAGTACGAGAACAGGCTACTAACCAGAGTATCACGACGTTCGTTAAGACTTCTCCTATCTCGAGCAGCTCTGGTCAAGCAGTCACGCCATCGACAAATTTACGTCAAGTTGCTTCTTCCACTGTCAACTCCCCGTCAGCCAAAGATTATCTATATGAGCTCATCGTGATTAGCAGTGATGAGGATGAGGATGAGGACATCAAAGACTGGGAGCCATGGAACGGCTTCGATGACTGATGGTCACACGGTCGACATATGACAAGCCTTCGAGTGGATTCTTCCAGATGAGTTGCTGAAAATGATGGGAATGATAATGTCTAGTGTCGTGTTATGGGTCTATTTCGCAGTCAGGTTGCTCGTGAGTATCATCCATATTATTGCTCAGGTTCGCTTCTTGCTTGTCAAGTATACTGTACTCTACTTCTTTTGCACCTCCGGATTGAGAATAATCGTGATGTAGGAATATTTATAAGGAAGGCACCAGAGACCTACACCTTCCCATCGTCGCAACTGCTCTCTGGACCTCCGACAACAAAGACTTCGCTATTTATTCGCTCACTCACTCACTACTCACCCACCTACTCACATCTCCGCCTCTCTCCGTACCGTCCATATCTTGGTCCATCTTTCGACCATACCACTGTCCAGCAATCCTTAATCAAGTCTACCTTCTCCTCGATGTCTAGCCACCACGCCACCATCCTCCAATGGTTCAATGCCAACTTTGCTCGCTGGACCACACCAGTGTACTGTGAACGAACAATACGCGCTGAACTCCTCGAAGCTGGAGTTGGTGCTTTCAGTGACCTCTACGTCGACCATATGAATGACGCCTTGAAACCCCTGCTGGCATCGTCTTCATGTCCCACAACCTCACAGCTACGAGCTATCAGTTGTAAACCTGATTGGAATGATCCTTCCGTCTATCTGCACTATATCACCCTGCCAGACGATTCAGCACATCTCTATGGCGGTGCTATCTGGGGCTCGAACATGCCGAAACGATCTTCGCAACATTACTCCGAGTCCGTGTTCGAAGCATCCGCTTTGAACGACCATCACACAATCTTACAACAATCTTTCTGTGAAGGTGGAGAGGACTTCTGGATCAAAGCGTGGTCTATGCCCGATCACCTATTCATCCTTCCCAAGCACGTTGTCTGCCGTGTCATGGAGTTGGGGATTGCGGTGCATATGGGCGCAATGAATGTCGACAAGATCATGCTTCGATCCCTCTCAGCACTCAGTACCCCTTGGGCTGGAAGGCTTAATTGGAATGGACTCTGCTCACATTCTTCTCTCAACGACCAAGGGGCCTCATCGTCAACTTCTCGGAACCCTACGTCAGTCTCAGTCAACAAGACCAATCTCAAAGACATGATCGCCAAATACGCTCCAGAGCTTGCCAAACACGGCCATTCTCAGCATTGGACAATGCATCTCATCCGGGTGAAGCTCATGACTCCTGAACAGCGCAAAGAGTATGACAACGCCACTATAGCATACCAAGCGCAATACTACATCGAAAGGAAGACCAACTCTACGCCAGAAGAGACTGAAACCAGGGCACTCGCAACTAGGACCAGCACCGCAAATTATCTGGCACGAATCAGAGCAATGGGGGCAAATCCGAAGTGGTGGACTATGAGTCGTCTCAAGCTACATGGGCTTGACAAGTATCTGGAACAGACTCCCTTGGCCGCATCCGTTCAGACACAGGTGAACCAGGAATTGGATGCGCTCAACAAGAAACATGGGTATGAAGAGGAGTTTCGGCGCAGGAAAAGGCAGAGCGAGTCAGCACGTTCGAAGCAGGCGAAGGGTCTGAAGGTGAAGAAATAGAGGTAGTCTCAAGGATGGAGCGATGTCAGCGAAGGGGATATGCGATGCAAAGGACGTCCGGTGACAGCAAAGGAGGTGAAAAGGAAATGAGTTTCTGGCAATATTTTGGGCAGGTGGAAGGAAGTCATGGTGTACGAACAATGGGAAGTAATTAGCTCTGTGCTAGATTGTCTATGATAATACTTGCTTAATCTAATGCAAAACACAAGCTTCTGTGGTCCTGTCAGTTGAGCCATTACTTGAGTGTACTGTAAGTTGAACTGTACCGCATTCTGCCGGAGTATAGGCGAACATGATTTACCACAAATTCGTGAGGATCAGCCGCATCGTCTTCCGATGCACAGAACAGCACATACACGGGCCCGTCTTCATAACAGAGAAGGCCACGTAAGTAGGATGTCTCGTATGACTTGAAATTCTGAATGACTAACACTGATGTAGGTGATGTCAATACACATGGGCATAGGACTTCGGTTTGGCATGACAGCAAGAGGAGGAGTTTTGGGAAAGCGCTGGATACCTTAGCTACTGGCACTGGTTACTGGCTCTGGCTGCCGACTGTCTCTGTTATACTGCTGGTTTACTGTACTGCTGGACTGTTGAGTCGCTATACCACCGGACCTGCGCTGCTGACTCCTTGCTTGGACCTGGTACAACCGCCGGACTACACGACATCGCGGCTCGGCTGAGACTGGAAGATTGCTAGGACTGCTACAGCTGTTACATCATCTGACTACACTCTATGCATGGGACAATGTTGGAAGGCGAGGGGTGAGGAAAGGGCAAAGATGGGTGATGGTGCGCATAGCACGGACTGTCGGTGTCATGGCCCTGCGCGTGTGAGAGTATTGCTGGCAAGACATCAGGAGACACCGAGAGGACAGCTGTAGCGGGACACAAGGTAGTTGCTCAGCTTCTCGTAACTCATCTGACATACCTTAGACTATTTTCACTACCAGTATCTCCTGCCGTATACCTCCTCTCCTCCCTACAATTGGCACTGTAATGCGTCTGCACGTAATACCTTGGAATCTCCTGTAGACACCTAGCACATCCTCGTCTAAGCTAGCACATCCTCCCCCGAGCTAGCACATCCTCTCCCGAGCTAGCATATCCTCTACTGAGCTAGTGTATCCTTTCCGAACACCGTATACCCTCCCTACCAGCACGTCATCTCCGCAATCAGTACATCCTCTCTATAATCAATATAACATTTCCGAAGATAGTATATCCTCTTCAGACCCTACACCCCCCTCCGAGACACTACACATTCTCCCCGACACTGTGGAATCTCCCCAGCCACTACACACCCCCTCCGGACCATGCACATCCTCAATTAAGAAAGCAAGACCATCTGATAGTCGAGGGGACCTCATAGTGCCAGGAGAGTGGGAATGATGTAAGGGAGAATGCAGTGATTGGGGAGATCATACACACAGTAAGCATACAATAGCATGATGAGCACAGAGAGGTGGGGAACACCGATTGAGCAGGTGAGCAATGACGCGGTCGCAGAATCAGAGCTGTGCGCATGGAGGGTGGGTATGGGTGTCGGAGACAGCCATAGAGATGGGGCAGAGTGGAGGGTGAGGGGGCGGGCAAGACAGGGCGTGGAATTGAAGGTGACTCGACTACAGCTGGTGTGGAGGATGGAGAGAGCCATAAGACGGAAGGCGGAGCCACGAAGCGCAGCGGGCGAGCCATGAGCGGGCCCCGGGATCGGGATGCGGAAGGACGAAGCGTGGGACCACGAGATAGGTATGGGAGGTAATGAGGGCAAGAAAGATGGAGGAGAGGGGAAGCGAAAGGGGATTTGAATGGAGAAAAGAGTGGAAGGCAGCAGCGAGGTGGACGAGTAGTGTGGTGTGGGGAGAAGTTTGCGACTACATTGCAGCGGGACAGGGATAGCAATGAGGTGGAGGACAACACGACACACAATTGAGCACTGGAAGAGAGAAGAGAGGAAAGAGTGAAATGAAATCGTTATCATTTCTCGTGTGATACTATTGGAAGCTATGTAGCGACCATCACATTGTCCATTCATGTCCAGCACCTGCCATCATCCGACTCCATCATTGTCATTGCCCTTGAGCAGAAGATCTACTTCTTTCCGGCTTTCTGTGAAATCGTTAGTGTGAGAATGTTGCCAAGGGGATTCGAAAAAAACTAACGACGGCAGCCTTTGTCACTGCAAAGTAGTTAGCAAGATGAACAGAAATGGTGAAGTTGAAAAATTGGACTGACCTTTCCCTGACCCAGCAGCCTGCTTCTCGACGGACTTGATGACACCTAGAAGGATTGTTAGCGGATAAATAGACGTATTGGGCGCGAAGGCACTTGCCGACAGCCACGGTCTGTCCTGCGAAAGGTATTAGTATACAGAAGAGATGAAGGCGGCGACGAAGACTTACTCATGTCACGAACAGCGAAACGTCCGAGAGGAGGGTAGTCAGTGAAGGACTCGACACACATGGGCTTGGAGGGAACCATCTTGACGATGGCAGCGTCACCACTGTAAAAGCGTTAGCGTGCTGTTCCGTTAAGAGCAAGATCAGCGAACGAACGAACCTCTTAATGAATTTCGGTGACACCTCAGTGGCCTTGCCGGTACGGCGGTCAATCTTCTCGAGGAGCTCAGAGAACTTGCAGGCAATGTGGGCGGTGTGGCAGTCGAGAACTGGAGCGTATCCAGCACCGACCTGACCAGGGTGGTTGAGGACGATGACCTGGGCGTTGAAAGAA
>Ga0268246_10000849_pt1 | contig 11985 bp, 5 predicted proteins | sample AgamicOrSfe_FD_200242 | JGI IMG/M metagenome (GOLD analysis project Ga0268246, IMG submission 200242) | Agave microbial communities from Guanajuato, Mexico - Or.Sf.e (v2) (version 2) | ecosystem: Host-associated > Plants > Phyllosphere > Phylloplane/Leaf | place: Guanajuato, Mexico | collected...
TTGCTCACATTAGCTAGGAAAATGTGTGTCGCCTTCTGCCAGTAGCATGGGAGGAAAATCCGGCAATTGCAATCCACTTTGTCTCACGGTTTTCATCTCAGCGAGTCACCGATTCTGTACGCTGGTTTCTGCTGAACCAAACTGAACTCGCCATACACGAGCCTGATGCACTTCAAGTGCTGCTGGGCTCGTCTTTACCCCATGACGTTTCCTCACAGCTTAAGGTAGGCGATTCTCTGATATACTTGCAGCGGCAGCGCTAATATTGAGCCACAGTATCTGATGTATTGGTCTCCGGTCAACCCCATCACTGCAGTGTCGCTCTTCCTCCCGGCTTTCAACAGTCATCCGAGCATAATTCAGTATGCGGTGCGAGCCTTGGAATCACATTCGGTCGATGTCACTTTCTTCTACGTTCCACAGATTGTGCAGACGCTGAGATATGATGTGCTTGGCTATGTAGAGAGATTCATCGTCGAGACTGCCAAGTTCTCGCAACTCTTTGCACATCAGATTATCTGGAATATGAAGGCTAACGCCTACAAAGATGAAGACTCTCAGATTGTATGCACCGTCCTTTGCCCAATGTACATGACACCGCTAACATATTCGCAGCCGGACGATGTCAAGCCAGTCCTCGACAAAGTCATGACCAGTCTGATTTCTAGCTTCTCCACAGTCGATCGCCAATTTTATGAGAAGGAGTTCAGCTTCTTCAGTGAGATTACCGACATCTCCGGCAAACTCCGCCCCTTCATCAAAAGACCCAAACCAGAGAAGAAACAAAAGATCGAGGAGGAGCTACGCAAGATTCAAGTCGAGGTCGGAGTCTATCTACCCAGCAACCCCGATGGTGTCGTCGTCGGAATCGACCGCAAATCCGGCAAGCCTCTCCAATCCCACGCCAAAGCCCCCTACATGGCGACCTTCCGCATCCGCAAAGAGCGCAAAGACGACATGGAAACTTCGGAGAAACAGCTCCAAAAAGTCAACAGCACCGGCGACACGCGCGACCACGAAAACTCCACCTACGAAATTTGGCAGAGTGCCATCTTCAAAGTCGGCGACGATTGTCGGCAGGACGTCCTCGCTCTGCAGATGATTGCAGCTTTCCGAGGAATCTTCCACTTTGTCGGCCTCCCCGTCTACGTCTTCCCCTACCGCGTCACGGCAACAGCGCCAGGCTGCGGCGTCATCGACGTCCTCCCCAACTCCGTCTCCCGCGACATGCTAGGCCGTGAAGCTGTCAACGGCCTGCACGAATGGTTCCTCTCCAAGTTTGGAGGCGAGGACAGTCCCGCGTACCAGGCGAGCCGCGCAAACTTCGTCAAGTCCCTCGCCGCGTACAGCGTCATCAGTTTCTTGCTTCAATTCAAGGACCGGCATAATGGGAACATTATGTTGGACGACGCGGGACATATCCTGCATATCGACTTTGGGTTCTGCTTTGACATAGCGCCTGGCGGCGTCAAGTTCGAGCGCGCGCCATTCAAGCTTACGAAGGAGATGGTCGCTGTCATGGGCGGGGGGACGGACACCCAGCCGTTCCGCTGGTTCGAGGAACTCTGTGTCAAGGCTTTCCTAGCTGCTCGACCGTTTGCAGACACGTTGTCCCAACTGGTCACCACGATGTTGGATAGTGGGCTCCCGTGCTTCAAGCCGGAGACGGTGAGGCATTTCAAGGAGAGGTTCGTGTTGGAGAGGAGTGAGAGGGAGGCGGCGGAGTTTATGAGGGGGTTGGTGAGGAGGAGTGGAGGGAGTTATAGTACGGGGGTGTATGATCACTTCCAGTTGTTGACGAATGGGATTCCGTATAATCATTAAGAGGCTAGACTCTCAACAGAATACATGGCACAAGACGAACAATACTACTACCATCAGAGTCACTCTCACGATTGTACCGATTCAGAATCGTAAGATTGGCTCTATTCGCTACGATTATGAAGTCCAAACTGTCGTCGTATAGGATGCTGGAGTCGTTTCTCATCATATATACCAATTATGCTACCAACCGCGTCGTCCTCCATTGCCGGAAGAGGATGACATGAAGTTGACGTAATCTGTCCTTGGCCATTGAATACCCATCTCTTCCCAACATCATTCCACCACTCCTTCTCCCCACGGCTCTCGTCCATCCCGCCAGGAAAGAACTCCTCCACCAGTGCTTCTCCTGCGCCCGGCCTCATGCGTTCAAGATCCATAAGCACATCCATGACTTTGAAGCCTGCAATGTAGAACCTCCTTGTCAAAGGTAGATGCCGAGACCGCGCGCCCATTCCCGTAGCTGCAGTATACGCATTGTGTAGTGATCCTAGAGCACCGACAGCGAAGAGATACCAGGTATCGCTCGTCATGCCGCTGACACAGATGAGGAGAGTGACCCAAAATGCTAGAAGCAGGCCGCAAGCGATACGTGTGATCCAGAAATCGACGGGGAGATAGGATAGAAGCTTGTGAGTCATCACGATAGTTTTACTTTCTGTCGCACCTTTCTCTGCCGCACCCAGGGACCCGTTCGTCTGCTGTGGAAGCGGAGGATCTGGTCGTCGGACAAACCAGCCATACCGCTCCCAGGGTCTAGCCAGGCGTGCACTTTCGCTCGCAGCCAGGTCTTCGACGTCTAGCGACGCTTCCAAGTCCTTGTCGCCTTGTACTATCATAACGTGTCTGCAACCATTGCCACGGAGAATCGCTATTGTTTTATTACTGTTTCGTCTCGCGGCGAAGTTCTCAGCACGCCATTGTGGCAGAAGGCCAGTGAGTAGTGCTAGAATAGTGCCACCCATAGTTATAAGGAAGACCCTCCATGAAGCATGCAGGATCCAGGGTATAGCACTAATGATAATCTGCAGCATTATGACCATGCCTGCGATGGAGAGGATCTTGACATCAGTTCGAGTCCTTGTGAAAGAGGTTTGTACCATGGGTGAGGTCGTGGTGGATTGTGCGACGACGTCAGTATGTGTTGGCTTGCCATGACTAGCTAATTTCATCTCTTCCTTCTGCTTCTCCTTCTCCTGGCCATGATCAACAACATCGTGAACAGTCACCACAAGAGCATACTCATGTCTCAAAGCTTCTTCATCGCTCTGCAGCAGTCGTCCCAGCAGAAACGAGCGATTCTCCCTACCCTGCCTCGATGCCAGATTGATGACCTTACAAGGATAGTCACAATCGCTCATCAGTCGTCCTTCGCCTAACAGCGATGTCATTGCTGAGAACGAGTAGCCAACCCAGCCAAAGCTGAATGCGACCGGAAGTCGGTTTGGAGCGCATTGTGAAAGAGCCTTTTGCACTATTTCGGGGCCCACGATGAGGAGTAAGCCGAGGACTTCTTGCGGCATTCGCCATTGATCTTCTAGGGCTTCACTGGTGCTGACTGAAGCGCCGTCGCTGATGGCCGACATAGTGCTGTACGTACACCCGAGGTAAAATGGGTGCACAGGCCTCCTAAGCGAGCGAGACGATGAGGTATAAGGTAGGTAGACTCAAGGGGATGGGAAGTATGGCATACACGTGCACATTTCAGGCTAAAACCGAGTGACAAGTGTACAACGACATGAGACACACGGCACAGCAGCAAGGCTGATCTTGATACTTTCATTAGCTACGAAGATGTGTGTTCACAGTTTTACTGAATATAGTCAAACACAGACACATCTTTAGTCTGAAGTTTTCTATAGTCATGGAACATATACCTGACGTACCAAACCCGTCGCCGCTGATTCCACTCCTTATTCAGACATTACCTACTCGTGCGCAGGCGGAACACTTCATCACATATGCATACTACGAATGGAGTGAGTTTCCGAGCGAAGCAGCTTTAGATGCCCAGAAATATATCTATTTTGGCCTTTTAGTATGCTTTTCAGATTGTAAACTCAACCTCAGTCTTTACAAACATGATAATGGGGCGTTTCTGAACTCGTATTTCAATCGATACGCACTTGGACAAAGATGGCTGCGAAGACTTTCTATTAACAAGGCGGCTGAGTTGCTGCTCGCTAGTCGATCTAAGTTCTCAGTCTTGTTGAAGATTTTCCCACCAACCCGGTTTCAGCTAAACTCGGAGACGGGTGCTGAGTATAAGGATATCTACCTTATCTGCTTCTCAATCAATCTCCTTATTGAACATCTACAGACTGTACTATGCAGTACCGGATATCTCATAAGTGCAGTTTTAGCACGGAAAGCCTTGAAATGGATGCCCGACTGGTATGACGACCGCTATCTACTACATAAAGTCGCCATCCGTGTCCGAAATGCTCTCGAAGATCTTTCAATTCCAGAATATTGGGACGTTTTCATGTCTATCAAACCACCAGAAGGACCAGAAGGTAAAACAAACCGTATAATAGGCCAATATATATACAGGCCCCTGCAAGGGCCGATACGACACTCGGATGTAGAGCGATTGGATATTCTTAAAGAGATACTGTTCCCGGGATGGTGCCCAAGTTTCGTGGATTTCATCTTTAAGAATATGTCATGGTCAACATGCGCATACCTATCAACCATCAAACTACCAGGCATTGTACACAGTCGAAAAGAAATTGAAGGTAAAAACCTCTGCACTCCCCAACGTTGCTGGTACCAGATTGACGAGGAGAACTACCAAACTACGCATATAGAGGATGGATGTAGCTGTGCTTTCCTTGGCCCGTCAAGTGATATGAGGGATATTGTTCAACGTGGTGGTATCCCACTTCTTCGCCTTACCTACGACAGAACCGGTACGCCTTCACTGACCGTAGAAGAGGCTACTACTAGCAGTATGTATATTGCCATCTCGCATGTCTGGTCTGGCGGACTTGGCAATCCTCGGGCTAATGAACTACCACTTTGCCAATTACGTCAACTTGCAAGCAATCTTAACAAAGTCTCACGTGAGATCAGAACGACTACATTCAACATTCGAGAAGGTCTGCATCCACAGACTAGTCCTCTTTTCTGGATGGACACTCTTTGCATTCCAGTTCGGTATCGCACGAGAGAAAATGCTCATCAGACCACACAAAGCCGCGAGGTACGCCAACGTGCCATTAATAGCATGCAGGAAATCTATATGGGAGCTATCGCAGTTATTGTCATTGATTCTAGTCTACGACAGCTAGACAGTAATGTCTATGGACATCAAATTTACGGTCATATACTAGCATCTTCATGGATGTCCAGATGTTGGACATTCGAAGAAGCATCAATGGCGGCCGAGATGTTCGTTATACTGAAGGATCGACCGTATCGCTTGAAAATACATCAGTTTATCCAACGAGACAAGGTGTTAAAGTTTCGCAAGACCTTATTAGATCATCTACGTGAGGAGATGATGTCCTGGATTAATGACTTACCTTTGTCTAGTAGTTATATGATACCTCCGGACATCGGTATAGGCCGCGAAACAATTACCATGGCAATTCCGACAACCTTTATTCGTCTTTACAATATAGTCCTGCGAAGAGCAACCTCTCGTGAGTCTGACCGTCTGGTCATCTTGTGTACAATGCTCAATTTCAGACCGATTGATCTAGCAAAGTTGTCTCCCGATCAACAACTTTCGAGGATCATTGGATCGATGAAGTATCTTCCACAGAGTCTCTTGTATATGGATCACGAGCCTGGACTTTCTTGCCACGTGAAAAGGTCTTGGTTGCCGAGCAAAAGGATGATTGAACACATACCACCGGAGCGCCCACACTCGGACAGTTTGAAGAGGGAGAAGAATGGTCGATGGAGATTATTACTGCACAGGTACGAAAACCAATGTATATTCCTCTTATCATTACTGGATCTGGAGTGTAACGATTTACTTGTCACTATTGGACAACACGTGTACCATCTCGAGCTATGGCATTGCAATCTAGAGAATACCCAGGTGATGATATCATTCTGCCTTTCGTTTGGGAGCTGGAGCTCGGAGAGTAGATTTGTTATGCTGGTCCAAGATCGACGATGGCTTTTGGAGACAATACAGGGTGGTACTACCGCTTGTGCATTGTTCGGACTTGATCCTGAGAACCCACGTAATCCTAATTATGGATCTGTGAATGTCTCATACATAACTGCGCTGAAGTGCTCGCTGAAATATGCCGACTTGTCGTCAAAGTCAAAACCGTCCCGGGCGTCTGTACCAAATGCTTTAGAAAGATCTGGTAATCCGGTCATTTTGGAGTTCCCTGTTCCTGAGTGTAAGCAGTGTATTCTCCGACAGTATAGCAGCTATATTGACCCTCTCATAGCCGAACAAGGGCAACCCTTACTGGCTGAACACTTGCCAATGGCTTTCGACGAAGACATGTTTGGTACTCCTGTGCAGACTACTACCGTAGCCTTATTGTCTGAGGTCTTATTCTGGACGCCTTCCTTCATTACCTTTATGTTTAGCCTTTTTGTTCACGAACTGATCGTAGCCACGCATACGATGAATGATATGGTTATCGTAACACTCTATATAGGGTTACGGACTCTTGTTACCTCGGGTTTACTTTGGCTTGTTGCCAGGGGTGTAAATTGGCTGCAATTTTACTTCAACTACCAAGAATTACGACGTATCGCACAAGGCTACTGGGCTTCTCGGCTTCGAGGCGTTCCATTCCAAGCACCCGAAAAGTACTGGATCCACGGGTCTACAAAGCAAATCAGATTGAGAGTGTGTTTCATTTCGACTGCCTCTATGATAGGTTTGCTGTCTCCGTGGCGTTCGCTGAGTGTGATGGGAGGTATCGAGCTTGGATTTCTAGCACACAATTGGCTTCTTGAGCTTCTTTGCGGGCGCTACCAATGGAAGCCGCGCGGTATCATGACATCGACCCAGCCATATCAAGAAGCTGCATGGCACTTCTTTTTCCGTGAAAGCTGGGTGACGCGTCAATGTTTCAGCACAAGCTTTGGCGGCGATGGATACTTTGCTGAATTACTCGCACGTCAGAGGATGTGGTGGCTCGGGTATCTGATCGTCGTGTCATTTGCAGGTTTGTGCGGAGCTGTCAGTTTTGTTGCTAGTATCCTGGTATAGGTGCGATAGTCACAGAACACAAGTGCACACAAACACGCCACGGCACTGTCCAACAGCCTCGGTGCTTCCTTCTATAATCACATTCCCTCAGCAATTCCACTACACACTACAGCGTCTTCTTCCCCTCCATAACCTGCTTCAAAACCATCACAGCCAGCATCCCCGCCCACGCTTCCGGCAGGAACCCGCTTATCACCCAATTCTGCACCGCATGCATCCACCAGCCACTCCTCGTCGTCCAGCCCCCCCAGACCCTACTCCATCCCCAAGCACTACTCGCCTGCACCAGCGCTCCCCTCGCCATCTCCGCGCTCGTCGGCACCATCCACCCCGCCGCCGTCTTGATCTGATTACTCTGCGTCGTCCCGATGAGTATCGTCACGACATCAACATGTTGCGTCGCCACCTCTGCTCGAAGTTCGGCTTTCAACGCCTTCGACCAGGCGTTGATGAAGGCTTTGGTGCCGGAGTAGGCGGCCATGTATGGCGTCCCAACGCAGGCATGGCTGCCCGAATTGAGTATCAGAGCTTTGCCTGGGCCAAAGCGAGTGAGGATGGGAAGCAGGAGGCGGGTGGTGAGGAGGGCGAAGCGGACGTTGATGTTAAACAGCGCCTCGATTTCGGCGGGAGTGGTGGATTCGAAGGTCTTGAAGTCGTTGGAGAGGGAATGGGTGCCGCCGACGTTATTGATAAGGATGGTGAGGCGGATATCATTTGTTACAGCGTGCAGAGCAGCCTCATCGAATGTGGGCAGGGAGGCGTCGGCGATCCAGAAGCGGATCTGAATGTCGGGTGTATTGGACCGGATGGATTGTTTCACTTTCTCGAGCTTGCTGGCGTTGCGGCCGTGCAGGACTAGATTGAAGCCGGAGAGGGCGAGTTCGTGGGCGAATGCGGCGCCGATGCCATCGCTGGAGCCGGTGATCAGAGCCCAGGAGGAGGAGCTGTGGCGGAATTGGGCGAGGGAGGAGATGGGCTGTGCGCGTTAGTCAGATGCTGTACTATTTCGGTTTGATGCGAATAGATAGTCTTACCATTTCGATGATCGTCAAGGATACTGTGGGAAGGATTTCGACAACGGACACAAGTTACAAGTCGGGCATAAGATGCACAGCAATCTTAAATACTCATACTATTGTCAGCACAAACCGGCCGGCGGAACTCCAATTACCTATTCGGGACAAATCATGAGGCTGAAAATGCCGAGACTACAGAAGTTCCGAGATAGCCTGCCTTCACCTCAGGCATCGAATGGAAGCTCTGGTAGGTCTGGGAAGGCCGGCTAGACGCAGTCGCAAGTCACAAATCTCGGTCAAGGCACATCGCCGAACAGCTACAAAGGAGCCAAGAAGCGCTTCCAGACCAGATTACTCCTCATAACGACAGGTTCACGCCCCCAAGATTGTGGACACCGCACAAGCATAATGAAGATGAGCAAAATAATACACAAGGGCACTGTAGAAAGACATGTCCACCGACAATTAGTCCGTCCGCACTTATCTCTGCGCGCCCAGGTCTGAGAATGCCAGTCTTCTCCCGCCTCCACGCTCTTCTCACCCAATGCACCATTCCGCAATTCACGAGCACAACCAGCACGAAGCGGTTATGGCAAGGGAACGGTAGAGGGCGCATAAATGAGAAGAGATTGGAAGCAGGAGAAGTGTTTGTTCTTGCGCTTCCACCTCATCATAGATGGGTGGGTGCTTGTGATCGCGGGACCATGGAGAGGTGAGGCGACGTTGTAGTGTTCTGTTCTAGCAGCGCTGTGATTGGGGCGGGAAAGGGTGAGAGGTAAGAGTCAGGAGGAAGTGGACTAAAGTAGAGAGTGGTGGCGTGCATGGTACCGAGAATGGTGGCAGAAGGAAATTGAAAAGAGAAGAGTGGAGTAGAGTAATGTGAGATGTGGTAATATATACAGAGTCAAATGCTTCTTCATCATCATAATACAAGAGTCGAAACTTACGAATTCCACGTCATCAGTCACAACCGCGCCAGCATGTAGGCAAGCTCAGATGACGAGGTAACCCTCATCAGCAGCCTCATCCTGTTCCTCAGCCTTAATATCCATGGGCATCTCCGTCCAGCCCTGCTCCGGACTGACCCAATTCTGCGTCTTACCAAGTACCGCAATGCTTGCATCAGCGAACTTGCCTGCCAAATAAGTATCCGCAACTCTATTGACATCAGCAGCCTTGACATCAAGCAACTCCTCTCTATGCCTCTGCTCCATATCCTCATCCACACCCGTCATGAACTTCGTCATGCCCTCCGAGTTAACACTTCTCGGCGCATCAAGACCCTGGAAAACACTCAATTTCGCTTCCTCGAGATCTCGCTCCGTAAACTTCTGGTCCCGCGCCCACGCGCCAGCTTCATTCATGACTTTCAGGCTGTTGAGCGGGTTCGGGTCGCGGTAGCTACTAAATCCAAAGATGCCGCGCAGAGAAGCAGAGTATGCACTTCCGCCGTACGCCCCGCCCTTTTCGCGGATCTCGTGGTGGATGCGCTTGTGTGTGAGGAGCTCGGCAAGGATGCGGAGGGGAGAGTTGTCGGTGTGTGTGTATGGGACGGTGCGGATGGCGGAGGCGGAGTAGTAGACTTGGTAAGGGAGGGGGAAGAAGGACTTTGCGTTCTGAGGATATGGCATTTGCTCGCTGGAGGATGGCGGTGTTGTGTTTGAAGGGATTTGGAAGAGGAAGCGTTGAAGTGCGGCTTCGTTTGTGGAGGAGCTTTCGGAGCCACAGGTTAGTGCTACGCGGAGGTTTGAGCCACCAGATAGAGCGAATAGCTGGATTGCCTTTAGTCGGTCGATGACATCACTGAGACCAGCCTCTGCTCTTGCGGAAAGTGCCATCATCAAGCGGACCTGCGTCAATCCTCCGAGCTGTTCACTGAAGCGGGCCTGCTCGGAAACGCCAGCCTCTGCAAAGCGTTGCGCGTATGCGTGGCCGGAATCAGCTATGTCGTTGATAGCGCCGCTGGCCGAGCTCTTAATTAGCTCGGCAATCTTCTGTTCGGCGCCTTTCTGGTCGAAATCTGTTTCCTGCACAAGTGTCCGCAAGAGCTCATACATGTGTGGTACATTTCGATCGAGTGCTTGACCACTGAAAGCTATGCCTTCTTCGAATGTGTCAAGATCATGCGGAGATGTGGCGCTGTGATGACCGATGTCGATGCCACCTGTACGTAGCTTGATGAGGTCTTCAAGCTTCTCAACAGATAGCTTCTTCGTGCCCAGCCGCTGTATTGCGGAGCTGAATAATGGCAAGTACATTCTGAGATCGTCGGGCAGGTCTTGGAAAGTGTAGATGCCGCGCACATAGGTTAGCCCGTTTGTGGGTGCTTCGCGCCACTGAACCTTTGTGTCGTTCACTGTGCTATACCGTATCGGCATACGTTCGAGCTCCCGAGGTATATCGCGCACATGCAATGTAGGTAGACAATCCACATCCTGGCTCTTGGCGTCTTCTTGGACTGCCTGAAGCTCAGCTTCTTGCTGCTCAAGATGGCTCCTCGCCTCTTCAATGGAGCTGAACTGACTGTTAATGTCAGATATCTTGCCGTCAAGACGCACAGCTTCCTCGTCAAGAAGACCTTGCTCAAAGTCTCGTAACGGCTCCATGACGAAGTTGAAGACCTTGTTGTTCAACCAGTATTTGTCAAGCAGATCTTCAAGATACTTTGGCTGCTTGAGCTTCTCTCGGAAAGCTGCTATTGTCTCTACCGGGGCAACAGTGCTCATTGGATCTATACCATTGAACCAGCCATCCTGCAGGCGAGACATCAGACCCATGCCGAATTGAGCAGTCTTATGCTTGAGAGAAAGCTCAATCTGGTGAAGTTGACCCTCGATCTTACTCATGTCAAAGCCCTTCCGCTTCACGCTCTCGAGTGTAAGTTTGATGCCATTTGGTAATCTGCTCACATCGTGGCGTTTAAGACCAGTCAGACCTATCGAGAAGATTGCTGTCTTTGCCGAAGGATCTAGTCCAGTGTTCGGGGTGTAGGCCGTACCCCAACCGATTTCGATTGTGTTTTGGTATAGTGGAGCGCTGAAGCCTTCGAGTAACAAGGATGAGATCATAGAGAGGGAGAATGTCTCGAGGACATCAGACGTATCGCACATCATCCACGATAACGAGGCTTTATACTGTTGGTCAACCGGTGTGAGCGGATCTGATGGTCCTTGTACTGTCACTTGTTTCATTCCTTCTGTAATCGTGATTGGTAACTTGGGCGCATCGTCCACAGTTATCTTCTGAAACCTGTCAAGTTGTGGCCCGATCTCTTTCAGGTGGTCAACTAAAGGCGTGTTACCATAAGTGAAGATCTTGGCGTTACTTGGGTGGTAGTGATCGGCGTGGAATTGCTTCAGCTGGGCATGCGTGAGGTCCGTCATCTTTGACGGCATTCCACCAGAGTTGTTGATCGCCGGAAAGATATGATCTTGCCATCGCGTCAGGAATAACGAGTCGGCGCTTGACATCGAGCCCTTCATTTCATTATACACCACGCCCTTGAACAATAGTTTACTCTCTTTCGTCTCAACGTCTGCTGGACCCACGCGCCACCCTTCTTGTGCGAAGTCATGCTCCTTGAGTAGTGGATGTAATGTTGCGTCTAGATATACCGACATGAGGTTTCGAAAGTCTTGTGCATTCGTAGTGGCGAAAGGATATACGGTGTGATCTGGATATGTCATTGCGTTCATGAAGTTCTGGAGGGATCGAGGCATCATCTTGAAGAACGGGTCGCGCACTGGATATCTGGCAGTACGAATCAGCATGTTATTCTCGTGATATTCGGCTCTGTTTCTACATACTTCTCACTACCACACAGGACCAAATGCTCCAGGATATGCGGCACACCAGTATGATCCGGAGGATTCGTCTTGAAGCCTATTGAGAAGACATTGTTCTTATCCTCTCTTGCGACATGCAGGTACTCTGCGCCAGTCTTGTCATGTTGAAGAT
>Ga0268246_10000850_pt1 | contig 11947 bp, 10 predicted proteins | sample AgamicOrSfe_FD_200242 | JGI IMG/M metagenome (GOLD analysis project Ga0268246, IMG submission 200242) | Agave microbial communities from Guanajuato, Mexico - Or.Sf.e (v2) (version 2) | ecosystem: Host-associated > Plants > Phyllosphere > Phylloplane/Leaf | place: Guanajuato, Mexico | collected...
CCACCACCCCCTCCCTTCTTCCTCTGCCCCTGCAATTCCAACTGCACATGCCTATGCACATGCACCAACCAATCGACATAACTCTGGGCCTCATTGTTCCGGTCCTCGACCAACAACCTCGCAAACTCATATTCCGCGCCATCCAATCCCTGCCTCGCCAACTGCACCACCAGTCCTTTACTCCCTCTATTCTCCTCCAGCCACGCAAGGATATTCCGAACTTGTGCATTCAAATGGGTGTCCAGCACCGGGAGCTCCGACGCAAACGGATCGAGTGAGGCGAGGGAGTCGTGCTCGGGACCGAAGAGATCGAGAAGTAGGTTCGGCGACACGGAGGCGTGCAGCCAGAGGAGGCAGAGTTGGCCGCAGTCGACGATGTAGGCGCCGCCGTCGTCCATGCGCGAGTAGCTGGCGCGCGTGCCGGGGGGCATGCGGAGGTAGCCGTTTTCGTTGGGGAAGCCGTCTTCGGGGGCGAGGTTGTGGATGCTTATCAACCTTGGGTAGAGATACAAGCTCAGATCTGCCAGGGACATTGACTTCACCAGTCTTAGATCGTGAACGCGGCGATCGGTTGGCTCGATGCCTGCCTTTAGTGCACGAGTTTTGAGCAGGGCGAGCATGTACATTGAGAATTCTTTGAGGTTTTCTGGCAGGACGAGTTGGCCTGGCGGGTGAGACCCGGAGAAGTTTTTGCGGTAGGCGGCGAGGATCTCGATGGCGCGTTCGGTGAGAGTGGCGCGGAGGTCTTTGGGAGATTTGGGAGGGATGGAGGAGGCGGCTTGTTTGGCCAGGAGGCCGATCACGGCATCTTGGTCGACGTGCTTCATGCTGTCCATGGCGTTTTCGCTGACGCTGGCGACGACATTGATGCAGCGAATCCGGCGAGCGCCGGTTGCGGTGGTGTAGAGGAGGGCGGCTTGGAAGTGGGCGTCGAGTTTGGGGTCGAGCTTGCCGTCGTAGCTGAAGGTGACTCCGAAGGCTTTGTCGGCGTCGATGACACCGAATTCGAGATCGGCACCAAAAGTGTGCTGTGTGAAGTTGCCATAGTATCCAGATACTTGCAGGCCATTGGAGCATCGAACCTTCATCAGTGCCTGGAATCCAGTTTCCCGTGTAAGGGTGTGCTTTATCTCCTTGGCTACTCTGAGCTGATCACGTTGGTGGTGGAAATTCGGGTAGTAGAACACTTCACCACCAGTCTTTTCTGATACATGGCCAATCGTGGCAATATCAAGATAGCCACCTTGCGGAGCAGCTAAGAAGAAGTCTATGCCAATGCCATTTTCTGTCATTGACCTTGCAAGCTTGGTAAAGCCTGGGTGCTCGGTCGTGAATAATTTCTTCTCAGCATCTGTATCTCTCATCTCAGGCTTTTCCCTGAGGAAGAGTCTGCCAGGTCCCCACGTTGGCAGAGCCGAAAGTGAACAGACCACCTTGCCACCAGTAGCTTTCAGGGCTTCCACCGCCGTACTCAATACTGGCAATAGTGTAGGTTCAGGACTCTTGACCTTAGAGAACATCCTGGGGATCTGCTTGAGCAATGCTTCAATGACATTCCTCGAGCCTGCAGGCTCGACAAAGAGCCCCTCGCTTATAGGTGGGAAAGGGTCTTCCAAGTCCGGCATGACTACCATTTGCGGGCTGCGCAACTTTGCGTGTAGACTGTAGAAGTGGACTTCCTTGTCGAACGTGGCGATTCCAATCCGAGTTCCTCTCGCCAATGGACCTGTAGAGGCAACATCCGTCTCAGCTCCTTCTTCTGTGCTGGGCGAGGCCTCACTGTACAATGCGTGCTGTATACCCTCACACATAGCATCCGTAAAGCCCTTGCTGACCGCCTCCGAGCTGACGTCGATCAGGAACAGCCAGCGCAGGGGCACTGGTGTCTTTGTACTATATTCTTTTGGTGCTGAGAAGTCCACAGTGCCGCACAGCAGCTCTGGTCTCTGCATCCTGTCAACTCTCACTCCTGATGGATCTGTCGGGGCATAGTAATCTTGCGGCGTATCGAACGCATGTGTACACATATTACATACAACCTTGTTTCCACCTGAACGAAACGTCATGAAAGGATTAACATATGTTCTACAACGTGTACATCTTGGCGGTTCAGCTTCCCCAAAGTCAATCGTCGGTACTGCTTGTTCGCCATCCTGTAGTTTTGCAAGTGGCTGTAATATGAGGCCCAAGGGAAGGCCAGTTGTGCTAAGTATATCGGAAGTAGTGGGTATATTGTTTACAGTGAGGCGTGAGAATTTTGGTATAGCATTGCCCTGATCAACAGCGACAAATGGTATTGATGGTGGAGGCGGGAGATGGTGCTCCATAGTTGGATATACATGTTCTGTGTAGTACAGTGCTGGCGCGTCTCGAGATCTTGGAATACTTGGAATAAGCTCTGGGTCGACTTTGCCCTGGGATGATGATGCCGGGGTGCCAGTAAGTGATGGTGAGGGACGATGTCCGTGTTGTTGTCCTTGTTGCTGTTGTTGCTGCTGCTGTTGAGGTGCAAAGCCGGTATCCTGCTGAAGAGGCGAACCATAGTAAGCTCCATTTTGAGGTGCGCCTGCTGGCTGCTGCTGTTGTTGCCACGGGGCGCCTCCAAATCCTACTTGTGGTGATGTAGGCGAATTTGGTTGTGCTGCTCCTCTTCCTTCTGTTTCCAGGACATGGTGTGCGTGTCGAGGCTTCTTCTTCCCAGCTCTACCCCCTCCGTAATGATCCAGTCCTAGTGACAGCCCTCCCATCTGTCCTACCAGTCCCGCAGAGCTATCCATCGGTGCTGGTTGCTGTTCTGGCTGCCCAAAGTGCTGTCCTTGAGTAGGCTGTCCATATTGCTGTCCATTCATGGGTGCGGCTCCATATTGGCCTGGAGCTTGTTGAGGATATGGGTTCCCAGCTTGAGAGTAACTACCTGGTCCCGGTTGAATCGGTGGGCGAAATCCTGATTGAGGCTGGGGAGGGTCCGCAGTAGGCAATCCATTACTATTGTAAGCAGACCTACCACTATTAAGCCACGGAGTCATCTTGAAGGACTTCGATGGAGTGACTATAGTCGTTACCGCATTCGCGCAAGCTTTGCAAATGTACAGTCGTCCGAGGTTTCGGTCGATGGAGATTTGAGAAGAGCAGAACAGAACACAGTACTCGTATGTGAAGATGACAACAACACGCTACATGCATATTCGGAGACACTCCGGAGCATGATGACAGAAACAGACAGTCCAAGATACACCAAGGAAAGTGCCTCGTATGCTATAACGATACTACACTTTTGTTGCTCCTAGTCGATGACTCCTCATATCTGGGTATGAACTCAATCTTCCCTTCCTTCCACCCACTTCTTCCTCTCCTTTGCCAATCCTCACATGATCTGATCCTGGGTCAAAGGAGGCTCCCCGTTGCCTTCCATCATCGAGTCGCCGTTGCCATTGCCGTTCATGTTGCCATTGTATTGCTGACCAGGAACAATGTACTTGACGAAGCTCAGGCCAAGAGGTCTGCCACCGTACTGGTAGCCCGTGAACTTGGTGATGGCACTCTCGCCATTGTCGGAGTTGTCGAATCGGACAACACCAGTACCCTTCGAGCGACCATTGCCCTCGTACTGGATCTCGGCTTGCTCGACTTTGCCAATCGTCTGGAAGAGTTCGATAAGGTCATCGTTGCTGGTAGACCAAGGGAGCTGGATATAGGTTAGCATTCGGTGGAATGACCAGAACAGACTCTCGACATACGTTGCGCACGAAGATTGTCTCGCTGCGATCGCCGCCTCCAGTAGCATTGTCGGTGAACGGGTTAGGTGCTGCTGGTGCGGAGTTGTTAGGCGCAAATCCAGCACCACCACCTCCTCCATGAGCGCCGAAACCACCACCTCCTCCGCCGCCAAAGCCACCTCGCATCATACCGGGACCGCCGCCACCGTAGCCACCCCCGAAACCTCCTCCGAAGCCTCCGCGACCACCAAAGCCGCCTCCGCCAAAGTTGCCACGTCCACCAAAGCCTCCGCCAAATCCACCTCTTGGGCCAAATCCACCACGACCGCCGAAGCCTCCACCGAAACCTCCGCGGCCACCACCGAAGCCGCCGCGCATTCCGCCACCTGCAAAGCGGTCCTCACGAACCTCGAGCACACGTCCTTGCCAGTCGTAACCATTGAGCTGAGCAATAGCATTTTGCGCATCGTTAGCTGATTCGAAGACCACGATGCCGGAACCCTTGGGGCGTCCATCAGGGCCGAGGTGGACATCGGCGCGAATGACCTGCCCTTCCTGTGCTGATGAAACTGTAAGCATGACTTTTTGACACAACTCTGATCCTAGACTTACCAGCTTGGCGGAAGAGATCTTTCATGTCTTGCCATCCGGCAGAGAATGGCAACTAGATCGAGGTGTTAACATCATAAGTTCTGCAAAACACCCGGACTTGAGGAGGACGAACATTCGAAACGTAGAGCTGGTTTCCTCCACCACCACCACCACCACCGCCATGGCCGCCATTGAAGCCACCGCCAAATCCACCTCCTCGGCCCATGCCACCGTCGAAGCCTCCACGGGCAGGAGCTTGACCATTGAAGCGAGGTTCTTGTTCACGATCCTAAGAGATAGTGAGACAATGAGGTATGTACGTCGTGGGTGTATATACATACTTCGCGGACGTATACGAGGCGGCCAAGAAGCTCTTTGTTGCTGAGTGTTGCAATGGCGTTTTGAGCTTGGTCTCTTGTTGCATATTCTACTATTCTGGAAAATCGTGAGCATTTTCACATCGAGAGGGAGAGTGAGCACAACATACCCGCATCCCTAAAGTCAAGAACGACCAGACCCAATCCGTCAACCCATATTCCACAAATGCAAAACAACAACACGATACCACCCGGATCACAAGCAATTGCCCACCTTCGACATTCCATTCGGAAGTAACAGCACATCAGCAAAGACGACCTCTCCAGCTATAAGCAGGTCAATATGCTGCTCTTGAGTATTGGGCACAACGGCTATCCCTACCTGTTCTCATGAAGTCTTTCAGAGAATGCCACTTGACATCGTATGCGAGGTTGCCGACATAGACACGACGGTCTTGCTGCGAGGAGTCTTTGATGCTCTGCATCATCTGCTCTTTGTTTTCCATCGTTCGTGGAGGACCTGGAGCGCGGTTCTGGTTGTAGCCGTTGTGTCCAGCTGAACGCGAGCGGTCACGTCGACGGTATTCTTGAGATCGAGATCGAGTCCTTTGCGGCGAACGCGAGTAGTCGCGGCGAGAAGGGTTGTTAGGGCTGCGTGAGCGTCGTCGACTGTCACGATCGCGCGGACTGCGGGATCTCTGTTCGAGTGTTAGAGGTGTATCCACGCGTGATTTATCGTCCTCGATAGACGGCGTGGGTATGTCTTGTGGATTGGCGTCGATGATAACTGCTTGTGGGGAAGGAGAAGATGGTCTGGGTCGGCGAAGTATCGTAATGGGGTGTGATGAATAAAACTTCGAGTGCTGAGACCCAGCGAGGCCATTGTGCGGCCCAGCCATAAAGATCTTCAAGCGTGACAGGTAAAGTAAATAGACTTTAAGTGTGTTGGGAAAAGAAACTTTGGATGACTGGACGGTGCAGTGATGACAAGATAGAATGCTGTGTACGTACCTGTGGACGATAGTTGTCCCCTCCAGAGTCTGCTGTGAGAGATTGCCTGTTAGTCGAGTCGTTGCCCGTTTGTTTGTAGAAGTCGCGAGCGGCACTGCTCCTTCCTAACGAGATCGTGGGAGAATAATTACCCATTGTTGCAAAAGCTAATAAAGCACTACTTATGAGGAAGTCAGCAAGGATCAAATAACAATAGACTGAAGTGATGAATAGGCAAATGATTCAATAGAAACTGTCAATGGCGCTTCGAGTGATGATGATGATGAAGGTAACAACAATGGTCATGGTGCGACGTTGTCGACAAGTTTTTAAGCGCATTGACTTCGAAGCAGGTAAAGATTTGGAACAGCTCATAGATGATGATACTGCTCGTCTAGGTAGACTACAAGCCAGGAGAGAAGAAGTGTTCCAGTTTTCCGTCTGCTGTACTAGATCAGAAGTCTGAGCAGAATCCCTACGGCACTCTCCCCAGGATCCCGTCAGACTTCTGCTCTGTGACAGTATGCAGCCAAGCGCCTCCCTCGGCAGACTTCTCGCGCAACGTATTCGCCTTGGACTGTCTCCTTGCTTCTCGAGTCTCTTGTCTCTTTAATGCTGAGGGCTTCCGAAACCAGTGCGCCGCGCCACCATTCACAAAAACAAAAGACCACGTACAAGCTGGATTCCGCCGTCGGTGTCGAGGTGATGCGAGGGAGTAGGAGCGATGTATGAAAGTGCTGTCGCAGTCAGTCAGATATAGGTTGCGTGAAGTTGCTGGTATGGTAGTCCGTACCAACTCGCGCCGGTCGGTTGTTGCGGTGTTGAACGGTGTTGAAGGTGATGATCATGAGGTGGTTGCAGAAGGAGTCGCGCGCTCATTTGAAGTGGAGAAGCAGCCGGGAAAGGTCCCGGGAAATGGCCGTTTTGAGCCTCGTCTCAGACATGCTTCCTCAACAATCACCAGAGAGTGCAGGTGATCTTCACTTCAGGCATGTTGTAGGTGGTGCTTTCATTGAGGTCTAGACTTTCATGATCTCTACTTTTGAATTGATGCTGCTCTAAATTTCTTTTGAAATCGACATTCCCAAGATCCTTACATCACTTCGTCTTCTCGATTCGTGAAATACTGTTCGGCAGCAACCCAGTGAGAACAGATACAGCTCTTTGAAGGACCCACTGCGCTTGTCCCAGCATTGCAAAGTCGAAGGTGTCCTCTGACTTTGGAAACTTCTTTCTGATATCTTCTTCCGAGAACTTTTTCGTCTTTGTCTTCAACATTGCAGCAATCTCCTCCAAAGACATGTCGATCTGGCTTCCGATTGGTATCAGACGCTTAGCCAGATACATGTAGTCCTTGCGCAGGACACGGAACGTCAACATGTTGTAATCTATGCCATGGAAGACAAGAGCACGACCATCGCGGTACGCTGCTTTCGACTTGAGGAAATGTACAGGCTGCTCACGCCAGTGTCGTCGAGGATTAAGGTGGTGAGCAGTGTGGTAGCCATCGTTGAAGCAGAATCGATTGCTCTTCATGAGTCTCATATTAGCATGACATTTCACCGACCACGAGAGCAATGACTTACCGGCACATCAATCAATGTGATGCTAGACCTGAAGTCCGAGTCCGGTTCTATCTCATCCACAAGAGCGTGCTGCCCGAAATTGCCAACCATCATGGCAAACCTCAGAAGGCTGAAAGGTATCAACATGACAAAGAGGGTGGCTCTGAAGTTGACCTTTGTAGCCATGAAATAGAACATGGCATACGATCCATACTCCGACACAGCTGCCTTGAAAGCCCGGACAAACTTTCCTTTCCGCACGAAGTAGAGTGGCAGCTCGAGCCAGATGAAGAAGCAGAATCGTGCAACATAGCACAAGAAGTCGAAAGGTTCATCGCGTTGGTAGCGGACAGTCGAGGAAAGATCGTCAGGGTTGTTGCCCTCCACATGGTGGTGTTTGACATGATGATAGTAATAAGAGTCCCAAGAATGACCCATTAGTGGCTCCAGCACGTACGGAAAAGCCGCATCCAGCCACCAGAACTGCTTACTGAGGACTCCATTGTTATGAATATGATTGTGCATTAAGAGCGTGAATGGCCCCATGCAAAAGCCAGCCCAGCAGGTGTGCAAGACCGCATGAAAATAGTTAAAGTTGACGAAGTAAAGATAGACAGCGCTAGGAACGACCGTAATGAATATGATAATCAAATGAGTGAGAAAGACAACGTCCGTAGGGTGGCGAACGATCTTTTGACCTATCCGCGAATATGGCTGGACGAGGTATTTGTTAAGGAGAGGCGAGATGTCTTTTTCATCCCAGGTCGTGAAGACAGTCGGTGTAAAGTTAGGGTCATCTTTCTTGTTATACGATGACAACAGCTTGATGTCTGCTTCGTCGCTTTTACCGTCGTGGTCACTGTTGACCCCGACTTTACCGTTCTGCCGTTGTTGCTTGTCCTTCCATGCTTGGATGTCACTGAATAGATTCTCCAGGACCACTGTGTCTGGAATCGTCAAGCCTGTAGCGATTGTGGCCTCCATATTGTGTGAGGGAAGTGTTCAAGTCGTGAAAGCAGCTCACTGATTGTGGCCAAAAGAACGCATCGGCAAGGGTAGACGCGTTTTGGACTCGGACAAGGTCGGCCTAGAGCTGCATTGGAGTGGGGCTCCTGGAGTCTGGAGATTCCCGTTGTCGTCCTCATGTTTCAAAAGTAAAGCACTCTCACGACAGTGTACCCTTCAGCCCCGAACCACCACCTTACACAGACTAGGTCTAAGTTCGTCGCTCACGTCTACGAGCATGCGCCTCGATCAATGTCGGCAGCCCGTCGCTCGGGCCGCTCATATCCTATATCTGCGGACGTGAGCACCAAGAGCTCACAGCGGTCGAACTTGAGGGACGCTCAACCTCTACCCCCTACTGGTCCCTGTAGCTTTCGCGACCTTAGCGCCGGGCACGTTTGTGGTTGTAGAAGATTCTGGCCATCTCGAGGGTCAGCAAGCAGGAGCGCTCATACTGGAGATAATGGTCAAGACGATGCGAGCTGTATATGTGGACACCATGGCTGTTTCCACGATCTGGGATATGAGAATGTCGATGGATTGAGTGGACAGCATACATCACTTCACAGACCTGCTATTGCCTCGATCGAGACCTCAGAGGTGTTCGAGGTTGACGGTACCAGCCCGCGGCGGCAAGGGAGCTCCTTGCTCGATCGAAACAGCTTTGGAGGATCAGAAGAAAGAACTAGAAGACAAGTAAATACACCGCCGGAAGCGATTGGTATCCGGTCCCAAAAGACAGGAAGCGTAGGGAGTCGGCTACATCTACAACAACATATTTGCCAAGATGCGCGGTCAAATCGCAGTAGTGCTACAGAGATTGCATCGACTCCCACCCGAACAGCCTGGCTGGAGTCCCGTACAGTCACTAGATCTGCCCTTGACGCTGTGAAATCGAGACTTCGCACTCTGGACATTGGGGAAAGTATCGCCCCAGACGAGTGTTTAACAGCATCATCGATCAGCCCGATCGAAGCAGGCTCAAAGCGGAATTCCACGCAGCCACCACACACGGAGCAATTGCATGAACAATTGAACGCACTCAAGGCTCTTGTCCTGTCTGTGCCAGACGTACAGCATGCACTTTCGGGCATATATCAACGTCTCGAAGCAATAGAGAACATGTCATCGTCACAAGAAGTGCCTGATGACCTTACAGAGCGGCTTGAATTGCTTGAGCATCTCGAGGTTCGCACGATCGAGCTGGAAGCCAAGTTGAACAGTTTAGATACTGCCGGATCCTTCCGCGATGATCACTCGGTTACCGATACATCCCGGAAGATATCTGCAAGAAACTCAGAAGATCAGAGTGACATGCTCCTGGAGAGATTGGATGAGATTGAGCATCGCTTGATAAACATCGAGGGGAGATCTCTACCGTCTTCACAATCCCCGTGGAGTGTAGAGGTGGTTGTCATACCGTGGGGCACTGAGCTCAATGGATTGTGGTTTCCTGATAATACTAACTCTGCTTGGGCACAGATGATAGGTAACTCATCGCACCACTCTGGGGAACGTTTCATGTCACGGGCGTGCGGACCTAGTCATGGTGATGCTGGTCTGGTTTACTGCCGATTGCTCTCATGCGGTCTGATTCGAGTCGTTCAATTTATCGATAATTCAGCATATCATATACAGAGTCAATTGCTATATGCGTATAGCGACGTGATGGCTACACTTTCGTCATTTGATCAGGACAAATCATCTTTCCGGACGCAATTGAGCGAACAGTTTTTAGGCTTACAAAGTGTATTCATACCTCTGCGCAAGGTGCATCGCCAGTCTACTCTAGAACATCTTAACCCAGCCGAGATGGTGACACCTGTGCTCTGGACAGCGAGTTTCTTGGAGTCAAGCGTGTTCATGAAAGCACCAAGAGCGGGGCTTCGAAGACTTTATATGACAACACCTGAGGGGTACCTTCAGCCTTCGTCAGGATCCTGTACATGGGCGACTTTAAGGGCGCTCTCCACTGCCATCGGCGGCACGCACCATGCCGATGCCAGTGTACCACTTCAGGGTGGCGATCTCGAGTGCTGGAATTGGAACAGGCGCCTTGACCCATCGCTCACCGACTTCAAATCTTTCCCGGACAACGCTCTTGGCCCTCAAGATAACAGATCTACCTCTGCTTTTGTCTCCAAATCTGCGACACAGCAGAAGCGTGGAAGTGAAACCCCACTGCAGCATCAGCCGGATGCTATTGTCTTACCTGACGTCAAACACGAGCCAATTTCCGACGAGGATATCACATACATGCCTATCACTCCGACCTCGATCTTTCCATCCTCCCAGTCCCATTCCAGAAACCACCGCAAGCAGTCTCCTACACATCAGAGATCAGATTCGCGGGTCACCACATCACCAGGACCGTCACGCTCTGCACCACCATCACAGAAGCGTGCCCTCACCTCCTCATTCGACAGCTGCGCCTCCGTCGAGTCCCAGCACTCACGCACGTCAAGCGGAGCAGTACCATCATCTCGATCACACAACGCTAAGCCCCAAAGACCCAAGAAACGCACCCGGCTGATCCATCAGCCGTGGTCACCAACGCATGCCACACAGAGTCCAGCATCGAACTCTGCGCACGCGCGCGCAGCCTTGGCATACGCGACACCGTATAGCTGGAATCCTGCCGAGGATTCGCCAAAAGGCCATGACGATGGCCACCCTGAAGCTGACTCTGGTGACACGGAAGCCGTACATACAGGCTCCAGCGCTGGATCTGAGAGCGATGGTGCTCGTGAAGACGATGACGCTGACAGTGAGGGCGGAAATGAGGGAGCAGCTGCCAGCAGTGTGCAGCTTGGCGTTCGGCGTGCTGCTCGTCTGCTATCGCCACTCAACTCAAATCTGCTGACGGACAGGTCAGTAGAGAGAAGGGGGATTAGATATGGCCGCAGTCATATTGAAAATCGGGACTTGGTCTCAATAGCGGATCCTGAACATGATCAAGGGAATGAGAGTGTGGAAGATTCAATGGACGAGGAAGAGGATGAAATCATGGACGAAGACGAGGACGACGCTATGATTGAGGACGACGCAGATAACGATAACGATGATTCTGAGGATGATGACGACGATGACAGTCATGAGATGTCATGGCGCTGAGGATATTTATGACGTTACAATTTGGTCGAAGGCCTAGTTCGAATGGATTGCATATCATCATTATATCTCGAATATGGAAATCTATATAGCCACCAGGAGCCACCCGAAATACCTCTAATCTACATACTCCCTATTCCGCCCCGTTCCATCCACAGAGTACACAGCAACCTGCAACCCCCACCCAACCTTTCCTCCAATCCAATTCTTCTTCTTGCCCACCTTCATAACCTTCAACATCGCCTCCTCAAAGCCCCCTTCCTTCACCACCTCCCCACCAACCTTTCTCGCAACCAGCGCCACCTTCCCGCCCGCCGTCGTCACCCCAAGCACCAACCCATCACTCCCCCGCACCACCCCAGCCGGATACAAATACCCCAACAACGCCGCAACCCTCCCCAAATATCTCGTCCACCACGCCTGCTCCGGCGTCAACGTCGCCTGCAACCGTGCATAGAAGTCCACATCAGTCGGACTAAGATCTTTCTCTCCGCCCCAGCGCTCACAAAGTGTCAATGCCAGAGCAGCGCGCTCCGCATGCGAGAGCCCATGTACGCCGGCGAGCAGGCCAGTCGTGGTCAGGCGGAGGGAGGAGGCTGCGCGGCCTTCTTTAGGGATGGGAGAGGCAGCGTAGAGGAGGTGGGCGAGGGGG
>Ga0268246_10000851_pt1 | contig 11925 bp, 13 predicted proteins | sample AgamicOrSfe_FD_200242 | JGI IMG/M metagenome (GOLD analysis project Ga0268246, IMG submission 200242) | Agave microbial communities from Guanajuato, Mexico - Or.Sf.e (v2) (version 2) | ecosystem: Host-associated > Plants > Phyllosphere > Phylloplane/Leaf | place: Guanajuato, Mexico | collected...
GCACATAGTGGCTTCGCCATGTTATCTGGATTGCCTATCACTGAAATGATCTCAGACTGGAGAGTTGGAGCATGAATGATGTGGATGATCTATTTGTTTCATCAGATCATACGAATAAGGTAGACAAAAGCATATGAAGAATCTCACCGGATTGCAATTGTCGAGGAAAATTTGCCAAAGACGCAGGATCGTCGCAGCATCAGGGTGTTTAATACTCCTCTCATCAGCCTCAGTGAAGCCAAGGATAAGCCCACCACCGACATCGGTTGTCGACCTATTGGTGTTCCTGTCGGGGCCTTCGTCTTCATCGGACGAGCTTTCTAGCGCATCTTGCGACGCCTCTGCGCTAACAACCTTCCCTGTAGAGCGATTTAGTAGAGTGTTTAGATAGGTGATATGAAGGCATGCGTGGCGTTACTGTAACATACACAAATTACTCTCCACATAGCGTGTCTTCTTCCCATGGACAACTAAATGTCCAGGCTTTGCATCTCGATCGCCTGTGAGTGGAGTTGAGAATGGTGGCATTGCGTTACCAATTGGGATGTAAGGCTGAGGATGACGTTCCTGCGCTTGAGTGAGCATAGATTATTATGTGGCGAATTCACCTTGCATACCGGCGCTCTCGCTGCTGGTGGCACGTAGTGCAACACGGTTTGGTATGAGCTTGATTGAGGGGGCGAGTCAGGTGTTTCTGTACACGAAATGAGGTATTAGCGTACACATCGGATGGGTTATGGGTTGTTTTTCCGCAAAGCACGTTTTGTCGTCTCGACATTGTGAGCCAGTTCCGTTTTCGATCAAGCAATGAAACATGTAGTGAAGGAGGAACTGCGAAGGGCGTGCCGAGTGTGCAGCTTCCAGAATCGGCCACAACCCGCAGATGCCGATACTCTCGCTGCCTTGCTTGCTACACACAACCAGTTCCTAAGCCTGTCCTCCTCCCGGGTTCCGTCGGCGCAGATGCGTTACGGTAGCTGTACAATGAGCAACTTACTTCTTGCCACGGCACCACTCCCCGGCTCGTCGCTCGGCACTTCGACGCCAGCTTTCCTCAGCATATCCTCATACTTTCTAATCTTCCTCTTCTCCGCCTCGGTCTTTCTCTCATCAGCGTCACTGTCACGACGTTTGCGTCGTCTTGGCGGCTCAGGCGCTCGGAAGATACAGGCGACACCAGCCTTGGTACACGCAACACACGGCTCAGTACGGTCACACTTGATCTTGCGCTCTTTGCACAGAGCACAGGAGTACTTCTGAAGACCAGTCGCAGGGTCTATCGTGGCTGATGACATGTTCTCTGTGGTTGCGAATGCGTGGGTGGTGGAGGAGGAAGTGACTATGCTGTACAAACGCACAACTCTGGTGGGTACGCTTCACGCACGAACTGTAGCGCACCCAACGAGCAGTATGACAAGAAGAAGCAACCACGACAACAGACAAGCGACTGAGATCCCAGCCGCGAACACAGCCTCAACACGGGCACGAGAAAGCCGATCACGTGATGCCTCAAACCGACCTACTTCTGGTGAGCAGATTCGTTGTGCTGAAACCCTGCGCCTCCCTCCCATCCCAGACCTCCCTTTCAGGACTTGAGGTCCCAAACCACTGCCTGCGCACGCCTCCACCCTTGCCATCGTGAATCTAATTCAAGGTGTTGACCTTCCCGCGAGATCCTGCCCTTTGCCCAGCGTCCACCCCCGCACCATGTGCCCATCCTCTTGTCCCATCATTCTCCTCTCCTCCGTGTCCAGCTCCGCACTCTTTACTGCCGCATCCGTGACCCCAGGCTCGAACTTTGCCTCTCCTCCGATTCTAGACGATCTGTCCGCTCTGATCAGCTGCTCTGAATCCGTTGTTACTGTCGAGGTCTGGCTCGGCGAACAGAAGATGCCTTTCCTAGCTTGTAGCTATCCTCCTCACGAGTCTGTATGAGGGTGTAAATTGGCAGCGCTCGGTCTCTAGCAGGGTGCCGTACAGTTTGGAGGGCATCCAACAAGGAGAAAGAAACAAGAACAAATAGCCATATGAATAATCACAAGCAAGGGACAAGACTCTCTTTCCTGCCAAGTTTCGACTGAGATCGTGGTGGAAGGCAGGTCTATGATGTTTCTGAGAAGGTGTGGAGGGTACCCAAACTGAGAACTTGGGAAGGCACAGTTTACGGACGAGATGAAAGATGAAGCAAGGCCTGCAAGTCGTGAGATGAGGTGAGGCGAGTTGGCAACGCTACAGCTATCAGCGCTTCCTTTTCTTGAGTAAGATTAGCAACATTGTTAATCAGATTAGCTATTTGGTGCAATATATAGCAACATCCACCAGCAACTTTATACATACACATTCCCGGCAGTAGACGAGTACCCGCTGATGAGCACCGTCGTCGATGTGATCGATCCCTACCATGGTAGCTGTAAGTCACGATATCGTCCCGCGACTTCAGGCGTAGCGTCTTCGCCACGCTTTTCACTCTTCTCCTTGGTTTTTTCCCTCCCAGCCTTCTTGAACGCCTGAATAGCTCTTCCGCGTCCTCGGCTGGACCTACTTTCCTCATGAGGAGAAGTTCCTGAACGTATCCTCATCCACTTCAGCTCTCTCCCTCCCTCTTCCCTCTCTCTGTTCCTTCTCCGCCTTATTTCGCTCATAGACCTCCCTCTCCCTTCCCATCTCTCTATCAACCCCTCCAATATGCGTCTGCCTATCTCCCGGCCTCGGTGGCGACCCAATAGCGTGTACGCTTCCGTACGGCACACTCGTGGGTTCCTTCGGCGGTGGCGGAGGCGGCGGTCCATAGCTCGCTGCCGCTGCGCCTGTGAGATTGCCAGAGCCCATACCGCTCATGGTGTGGCCAGTAGGTTTGCGGACGGAAGGGTGATTGAGGTATGTACCTGTACCTGCCGCGGCACCCTGATACGGCCCAGCGCGGATCTCGGGCTGCTGTGCTATCCCTCTTTGTGTTGAGCCACGACGGGCACCCGCCGCTGCTTGGGTTGAAAAGTGCCCCGATGTAGGGGATTGCGGTGCCAAGTCAGCTGCGGTGCCGCGACTGCGTGTTGAGCCTTGTTTGGAAAGGTCACCTTGACGCGTGTTGTTCTTCAGTGTCTGACTTGTGCCTGGTCTGGGGAACTGATGCTGGGCGGTGGCAATCATACTGTCTTGACGATCTTCGCGGCGCAGATATTGGCTGTAGAGCTTGTTTGATGAGGAGGCGTAGACGGGCGAATTGATGGGTCCAGACCGATCGGGAAGGTTCTGCTGTTGTTGTTGTTGCTGCTGCGTGTGGATGCTGCCGGTGATATTTTCGGACTCGACCATGACAACCATCCAAACGCCGACTTTCTCGTCGCTGCCGATGAGTGGTGTGCAGTGTATCCAGCGATTGCGACCTTCGACATCTTGGTTGGCATTGGCATTATGACGATCGCCGTAGCCTCCACGACTACTAACGGAACCACGACCACTGCTAGCTTCGCCTGCTATGGGTATCCAGGTGACTTTTGCTGTGACGCCAACCCCGCTGCTCATCGCGCTGAGGATACCCTCGCGAATGTGTGGCGCTCCACCAATACGGTCGAGGAAACGTGATTGTAGGAGGCCTGGAATGCGGAGAGCTGGAGAAGTAAAAGTGATGCGGAGTGACGGATATGGTCGGACGAGGAGATACTAATCAAAGGTCAGACGAGGCACGAATAAGAGGATGCACAACTCACATTCTGGAAGACGCCCGGCAGCCGCCCACTCGGTCCTAGACTGGGTGCCGGCCACAAATTGCGGTCTTCTGGATTGTCCATACCCACATACCTCCTACCTTTTTGTCGCTGACTTGTAGTGACTGGTGTGCTGGCGCCACTAGGTCTTCTTGCAGTCATCTCTCGGCCAGAGTGCCTGACGATCTCCATGTCGTCATCGTTCAGCATGTTACTCAGCTCAGCAAGCGCAACCTGTGGTGTCTTTGACATGGCTGCCTCGCCATATCGTGCTTGATGCCGATCTTGTGCAAGTAGTCTTTCGAACGAGTCGATGCCACGCCCACCTTCTATGAGTCCATTGATGTCGACCTGAGCGCCGATAAAGTATCGAACGGCACCCTTGTTATCGTAGAGAGGAGCTATCATCAGTAGGTTCATGAAGGGTGAGCCATCTCGTCGGCTAGATATCGTTAGTTGTGAGAAGCGCTTGCTCTATGCGACCAGGACTTACTAATTCAAAATTGTCTCGCATATCTCTTGACCCTCTGATAAAGCTTCCACTAAACGAGCGACGCTAGCACCGGATGTTTGTGGTCCTTGTAAGAAGCGACAATTCCGACCGATCGAATAGTCCTTGCCATATTGCGACGTTCTGAAAAACTCTGGTATTATGATTAGCCACATCCGAGTATATTCTCCTTAAACCAGCCATACCTTCCGAGGCGTACACGATTGGATTATCGGGCAGACTAGGATCCGACAAGCAGTAAACTTCCGCCAGACCAGCCACCAACTCTCTCATAATAGGTGTGTTCTGGCCTGTGATTTCCTTCACCAATGTATCTGTCACGATCTGAACCAAGCTATGCGTGATAAATCCCGGCAGGGCATCATTGATCAATTCATCCACCGCCATCCTCGAACTCTCCTCGAATCCATCCTCAAGAAGTGCTGCAATAGCGCCAGGTACCAACTTCTCAGCAATCGCATTCGCATATTCGACAGCAGCGACAGCCTTTTGAGCTTCAAGATATCGCTGTAGTGCTTGCGAGGCATGTGGTCTATATTTGCGGAGAAAAGATGCGAAACGTGTGTGAAGTGTATGGTCTTTTATGATGAGCTTCAAGTGATCGACTGAGAATAGCCTGTCCGCTAGCAGTTCAATATTCGATAATGGCTGAGATGGAAGTGGAGCTTTCAGGTCGTAGGATGTGGGATCTCCAGGAGTGGTTGGGTCAGTGTAGTGTTCATCGATGTCTTCTTCCTCTCCTTGGTCGATGTCAAAACCTCTATCGTCGAAGACGGAAGGCATCGAGGATGAATGGCTGTGTGACATGTCGTTGACTTCAAGACGGGTGTGTATCTTGTTTCTCAGGTAGTGAGCAGTCTTCCTGGTTGCGATGATGATGATGACGATGTTGTTCTCGTTAGTGATGATGGTGACGTTGAACCAGGGCGCCAAGTGAGGTAGATTGTTCGACTCGAGGTGAAGAATGCTCAACAGACTGAGCAGAGTCCCATTCGAGCGCGTGCACTGCGCAATGAGCAGCTGAGGTTTGCGGCGCAGAGACGATGTGAGCTTTCGATGATTTGACAGAACCCAGGCGCTCTTCTGATGTCTCTTCTTTTGCAGCAGCAGGCTCTGCCTCTTTGACAGGCGGCAATGGGAAGAACGATTGCAGAGATGACTTAAGCTTGAGGGATTGGACTCGACGCAGTTGATAACGGAAGCGAGGAGGTGAAGCTGGAAGTAGGAGGTTGTTCAATCTGTTGCCTTGAGCATCGTAGCCTGGACGATGTAATTGTACAGTATGAGTATGGGAATGGGAGTGAGAGTGAGGATCGATAATGTCAGTGGAGGAGGACCTGCTCGGCATCCTTTTGCACTAGTTGCCCGTGCGCAAAACGGGCGTTGACGATGTTCTGCAGGACTTTCTGGCTGGTCTTGTTTCAGATCAGAGGTGTCTCCATCGATGCGACTGTGCTGTAGAGCCTTCTTCGACCTCATGACTATATACCTCGACAGCCTTCGAAGCGAGTGCGACTGATCTCACATCTCACGACTCACAGCGCCAGGTAGAGCTACCCCTGCTCGATACAGCGTCATCGTCATCGGTGGCTTGTGCGCTACATGGTGTACTTGTTCCTGGATTGGTCGCAGCGGCCGGATGTCCGCCAGGGTGACGGCCCATGCCGGACGGTCTGTAAAACCTGTCTCGTTCCTACTCATGACTTGATATCTCGCAAGTACAGTAAGCACCCAGCAGGTCTGCTACCGCTTGTACTTGCACACGGGTACTCTTCACCACCAAATGTATGAGGATTCATTTCATCGGGCAAGAACGTGGCCGTTACCGTTTGCGCTAGTGTCTAGTTCATCGTGGAGGATCGATAACGGCGCCTCGTGCATCGAGTCGAGGGGCACGAGCTTCGATGCATAGACGAGGTATCATGACAGACAAAACCATGGGAGCAGATAGACGAGAGGCAAGGAGTTGGACATGAGATCTTCATTGAGATCCATGTCGCCGGATTGCTAAGCCTCGGCGAGGCGTACTCAAGCTGTATCATGTAATCGCCGGCCCACGATGTGCGACCCTGCCAGGATCTTAGATTGCTCGCTCGCTCGACAATCAACCAAGTTTTCCATTACCCGCAGCTCATCCTGTCCACCTACGCCTACTCCTACACAACAGAATACCTCCCGCTAGTATGCGTCCTCGACTCATCATCCACGGCAGCCTGCACACCCTCCTTCAATAATCTCATAAGCTCTCTGACCGCATTCTGCACAGCCACATCCGTGTCGCCCTCCACCAACAAATACAGCTTTGGCTGCTCGCCCTCTGCTGGTTCCTTGCCTGGTGGATAGAAGATACCTTTCGATGTGATTGACGTTCCAGTCGCCTCGAGAATTTTCGCCACATTGCTACGATTCGTGACACCCCAACGTGCCTTCTGCGGGAAGTCGTTGATGGTGAGGTTGAAGTGGAAAGCACCTGCGTCAGGGCCTTTGTTGTCAATGGGCGTATTGTTGCGGACCTCGCCGGACTTGCGGAGGCGAGAGTTGATGGCGTCGACAACAGATGATACTTGTCTGAGACGATCGGCAGGCTTGGCCGGCGCCGGGGCTGCTTCGTACTTTTCGGCCTGAATAGGAGCATCGAAGCTGAAGCCAGCAGGAAGGAATTTCTTCGCAGCATCCCCATCGGCGGATGAAGCGGACGGCGCAGCAGCAGCAGGTGCAGCAGTCGTTTCTCCAGTTGCTTTCGCAATGATGTCCTTGAGATCGACCTCTTTCTTGTCCTTGTCATTGCTGTCATCGTCATCGTCCTCAGTCTTGAAGATACCACGCTCGCGTGCCTTGGCCGCATCACGATCCTTGTCAAGACGGTCGAGACCTTTACCTCCAAATCCTGAACCACTTGCTTTTTCTTTGCCTTCTTTGACTTTTTCGAGGAAGCCCGAGGCGAGCTTTTGTAGATCTTCTGGCACTTCCTGTTCACTCTGCTTCAATGCCTTGACAATGTCAACGGCATAACGTGCCTGCTCTTCTGTAATGAAAGTTACAGCCAAGCCCTTCTGTCCAGCACGTCCAGTACGTCCAGCGCGGTGAACATAGTCCTCCAAGTGATTGGGGCAATCAAAGTTGACCACCATCTTCAGCTGCTTGACGTCAAGACCACGGGCAGCAACAGATGTGGCAACAAGGACCGGGAAAATACCAGCTTTGAAGTCGGAAATGACAGAGTCGCGATCATACTGATCTTTTCCACCATGGATTGTGAAACACGGGTAGCCTTTCTTTAGTATGGCAGCCATGAGGTCTTCTGCAGATTCTTGCTTATCCACAAATACCAGACTGCGAGCATCTTCATCTTGATGCACTTCACCAAGTAGTTGCAACAATCTCATAAATTTAGTAGTGTCTGCTCGTACCTCGACGATCTGTTTGATCTCTGGTGCAACAACACTTCGACCTCCAACGATGATCTCAACAGGTTTCTTCAATGCCTTCCGGGCAAGAGCTTCCATGTTCTTGGGGAAAGTGGCGGAGAAGAGCACAAGTTGTCGTCCAGGCCGAATGTTGCCCAGAATCTTCATGACCTGAGGTTCAAATCCCATATCAAACATACGATCCGCCTCATCCAGTACTGCATAAGTCACTCGCCGCAGATTCGTGACACGTCCATTGTTGGCGGCCAAAAGGTCGATCATTCTTCCAGGCGTGCAGACGACAATTTCGGCACCACGCTTGAGCTCCGCAATTTGATCCTTGATTGGTGCGCCGCCATACGCACATACAGCGCGCAAGTTTAGTGCTTTCAACCAGGGTCGACATTCTTTGTGGATCTGCGTAGCCAGTTCTCGAGTTGGTGACATGATGAGTCCAATAGGTCCGTCCAATGTGCCAAGAGCCTTTTGATCTTTGATGTGCCGGAACATGGGAAGAAGAAATGCAACTGTCTTACCTGATCCTGTTTTCGCGATCCCGATGACGTCTCGTCCTGACATGAGCGAAGGAATAGCCTGTGCTTGTATGGCTGTCGGCTTTTCATATCCCAGTTTCTGTATCACGTCCAATGTCTGCACACCCAGACCACATTGCGGCCAACTAGTCACAGGTTTCGGTGCGTCGATACCGCGTACTTTGATCCCATCTAGCTCAAGACGAAGATCCGCAAGTTCTTCCTCTGTCATGTTAGCGAGCTCCAAAGGTTCAGTGTAAAAGTTCTTCCTGAAAGAGTCGTAGTTCATCTTGGCGTGGTTGACCACAGGGATCTCCTTCTTTTTGCGTGCCTTGACTGCGATATCCAGGATACCTTCGGCATCCTCGTCCATAGCTGCCAATTCTTCTTCATCGTCGCTAAACATTGCTTCAGGAGCTTTCTGCTTTCCCTTCTTCGACGCAATGCCGCGTAGACCAGGTGCTTTTGGTGCGTTGAGAGGATCACTAAGTCCTGACATAAAAGCATCTAGAGGGTCAATTTCTTCCTCCTCTTCTTGAGCTGCTTCTGGAGCATCAGTCATGGTAACATCAAGACCTGCAGATTCAGCCAGGCTCTGAGCAGCTATCCTTTCATCTCGCTTTTCTGCTGCCGCTCGTGCAGCAGCAGCTTCATCCTCTTCATTATCGGCACCTGCCATATCCTCATCATCATCCTGATCTTCTTCTGCATTATCAGCGAGCTCAGTGTCAGCAGCAGGCATATCTTGTGCAAGCTGTGTAGGCAGCTTCTCCAGAGTCTTGCGGGTCGACACCTCCTCCTCAAGATTGAGACCACCTCTATGGCTTTTGTCCGGGCCACTTTGCGCAGTCTTTCCCAGTCCGAAAGCGCCGACATTCTTCAGGGGCTTGCTCTGGCTACCATATACTGAAGTCTTGCTCGTTGCTGCTCCAGGTACTGTGGTCGGAACAGCCCCATTCAACCCTCCAGCACCTTTCGGTAACGCAACATCAGCACCGAGGGCATTTGAAGCAGCAGCAGCATTCGCTGTAGCTTTCTTCGCAATAGCTTTAGGATCGAACTTCCCTGAAAATGCAGCTGGACTGTGTGGTGAGCCCGGTGGTAAGGAAGATCGTGGCGAGGATCCTGCCGTGGCAGGTGATGCTGTAGCCTTGTTGTCCAGCAGATTCACTGATGGTTTAGAGCTGCCGCTAGCGAGCTCTGTTTGCTTGCGAGTCTTCTCCTCCGCTTGTTTTAGCTTCCAAGCTTCCAGCTTTGCGAGACGCTCAGCTTTCTTATCTTCTTCGGTTTGCTGCGGGGGTTCTGTCTCCTTGATCTGTGCACTGGGTGAGACATCTTGAAGTGCCCGCATATCTGAACCTGTACGTACCTGCTCAGTCCGCTCACGATCTTCTCCATCTCTTGGCCTGGAGTTCCTATTGCTGTCGTCACGTCGCTGCTGTCGATCACGGGAACCGTCTCGCCTTTCGCGATAGTCTCGATCTCTGCTTCGTCTTCGGTAGTCACGGTCGTGGTCTCGATCTCGGTCGCGATCTCTAGTGCTCACTCTGTCATCATCCCGATATCGATCTCTGGATCTCTCCCGGCGTCCAGAACGGTAGTCATGATCACGGCGGGCCGAGCGGTAATCATCGTCACGTCGTCTGTCGGAATGGCGTCGATGGCCACCTCTTCGATCATCATCGCGATAATGGCTTTGCTATTACGAACTGTTAGGTCTGACACTGTCCGTCCTGGCGCGCATGAGTCTCACGTCTGCACCGGGCGATCTGCTGCGCTTCCTAGTGTTCGTCTCTCTGTTGTCTTTTGGCGCTCGATCATCATCACGTCGATCCCTTCTCGAGGAAGAGTGACTGCCTGCTTGTGGTGAGCCAGCATCCGTGGGCGCCATGATCGTTGGCTGTGGCTACTCTGTAGATGTGCAGGTCGACTTTGCGACGAGTGCCTTCCCTGACGTGCAAGCTATATGCCTCAGGCGAACGTATAATCTGTAGATTAGCAGCACCCGTTTGCTGGTTATTTTCACAGGTCAGGGATTTGACTGTCTCTTTGGGAGAATGCCGTAAGGATTCCACAAGAGACTATTGTGATGTCTTTGGGATTGACGGGATGCTCGACATGAGGTAAATTAACGAGACAAAAGTTTGCGGGGATGTCACGTGCATCCCGGCCCAAGACCAAGCCACAGCTCCTGTGTACAGTAGCCCTTGCTTGAACTCCAGCTACACGAGCACAAGACAAACCTATCACACCAGCGATGCTATTGTCGCGTGTCTTTACGCGTAGTGCGCTCAGAGACTTTCAGCAGACACCGAGCAGATTGTGCAATGCAATTCACACGGTTCCGACCTCATCGGCGCGTCCCTTTGGTGCTGTTTTATCTGTGAGAGGTTATGCGACCGATGTAGTTGAGGACGCAAATGCAGACACGACAGTCGTCATCAAGAAGCGCACAAGATCACCTCGCACCAAAGACATCGCGTCGCCCTCCACAGACAGCGCATCCAAGGGCCGAGGTCGACCGAAGGGGGCTGTATCAGCACCAAAGAAAGTCGAGACAGAGGAAGAGAAGATCAAGCAGAAGATTGCCCTGCACAAGAGGCATGCTCTACTCGACCGACCGCAAGGCCTCCCCACCACTGCCTGGCGGGTTTACATCAGCCAGTCGAAAAGAGCTGTTAGGGACATGCACGCAACCTCTGAAGCTTTCAAAGACCTCTCCTTCAGTGATAAAGAGGTAACTGACATAAAATTTCCCTCTACTGATAAGAGGAAGAGACTGATTCCTTTTACAGCATCTGACGAGCGTCGCTCTGGCCAATGCTGCTGCGAATAGTGAAGCATTCAAAACCTGGGTCGAAGCACACACGGAAGAGGAGCTAAGGCAAGCCAATGTTGCACGTCGAGCATTACGAAAGATAGCAAAGCAGCCTCTACCAGAAGGTCGCAAACGCAGTTTTCTCAGCAGTGGCGGCCGAACGTATAGCCCGATTCCCATCAAGAAGACCGGAGGTCCACAGCGCAACAACGCTTGGATGGAGTATTTCAGGGAGCACTATCATAACGAGGAGTATGCAGGAATGGCGGCTGCGGTACGAAGCAGAGCGCTCTCCAAACTGTTCAAAGACTTGACACCTGAGGAGAAGAAGGTTTGTTACTGTGAATGATTGTGTTCTTCTGAGGTCAGACTAACATGGTGCAGGTATACCATGACCGCGGTCAGGGTCTTGGAGAGGTCACGGCGGACATCTGAGCATGCTGGTCAAGGTCATCATTCTCCGCTTTGATCTTGCAATGTGTCCTTGGCAGTCACTTGGTAGGGATCACGCAACATTGGCAAGGATTTCTGGATGTGGAAAGTATGGTCACGGATTGTGTTTGTATGCCTTGCTCTTATGATGTATAGCATGTGTATTAGACAGAATACCCTACTTCTGCATAGTGTGCAGATCGGGCGTACTAGGAATGGTCAGGGGCAGGAGGCAGTGTGTATCTAACGTAGTCGTTCGTCTTTCAATAATACCAATCTTATACTGAATCTTGCCCTGAAATTTGGCTAGATTGAGATGTTTCATGTTTCTACCACATTTTGATTTCGAAAACATCTCCATCTGTGATACCACAAACCAACAATGGTCACCACCGTACGTGCCGCTACTCGGCTCACCCGCCCACAGCCATGCATATTCTGCCAACATCGCTACCTCCATGCCAGCCGCCGCCTCCGCCAAACACAACCCCCACAACCCTCAAAACAGACTGTCACACCC
>Ga0268246_10000853_pt1 | contig 11906 bp, 17 predicted proteins | sample AgamicOrSfe_FD_200242 | JGI IMG/M metagenome (GOLD analysis project Ga0268246, IMG submission 200242) | Agave microbial communities from Guanajuato, Mexico - Or.Sf.e (v2) (version 2) | ecosystem: Host-associated > Plants > Phyllosphere > Phylloplane/Leaf | place: Guanajuato, Mexico | collected...
TTGGGAGGAGGCGGGAGGCGGTGAGGAGGACGGAGAGGTTGGAGAGGTCGGAGGAGATGGAGGCGGCGACGCCGGGGTATTGGATTTTGACGGCGACGGATTGGCCGGTGGAGGCGAGGGTGGCGCGGTGGACTTGGCCGATGGAGGCGGCGGCGATGGGGGTGTCAGAGAAGGTGCTGAAGTGGGTGGACCAGTCGGGGCCGAGGTTGGAGGCGAGGACTTGGTTGCGTTGGTAGGTGGGCATGTAGTCGGCGTTGTCTTGGACACGACGGAGTACTTCGGCTATTGGGGCAGGAAGCATCTTGGAGTCTGGCAGATGCTGTCAGCTGATGCGTTCTCCGTGTTGTCCCAACAAATGAACCTACCCTGGAAGCTCATCATTTGTCCGAGCTTCAAAGCAGCTCCTCTCATGCGTGATAACTTTGCCACCAGTCTCTCCATGTTCTGCTCACTCAGCATCAGAGAGCCACTACCTCCGCTCCCTGTGGCGCGGCGAAAAGTCTCCCCCACTGCGCCGAACGCCATACTCGTAGCCAGGCCACCATACTGCCAAAGTCGGCCAATACGTGTTGCCGGGACTCTAGATTCTCGCATGCTGTACGCTGGGGCAGCAGCCACAGTTTCTGTGCTCGTACTTGCCTGAGTTTGTGCTGTCAGTGTATCAGCTCACATGCTCGATAGAAAATCAAGATCGGTAGACTTACTTCGGACTTTGGCTCTGCTGATACGGCAGCATCTGAAGCTAGCTCTGCCGCGAGCTCTTGTAGCTCAGCTTGACTCGGTGATGATTGTGCGGTTGACTGCACCAATGGTGCTTCTTCCTTTGGTTGTGTCAAAGGCTGGACAGGCTTTGTGGCTTGCTGTTCACTCGCAGCAGTGCCTTCAGTAGCCACTGCCGCACGCTCGTAGGGATTTCTTGTTGCTTTCCGTGCAGCACCCCCAAATGTCCTCCCTCCCATCATCTTGGCAATGCGGGGGCTGTGGAAGACATCTGTGTTGATACCCTCAGGCACCTCATCTTGTGCAGGCACAGCACTTTGCGGATCTAAGCCTTTGTCCTGACTACCTGGCTTGTCTGTCACGACTTGGTCTTGCACTGCTGAATCAGTCCGATCTTGTGCAACATCTGTATTTATAGTCTTCGCATCTGGCGTCGACGCAGGCACGTCTCTTGGCGGTAATGTTCCATCTGGCGTGGGAACATTTGCAGGCTTCTCCTGTACCACGCCCAGGCCTTCTTGATGTACTGGTTCTTTCGAGGCGTTTTCCTGATTTCGATCATAGTGGTGATCTTGCTTGATGCCTCCTGCAACGTGAGCTGTTTCTGCGGATCCTTGAACTGATTCTTGTCGCGGTATTGCTTCTGCATCTTCTATTTTCTGTGTATACACAACGTTTGCTTTTATTGGGGTTTGTGCTTGAACGTCAACAGCGTTCACTCTCCGCAGTCCTACAGTCTTTGCGAGAGTGGAAGTCCTGCTCCAGATGTCTAGCTGTTCACCTCGAATGCGGAAGTGCTGTCTCGCTACGTTGCGAGTTGCACTGTAAAGCAACGCAGCATCGAGTAGCCGTCGACCTGCCATTGTCCACTCCACCAGCTAAGCTTCTGTTGAGAGTCGTAGCACGAGAGATATTGGAAGTCGAGGAAGGCCAAGACTTTATGACACTACTCCATCGACCAATGACTCGCTGACGTAGATCCGAAACACTCTCCCCACAATTTGATGGTTGGCTGCATGCTCAATACATGAAATTCCCCCGACTTCCCACGTAGTCTTTCGTCGAGCTCGAAGCTCTCGTCGACCATGAGGAACGAGAGATTATTGGAGAGAACTAGGACTACCTAAACTGCAGCAACAATGAAAATCGCCTGCCTCCAATTCGCCCCTAATGTGGGGGACCTGGAGGGCAATATCGCGAGAGCCAATGCAGTACTAGCCGAGCAGTCCCTAGATGGGCTTGATCTACTCGTCCTGCCTGAACTCGCTCTTACAGGTATACATTGCATCAGTGCTACTTCCTTGCGAGCTCTCCTAAGCCCGTCTCAGGCTACAATTTCCCCAACCTGGAAGCGATCCAACCTTATCTCGAGCCAACGGCTTCAGGTCCTTCCACGCAATGGGCACTCGCTACGGCACGTCGTCTGAACTGTCTTGTCGTCGTGGGCTATCCTGAAGTGGCGCTGGAGGTGGGCTCGTTGCCATCGAATGTCTCAAATACATCAGTGTTTGAGCCTGACCACATGGCACTCGTCCAAGCAGGTGCCAAGTACAACTCTGCAGTTACTGTTGCACCTAATGGACACATTGTTGCTCACTATCGCAAGTCGTTTCTGTATTTCACGGATGCTACGTGGGCGGTGGAGGGACCAGGCTTCCATGCTGGTATACTACCATTAGATCTGAACGAGTCCATCACAGCCGAGATGAGGGTCACGATGGGAATATGCATGGACATCAATCCTTACAACTGTTCGTTCTAACCCACGACACGCCCTACATCACCTAACAAATCTTAGTCACTGCTCCGTGGACTGATCGCGAGTTTGCGCACCACGTCCTCAAGCATAGTCCCGAGCTGAACATCCTCTCCATGGCTTGGTCGTCACATTCTTTGACAGCTGCACACATATCAGGACCTGAAGGCAACCAGCCTGATCTCGACACGCTCTCTTACTGGATTGATCGCTTTGGCCCAGTCGTGGCTGCAGATCGAGACACAATACTCGTCATGGCTAACAGATGCGGAGTTGAAGGCGAGGTCTGCTATGCAGGTACAAGTACAGTAATGAGGGTGGGAAGAGGCAAGATCGGGCTGTGGGGCATATGTGGTAAGGGAGAGGAGAGATGTCTGGTCGTAAACACAGATCACGTAAGCGTCGAGATGCTGTCGTTTCGCGAGGCTCGCTAACGTCACAGCAGGAACCCCCGTGGCTGTTGCAAATGAGAAAGATGAAGGAGACGGGTGCCGATAGCGAATCTGAAGTCTGATGTCGGTGATGGGTTGGATTTAGCTGGTCCATAGTTCAACGCAATGAAGCAAATCTGCCATGCAAAGCAGACAATGTGAAAGAGCAGATCCATGTTGCGGTGTGACGACAAAGCGCTCGAGTTGTTTTCGGAATGTCTGATATGATTCGTGGTTGTTTTAGCACGATTACGCTCATGCTTTACCCCATTCTCGGACACAAAGACACTCCTCAGCCTCGGGCCACAATTCCTTTTCGTGTCCATCCTTTTGATTCTGACTCAATAGGCCGTCGTCACATCCATCACTCCCATGCCCAAACATCCACACTCTCGATCCTCCACATGTCGTAAATCGAGTCGTCTAGATGTTGAGCTTGGTCTTGCGCCAATGTCTTCTCTTTGCGTTGTAGCTGTCATGGAAAAATTGCGTCAGCTATATGCCCTCTTATTGTAGTAGTCTTCGAGCTTCGGATTCTCGTTCATGATTGATGGGTTCTCATGTTGTCCCCAGGTTTCCGCTTCTTTCTTTGTTTGTGCCGGGGTACTCTTCGTGATGAAGGCGATGGTTCATGCATACCGGATGGTGTTGTTTGTTCGTAGACGAATCCATTGGGGAATAGGGCGGTTTTGCTTCTGGGCCTTAGCCAGCTTCATCTTTGTGCGGAAAGTCTTTTGGGACTGTGCAGCGAACGTCAGCATGTCGCATCGATATTTCTGCTGTTCTGAATTCTTACAGGCATCGTGAGTATTGTGTTTCGACGATGATGTTGACGATGAGAAGTTCGGATCACGATGAGGTCGCAATTCTGCCTGCGTGCGGATGCCAAGATACAGGGCTTAGCGCAAAAATTTCACTTATCTCCTTAAACACCGGACATGCCAAAAAGTGTTCCAGAGTAACAGTAACAATATCAAAATGTCACGTTAGAAGTAGTAGCCGTGGTTCGGAAGCGCTCATTTCAGACGCATCGCAGGTTCATGATGTGATTTATCTGTTATTACATACAAGTCCAGGGAGCTGGACTGTCTTCTATGCTTGCACCGTCGCTTGATGCGTTTGAGGAGGAGAGAATATGATACAATCGAGGGCTACAGGAGCCCAGATATACAGCTTGCGGCAATGCAAGATCTCGTTGCAACTCATGGAGATTGGTCCGCATGGTCTGTCTACGAGTTTCGTACTACTCCGACCTTGGCTGCCTGGATTGGGTATTAGCATCGCTGAAGATGGCGAAGATATATCTCATTTTACTAACCCTCAGCACTCTGCCGTTCAGTGTGAATCCTTTTTGTGTCGTGTGGAAACATGTTCCATCTTCCTTATCCGGCTGCGGCGTTTGGAACATAGCCTCGTGCATATTCGGGTTGAACTTCTCGCCACTCGTGCTTGGGTCGAATCTGTCTAAACCGTGCTTCTTCAACGTGTTTAGTAACACGGTTTCCGTCATCCTGAGACCGCTGTGTAGTTCCCGAAGGTCCTTGTTTGTAGCGTCGGAGACATCCGCAAGCTTGTCTGCTGGTACAGCTCCGAGAGCAAGGTCGAATGTGTCGATGGACTCGATCAAGTCCTTGGCGAAACGTTGTATCGCGAAATCTTTAGCAGCTTGTACTTCGCGCTTGGTGCTGTTCTGGAGGTTGCGGTATTCTGCGACTTGACGGAGGTATTTGTCCTAGGCTTGGTGTCAGTCGCCAATACGTAGCCTTGGCTGCGGACTCCTCGACGCACCTTAAGATCAAGGGCCTCCTTCTTCGCGCCGTCGAGCTCTTTCTGCAACGGGTTCTCCGAAGACTGCTGTGAACCTCCTACCACCGTCGGCTCTTCACCAGTGTTTCCGCTCGCGCCCAAGCTCTCATCCTTTGCCTTCTCATCGGAATACCACCGAGAAGCTATCCGAGAACGTATCGGTGCGGAGAACGTGGTGGAAATTAGATGTGGTTGTGATGCAAAGGATGTCGGGCGAGGGTGTGCTGCAGCTTGACCTGCAAGTCTTGCTGTTCTGAGTAGAGATCGCTGCATGTTGATGATCACGGAAGAGGAGCTATAGCACTACAGATGTCAAAAGCGCAAAGTTGAGGTTTGGTATGAGATGTCTCGTGCTGTTTTGCCTCTTTACAAAATCATCATTGTCCATACCCGGCCCGAGATCAACGTAGATCTGGAAACACCTCGTCCACAAAGCTGACTCCTGTTGTTTCACCACTGCACACTTCGCGTCCATTTAACATACGCTCTTTGCAGCAACAAACTAGCTCTCCTCCCGCTCCGCCTCGAATATACCTTAGACCTCGACTCCCGCACTCCCTAAAGCTCGCACGGCCGACAGCTCATTGCACCAAGCCCTAGAGGCTATCCTCCCGGTTTCCCAGAATCTCATTCCTCTTCTCGCTCATCATGGATTACGACACAGTCATGCTCGATGCCTCCGCCGGGCCGCGCGTCACCATCCGCGATCTCACATCTAGCAATGTCAACTTCGTCCTCAATAATGTCGCGCTCTCCTTCGCCAACTCAATCCGACGAACCGTCCTCGCAGAAGTCCCCACCATGGCAATTGACCTTGTCGAGATTGAGCAGAATACCTCAGTCCTCGCCGACGAGTTTCTCGCGCATCGTCTCGGTCTAATACCACTCTCCGCGCGCAATGTAGATGATGTGCTATACACTCGAGACTGCGATTGCGAGCAGTATTGTGGGAATTGCAGCGTTATCCTGTCACTAAATGCAAAATGTACGGGCGATGAGATCATGAAGGTGTACGCGCGGGACTTAGTCGTGTCATCGGATCGACCAAACCAATACGTGGGCAATCCCGTAATAACAGATCCAGAAAACCAAGGCGCGCTCATCTGCAAGCTGCGGCGAGGGCAGGAATTGCGCATGAAGTGTGTAGCAAAGAAGGGCATCGCGAAAGAACACGCAAAGTGGGCACCCACAGCAGCAGTAGGATTCGAGTACGACCCACACAACAAGCTACGGCATCTGGACTACTGGTATGAGGAGGACCCGAAACAGGAGTGGCCGTTGAGCACAAATGCCGAATGGGAAGAGCCAGAAGCAGAGAATGCTACGTTTGACTTCAATGCGGAGCCTGGGGCATTCTACTTTGATGTGGAAACAGTGGGAGGCTTGGAGCCGGATGCGCTGATGCAGAGTGGGATCAAAGTGCTACAATTGAAACTTGCGGCTATCATGGAGGAATTGCGAAATACAGGAGAGGAAGGACGTGCTGACGGGGGAGCTGGAGCGAATGCAGCACATCAGGATGGAGGCTATGGTGGTGCAAGTACAAGATATGGTGATGGATCTGGCACACAGTATGACACGGCATATCAACGAGATGGTGGCAGTATTTGGGGAGGTGCAACTGCGCAACCAGGCAATGGTACTGCGTATGGAGCGACAAGTTATGCGCAAAGTGCTACACCAGGATATGGACAGAATGGCACCAATGGTTACCGCTGAGGCAGCAGTGTGGTCCTGTCCCTACACAGCTCCGACCTCTGAATGGCTCGCATTCGCCGGGAGCCATATCAGAGAAGAGGCTGCTCGCAGCAGCGACGCAGATATTCACAAGCGCTCCCTAATGAAGGCTTAACATTTCCTGAGAACTGCCAGAAGGGCAATAGAGGAGTCGAGCCTCAGGAAGTGGGCAAATTTTGGATTACTCGGCGATCAGAATTCGTCTGGCACGAAAAGCCGACGAGTAGAGCCTCTGAGTGTCCTAAAAACTATCGAGGTATAATTTCTCGGTAATGATGCAGAAGGGCTACTCTATGCAGTTCTATATCTATTGCCTCAAGATGATTGAGACTGGTATTCATTAACGGCCATGGACTGAAACCATTTGACAGTTTTCCTAACGCCGAGACACCGTACTATGCTGCCTGTTCCTCGTCATGTCGATCGTGGCTCTTTTCATACTGTACAGATAGTCGCTCTGCTCAGTCGTCGTATCCCAGTGACCACTTTCTATACAGTTTCTTATGCTGCTCCAAAAACATAAAGGTTGCAATCGTATCTGGCTGTGTCAGTGATCAATTTGATACAGTGGTAAGACAGACTTACGTGGACCCAATCTTATAAAGGACGGCACCCAGCCTTTGAATGCAAAACTCAGTCCTTCTTTCCGGTAGATATCAACCAGTAATGCGCCCAAGCTACTTTTCGTCTTCGCACTCATCACCCGCGTCTTGATCACATCCACTGGACTGCAGACTGTGGTGGCTACAAACCCTGCAGCAAAGGACGCTGTGAAATGCGTCGTCAGGTCATCGTGCATCCCTAATGATGGTGTGCCAAGCAGTAACCGCTTGAAACTGTCATACGATGCGAGTTGCGACGCAGTCATCAACGTGGCTCGTACACTGTTCGGCCACACTCCTCTCCAGAGAGTATTCCACCCCTCCTCTCGCGACATCCGCAATAGTCCATCCAGCGCATGTTTGTAGTTGCGCCTCTCGGCTACCGGCAGCGCAGCATCATGCTGCATTCGCACATTCAGCACATCCGCAGGATTTCCTGCTATTCCGCCCAGAAACCCCGAGAAGCTCGATATCAAAATGAGGACTCCGACACTTGGCTGCGAATCTACAGTTTTGCCAGTAAACCGCTCTTTCAATGTTTCGTACACGCCGAAGCGAGTTGTGCTATACGTTCCCTGTCGCAGCATTGCGGCGGAGAGGCCTTTATATAGTCCGCGCATGCCGTCGGCACGGAAGACGTGGCGGAACATCTGCGCCATGCTGAGGCGATCGGTGCCATGATGAGGTTGTGTTTGGAGGCGGACTTTGACGAGATCAAGGGGATGTGTTACGCAGGCGGCGAAGCAACTCGCGGAGCCACCAAACCAAAAGGGATAATGTATAGGGCCTTTGGAGTGGGAGTGGTCTTTGTGGAATTGGACGGCGGAGTCGGGCATGGTGATGTGGTGATTCGGTAGATTATGTTGCTGAGCTAGGAACAAGTGGAGGCTGTCTGGGTGCGCTCATACTATCAAGGATGCCGAGTACCGTACTTGCTGCAGAGTTGGGCGATTGGAGAAGTATCCTGTTCTGTATGTGTATGCTGGAGACAAGGATTGTTTGTTGTCGACAACTTGAAACCATTGGAAAAATGACGCTCCGGAGTCTGCGCCGGCAAGGCTTTCGAAAGTAACTAGGTAGTTGGCGATGGTCAAACACATCTTCACTAACTTCACCTTGATGCTCTTGCTAAGCTCGTGCCGACAGGCATCGAGCTGTCGCATTGTTATAGCTCATGCTATTCCTCGAAGACTTCCGAGCGCAATCTCGCGATCGATCCCAGCACGATTTTTAAGCTCATCAAACACAGGTACACACTAGAAGTGCATAGACCTTTCGACGTGATGAAGTATTGAAGCTAACAAACGTCCTGTAGCATCACCATCAGTGACGATAGCAGGTAAAGAGTACAAGAAAGACTCCTGGTACAACACGCCCGAAACAATCCTCTCAGCTGTCAACAAATCTCTCCACGTCCAGCCCAATCATCCACTCTCCATCACACGGCAGCTCATAGAGTCACGATTTCCAACATTCACAAAGTACAACGACTACTTCCCCGTCGTCAGCACTCACCAGAACTTTGACTCATTGGGCTTTCCCAAAGACCACCCAGGGAGGAGCAGATCAGACACGTACTACATCAATTCGACTACTCTCCTCCGAACACATACCTCGGCGCATGAAGCAGAGGTCTTTTCCGCGAACGAGACAGACAAATACCTCATCAGCGCAGATGTCTACCGACGTGATGCAGTCGACCGGACACATTACCCGATCTTCCACCAGATGGAGGGTGCTCGATTCTGGGATCGCAAGGAACACGGTGGAAACGTCACGAAAGCCGTGCTCGAATCTCTCGCCTCACTACCCACACACGACATGAAAGTCGAAAACCCCTCGCCCACTGTCCACGCAGAGAACCCTCTCCAGCCAGAACACACTCTCGAAGAAGTCGAAGCCATCTCCGCGCACCTAAAACGCTCGCTCGAAAACGTCGTCGTCGAGATCTTCTCAAAAGCCCGCGAAGCCGCCGCAGCCGCCGGCGATCCAACAGCACACACCTCCGAACCACTCAAAGTCCGCTTTATAGAAGCATACTTCCCCTTTACCTCGCCGTCCTGGGAAGTCGAAATTTACTGGCAAGGTCAGTGGCTGGAGATCCTTGGCTGTGGAGTCACGCGGCAATCCTTGTACAACAACGCTGGCTTCCCTGACCGGCTGGGCTGGGCGTTCGGTATCGGTCTCGAGCGGATTGCCATGCTGTTATTCAATATTCCTGATATCAGGCTGTTTTGGAGTCAGGATTCGAGATTCTTGAATCAGTTCAGCGAGGCCAAGCCGATTCAGCGGTTCGCGCCGTTCTCGAAACATCCGGAATGCTACAAAGACGTATCGTTCTGGCTGCCCAGCAGTACCCGCACAAGCGGTATCTCCGCAGCTGGCGGCGGTGGCAGCATCGATGGTGTCGGCGGTGTCGTCGCTTCCGGCGAGGAGAAAGTCGACAATTCCACGCCTGAAACGCCAGGCTTCCACGAAAACGACGTCATGGAAATTGTGCGAGATGTGGCGGGTGATCTTGCAGAGGATGTGCAATTGGCAGATGAATTTACACATCCCAAGACGAAGCGGAGGAGTTTGTGCTATAGGATCAACTATAGGAGTCTGGAGAGGACGTTGACGAATGAAGAGGTTAATGAGATGCATAAGAAGATTGAGGGGGCGTTGGTGGAGAAGCTTGGGGTGCAGATTAGGTAGGGGGGTGTTGTATGATATGAAAGAGCCGAGGGCTGCCTGCCTGAGGATAATAACACATGTACAGTAGTGTATTCCGACATGTCTTGCTCACGTACAGAAGTCGGACTATACCAGAACCGAAGAACAGAAGAATCTTGACTGTTTGCTGTCAATGACACGACATGGACATCAGATCGGCCAAGGCCCCTCCAGGAAAAGAACATCTCATGACTCTAGTCTATCACATCCCTACCCCTTCCACCCCCTATTCCTGCCTGCCCACATCCCCCAGCCTCACGTCTCCAACTTCTCCCTATCCTCCTCCGTCGGCTTAGGATGCTCCTCCCACTTCCCCTCCTCTCCCTCCACATGCGCATGTTCCCTCAACGCCTTATTAAGTCCCTCCCTCTGCACACACTCCTCATAATGAAAGCTCCTCGCACACTCCTCCAAATCCTGCATACTCATGCCCCTAAACAGCTCCGCGAATTCATCGCTCATCATCCCACTCAGGAACGTCTGATGCACATTACGCAGGAGGTGCCTTTCCAAGCCCCAGGGCCCGGGATAAGCGTCTTTGGCTTGTGGACAGACTTTCTCGACCCAGGATACGAGGGGGTTGAGGGCGGCTTCGGATTCGGCGCTGGGGTGGACGCCCCAGGCGTCGAGGCGGAGGGCGGTCTTTTTCTTGAGGAAAGGGGCGATGGTCGTGTTCCATTTGGATTTGGGGTTGGTGTGCAGCATGCCTTGGACGCCGATGTCTTTGTAGAGCCAGATGGACCAGCTGGAGGGAAGAGGTGGGGAGGTTAGTATGGTTACGATGTAGGGAGGTAGGTGGAGAGGGTCGTGGATGTGGAGGGGATGATGTGCTTACCTGATGGCATATTTGTCGTAGATAGACAACTGTGCGCCGAGGAGGTTGTAACGCTCCTGGTTGATGCGCTCGTAGTCGGGACCTTCGACTTCGGGGGAGGCGTAGACGGGACCCCATTCGCCATTCCCTTGGACCTCGTTAGTCTGCGTTTTCAAGAGGTTAAATGGAGAAACTCACAAATCGGCGTCTTATACTGCCGCATAAACAGCGCCTTCCTCAAGTACGCCTTCTCAAGGTTCGTCTTCTGCTCCTCCGTCCCCTTCCACGGCTGGCCAGTCGGAAAGCCGTGTCCAGAGTAGTCGTGCATGGCGTATACACAATTTGGCAGGACTTTGTTGAAACCTCTCCATTCCATGGCGAAGGTGTTGCCGTCTAGCCAGAGCATGTGGTTAGGGTCGACTTTGCGGATGGCGGGCTCCAGGCGGTCGTAGAAGGCAGGAAGGCGAACGTGTTCAGGATCGCAGGGCTCATTGAGAGGGTTGTAGCCGGCGACCCAGGCGTTGTCCTTGTAGCGAGCGGCGATTTGCTCCCACAGCCAGACTGTGCGGTCTTGGTGGTCCTGCGGGATGTTAGTATGTACTGTGGTAATGTAAATAAAAGTGGCGAGTCTTGTGCTGATACATGTGGGCAACTGCAAGGCGTGTCGAAGAGGTTCCATTGATTGACTGACCTTGTAATCCCAGAATGCAGAATAATCAGTGGCGTTGTCAGAGTGCCAGTCTGGATTATGACCACCAGGAGCAGTGTGGCAGTCCAGAATTGTGTATATCCTGTCCCACAATAAGCCTTGAGGCCACTGGCACTCGCTTGCTTTGGCTCACTTATGCTTAGCGCAAAGCTCGACAACACGATCAAGGTGCTTGAAGCCAGACTCCTTTAGCACTCGAGGGTTCATGTCATCCTCGAAGTGACGGTAGTTGAATGGCAGACGAAGACAGTTGAGGCCCAGAGACGCGAAATATTCGGCGTCCTTATCACTACTCTCGTTAGTCGCCGTCATTCGGTAGCACGTCTGCCTTTCCACGCACGTAAAAAAGTACTCTAACCACTTGTCGAAGAAGTACTCGTATTTCTCAGGTCCGAGAACCTTTAGCATTGCTTTGCGGTGTTGGAACTCGTGTCCGGGGTATCCCGCTAGGTATGATGGTCAGCATTTGAACTAGCATCGATGCTCCCGGACTTCACTAACTGATGAAGTTCTCCATGTTGAGCCAGCCTCCAATGGCAGCTCCCTATTGTCTTGTTAGGTATCGGACTTCCACTTGGACTAACAGCACATACTCGAAGGACCACATCTTTGCCAT
>Ga0268246_10000855_pt1 | contig 11886 bp, 8 predicted proteins | sample AgamicOrSfe_FD_200242 | JGI IMG/M metagenome (GOLD analysis project Ga0268246, IMG submission 200242) | Agave microbial communities from Guanajuato, Mexico - Or.Sf.e (v2) (version 2) | ecosystem: Host-associated > Plants > Phyllosphere > Phylloplane/Leaf | place: Guanajuato, Mexico | collected...
AGAGAGGACTAAAAGACTGACCGAACATGGTCATATGTGCCGTAACCTCATCCTTCGCAATCTCGTTCCTAGCTGGGTACCAGTGCTTCTTCAACGAGTCGCCACGCGGCATGTTGCAGAACCGGCGATCCTCATTACCACTAGCTTTCGCACCACCTGCATAGCGATCCGCGCCCTTTCCAAGCACAGTGTAGAAGTTTCCAAACCCCAATGGCCTCGTTCGCCTAGTTCCCTGCTCCATGTCTGCTCCCACCACCTTCTGACTCGCCCCATTTCCAGTGACAGCTATCTCCTGCACCTCTGTCATGGCGCAAACCCCTGCCAACCTCCTCTGCAATTCTTCCGCCCGGGCAAGGCAGCCAACAAATTCCAAATGACTCGACACCCACGTCCAACCGGACGTCAAGCCTGCCGTAGCACTCGTGACGCCATCCCCAATAGTCTTCCTATTAAGATACGCAGCCGCTGCACCAACCCCCGCCAAACTAGCTGCTGCACCACCATACAGCGCGAGTTTGCCCCAACCTCCTGCACTAGCGGAGGCGGCGGCCGCGTCGCTTGCGGATGGAGCTGGGGCTGGGAGGGCTCCGGCAGGGGCTTTTGGGGCAGAAGGAGAGGGCGACATGGAGCGAAAAGAGCCGAGGAGGGAGGAGGCGGTGTCGTAGAGACCTTTGCCGGTGTTCCAGTGGGTTTCGGCGCCGTGGGAGATCATGGAGGGGCTGAGGCCGAGGTAGGGCGTGTCGAAGGCGAGGAGGCCGGCGATGTAAGGGAACGCGATGTCTTCGCTGGTGTGTGCATTCGTGTCTGACCGAATGTATGCTGATGCAGCTGCCTCCGCGTCTGCTTCCTCTTTACCCTCCATGCCTGCTGCGGAGGCTCCCGCGCCAGGCTCCTGTGCTCCTGCTGTTGCTGGTACGACCACGTTTCCGACCGACTCTGCGGATGCAACGGTGGGTGTTTTGCCTGCTATTGCCAACACTGCTTCCGCGCCCACGATCCCGCCCATGCTGTGTCCCAGTATCACTACTCTGACCCCATTGTCCACTGTAGGATTCTTCGAGCCCTTTTCTATCTCGAGGTCGACGACCTTGTTTGTTAACCATTCTCTGAACCGGTGGACCGTGGACACTAGATCACCTCGAGTCTCGAAGGTGGGGAAGACCTCTTCTTTCAAGGTTATATTCGGAAGATCGAGGGAGAGGGAGGCTATGAGGTCTTTGGGAAAGGCGAGGAAGGTCTCGTCGGAGCCCTGCGCGAGATAGCATGTTAGTGAATGATCGTGAGTAGGTGGAGGGCATGCGCTGGGAGCACAGAATGGCTATACATACCTTGAAGCCATGGATGAAGACGAGGAGAAGTGTCTTTCGCATCCTGGGATGTGAATGGTGCAGAGAAAGGCAAGCCCGCCAAAGCTGTAGTGTCTTTGTTTAGTCCATGATACTCGAGGTCAACAAATAGACTTCCGCGTCACCGTGCTCGTTCACGAGACGCGGTCAGCCCACCCCATCAGCAACGAACAGGCGAAGCGACAAACGACAAACGACACCACTCAAGCATGATCAGCGGTAAAACTGGAAATAAAGCAAAAATTTCTTGGTAACTTATGTAGCGAAGAGTAAATTACATATATACACATATATTATACAGCTGCCCATCCTAAGAGTCATCACATTGCTTTCCCTCTTCCTGAGATGATATCGTGGCTCGTCGCGCCTCATCTTTGTCCAAATGAAACAAATCCTAGTATCCTGCTGTCTTGGCTGACCAGGTCCTGCCTGGTGTACCATTGTTACTATATGCCCAACGCTTGGCAGCAGAGCTATCAAAGCCAGCCAACCTATGCTCATGCCACGACGGCACCTCGGGCAGATGTACGCCTTGCGGTTGAAGATGCTTCGGTGTAGTCATCTTCTTGAACGGCTTCTGCTTGAATGGCTTTGGTTTCTTCTCTTTTCGTGTCTTGCTAGCGCGCTTCTTGGATGTAGTAGGAGCATCAAACATATCTTGCAGTGTCGACATCTCATCCTCTGCAGACACGCCCTTGCTTGGTGAGCGATACTCCTTGACCAGCTGCTTCAACTCTTCGTCGGTTGCTATCTGCGCCCGCACATAGTTGGTGTCGGTCAACTTTTGTAGTGCAGCCATGACAGGCTCGCGAGGGGTGTAGCTGTAATTTTCAGGTGTAGGCATGTCGTTACTGACGACATCAGGATCCAGCTTGGCTTCAGTACCTTTGGCTAGAAGCTGCTGAATGTCCAAGCTCTCTCCAGGTGCAATCTTGTCTGGATGAGAAGGTGTCACGCAGTCCATGTCCACTTCTTTCCTCAAAACATGATCGACGTCCACAGCAGAAAAATAGGCACAAGATTGTGGCAGATCATTGATGCCCATCTGTTGTGAGAACATTGCTCGCGTCCAGACATTCGCAACTTGAAGTGCCATTGCTGCTCGATACCTGTCGTCCTCTTTCACTAGATAACGGATCTCGTCGTGAACTGTCAACGCCACACGAGCGTTGATATTATAACGTCGAGTGAGGTAGTCCATGCTGACAATGAGAAGGTGTAGATAGTCGACACCAGAGGACTGGATGGCCCAATTGACGCGTGATGTCATGAATTCGCCCTTGGATATGAATCGACGCATGAGAGCCTCAGTGATACCAGCACCCAGTACTGGTGTTCGTGGTATCTCCTGCTCAGCGAAATCCTCGAGAGTGTTGAAGACGAAAGACTCTGTCCCTCCACGCCAGAAGCCTGACTTTCGGATCACTTTGCGGAGAGTCTTCGAGCCTTTTGTGGCGGTGTACAACTTCGATGCAATTTCGCTGCACTGCTCTTGTGATAGATCAGGGTTGAACTGCTTCAATAGTGTTCCCGCAAAGTTGAGGCCGGCACCATATATACGGCCATAGTTGAATACCTTGGCGTCATTACGGCTGATACCTAAGATCTTGGCTGTATGCGAGTGCATATCAGTACCTGCGGCTTTTGTGCCCTCAAGTGTCATAAAGCCAATAGCATTGCCGCCATGTTGCTTGAACTGAGCATCACCCATAAGTGAGGCGATCCATAGCTCTTGTGAGTCAACGTCGGCACCAACCAGACTGTATCCAGGTGGCGCTTTGATCATAGACTTCAGCTCCGATCCTACCCGATTCTTCTTGGCATTTGAGGCCGTAAGCCATGTGTTCTCGACTGCTCGCCTGGTGATAGTTCCCATAGGTATGATTTGTGGCAAGATGAAACCTGCTTTGTCCTCGGCCGACGAAGACTCGATATCATGATTATAGACTACCATTTGTGACTTAATCCTCTCTCTCGCACTAATCCAATAAGAGCACGATGCGTTCATTTCCAGCGCTTCTTTCGCCAAAGCATATTCAGAAGATAATGTTCCTTTCTCGAAATGTTGCAGATATCCTTTGGCAAGTGGGCTAGCACATCGAGCGGCGGGGCCATCCTTATGTGGCAGTTTGAAGTACTGGTGTTCACGGTCCATTCGTAGGATCATGTCTTCCTCGTCGTCCATTTCGCACATGGTGGCCTTTGCTTGGTATGCTTCGACCTTTGCTAACGGCACTTTGAAGGTCCAACCATGCTTCTGTGACCACACTAGCGGGTATCCATCCCATGCAAGGCGTAGTAGTAATGGCGCAACTCTTGTGCGCACTGTGAGGTTGATTGGCCCGTCTTTTACCGGGAATAGATCTTTATACCACTGTGGCATACCAGGCATCTTCTGCCGTTTCACTGGTCGTGGCTCCTCCCCCTTCTTCTTCGCTTTAGCCATCTTGATCTCTTGGCCTGTCCAGTCCAGCTGTTTTAGCCATGGGTCGTCCTCATACTGTGATGGATCACCTTTGATCTTCAAGGCACCTTCCGCAAGCTCTACTAAACGCTGCTGGACAGTTTCGGAAAGCTTCATATACGTGCCCTCGGCATTCTCCAGATATGTCTGCCAGGTCTCGTTGATAGGTAGGATTTGAGCCGAAAGATGTCGCAAAGCTGCAAAGCTTACCGGATGTGGGCATGTCTCTAGGAATGCAGGAAACACCTTGCGATATACTTTGTGAGTAACTTCCACATCAGCTGCACAATAGTCGAGAAGCTCATCGCATCGTGCGAAGATGCCAGCTCTGTCTAGCTCTCCAAACAGTTCTCTGCGCTCCTTGTCAAGCGTGATACCACAGTGAAACTGCGCAACGTCCCGTAGTGAGTTGATCGAGCTTCTACCGACCCACAAGTGTTCCTCCTCTTCTGGAATGGCACCCGACCTCATTAAAGCATCAAGTTCTGCGTTTTCATCCGAGTTTGCGATTTCGTCTCTAAGATTCCGTGCCTTTCTTTGCTTCATCCAGGTAGGTCTCTGTCTCGAGCACATTCCGTTGACTGCAACATGCAGAGACATTGTGTCCACGAAATAGTTCTTCGACTGCGCCAAGCTGTATTCTTCCTTTACTCTCGCTCGGTCGTAGCCAATATTGTGTCCAATGATTACTCGTGGTTTCGAGAGATCTCCAAGTGGAATCAAGTGTCTATCCGACTTCGACTCACCAAGCAGCCATGGAGACAGCCATCCGTACCATGCCGTCGCACTCACAGCACATGCCATTGCTGGGAAGGGTGTTTCTTTGTATATCACTTCTGTGTCGAAGGTGATCGCAGCTTCATCCGGAGCAGCTACAGCTTCACTAGACCCATCTGGATAGTATTTGGTCCATCCACTTTGTTTGACCCATTTCCGTGGTTTCGGAGGAGGATTGGCTGTCGCATACTTCCGTGCGAAGGTAAGGTAAGGTTCTGCTGCATCCATGCCAAGCTTGTGGAAATGTTCGTCGAGCGATGAGCCCTGAAGTGAGGGAAGATCAAACCCTATTGCTGGCGATGTGTCTGTGGTCTTGCCGAGGAGACCATGTCGTCCAAGGTGGTCTTTTGACAATGCGATGAACTCTGCTGGAGGAGCGGTAGAAGTACCATTGAACAACTGAGGGTAGACATGTTGACTGACATGCTGAACTCCTATGTCGTTATATCGAGCTGTTGTAGGAACTATAGATCGTCATCAGCATTGCGCCGGTGCCGACAGCGATGCTATCTTACTGGCCAAGTCCGCTGCGTTCTTCTTCTTGCCGCCTGTGTCAACTTCTGTAGCGAAAGCTCTCCTGTTAATGCCCGACTGTCGATATACAGGCTTTGCGCCTCTCCATCTGATCTGTAGAGCATAGCGAGCGCATTCTCTAGCTCTGCAGCTCCGCATCGAATTGGGTCTTAGCGCCGGCGGGTGCTTATCGTAGCAGCGATTTCATGGATGGATGAATCTCAGTCTGTGAATATGTCGTGTGGTATGTCGCGAATCGCTTGATCATGTCAGGTACCAGACCAGCATGACGAGGGGGCGGGCGATGGACGCTAGTGCTTCAGAAAAGAGAAGCTCCACTTTCCCCGGATTTGCAGATCAACCTTGTGTCACATCAGTTGCGGCTAAGTTTCAGGTCGCGTGGAAGAGAATCACGCTCTCCTCAATCAACTTCGACATACATCATGGCAGATGCTCCAGGGGCCAGTAGAGCGGGCACTCCTACCGCTGCGCCACTCAAAATTCAGCTCGATGACCATGCACCCAACATCTCTTCACCACTAAACCCTGATGCTGCTGCGCGCCTCAAACAAGCGCCGACGCGAGAGAAGCGAGAAAAGAAAGACTCACTCAAGAAGAGAGAAGCAGCGGGGCAGCTGAAGCCTAGTGCTGCGGAGAGCGCTTCGAAGAAGCGCAAAGTTTCAGACCAATCCCCTGCTCAGCCTTCACCAGTCCGCTACAACCACCCTCTACCCAAGGAGGCTTTCCACTACAATGTCAAAGAGCCATCTTTCGCATCGCGAGAAGGTGGACCTCCTTTTGTTGCGCCGAATGGTGTCGAGCTCAAACATTCACTTGACCAGCAAGTCCTGCTACTCCATTCGTTTCGCTATTCTAACTTGTCGTAGTGCGGAAAACAAGAAGGCCTATCGCTACACACAATGTATCGCGGATCCATCCTTCAAATACTCTCGTTACTATCGATCAACCGACAGTAAACCTTTCGGCCCACGCATGAGCTTCGAAGACAGCGATAAGTGGTTCCACTTCAATGAGCCTGGTACAATGGTTACAAATGAGAAAGGCTGGCGCACAGGTCGAGCAAATGTTTGTGCAAGAGAAGGGACTTTCTACTACGAGGTACGCATAGTCAAGGGAGTTCCTCGCGACGGGCCTCCCGTGCCGGCTGAGGCTACTGGGCCAATGCCATATATTCGCATGGGCTTTGCAAGACGAGAAGCTCAGCTTGACACACCTGTTGGGTTTGATGGCTACAGCTATGGACTGACAGACATTCGGATGGAACCAATGCACAGGTCTCGCATGACCAAGTTTCTGGATGATGGATCAGAGGCCAAGCAGGGCGGAAAGTCTGGTAAGTCAAAATCATACAAGACATCACAGTCAAAGAACGCAGCAGCACAAGCTTTCAGTGCGGACGATCATGCTCGAGAAGGTGATGTTATTGGCCTGGAGATCACGCTCCCATCTCTATCCTTACATCGTAAGATTGTCGAGGGAGACTACAATCCTGCTGTAGACGTCGGATCTGGCTTGGACGAACCTACTGTTTCGATAAATGCCGAAGGTGCTCCCAACATTGTTCGCGACCGCTTTCCTGTGCCCTACAGAAACTCAATGTACTTCGAGTCCTTCGAGTATCGCCCATCGAAAGGCATGGACAGCTATGGTGATCGAGGTCCTTTCGCCAAGGAGACGCCAACCCCTAATCATTCTGACACCACACTTCGCTGCTTACCACATAGCAGCATCAAAGTCTGGAAGAATGGTCGCCGAGTCGGCACAGCCTTCCGCAATCTCATGGCCTTCCTCCCACCAGCCTCATTACCAGAGGCGCAGAAGGACGTCCGCATGGGTAACGACGATGGCATGCTGGGCTACTTTCCAGCAATAAGCTCATTCCATGGTGGCATAGCAGAGATCAACCTTGGCCCGGATTTCTGGTGTCCGCCTTCCGGCCTCGAGCCTGTGGGAGACGCAGATGGTGATTCCGTCATGGCTAATGGTGGTCAACCGAAGGATCCGGAGGAGATCGCAGTCATGAATGGTAGTGGCACGCTGAGGACGAAGATGCGGCCGATGGGCGTGAGATATGCTGAGCAGATTGCCGAGGACGTCGTGTACGACTTAATCGATGAGGTCGACTTCTTCATGCAAGATGGCGGAGAAATCGAGATTGAAGGATATTGAGTCAGACTTTGCTGTTGGCATTGTGCTGCACACTAACGTTAGTGATGAGAAGCATCGGGCATAGTCGTGAGACATACGATGATGGGCGTAATTGGAATGACTAGAACAGCTTCAGCATCACTATGCCACATGCTTTGGTTTGCACCAACGAAGACTTTGTGCAGCATGCCACAAGTCATCGAAGCTCCCATTGCACCTGCATCCTCAACACCTATCAAGAAGGCGACAAGCGGGAACAGCATTTGGCTACCGAAGCCAGGTTCAAAACGGAACACCCAGAGAAGCCACCGCACAGGTAGTGCGAAGAGGAAGAATCTGGTCCAGCTAAGGAAGTGCAGCAATATGCCTAATTTCCTGATATCCCGAGCATGCTGTGCAACGACCGAGGAGGGGAAGATTGAGGTCCAGAAGGTGTCTAGGATATCTGGCTCTACTGGGAGGAGCTGCGTCTTCTCGTTAAGGAGCATAGTCAGAGACGATAGGAGGTCAGGTTGCAATATCAGTATCTACAAGGAGGCAGTAGCGATCCCGCTCGGTCATGTAGAATCTGGTCTTTCAGGATCACCAATTGAGTAGCACGCGAGCAGCACGAGCACGGTCTTCTAGCCTTCTTGAATGCCTGCTCCCTCCAGCCTATCGTGCTGCTCGTCCGAATATTCCACAGACCCTTCCCTACGTAGATCCACGTCCCCACCTATACATTGGTGTGCTGGAAGCCCTTTGATGTGCATGCCAAATCACTTCCCCGCATTCCATCGTGCTCACTCGTGTTCAGCTCAGCTCAGCTAGACCTGGATTGTAGGCACCGTAAGGTGTTCGCTGATGCCCACCCCACTCCTCCTTCTTCGTGCTCGTGCTCGGGCTCGGCCGTCCTCGGTTCATATACGACCTTGACCGGGTTACAGTACGGCTGTACCGGCATCTTCCAGCTCGTGCTGTGCCGATATTCACGTCGTAGTCGTGTGTGCTTCTCTAGGCCGCCAGTGTTTGAGTACGAGTGAGGTTGTTGTGGAACAACATTGGAAGCCAATACAGGTGGTTGTGATGGAGCAGGGAGGTGGAGGCGGGTCGTGCCGTGGTGGATTCAGGGACGGGCTTGGCGTTCAGGAGAGAATGCCGGCGGTGATCTTGACGCTGGTCTGGAACACCTCACTTAACCTCACTTTGGGATCGTGCTCAGCATCAGTCAGAAGAGGTATTAGAGATCCCTGACATCATTGGAATAGGCGTCAAGTCGCCACCTGCTCTGCACGGACAGTCTCGTTCTAGGAAGCGGATTCTCACATCACGCGCAGATTATTCACTTCAGTGTGGCCGCGCCGAGGAGTCGTAGCCTCTTATCTCCTACGGCAAAGCTGGCCCTGTATTAGAGCGTTCCGCGGGCGCCACTGTTTAAGGATCATGTCGAGCACTGCAGGTGGTCCTTCGAGCCTTGCTGGTCTTGACCGGAAACAGATGGAGCAAGAACGCCTCGCGCGTCAAGCAGCGCGCAAGCGCGGCCTGCCCGCTCCTGAGGCAGCTGAGACTTCCGCAGTCGTGGAGACTAAGCGCGTCAAGCTCAGCAGTCCGAGCAGGTCAATTGCTTCTGCTGAGGTCGTGGTCCTGGATGAAGACGGTAGCATCACAGACAGACCTGGCAAGCAAGTTAGTCAGGAGAGTGTCAAGCGCAGTGGGATCGTGAAGCAAGGTGTATCTGCCACTTCGCTGCCCGAGCCAGTATCACCAAAGTCGTCACTACCAGTAGAACCAGCTTCTAGTGTAAATACAAAAACCTTACCAGCTGCTTCGCATAGTCTAGAATATCCCAACGGTACCCTCAAGAAGACATGGGCATTTGGCCACGCACGAAGCAACGACATCAAGTTCGAAGAAGTAATACAAAAGAATACCTTGACCACCGCTGTCATCAGCTCCTGGCAGTGGGACTTTGACTGGCTAATGACCAAAGTTGTGCCTGGCAAGACAAAGTTCGTGTTTGTGATGGAGGCAAAGACTGAGCAGGACGTGAGTGATTGGCTTGCTTTCTTCATGATTGTCGCAATCGATGTGTGATGTGAATTGAGCTGATTAGTTGATGTGTAGAAAAGCAGTTGGCGTGAACAGTTTGCAGGTATCAGCTCGGTTCAGCTTGCGTTTCCTCAAATGTCCAAGAGTATCTATGGACGTATGCATTCGAAATTGATGCTCTTGTTTCATCCTACACATCTTAGAATTGTCATTCCGACTGCGAATCCAACACAGTAAGCCTTTGTATTGGTAGATCCACCTTTAAATCAGCACTATCCGATCACGGGATGTGAAAGGATGTGGTTCTGGTCTTGCCCCCTACCCAGTCGTTCCTTTAGGAATGATCGTTCTGCTGCTCATTCTTCCTGCGTACGTACATGCTAATCAGACGGCAGACACGATTGGGGCGAGAGTGGCCTCCTCGAAAATGTAGGAACATCCTTATCCTCCGCTTTCCGCCAGCTAATTCATCTGCAGACTGTCTTCCTCATTGATCTTCCACGCCATACACAGCCTGCGACTGCCAATGATACCATGGATACATTTACCCCCTTCGCCACAGAACTGCTCGCCTTCCTCATCGCACAAGGTCTTCCACCTGAAGTCCTCGTGGGCGTTCAGAAGTTCGACTTTAGCAAGACGGCAGACATGGCTTTCATCCAAAGCATTCCTGGGACACATACTGGTGAGGATGCAGTATTGTCGACAGGGCTACCAGCATTGGCGCAGGCCGTAGATAGTCTCGAGATGTCTGCATCTGCGAATGAGAAGTCCGACGTACATTTTGCGACGAGCTCACTTGGCTCGTTGGATGATGGACAGGTAGAAATGTTCTCACAAGCCTTGCGCGGCTCTGATCCATATGAGTGTCTTTCGAAGCAATCGAAGCCAGCATCTAGCATGGGCGCAAGGGAACCAGGTCAAAGTGACTTCAAGATCGTCTTTCCATCGCAACGTACTGTCGAGCAAAGCAAGGGTGGCACAGATGTAAGTTGCGCAGCCTCTGCAGGAACTCTCCACGTCCACTGAGTCACTGTTCGACTAACCACATCACGTCTGCACATCCAGGCCGCCGGCACAATCTTCCTGACCTCGAAAATCTTCGCCAATCCCTCCTTTCCTCGTACTCTTCTGCACGACTACAACTCCAAACGCAAGGGCCTGCTGTCGCACAATAAGGTATGCCAAGCACTTATCTCCAGCTGTGTTACGGCCACAGTCTAACGCATTTATATCGCATAGATCATCTTGACACGCGCCCCACGCACCGCACACGTCTACTGCGGCAGCGCCAACCTTTCCGCGTCCGCTTGGGGTCGTCTCTCCCTCGGAAAGAGCGGCCGCGGCCAGGCTGCAGAGGTGGTGAAAAAGTTGACGATTGCGAATTGGGAGTGCGGCGTCCTGCTGCCGGGCACCATCAACGGGGCTACGCATATCGACGGTGAGATAAGCAAGAATGAGAAGATGACCACGGCGGTGAAGGGAAAAGGAAGTGAAACAAGACAACGAGAGTCGCGATTGGCAGCGAGTGGGAAAATGGGAACATCAGTTGCTAGTGTACAGCTGGAAGTGGTAAGGGAGGATGCAATCGAGATGCTGGGTGGGAAGCTGGATCTGCCATTCTCGATACCTGCGAGACGGTATGATGAGGGAGAGAAGCCGTGGATGCAGACGGGAAGCTGGTGACACTGAGGCTGCTGAAACCCATTCAATGTCAGTGTATCATGTGCCATTCCTCGTAGAATGGCTACAGGATACTTGATCCTGTGCATGGTGATAGATATATAGCATACTTCACATGCTCGCCAGTACACATCTACAGGCTGCGGCAGGAGCAGTGATATCGAACCACTACTTCGTTTCCACCACGAACGCACCTCCCAGCAGAATCGCCGGCTCATTGATCTCATTATGTTCGTAACTATATCAAGATCAGCGCCATCACCCTTGCCCCATCACAGCACTCACCTCAACGTCCCCACCCCTCCCGCCTCAAGCAACAAACTCGGATTATCATGCACCGGCCTCCCCACCCACCTCGCCGCAAACGCGCGCAGAATGTGTCCGTGCGCGACGACGAGGACGTCGCAGGGAAGTGCGGCGGCGTCACTGCCGGATTGGATGTGCTTTAGTGCTGGGGCGTGGACTTTGGTGCGGATTTCGGAGATTAGGTGGTCGAGGCGGGTGGTTATTTGTTCGGGCGATCTGCGAGGGAGGAGGAAGGTTAGTTGGTGTTGGGGGATTTGTGTTGAATGATGGAGGGCCGGTGCATTGGGATGAATGGTGGAACTAGGCTGTGAAGGGATGGTGAACACATACTCTCCACCAGGACACCCATCCCTCCAAATCTCCCACTCCTTCTCCCCCTTCTCCTGCCTCATCTTTTTGATCTCTTTACTTGTGATTCCCTCATAATCACCATAATCCCACTCCCTAATATCCTCCGTCACCTGTGCCGTCAGTCCATCCCCTCCATCCTCCCCTTTTCCACTTCCCTTCCCCCTCCCAGTCGCATCCCCCTTGACTTCCCCCCTCTCCTTCTCCCACAGCTGTCCCTGTTCCCGCCTCGCCTTCTCATACCCGGGCACC
>Ga0268246_10000861_pt1 | contig 11828 bp, 15 predicted proteins | sample AgamicOrSfe_FD_200242 | JGI IMG/M metagenome (GOLD analysis project Ga0268246, IMG submission 200242) | Agave microbial communities from Guanajuato, Mexico - Or.Sf.e (v2) (version 2) | ecosystem: Host-associated > Plants > Phyllosphere > Phylloplane/Leaf | place: Guanajuato, Mexico | collected...
AGATGTTCGATATATGACTTGAGAAGAGGGAGAATGAGACAAGGGGTGTGCCGTAGCTTCTCCTTGCTCCTCCTTTGCTAATGCGCTCCTTGCTGAGGACCAAGGCCTCGATGATATGTGAGACAAACAGGACGCAAGGGTGGCCGCTAGTGTCGCAAAGTAGACCGTCGATGAAGTTGTGCACACTTCTTGCTCCAGATTGTCCGGCTGCAATGCTACGTTGTATGCGACCGAGATGGAGCTTATAGTGAAGTTGTGCGACGACGGTGAATGATGGAGGGGCTGATGGAAGGACCAGCAATGTGCAATGCTATACGATCGTCATATGCGCCGGGATCCTCTCCAGAGGCGATGGCTGGCATGACCCCAGCCTCCCGGACCCACTGCCTGATTTTCTGGTCGAATCGGAGATAAGATGAACTATTCTCGGCTTTACCGTGGAAACTGGAAGTCGATGATTGTTGTGTAAACACAGACTCGGTGCGCAAGCTCACACCTGCCCTGCCCTATCACTCTCCAGGTGATAGTGACGGCATCCTCCTAGATTTCTCGACCTTCTTGTCGACAGTCTTTCAGGCTTCTCTTTGCTGGAGGCGCCCCAACGACATGGACGACACACTCTCATTCACACGCCCTGTCAGGCCTTCTGCGCTGCCGCGACCATCCCAGTCTCGTCTCCCACTCCCACGATCTGCAAGCACACGTGGTATTTCACCTGAACGTCCAGACTCGAGACTTGACCAGTCATTCACTGCGTCGACTACGACATCTCCTACAAAGTCAATACTATATACTGGCAGTCTAAGGGGTCGACCTTCGATATCGCTGCTGCCCACGCCGAGTCGCCCCGCATCCCAATTACCACCTCCTCCAGGAACAGTCAGAGGGCAGTCACCCGAGAGGCAACCATTGGGGACGATAAGACGAGCACAGGGGAAGGCGGAGCCTGGAATTCCACAATATGACCGTCCAAAACTGCCAAGTCCCGTCAAGGCGCTGGACGACCTGGAAGAACAAGAAAACACTTTTGCTCAGGCTTTTGTCCAGGCGAAGACCCCTGATGACGAAGTAGAAGATACGGTGTTACAATCAGCTAGCGACTCTTCTTCACCACTTGTAGCTGCTAAGAGGGGATCACGGCCTTCACTATCAGATCGAACAGCATTGACTTTAGCACAAGTACCTCCAACTCCGGGAAGTGACAGAAGAAGGTCTGCCTTTTTCAATCCGCATAGCCCAATGACGCCAGCCCGCCCTGCCTCTGCTCTGTCAGTGTCAAAACTTAGCTATAGCAGTATACGCGGAATGCCTAAGCCGACGCCGTCTACACTATCAAGAAATGCTAGAGCACCTCAAGGGTATACACCACGTAGAAGTATAAGCTCGAATGCTGTTCCGAGTCATCTGACAAGCAGTACGACGCGGAGACCGGCCATGCCTCCACCTTCTGTGTCAAGACCTGCTTCTGCGGCTCCTGTATTGGGACGGCCGTCTTTGTTGCGTCAAGCTACAGCACCTAGAGCAGCTGGCACTGCACGGCCAATCACCACAAGTACGACTTCTACCACTGCACGACCAACCACAACAAGTACAACTTCTAACGCTGCACGACCGACTACTGCTTTTGGTCGTTCCGTGAGGGGACTGCCCCCGAAGACTATCCAAGCACGGCCTGCTTCACAACTAAGTCAATCGGTGAATCGCACTCGGAGGACTTCTAACATGGGTCCTCCATTGAAAGTCAGTGTTAAACCCAGTGCAGCGAAGTCCACTTCCTCTGCGGCGTTGAGATCACAGATCTCTGCGGCACGCGCATCACATCGCATCCAGCAAGACACGAGAAGATCTGTAGAAGACTTCGACCCTGACGGCTACAAAGACCCATTCGGGCAGGGAACAACGTCAGAAGAGGCCCCTTTGCTGCGTAAGCTCGAGAAAGCGAGGCAAGATGGCAGACTGAATATCGCTGCCATGGGGTTCAAGAAGATCCCCGACGAGGTTCTGACGATGTATGATGAGGCAGCAATGCAGCAAAGCTCATTAGCATGGAACGAGACTATTGACCTTGCTTACTTCAATGCTGCCGATAACGAGATTGACGAGATCGACGATGAGATATTTCCCGATATGACTATGGAGCAGCTGGCGGAGATGCCTGATAGCAAGGGAAATCAATTTGGTGGGTTGGAGACGCTCGACTTGCATGGTAATATGCTTCGAAGTATTCCACTCGGTATCCGAAGGTTGGAACGACTTACTACCTTGAACCTGGTAAGATACTAAGACTGGATTTCGGTCTCGATGATACTTGGCTAACATACTTAGTCCCGCAACAATCTTACGAACGATGTCTTCTCCATACTAAGCGAACTACCTTACCTACGACATCTCTACCTCGCCTCCAACGACCTCTCCCGTGTCCTTCCCGACAGCATCGCCCACCTAGACTCTCTCGAAACCCTCGATCTCTCCGACAACAAGCTCGTCCTTCTGCCACCCTGCATCCATCATCTCATCAACCTCCATATCCTCAACATCTCCTCCAATCGCTTCTCCGACCTTTCCCTCGACGCACTCGCCACCCTGCCCGCCCTCGCAGAAGTCTATGCCTCGAAGAACGCACTCACTGGAAGTCTCTTCCCATCCACCGTTACTCTTCTACCCAGTCTCCGCATCCTCGATGTCAGCAAGAACAGCATCGCTTCTCTCGCCTGGGCTTCCACGACTACCTCCCTCTCGCTTCCCGCACTCACATATCTCAACATCTCACACAACCGACTCATCGCGCTGCCCAACCTCTCCACCTGGACGAGTCTAGTCTCCCTGCTCGCAGAGGAAAACGCGATCACGACACTCCCGCCCGGCTTCACAGACCTGCAACAATTGCACACTGTGATATTCACGAGTAACGATATCAGGGTTCTGGATGATCGGATCGCAGGCATGCGGAGCCTGGAGACCCTGGAGGTTGCAGGCAATCCGTTGCGGGAGAAGAGGTTCTTGACGATGGGGACGGAAGTGCTGAAGAGGGAGATGAGTAGGAGGTTTGCACTGACGGAGGTGATGGACGCGAATGATGAGAAGGGCGGAGCGATGGAGTTGGAGAGTGCTGTTGTGGAGCAGGAGGAGGAAGAGGATGAGATGTTTTGAGGGGAAAGGGTTGGTTGGTCTCACGTCTTACGCTTCTCATGAATGTTACGACTTTAGCGATTATTCTTATTGCCTCATAATTTTGGTAGAGACATTGAAACACTTTCCACGATACTTTGGCGGGCAATTGCACAGTCATAATCTTCTATAAGGTCTCTGACGCATGTCTACGTTGATGTACTCGGTACCATCTCGACATCATCTAAGGTTTGCACACGGCAGTATGGGAGTGACGGATGAGTACTGTATGTGGCGCTATTGCTGTGCCTGATTTACTCGTACTCTATGTCAAAGACCAAACACTCCAGTCTGATGCGAGTTTTGCCAGTATACTGGAATGTCACGTGACGCGATGGGACTTGGCGCCTACCTTTTATTCTGTAGTCCTGATATTGTTCTGTTTACCCCTTCTCGAGCATACCTTCCTCGCAGCTGGATGACTCTTTGCTGACCTGAGGTGCTGCTTCACCATTTCTCACTTTACGTGCTTTGCGCGATCGCTGAGCAGAAGGTACGCCTACACTAGGCTAGCATTACGCCTTTTCATTCTCGTATCTATTTCATGATACATCATGCATTACCTTACTCACATTCCCTAGTCTAGTGCACAACCCTGGGGTCCCGTCTCTTTTCTTCCTTGTAGCACTGCCTTTTCCCTTTCCCCTCGCTCTGTAGCATCGCCTCATCGCGTTGTCGTGACATTTTGTGACTCCATTTCACGAACTCACATTTCCATCATCGCTCGTTTTCGTTAATCATCGCTGATCCCAGCTTTCAATCTTTTTCCTCCACTTTACCGTGCTCATTCACCGCTGCGCCTCCGTCTTCGAGGCAAGCGTACTGCATGCTGCATCGAAACATGACGACTTTTGGTTTGCTGCGAAAGAGGCAGCAGGCAAGAGGCCTTGGACTTGTGAGCAGCCCAGTATATGGGACGGTAAGCGAGAAGAGTTACGATAGATGATTCTGTGGCTTCGCAGATGTGCTCTGCAGCGCGGGATGTCACGAAGGAAGTCGCACAGCACGCCTAATACGGTTTAGCTCCAAGTTCGCGCTTACGCCGACCGAGCTCGAGCCTCAATCGGCGGGACAACACAACTTTCGTCCGTGCTTTCGTGCTTTCGTATTTCATAGGTACTCTTCAAGACGTGGCTTCCCTTCATCAATGTTGTTGTGATGCCGTGATCTGAGGGCGTGAATGTGAAGGGAATGGTATTGTACTAGGATACAAGTCTGAGTAGAAACCTTACGGCACTCTTCCCCAGAACCTTTCCAGACTTATGCTCCGTGACTGTGAAGCGTGAATACCTTACGTACGTATTATTCCTTCATTTCTGCAGGGATTCTCTATCATAACCTACTGCACATGGCTAGCAGCTCGACTCTGACGTTGACTACCTTAAACCCTCGCCCATAATACTGGCTGGGCAGTGTTGCGATATGCATGCCTCTCTACATTCTTGTTTGAACTCTTCAGGGTTCAACGGACGTACCGGTCGTGCTGGATGCTCCGATGGGAAAGAGCTGTGCGCTCTGTATCGTGCGAGTGTAAGGCTACAGGGTTTGAGATGTGAATATAAAGATGCTTGAGGCCCGCGTCTGGTAGTGTTTGTTTGCTTGCTATTATCATCATTTGAAAGAAGAAGACCAAAGAGTGACATCGCCTGACTTCACATTGTCGGCACCCTCCACGCACATACCTTACCCAGTTCCCACACCAAGTCTACATTCTATCTCCTCCTCTCACAACCTTCTATTTACCTCATTACCTCACCTCATCCCCTCCAACTTCACCCCTCCAGCACCCACCACAATGTCCAAGCCCATCACTCCCATCGACATCCTCTCCATCGTCAAACTAATAATCTACTCCCCCCTTTTCCTCCTCTCCTTCGCTCTCCTCTTCCGCCACGGCTTCAAGCGTGCCTCTGGCTGGCTTCCCCTCGCCATCTTCTGCCTCATGCGCCTCATGGGCTCTGCAGCTCAGCTGGCAACAATCACGTTCCCGAATAACGACAATGCTTACATCATGGCGGATGTCCTGCTGGTGGTGGGTCTGGCGCCGCTGTTGATTACGGGTTTGGGGTTGATTTCGAGAGCGTGAGTTCCGGCTCTTATTGCCTTCCCTAACCCGCCGAACACACCAACTAACACACGTAGTATCCGCCCCCTCCTCGCCCCCGGCTTCCCAACCCTCCTCTTCACCTACACCTCCAAAGCCCTTTCCCTGATCGGCCTCGCCGGCCTCGTCCTGATCATCGTCGGCGCCACCTCCGTCGCCTCCCTCTCGGAACTAACGTCCCAACCACTCTCCAACATCGGCAAAATCATCTTCGTCGTCGTGTACGCCGGTCTTGTCTTTCTTACCATCGCTGCTGGATTGCTCTACCGCCGCCGCGCCGCACACAACCCCGACTATGAAGCAGGTCCCGGCCAGAGCAAGGATGGCTGGCTCATTGTCGCGGTGGCGGTGACGAACCCGCTGATGTTGGTGCGTATGGTGTATTCACTCCTGAGCACGTATGCGCCGGTGGAGACGAGGGGAAGGTACAGTCCGTTCAGTGGCAGTATTGCGATTCAGGCCGGGATGAGTGTGTGGGAGGAGATGCTCATTGTGGTTGTGTATGTGGCGGTTGGGTTTGTGGTTGGGAGGCTGCCGAAGGAAGTTAAGGAGGAGAAGAAGAAAGGAGGGCTGTTTGGCAAGATCAAGAAGGCGAGGAAGGACGGGAAGGGGAGTGGGCGGAAGCATGAGAGGAGCGAGTATGCGGGTGTTGATGGTGATGTTGATCTTGGACGCGATGGCAGGGGTATGGCATGATGGCCAAGCAGCGAGCGCAGTCGTACTGGCATGACAACAGGATCACTGTCGCGCGAGGGACCAAGATGAGAGGGTGAGGACGGGGATAGAGAGGGTGTGAAGGAGGTTGATTGAGACGGATCAGGTTGGCTTGGCCTGCCTCGGCTAGGTAATGGAGCCCAAAGAGTACATATCTGAGACTTGCTAAGCCATCTCGACATCTCTAGCACCCATAAGCATCGTACGTACTGGTTTATTGATTTAGCATTGGCACTTGGCAGTTGCCCCTCGTACATGGTGTTGCTATAGGCCCAGAAGTGCATTCCTCGCCATCCTTTGAAGGAGGAATGTAAAGAAACTCCATGTATGGCTGGTACATCTATATTACTCTTCCATCCACCATCTCTCTTCTAGCACATCCACAATCGTCCTCGAACATTCGCTCATTCACACTCTGCACATTCCACAGACTACGTCTCCGATTCTGTCACTTTCACTCAGAAACCAATTACCACCACGCCTCCTCCTCCTCCACCTCAACATGAAGACACCCGTCCTCATCATCGCGGCGTTCGCCGCACTCGTTGCAGCTGACGTCGGCATAGCAGACCTGCCATCCTGTGCGGTGAGTCTCCTCTCTCCTGCGTCCGCTTCTGCGCCTGCAGCCGTCATTCCCTCCCTCATCGGCATCAGCCCACTAACACATCTTCCTCCACCTCAGCTCACATGCGCCACGTCCGCCTCCAGCGACGCCGGGTGCGACATTTCCGACATTGGCTGTTTCTGCTCCAGCGATACATTCGCAACCACGATGTACGGTAAGTGCACCAAGCTTTCAACAAACGATGATAAGACCAGCCTGAACAGGATACTGATCTAACATTCTATAGCGTGTGTACCTCAATCGTGCAGCGCCGACGATCAAAACAGTACGTGATAACTACTACGGGCGATATAATGACGAGGACGCAACGCTGAAACTACTTGTATAGCCACCTTTACGGTCGCAGAGGAACTTTGCGCACAGGCTGGCGTCCCGGACGAGGCACTCCAGTCCGAAACTGCCGCAGCGAACTCCACTGATGCTGCAACGGACGCACCCGCGTCTGCAACACCAACAGCCTCTGCCACCAGTATGGATAAAACTGAAACTGCTGCCGCGATGACCACCACGACATCTTCGATTCCAGAGCAGGGTCTATACGCCGGCGCGGGTACAACAGTCACCGTCACTGCGCCGTGTAGCGCTAGTAGCACCAGTAGCAACAGTACTGCCACGATGGCTACTGCCAGTGTTGTGGCGTACACTGGTGCTGCGTCCAATGTCCAGGTCGGTGTTGGCATGTTGGCACTTCTTGGGTTTGCGGTACTTTGAGCGCATAGAGAGATGCGTAGAGAGATATAACATTCTGGGAAGGGAGCTGAGATTTTGAGGGGTTGATTAAGGAGTTCTGGCTTGCGGTGTACCATAGCTGGACGGCTTCGAAAGCGTTGGTGAGGAACGAGAGGTCAGAGGTGGCGAGGGTAGTGAGGAGGTGGAGGTAATGGTTGATCGGTCTCGGAGCGTGCTGGTTGGGTAGGGGTGGCGACTGCGAGAGGGTGTCAGTAATGATGTGTTGAAGCTAGAGGGGGGTTGATATGTTTGTCGTAGAGGAGGGGTGTAAATTTACTACATCATACATTGGAGTTGACAATGCCATGTGTGAATTCTGCGCAGTCAATATATGACCGCCGAGTGGTCCTCTCATATATCCTTGTCAGACTTTCTTCATATACGGCCTCGCGCAAAACATTTTCTTCCTCATCGAGCATGCAGCCATTCATTTTATTCGCTCTTACTCAACGACCAACTAGTTCGTCGGCTCCCTTGCATGGACCTGAATGAGGCCAGGCCATGCATTACCCGTACCCTCTGCTGGCTCGCTATTCCGCGCATTCGCGGCAAAATTGCGCAGCAGTTCATATATACGTCATCCCCATCTCATCCATGCCAGCCCTATCTTCTCCTCCTTGTACCACACCCTCCACATCATACGGCGGTCCCTCCTCACGATCAACCGGTCCATTCTCCAACATTTTCGCCATCATGCCCGCGAATTTATTGCTTGAGCCCTCACTGACTGCGCGTAGCTGCTCAACAGCAAAGACGCGATATGCTGGGTCTGCCCATGGACAGTCGGCGACGGTGTAGAGTGGCCACATCACCATCGTGCCTTCTGCGGCGAGTGTCGCGGGCTGTGGTGGTTTTGGTAAGTTGCCAGTGGCGGGTGACTGTTGCCGGGACATGTTGGGGATGAGGGGGACGTGGCCTAGACTGATATCTGTGGCACTTGCGCCTTGGCTGAGGATACCGGTGAAGTAGGGCATGCTGGCACAGATGTCGCTGCAGAGATCGTTGACAGAGGTGCGGAGGCGCTGCTTTTCGTCGTTGAGGGCGAGGAGTTCATCGATGTCCTGTAGTGTGGCGGCGCGAATGGCGAGGCAACGAAGGAGATGTTCTAGACAGAGAATACGTGCGCTGCGGTAGTGGTTCCAGATGCCATACGACCAATAATCTTTGTACATATCGAAGTGATCCGAGAACACCATAGTCGACGGCACAGCTGGGATGCGAGTATATTGCACCTTTACAGGTGTATGCATAGACCAAAGCTTGAACTCTTCCTCAATGCCATACAGTGAGGAGAGAATCTCATTGTTATCTGTAATCTCACCAGCTTTGAGGCGGCCACGAATGTTACAAAACATGAGCACGATCATGGAGATAGGACCGGCCCAGACGTTGTCGTAGGACGGGAAGAGCTTGCTTTGCTCGGATAGCTCGATGATGAAGTCGGGGGCTTTGGTGCCCCGGATCAGAGAGCTCAGGCATACTTGCGCTCGGACGCTGCCGAAGAGACGTATGCCAGTGACTGAACGGAGGGAGTCGAGGCCGCGAAGTTTGACCAGTGCTTTTGCACCTTCGAGGTGGGCGAACATAGATTCGAGGGTCGGGTTGATGATGGACTCGAAGCGAGCCATTAGTATGACTGTGGTGAGCAGTTCATCTGATCGCGCTCGATACTTGTCTTGTAGTGCTACTTGCATTTCTTTGATGGTGGCACTGTATTTCTTTCTTGCGCAGAACAGAATTTTGCCGTCTTGTGTAGTGTTTGCGAGGTGGTTGAGACCGATTGAGATAATTGCGCTGGACAGGACTCCACGAGTCGGTGCGCCGTTATAGATGGTTGGAAGAAAGTCGAATTGACCTCGTGATCCAGGTGGTCCAGGTGTAAATACTTTGAAGAAGATTGAGGTGGCAAGATCATCTGGCACAACCCTTGGTTGGGCATAGCTCAATCCTTTCAGGTCCAAGTCCAGGTCGAAGCCCACGTCGAAATCCGCTGGTGATAGTCTCATGCTGATACTTGGAGTAGTACCGCGTGATATAGCGGAACTTCCATATGATCGTACAAGACTATTATTGCCCTGTTCGAGTGGGGTTTCGCGCGCACTAGAATCAAACAAGCCCTCGCCTCCGAAAGACGACGTGGACGAGCTGGAAGGGTGTGACAGTCGAGCAGAGCCCTCTATCGCTCTCATCGTGACATGATGCGTTTGATCCCGAAAGCCAACATCGAGCTGATCATGGTAGTCTCCACATTCGACCTTTGCCCGCACACACTGACCACACTTCGGGCGGACGAGATCGCACTGTATGAGTATTAGCTGCCTGGCGGAGCAATTCCACTCGACCCAAGATAGCGAGAATACTGGACTGTGAATGCAGTTGTCACTTACCTTGCGCCTCTTGACCCTACACGGTCCGCACGACTTGCTTGGTTTGCCACAATACACCATGTTTGGCGTAGCTCAGGCTCATACTGTTAGCCACGAGAGCGCGACGACTGGAAAGACGGGCAAGCGTTCATCAGACATATCATTCTACATGTAGCACGCGACAACTCACGTGTCGTCGCCGGGGCGCTTATGCCGAAGGTGGTGTTTAGTGGAGAAGCTCGGAGTTGATTTCAGCGGGGCTCTGTCATCCTCCTCGCATACAGTACTACTACTCTGTTTGAAAGCTCTCAAGTCTCGTGAAGAGGAGTAATACTTCGATGATCGAGCTTAGCGTGACTGTGCTGTGACATTGCCTTCAATCTGCGTGTTTCTTATTCATTACTCTCACAGAAACCAAAAAAATAGCCCTTGGCACAATCCCACATCAGCAATGTCTTCCACTAGCACAACCACAATAACAGCCCGCTGCCTCTGCCGCGCGAACAAGTTCAGCATCTCCGTTCCGTCCTCTGAGCTCCCACTTCCGGGCTCAATATGTCACTGCGACTCCTGCCGCCATCTTACAGGCTGTCTGTTCTTCGCTGCCGCCAAGTGGCCTTCCACCCTTCCACAATCACCCCATCTCAAGTCTTTCGCATTCTCTGACAGCCTGACCACCTACTTCTGCGATGTCTGCGGCACGCAGATGTTCTGTGAGCGGGTGGGGTCGAAGTCTGGACTGGTTGGTGAGGACAGTGACGCCAATGAGGCAAACATTGTTTACGTCAAAAGTGGTGCTTTGCAGGAGACCGAGGGAGTGGTAAGGTACGAAACACAACTATGTATTGGTGACACAAAGGATGGAGGTGTGAGCAACTGGATCTCGGAGGTGCCGGGTACTGGTATGACGAAGAGGTGGAAGGGCATGGCAGAGAAGAGCGAGCAGGTACCTGTAGGATGGCGAGCGGACGAGCAATCTACTTCTACGACGAAAGCGAACGACAGAAGCCACAAAACCGACAAGATCCGCGGCAGCTGCAAATGCGGTGGCGTGTCATTCCTCATCACACGCCCAGATGCAAAGTCTGCAGACTGGTCGCTAGATCTCCGGCAGCACAAGCCCGAGTACAAAAAGCCAAAAGAGCCATGGTGGCTTTCCGGGCCAGACAAGGACAAATACACAACTAATTGCTGCTGCTGCGATTCCTGTCGCTACGCAAGCGGCGTCGACTTTGTATCCTGGACATTTGTACCGTCACACAACATCAGGCCGACTGGGGATGCTGACGGTCAGGACTGGAGCACTGGCTTCGGCACACTAAAGACGTATGCAAGTAGCGAACGCTCGGAATGGTGCTTTTGCGGTACGTGCGGTGCTATGTGCTTCTTGAAGCTCAACGGGGAGAGACCGGATGTGGTGGACGTGGCTACGGGGCTGCTGTGGAGTGAGGAGGGAGCTAGAGCGGAGGACTGGTTGTGGTTTTTGACCGAGAAGATCAGCTTTGAGAACATGTTCGGAGGAGGCAGGCCGCTGGTCGAGGCATTGAAGTCAGGCTTGAAGAGATGGAATGAAGTGCATGGCGATAAGGAGCAGTTTGATCAGAAGGCGCAGCATTTGGGCTATAAGGTGGCTCTTGAAGATGAATGAGGATGAAGCTATGAAGCTACACGTATGAAACATGATGAGATGAGCAGACGTTCATGGCTAGCATGCTATTGCAGGCTCGCATTTCGACTTCAATTTGACCCTGTATATACTCTACCTATACACTCAGGATCAGCGCTACTCCCGTAAGTTGTAGTATCATCAATCTCCGAAGCCACACATTGTTTCATATTGCCGTGGCTTTGGTGGATGAGAGAAGATCATCTCATCCTCTATCGGGTTAGTCCTTACAGCCCCACAATATCCCTCGAATGACGCTTCCTAATTCGAAACATCTTTTTGCAATCGCAACTTCTACAACGACACCTTCCGCGACGACTCTCCATCGTTATGGCGAGAACCAAGCCTACCAGGCGTTCCGCTCGTGAAGACGCGCACAACAATATGGCCTTTCGCTTTGGGCAAGCGCAAGAAGACCAGGGCAACGCGATGCGCGGCACTGGCAACCCACGCCCA
>Ga0268246_10000862_pt1 | contig 11815 bp, 14 predicted proteins | sample AgamicOrSfe_FD_200242 | JGI IMG/M metagenome (GOLD analysis project Ga0268246, IMG submission 200242) | Agave microbial communities from Guanajuato, Mexico - Or.Sf.e (v2) (version 2) | ecosystem: Host-associated > Plants > Phyllosphere > Phylloplane/Leaf | place: Guanajuato, Mexico | collected...
GATGTAGAGCTATATAATCACGACACAATGCGCGAATAGTGACATGGTGATATGAATAAGATTAATGCATGCTGCATGCACCTGAAACGAGAGCCGGAGGCGTCACAGAACACGTGACAATGAACAATGACGGGAACAAACGCACTCAAAGCTCAGGTAAGGTACCCTCAATACTCTCAAGCTCAGATAAGATCTAGTTATTCATGGGTTTACTCTCGTATTTTCTATGAGCCCATTGCATCAAGCGTGCGTGCTGAGCCTGTGGATCGAGATGCTATGAATGTATGAAGTGATTTCTGCGCATGAAGCGTTCAGCCCAGCAACACCACCACAGCTTTCCCGAGCCGGCCAGACTTGCAGCAAGATCTGGATTGGTGATGCCGTCTCCAGCAATCACATCTCAAGCCATGTCGCTGCTTCCTTTGCCTGACCGTGTCTACACTATCCTCCACATCTTCTCTGCTTCGTTTCTGCCTACTCTTGCTGCAACTGTATTGAGTGTATTCTTCAGTACATTATTTGTCACCTTCGGGAATCTGTCAAGGAGTCAGAAGAGTGTACGATGGATCAAACACCAATTGCACTTACGCATGCTTCAGCAAGCCCAAAAGAGCAGCTTTGTTCACTGTTGAGCCTTCGACTTCCTGCTTAAACTTCTCCAACTCTTGCCCATCAAGCACTTTTCCAGGTGCTTTCGGCGTCTTCGGGGTCGACGCAGATGTCTTCAGGCTGGGAGTCGGCTTGGCAAGTATCGTGCTGCCATTTGACGAGAGCATGCTCTGCAAGGGGTGTCTAGTCAACAAGCTCACGTCATCGACTTCAGTGGTGTCAACTGTAGCTTCTTCCTTGACCCAATATGCCTCCGAGAAGGGATCGACTGGCGTGTGGAGGTTATCTGGATTGAGTTAGCAATGACCAGATGCCTCGTCAGGTACCAATGACCAACCTAGTAACAGTGATAGTTTGTACTCGCGCATGTTAGCAGGTGAATGTAAGGCAAGCCCTTCCAAATTCTCCCAGCATAGCCCTGTGCTCTCGGGTACCAAGTCGCCGCCTAGTAAAAAGCGACCCTTGGAGATGCCGGTTGCACCTTCGTCGTCCAGAAATCCGTCCATATCATCAGTTTCTGCATTACTCTCTCCATCAGAATCGCCGTCGGACAAGATATCCTCTCCCTCTTCTGGCTCTTCCCAATCGGCTTCTGAATCATAATCGTAGTCCGTATCAGTTCGTAGACGACGGAATGGCTTTCGTGCCATGCGTGTCCCATCGTTGTCAGACACCTTTGTGTATGTACCAATATAAGGTGGCCGCACGTCTGTAGAGTAATAGATACACTTCAGTGGCATTGATCGAATGGTTGTCATGGCATTTTCTGCTAGTACCTGTGATGACTGCTCAGAACGATCTATCTGCGAGACGAGCTCTTTGACTGAAGGACGCTGCCGACGTTGGATCGTCTCGAAAGGTGCCAAGTCCAGAGTTCTTTTCAGGTTCACATCAATATCCATCGCGTCAGCCTGTAACGTTTTGTCGAAAGTGCTCTCCAGATACGATCTGGCTGCATTGTCCCAGCTAAACCAGCTGATAGGTGCACATCTTGCGTTCGATGGTACCGCGAAAGGGAAGAATGTCTTGCTATAGTCGGCTGCGATGGCTGTCGGAACGCTTTTGATCTTTGAAGGTGTGCTCGTGGAGCTAGGTGTTGTCGGTTTCAGGAACGAGAAGAGACGAGATTGTGACTGACTATGTTAGCATCGGGACGCGCTCGCGGGCATCTAAATAGCATACTCGCTCTTTTTTGTCCAGCTCATCCTGCTTCTTTCGTTTCTCTTCTTCCTTTTGCTGATCTTTTTGTTCCTTCTGCCGCCGCTTCTCTTCTTTCTCCTCGTTCTTCTTTCGACGCTCTTCGTCCTTGACCAGCTTCTCTTCATCCTTTTTGGCCTTTTCCTCTTCACGAATCCTGTCTTTCTCGGCCTTTTCCTTAATCTTCTCCAGCTTCTCGCCTGGGGTTAACCTCCGACGTTTCGCAGGGTTTGGGGTCGAGTCTGCTGCCCCGTCCAATCCTAATAGAGGTTGTGGTTCGTCATTGGTAGATATTGACGTGAGGCTACTCGTAATGCTCACTGCAGGTGATGCCTGGCGAGAGCACTCTCCGACTACAGCAGCATTGCTTGGTGTGCTCGAATCCATCGAGTGTGGGCTAAGCGGGACTGCACCGAGTTGCACCAGGTCCGTGTTGGACAATCGACGCTTCAGTAACTTGGAGGGTGAGCAAGATGCTTGCTGTGTAGCTGCGAGCACTTCCATCATGTTACCCCTCCAGTTCACGTATTTTAAGCAGAATGTTGTAAATCGAGGTCTGACGTGGATTGTGAAGTAGCGTAAGCCGGCAGCACGCGCCTGAAAGAGAGAGACGCGACTCGGCCCGAATCCGGTGAACGCAACTTCCGATGAGACACATACCAACCTGGAATGACCTCAACCTACAGATTATTGTTTATGACGAGATCGAAGTGGAGGACGTGCGGCTTATATGGAGCCTGCTATGCCTCTGTCAGTAGCTAGAGAGCCTTTAGCCAACGATCCATTGACAACAACGACAGCGAGGAGCGTGACACGTTCATCACAGTCACGAGCAATTGACGCAATTGAGGCCGTATTCGAGAAGATTATAGATTCGCTTACAGATAATGATTCCAAGTTGACCATTTTGCTGAAAAGAAGAGACCCGAGTGCTTTCCTACGACGTGCTCCAACCACTGATCCTGATACTGATGCTGATATCGTGATCGAAAACAAAATCACTTTTCCTGGAAGAACACCACAGGAAGCTTGGCGTTTCAGTTAGGAGAGGGACTTCTGAGCGTCTGATCGTTTTGCTAACACGAGATAGCTGTTACAGTACGAATTCTGGAGCTCATGCATGAAGCTATTATAAATCGGACAATCACAACCAAAAGGTTCTTCAGCCGTTCCGAAGTCTTCAAAGTCTCAACTCTGACCGATTCCTCGCGTGCCCACAGAGACATCTACTACAAAGATCCTGCGCTTTTCGTCAAACAGTCTGTTGTGGACCGTTACGTCGACGACATCGCGTTTACTTTCAATGTACCACGATCGGCTTTGAGCGTTGTACGTGGGTGTATATCGCCCTGGATTGCCTACTCTGACGTTTGTAGGCAGCAGCAGCAAAAGGGCTATTCGCAGGCATGGTCGTCGTACGGAAACGTGATGGGCAATGCCATGATGGCAAACAGACTCAAGAGGTAAATGGAACAGGTTACAATGGTTTTTCCTTACTCACTCGACTGCAGGGACTGCTTGTCCCAGATCTTACAGAAGCTGATGCAGTAGAGGCTGACCAAGCAAGATGGGTGCTCGTCATCGAGAAAGAGGCAAGAGTGACAGTTCGCCAAGCACTGCCGTCACTGATGAGAACAGGCTGTCTTTCATTCTCTTGTTACGTCGAATTCCTGGCCCGAACTCTGCAAGCAAGGAATTATCGTTACAGTGAGTTTATATCAGGTTCAGAAGTGGCATACTCGATGGTTGACATTGCCAGGGCAAAGGTTATCCCGACCTAGCTACGCGGGGACTCTGTCATCGATTATCGAACTTAATGCTTCCCAGCTCTGATCGAAAACTCCCATTATACGCCCTGGTCGACTGGGATCCTGATGGCATCGGCATACTGTCTACATATAAGCATGGCTCTGCCGTGTTGCAAAGATATGATAATCCTTTGCTGCCTGCTATCAACTGGCTTGGTCTTCGCAGCGTACACCTGACCGACGACAATGCTGGCCGTGATCTGCGCAGCCATTTAGCATTGACAGATCGTGATCGAAAAAAGGCCAGCAAGATGCTCGAATGGGATCACGTTGGCGGAACCGACGGGGAGCACTCGTGGCGACGAGAATTGCAGCTGATGCTGATGCTGGGATATAAGGCCGAGATACAAGCGCTCGATGAGACTACTAAGGGAGTATCAGAATGGGTCAGACAGCGACTAGTCGAGAGGTGATTAGTGATACTCATGATCGACGGACACGTGATCAATAATATATCTGAAGCAAACTTGAAACCGTCGCCTAGTGCTTCCTAGTAGTTGCGCATAATAATTCGAGATGGAGCCCTCTGATGAGACTGTGTCAGAATCACAAACACAGATTGCGAATCCGCCGCCGACACAAGCGCTGACGTCGGCGTCAACACCAAAGCCAACACGGAAACCTCGACCCAACTATGGCCTCGTCCACCGACATCCTCTGCCTCTTGAGGTGCATGCCTTACCCGCGTTCCTGCCCCAGAATCCCATCTCGGTGCTCCGTCTTGCATACATCTACCTATGCCACTATCTGCATCCTCCGTCCTCGCACCTGCCAACTTCGAAGCGTCACCGAGGCTACTGGGATGAAGCAACCAGCTCTGTACACATCACCGACCCCACCACCATCCGCGCACTATGGGAGCAGGGTTTCTTCGGCAAAGGCAGCTTGAGTCGTAGTGAACCCGAATGGGAAAAGCTGAGGCGCGAAAGGCAGGAAGCTGCAAAAGCTGAAAGAGAAGGAAGAGGTGGGAACACAGCGGCGGAGGTGACGAGAAAGAGGCGAGAAGAGCGCAGGAGGGAGAAGTTGGAAAGGGCGAGGGTGGAGGCTGATGCACTGGAGGAACAGCTGAGGGCGGAGGGCAAGTTGGATGGAGGGGGGGAGAACCAGCTGCCAAGCTCTGAGGGAAAGACGAATGGCCATGCACCTGAGACACAGCACAAAGACCAAGATATTCCCGCTGTGCAGGCAGGGATAACACAAGATGTTGCCGAAACAGTAGCAGATGCTATCTCCTCACCCTCGGTTCCACCTATATCAGCTACAGGCGCTGATACCACAACACCACCTCTTCGCGACGAGCCTAATCAAGAACACCTGCAACTAACTCCAAGCGAAGCCTTCTTCCTCACCTACGCCGTCGACGTCCTCGACATCCACGCCTCCTCAACCTCTTCAGACATCCTATCGACATCCTCACTCCTCACACTCTTTCGTCGACATTCATACTTTCCATCAAAGCCACAGCCCCAACTTTCATCAGAACTAGCACTTTCCCACAACGACCCCTTTCTTCTCAGCTATACAGCGTATCACCACTATCGCGCTCTTGGCTGGGTGATACGTCCAGGCTTGAAGTTCGGATGTGACTTCCTGCTCTACTACCGTGGACCTGCGTTTAGCCATGCCGAGTTCGCAGTCCTCGTCGTGCCGGACTATGGACGTAGTAAAGCGAAGGTAGAAGGCAAAAGCCGTGACTGGTGGTGGCTGCATGCAGCAAATCGCGTACAAAGTCAGGTGCGGAAGACGCTAGTGCTGTGCTACGTCGAGGTGCCCCCGGAGGTGGAGGAAAGTGATGAGAAAAAGGCTGCGAGTGATACAGGGGAAGCGGGAGTGGGCGTTGGGAAACTGCTGGCGAATTACAGGATACGAGAGTTTGTGCTGAAGCGATGGACACCAAATCGCGACCGAGGATGAAGGCATGATAGGAGGCTGTTCAACATTGAATCCGTTGTCCCGAGTACGGGAATTGATTAATGCCTTGACAGAGCAACGGAGGACAAAGGGCAATCTGTGTCACAAACTCAGCCAGGCTAGCAAGAGCGTCGGCACGGGAAAAGCGTCACTTGCTTAACACTGTTCTCGAAACAGTGATCTTATGATTACCAGATTAGGTGTCTCAGTACCATTCTTGCTACAGTGCATCAAGCCTTTTCGGCATCCCACCCTTATTCATACTTTATCACCTCCACGACAACCGCTCCGCTTGTCTCGACCATCACACACTCGTTCTTACCGATCAGGTTCCACTCGTCCTCGCTGTAAGTCGTCGGCTCGCTGGCCACGATCACATGAGCGCCATGCTCGGACGCCTTCAAGCCATTCGACGCTTCGTTGACGCCTCCCTCATACTTTCTGTTCAGCGAAACACCCGCCGTGGTCGAATAGTACAATGACGGTGGCTGCTCGGTGCTGTGGTTCCGGAAACGGAAGGTCACCAGCCGCTTGCCGTCTGTAGCTGCGAGATTCAGACTATTGGGTGCTCGTGCGGCGCCCAGTATCTTCGTCTGAGCAGCGATGACGAAGCCGACTGCCTTGGTCAGGGCCGTCGCCATGTCGCGAGCAGAATACTCCTCCTCCCAAGCAGCTTTCCCACGACCTGACGTCAAGTAGGTGATGTAAAGTGCGGCGACGTGCTCGGAGTCTGTGGTGCCAAGGACGTTGGCGTAGGTGTCCAAATCGAGTTCGTCGCAGATGGAGCGGCGGATGGAGGTGAATGATGAGACTGAGCCGTTGTGCATGAAGGAGTGACGGCCGAAGACGAAGGGGTGATTGTTGGTTGTGACAACGGTACTTCCCGAGGTTGCGCGGATGTGCGCAAAGCAGGCGGTTGTTGCAGTATTAGCACAGACGGAGCGGAAATTGGTGTCCGCGAGGGGTGGCGTGGTTGTTTTGAAGAGCGAGGGGCGAAGACCTGATACGGACGATTCGAAGTCATTGCGTGCGGCAGTATACCAGCATATACCAGTACCTCGAGGGGTCATCAGAAGTGGTAGCGGTAGAGACATCAAACATACTTCATACCATCTGTGTTGAATAATAGGTTTCGCACGGCTATCTCTTTCTCTTCTGCGTCGTCTCCTGATTCAGAGTGGTGGATGAGCTTGGGCAGATAGTGATCGTGCACTTGTTGTGCAAGCGAGTGACGCGGGGTGATAAGAACGTCCTCGAGCAGACATGGCTCTGTTTCGGAAATGTAGGCAAACCAGCGGCACATTATGTATGTTGTCTACAATATAGGTATGAACGGTGCGGAGGGGTACTTGAGGTAGACGGGCAGATGAAGTGATTTAGCTTCAGTATTGTAGCTTGGCCTGGAAAAGGCAGAGAGCGCTTGTAGGAGATTCAAGCCAGCAAGGATACCTTCGTGCCTCAAGTTTCCGATGATGAATGATGGGACGTCAAGGTGAAGAAAACAGGCTGAAACACGTTTCAGATTTGCCAAGGAAGTGCCCTGATCTGCAAGTTCCTGCCCTTTTCCCTTCTCAGGCCTGCTCTCCAATCAGTAACCTCAACTTGAATTGTCGCCATCTTGTTCCTGACTATACCACTACCTTATCACCTAGACTACACACACCATGTCGACAGTCACGCAGACCGCACTGCAAACATCATACCCACCCGTCTGCCCCAAGGACTTCAATGCCAACCAGCCAAAGACGCTGCGTCTGTACCCGCTGTCCAACTACCATCTATGTGCCAAAGAGCAGCAACCAGAAGAAGATCCGTCCGTGAGCGCCCGCCTGAAACGACTAGAAGAACACTACGAACATCATGGCATGCGCCGCACCTGTGAAGGCATTCTTGTCTGCCATGAACACAACCATCCCCACATCCTGATGTTGCAGATCGCAAATGCCTTCTTCAAGCTGTACGTGCTGCCAGCAAGATCCCCTACCCTTCTGCGACAGATCAGCTGACCTATCCCTCCTCTCCAGCCCAGGCAACTACCTCAACCCCGCTGACGACGAAGTCGAGGGTTTCAAGGCCCGCCTGAACGAACAACTTGCCCCAGCTTCTCACATCTCGTCCCCCTCCGACTGGGACGTCGCCGACACGCTCGCGCAGTGGTGGCGCCCCAACTTCGAGACATTCATGTACCCTTTCCTGCCCGCCCATGTCACGAGGCCGAAAGAATGCAAGAAACTGTACATGCTGCAACTCCCCGCTAACAAGGTGCTCAGCGTGCCCAAAAACATGAAGCTCCTGGCTGTGCCGCTGTTTGAGCTGTACGATAACACAGCACGATACGGGCCGCAGTTGAGCGCGTTGCCGCATCTGCTGAGTAGGTATAACTTCGAGTTTGTGGATGAGAAGGGAGAGGTTGTCGCGGTGACGCCAGGCGAAGGGCCCTTTGAGTGAGTCATATGCCTCTCGAACTTGTTGGGCATTACTAATTTCCTTACAGGTTGGGCGAGGTGCCAATCTCCACGAAAATGGAAGAAGATGGACCAGAAACGGCGAACGGCGGCCCCGCGTAAAACATTGACGCTTTGTGGCTAAGCTTGCATGGCTGACGACTAGCAAATGCCTGGCCGGCCTCATCAGGCGTATGATGGTCACTGGTTCAGACTGGCCAGAACGCAGCGGATAGCTGCTGACGACGAGCCATCCGAGAGGCCACACGAGTTCAAGACCAAGTCTTCTCCTCGTAGCTGGCAACGAGCTTGGTGTTAGCCTCACACGATGAGATGATGTCTATCAAGTGAGCTCGCCATAGCGAATGACATGAATATGTGCTCGGAATCGAGCCAAGACGGCGACTTGGAGATGTGAAAGATCAAGCACATGAGCTTCGAAGCAAGTAAGCGAGCGTTCTCATGTGGTAGTTGCGACGAGTAACATCCGCGTGAAGGCTTGGACAAGATGGAGGCATGGTAATTTCTGACAGGAAAGGCTTGTTTTGGGTGCTCCCAGATGAAGAGACATCTGGTCTACCTACATACACGGACAGCTAAGCACGATGAAAGTAAATTCAGATCGGTCCCGATGACAGGTCGCCCCCCATGCAGCTCGGGATAGACAGTACCCTAACATACACTCACCACGGAAAACGTGAGACAAATACAGATTCAAATATAGTCACTAGCTGCATTGTGAGTGTACCTTTGAGATGCCATTGTTTTGAAAGCCCGTCTCTGTAATCCGCCATCAACAACACAGCGAAGCAAAGTGCCTCCCCTTCAGCCTAGATTCGAGAGCGGTAAAGCGACATCCTTGATGTTTGCAGCACCAAGCGATATAATGGTAAAATAGCCTGAACGAGCCGACAACCTGGGAAATCCAATTGTAACCCTAGATGCATTCATAAACGTCTGCACCATCGTCTCTGCTTGAATTCCTGCACGGCAGAACAACTCTCGTGCTGCACTTGCTCGGACCACTTGACACGAGCTGGCTTCATAGAGGGTTTGAGGCTAGTACCAAGCAGGTCGAATGTCACTCTGAAGCCCAGCTTCTAGCCGGCAATCACGTTTAGTCGATGACGTGGTAAGCAATTCATCTCGGGGAGTAACTCGATTGCTACCTGTTCAGGATCCCTTTCTGGAATTAATCATCCTCCTCTTCCACTCTCGCTCGTTTGCTCGCCCTCTCCTCCACCGGCTTCTCAATACCATACCGCTTCCCACCCGCCGCAGCCTTGGCCGCATCGGATTTTGCCGCTGCGTCCTTCGCCTCACTGATGAGGGCGTCTATCCCAAAGACATCGGCGTCCGGATTGTCCCGTTCAAATTGTACCTGTGAAACATGAGAGCTTGCTCACAAGCTGGAAGAAAGTTAAACTCACTGGACCCTCCCTCTCTGCCTGCTCGCTTGCACCTTTGAAGCCTTTCTCCGCCTTACCCAAAACCTCGAATCTGCCCGACTTCTTCAGCTTATCCATCGTCTCACCCGCGTCTTCACCTTCGTCCTCGTCAGCCGCTGTCGCGCTTGGTCGGTAAATACTGGCGATCGCATCCTGTGCTGCAAATAGCGGCTTGTCATAGGCTTGATCCTCGTTGAAACCCGTGTCAAATCCTGATGTTTGATTGAACAATCGCGAATCGTACATGGTTTCGGCGGAAGCTGTAGGTTTCGCAAGGCCGAGTGCCACCTTCTCGCTGATGTCACGATTCTGCTCGCGTGCCATGGCTTGAATGCGTCGTTCTGTACCCATTCGAGATTGGCGAAGTGTCCGCTCATTTTCTTCACGACGCTGGCGGCGCTGGAGTTCACGTTGGCGCATAGCTTCACGAGAGTCGTCGGCGGCAGATGCAGAACGTGATCGCGACCTCGATCGGGAGGAGTAGGAGCCGCTTCGACTTCGGCTTCGATTACGGTCGCGCTCGTCGTAGCTGGGTGACCTCCGTTGTGTTGCGTGCTGCCGATCTGCGCGAGCTTTTTGTGCCAGTGCTCGAAGATGTTCCTCTTTCTGCATCTTCTCCTTCTCTGCCAATCGCTGCTGCATAGTGTTCCTCTGCTTGACCTCTTCGCGTGCGTGTCTATCCGCTGTCATGAGTGCTTCGGAGAATTGTGCGAATTTGTCGTTGATTGTGACATCCTGCAAGCCACGGCCATCCGCTGCCAGACGCTTGTCTAATGCAATAGTATAACCCTTGGGATTCTTCCAATTTGAGACAGGCGGCGGGATCTTCCACATCTCTTGATCTTCTGCTGTAAGTTTGCGCGGCGGACTATGCATGACTGGAGGCGGTGGAGATGGCGGTCCTCGAGGAATCTTCTTGTGTTTGTGCTTGGGTGGCTCCATAGGGTCCTGTTGGCGCTGAACAATCTTAATGATGCGTGTATTGCCAGCAGTCTTGTCACCCATCTGATTGTCCGGTGTATAGCTGACGTATGTTGGTGCAGGCCTGGATGTTCCTTGGACGTTCTTTGGCTTCTGACTCGCCACTGCACCATTGATTAGAGTCGTGAGTGCGGCCTGGGTACGTTCGCGTGTGGCTACAATTTCTTCCTCAGATGGCCGGGACAAAGAGAGCTCGCCAGCATCGGCACGCTGTCGAAGTGGAATCAGATCCTGGAAAGAGCTGTGAATGACGCGCTTGTCGCCATGGCCTCGCCGAGCTATGGCGTCGTACTTGACCGCACCGGAAGCGTCCACCTGTACTGCGAGGGCGTTCGAGCTGGTAGTAGTCTTGCGGCCCATGTCTAAAGGATATTGCGCATAAGGGATCTCAGGAAAAGCTCCTCCATCGCCAAAGTCTTCGGCTGATCGTGGTCGCCAGCCTGTTCGGTTGCTATATGGCGGTGGTCCTGTTCGCTATGAATGATCAGTGACGTGCACAGATCTCTTCTCAGCACAAAGATAGAAGCCTACCTTTAGCACGATTTGCGACTCATCCAGAGCACCGGCGCCGACAACCCTAGGCCCTCGTGTCTGAACATGTGCAGGCTCTTCATCTTCACCAGTATATTTTGGCTTTGGCAGGGCCGTCGCAAGGGAGAGTCTTGACATTACGAGGTATGGGGCAACGGACTGCGGTGTTGTAGAAAGTCGTGATAAGAAAGTCACCTCACCTCAAAGAGATCGAGTTGTTCACGAGAACATGTGATTGCTTCACCTGTCAGTCCATCCCTCTCGCGTCTCCTTACGCTCTTCCACTCACAGCTTGAGACACGACCTCAATTCCAACTCGAAGGTGTGAATCACCAGACCTCCCGACCGACTCTGATGGCATCAGTACATCAGATTGCTGTGGCCAAGGCTTCTCTCGCGGCCGCTCTGCTGCGACCAGATCCGATCTCAGTCAGCCGCCATGAGATCAGCCGCTTCCACAGCCTACTCGACAACACCGTGTCCAGCTGCACGTCGTCAAACATCGAGGTCTGATCTTTCTTCAGTGGAAATCACGAATAACGCAAGACAAAACTAAACTTCCCACTATGCGGTGCAGAACTGTACAGACTGGTTGTCATCTCATGTCCTCCCTTCAGCAGGGAGACTAACTGCTACTGGGAAATACCTCGCTGCTCTTTCAGCTTCCTTTGGCAAGCCAGCTGCAAATGGCGCGTCTGTAACAACATCCTCGCTACCTGCTTCGGGGAAGCCCTCGGTGCAGCGGAAACGGATTCATCTTCTATATTTGCTCAATGACTTCTTCCACTACGCCAAATATCACACCGATTCTGCGTCGACGCTAGCAGCTCTGAGCAGCAGCTTCGAGCCTCACCTCCAAGGCATGATCATAACAACTGCATCTGTC
>Ga0268246_10000863_pt1 | contig 11814 bp, 18 predicted proteins | sample AgamicOrSfe_FD_200242 | JGI IMG/M metagenome (GOLD analysis project Ga0268246, IMG submission 200242) | Agave microbial communities from Guanajuato, Mexico - Or.Sf.e (v2) (version 2) | ecosystem: Host-associated > Plants > Phyllosphere > Phylloplane/Leaf | place: Guanajuato, Mexico | collected...
GATGCCAACCTGACAACGCATACAACATCCTCGTTGACCCCACTGGTGCCGAGTACAACTGCACTGGCACTCAATTGACCCCAGACAACACCACTGTCACCTCAACCTGCCCTCTTGACAAGGACGCCCTTGTGTCTGGTGACTGGTCCGTCATCTTGTACTCCAACAACGGCCAATGTGCTCCATTCGCCGCTCAGCGCAACTTTGTTCTCTCCGTTGGCCCCCAGCAGACCAGCACCGTCACACCCGCTGTCACTTTCACGACCACCACCACCCCAGTCCTTCTCAAGACCGTTACGAGCACAAGCACCATCGAGTACTACGCTCCTACACCAACTGTCACCAGCAGCACCCTGGTCAAGCAGAAGACACGCACTGTCACCCCCATCAAGTCCACCGTCCTTGTTACCAAGTCTCTCGCCATCAAGACCGTCACCTCATACGACCTGATGGTCAGCAACAAGCTCGTCACCAAGACTGCCAAGTGCACCATCTCCAGCACCGGATCTGCTGACCCGTCCGCCACTGTCACGCCCACCAACGTCGTTGCCACTGACGTCTCTTCTTCTGCTATCGTCACCAGCAGCGCCGTCCCCGCACCCACCAAGCGCTCTGTTGAGGCTGTCATTGGCATGGACATGGACTCTTTCCTCGTTGCCCGCGCTGAGAACCTTGACAACCTCATTGTCAAGCGTGCACCTGACGCTGCCACCATCTACGACATCATCACCGATGCCAGCCAGTTCAGCACTTCTCTCATCGTCATGACCGCCCCCACTGTCACCGCTGTGTCAACCTGTAAGCTCACCTCATCCTGTCATCTATCGATCTCATATTAACATCCTTCCCAGCCGTTATCACCACCAGCACCACCTCCGTGCCAATGGCTGTCACCCTCTACAACAACGTGCAGTCCGTTGTCACCCTCGCCACTCAGACAATCACCAAGACCCAGACCGTCTCGGCACCAATTGTCACCGTCACCAACACCAAGTACGCATCCGCCGTCGTCACCACGACCGTCACACCTGTGAAGCCCGCTGCCAAGTGCACAGCATCTGGTGGTTTCATGCAGTAAAGTGTCGACGTTTCTGCCTTTTTGTTTTCGTATCTTCTGTTTGCAAGGCGGGCATGGGTGGCTAGATTAGGTTCGGGCTGCCATCGTTGCTGCTAATGCTGCTCATATACCGGGAGGGGATTTTACATGGGACAGGTGTTCATTGGGAATCTGAGGACAAGTAATTCTCATAAATTGCATCTGAAGGCATGGCCTTTCTTTCTACCTTTACCTTACTCTTCTTGTATCTATCATATTTGTGATGATAATGGTTCATGAATCAAAAATATGAATCCTTTGCATCGCATATTGCCCTTACTGTTGCTCAGACTGTTGCGTGCAATTCGTTGTTTTGGTCATCATGCTCTACCATCACGTTCTCTTCACTCACGCCAACTTCATCCATCTCACCAACAATCACAACCACAACAGCACTCTACACGACTCACCCCTCCCAGATTGAAACCACAGATTCAACATCTATGTATTGGCTTGCGTGTGCACATGCCGTGTTGAGTATCTTAGATGAGGTCTAGGCTTCTGGGCAGGTGTACGGTATATGGCTGTGTGCTGGGACGAGGTGAGATGAGATGAGATGATGTGAGGTAGTTAAGGTGATGATATGAGGCAGAGGGTGAAAGAGGTCATCACGCTCTAACTTCACGTTCTCTTCACTCACACCAATTTCTTCACCTCACCAACAACCACAATCGCAACAGCACTCTACACGACTCACATCTCCCAGATTGAAACCACAGACCCAACATCTATGTTTTGGCTTGCGTGTGCGCATGCCATGTTCAGTATCTTAGATGAGGTCTGGGCTTCTGGGTAGATGTGCGGCATCTGGCTGTGTGCTGGGATGAGGTGAGATGAGATGAAATGATGTGAGGAGAGGTGAGGAGGAGGGAAGAAAGCAGAAATAAAGACTAGAAGGTAGTTTTATTTTCGTGAAGTTGAGATGCGCCTTCCTTCCTTCATTCCTTCCTCGCCTGCCACCTTGATACAGACATTCGAAAGTGGAAGTGATAATGCTACATTCTCCAATCACGTGAACGCTACAGCATTGTTATACTTGAGTTCACGTTCATATCTGAAGTGCATTGTGTTCACGTTCATATCTGAAGTGCATTGTGTGAACTTCGAGCTCGAACTCGAGTCCATCAAGGTAGAGGTGTTTCAGCGCAACGATAAAATCTGGCGGCAAAGCTTGGTATTCCACGTGACCAGTCTCATCCGTGGATGCAAGGCGGGAAGCCTTCCGGAGCTCGTTCTCTTGTCCGAAACTCTGCCGCCGCTTTCTCTATGCCTGTCATCGTCCCTTCGACAAAAGAGAGTCAAGTCATCTTTTGCTCAGCTTGTGAGATAGCTCACAAATCTATACCAGCCTTCACAATATATTTGAGACACGAATGTGGCTCAAAAGCGCGGCAAACGATTGGCAAATCGTAGTTCGAAACCCCGGTCGGCATGTCGGCGTTTAGTAGATCGTGCTGGTCATCGATCTGGGCTGACTCGTCAAACTACGACTGCTGCTTCATCTTCAACTCAAGATCCACGGCCATACCTTGTATCGAAAGGGTATGACGAGTCTGGATACGAGATTATGACTATCTAAGAATGTGGCATCACAATTGTGAAAGGTCCTTGCCATGGTTGATGTTGAGAGGTGCAAGATTACCTTAAGAGTGTCATGTCAAGAGGTACCTGACGATCAACCAGTAAGACATCGTGGACGTGTATGGTGAGAGTCGGCGGACGGGCGCGCAGCCACCTAAATCATCTTATCGTCTCTTCTCTTCTTCCCCGCCTCGACAGCTTTGATTCTTCTTCCTGTGCTTCCTCCCTTCACTCATATCACACTAGACATCTAGACTACTTTCCTCTGTCCCCTGCATCCTCCTACCTTTCCTCCCACCTTGCCGTCTTCACGCCCGCAACTTTCGCTTATCCTACTTAGTCCTCGTCGCATCTGGGGGCACGCCTCGACATCTCCGCCCACACTTCCACCCTTATCACATCTACAGCATGTCCGAGACACTCGGTGGCAGCACGAGCGGCGCAATCCAAGTAAGACAACCTCATCGAAGCCAAGGAAGAGACGACCAGAAACCAAAAAGATCCTGCAACTAACACCTCATTCCACCACAGGCGCAAGTCCTCGCTGCAGGAACACCATACGGCTCACCATATGCACAACTCGGCGATCCTCCATCCATCATCCCCGATGTGCCAGTCTCCCTCATCTTCATGGTCATGTTCATGATATGTAGCGCATGCAATGTCTTCGTCTTCGTCACAAATAAGAAGCAAGGACATAAGTTTGGATTCTCAATGGCTTTCAATGGTACGCCCAATTACCTGCTCAAGCAAAGCTCACCAGCATGACTAACACAAGGACCACAGCCTTCTGTCTCATCCGCGTCTTCACCACCGCCCTTCGCACCGCCTGGTCCTTCTACCCCACCAACAACAAGCTCGCCCTCGCCGCCCAAATCCTCGTCTACATGGGCACCATCATCCTCTACATCGTCGACCTTTTCCTCGCCCAACGGCTCATGCGCGCCCGACACCCCAAACTCGGGTGGTCCCCTCTCTTCACCATCGTCTGCCCGCCTCTCGTCGTCGTCGCCACAATCATCACCGTCCTCCTCGTCATCGTCGCCGTCCTCCAGATGAGCTACGTAACGAACCCCAACACCATCCGCATCGACACCGACATCACCATCTACGTCGAGACCTTCTTCCTCTTCGTCGCCTTCCTCCCCAGCTTGATCTGTCTCCTGGCCGTCCTGCTGCCGCGACACACCTACCTCGACAAATTCGGCGCTGGGCGCTTCAGGACTAAAGTCGCCATCCTGACACTAGCATCCTGCCTCCTCACCTTCGGCTCCGCATGGCGCACCGCCATCGCCTGGCTGCCGCCCGTGCTCAACACGGAACATCCCTGGTATCTCAGCAAAGGAGCGTTCTACGGCGTCAACTTCACGATTGAAATTTCCGTGCTGATCCTATACCTGGTTACGCGCGTCGACCGCCGCTTCTACACGCCCGACGGAGCCAAAGGGCCGTTCAGCTACAGTGGCGATGTGGTTGCAGATGACAACGGGAGTGTGCTAGAGAAGGACGGCAGCAGAGTCGGCAACACGCCCTGGGGCAACAACTTCTACCTGCCCGCCCTCGCGCGCACCATGCCCCCCGCCTCACAGTCCGCCGAAGGAATCCTCGAAGATATCCCCGAAGACGGAAGCGCGAATCGCAGCACCGTCACGCTCAACGATCCAAGATATACAGCGTATCAGCAGGGCTACCAGGCTGGGGCGTACTACGGACATCAGCATCAGGGGAGCGAGTACACGATTCCGGAGGGCAGGGAGGATGGGACGGGACCTGAGAGGGATAGCACGAGGAAGATGAGTATGATGAGTGGGGGGAGTAGTGCGGGGAGCTATTTGGAGGTGGATAAGATGGGGAGGTATCGGTTGAGGGATGTGGAGGATGAGGAGGGGAGGGGGGCGGTTAATGACTCGAGGTGGACGTTGGGAAGTAGTCGTGCGCGTAAGTTGTGCTGAGCCTGAGAATTTGTGAGGAGTGCTAACGTGATAAATAGCGAGCGAGTTTGCCAGAAGTCAGGAGACGATGAGGACGTTCTAGAGCAAGAATGGACTCGAGGGTTGGGCTAAGATTGGGATGGATGGGATGGAATTGGACTTGGAAATGGCATTGCGGTTCGGGTTCAGGGTCGTTTATGCTGGGTATGGGATGAAATGAAAGACCACTACGGTCAATCCCGCCAAAGACACGCCTTAGTATCTTCCGACATGCACACTCGACGACGACCACCACGAACGAACGAAGGAAGGATTTCCGCAATCCACGACATGCCAAACAACGGATCTTCTACATAGTTAATCTTAGCTAATCATGTGTCACGAAATCTTTTACAACTACTACTACTTTCACCCCGACCACCATCTGTGAGCCTTTGTCCAAGTGTGACTGACTAACTCCGGACTCGACAGCCAAGTGTCAATTCCTTGCCTAGACTATCCCCATCCTGCACTCTCCAGTTCTTCAATCATTTCTTATTCACATTAGTTCCATCTAGCCATTTCATCAACCTCTCTTCACAGGACGCAAGCCGTTGCAAAACACAGATGAATCAAGCGCCCGGAGGATACGTAGGAATCGGCTGAGAGTCGGGTGGGTAGATTGTGGGTAAAATGGAAGTGCGCAAGGAGTGCAACACCGACACGGGCGGTGGCGCAGGAGCGATGATGAGCAGATGGCAGTGGTAGAGATGTCTAGGAATAGTATACATGCTAAATATACACTGGCTCGCCGTTCATCTGGCTCCCGCCTCATTCGCCGATGGTGTGGGTGTTGTGGTAGCAACGCTGGCACCCAGAGGTATCGTGTCATACAACGCATTGCTCACACCATCTCGAAGCGTTCGTCGTACGTATCATACATCATGTAGTATAGCCATCACATCCCACACCCCTCCCTCTTTCCGTCTTGATCTCATAGCACAAATCGCAGCAGAAATCGTGAGCGTAAATGGTAGCGAAAATCGTTTGTCGTGAGTCGTAGCATAAATCGTAGCAAAATTCGTGTGTCGTAAGTCGTAGCATAAATCGTAGCAAAATCGTAAGCGTAAATCGTAGCAATAGTCGTAGAAGTCGTAGCACGTGTATGTGTATATAGCAAAAAAGATTCGTTGTCGTTGAGATGTCGTGTCTCGTATAGCCAGCTTAGGCAAAGCAGATGTGATGCTTGCTTGGTTGCGCCAGCGCAGGAAGCAATAAGCAAAAAAGGAGAGAAGTCTCCAGGTATAAGTTGAGGAGCTCAAAGGGAGCAGAGTGCATGTGGATCGACAGTGTTCGTCGGTTTTTCGATCATGTCCAAGCGGGACGGAGGTGCGTGAGAGAGCGGCGGCCCAAAGCTCGCTCATTTGCTGCCAGTAGGGTCGTTGATGCCACCTGTAGTGATGATATAGGTCGCTTCTCCTTCAGCAACATCTACGACCAGAACATTAGTGTCTTCTTGATGGCGCCATAAATCGTCATCCACCAACCAGGCGAATCTTGAATCTTGGCAACACGTTCCTCTCCACGACCTTTGCGGAGTAGGACGCGAGTGGTAGAAGCGTGTGCAATGACGTGACCGCCGACGGGCTTGCGGCCGTCTGCACCTGCGAAAGACATCGCACCGGGGTCAGATTGGACTTGGTTGGTCTAATATTGGATAGGTATTAGTTGTGATCTTGTTGTTAAGGCTGCTGAAGCGGCTGAAGCAGACTTACCATAAGGACGAGCACATTGAACTCTGAATCAGATGGTCAACAAAGATACACTCGGCAGCGGATTAGAGATAAACATACCCAATGCGATTGAAGCGAGCAAGGCCAGATGCCGTCCCAGGAACTGCTGGCGCTCGCTCAGCTCACCTCGACCACTGTAGTCGACTCTGAACTTGGCCATGATACTGTCGACAATGAGGAGGCGGTAGTCACCGGTGGCGAGTTGCTCGATCAGGCCGAAGACAATGTCGTGTTGATGCTCACTGTTGAGGGCTCGTACGGTGATGATGTTGTCGTTGGCAAGGTCGGCGTCGATGCCGAAACGTTCGGCGATGTCACGGATGCTGGGTGATGTTAGAGGAGCTGGGTTGTGTGAGAGTGGTAGACTTGCCGCTCTGGTCTGAAGGTGTTCTCGGTGTCTGGATGATGTGTGAGTGGTGGGTTGCGACTCCATTCAGAGCATAACATACCAATGTATGCGACTTTGCCAGCGCCACCACCAAGAGACTGCGCAAGGATCAGGATCTGCCATCAGCGTCGATCAGGCACGAGACGTACCAGAGGCAGCTACGGTATATGTCAGTTGTGTTGAAGGAAAATAGTATGAAGATGGCAGCTTACCTGCGCAACCACCGACATGGTATGGCATATCTGAGTCTTGCCACATCGGAACTCTCCATAGATCTATAACCCATCAGCAACAAGTCGCAGCGCACTGGCAATTGCAGCACATACCTCGCAAAGACTGCTCGTCTGGAAGCCACTAAAAGCAGTCAATATCCCAGCAAGGAGACAAAGCTCACAGACAAGACTCACCCTCCCAGCATGCCATCGAAAGCAGAACTTCCAGTCGAAAGCCGCAAACATTTCTTTCGTTCTTCGAGTCGTTGGTTTCCAGTGACCCATTCGCTTTTACCGTCACCATACTGTTTCTCCGGGTCAGACCACTTCTTTCTGGTGACGGTAGCATGGAGCTGGAGTGTGATGTAGCATACCAGGCACTTCTTTGCAGCTTCCTTGATCTTGCCAACCTTGATCTCACTCAGGCCTTTGATGTCGTTGAGGAATTTGGGATGAGTTGCGTAGACGAGCTGTGGTCGACGGTCAGCAAGGTGTGATGTATGAGGGAGACGAGGCGAGGCCGACTCACACCAACGGTACGAATGCCAGCGTCGTTGAGTTTCTTGATGTCTGATGCATTGATGTCTATGAGGACACGGTGCGTTAGAGGTGCTTCAGGCAAGGTTGAGAGAGGTCAAGCATGACTCACTGTACGATTGCAGCTCATCAGACAAGGTGAACGGATTACTGGGTGCGAATTCCTCAAAGCACAAAGATGTCAGCCAAGAGTATGAGCTCAAACAACATCATCATGCCTACCTCGTCCACATTCTCCTCATCGTTGTCATCTGCAATCTCTGACACAGCTCTTGAAGTCTTGGTAGTGGAGCTGGCAGTACTCGGAGGTGTCGTCTGTCTTGACTTTCTCGATGGTGTAGAACTGGTGGTACTTGGTGGTGTAGACTCGGCACTGGTGGAAGGTGTTGTCTGCGCTGACTTCCTTGAGGTCGAGCTGGATGGTGTGGTGTCGCCAGCACTGTTAGGAGCGACACTTGCTGAGCGTCCTCGAGGAGTTGTGGCTCGTTCTTGAGCTCCTGCTTTAGTGTCCTCTTTGTCTTTGGCAGAAGCACGAACCATGTTGTCGAACGAAGCTTGCTGAAACTGCTGCTGCTGTGATCGAAAGAGGTTGGTCTGAAAAGAGAAGAGAGAAGGAAAGAAGAATGGCGAGAATAAGACAGGTCGTAAGAAGAGAATGGACGCCGAAGAGGGAGGGAAGAAACGATTGACAGAGTAAAGAGTCGGACGAAAAAGTAATAGTGCAGATGAGTTGAAGGGAATGGAGAAGAGCGGACGAAAAAGGCTGCACAAAATCCAGCAGCCAGCAGGCAAGAAAGAAGAGAGGGGTACAGGCCAGAAAGGCCGGGTGGAGCAGACCACAATGGGCATTGCAAAAAGGCTCGAGGTACAGCTTGAAACACTCTGACGCGTGCGCACGTGACCAGTGGACCTTGTTCCACAGCTGTTTCATGACGACTTTGATCCTCTCGATGCGATGAGAAGAATTCCATCATTGTGTTACTCGCCTGAATTTGTGCGAGACGGGACATACTATCGCCAATGTATTCGCTTGGCCCTCGGTCTGTTCAAATGACCGCGGGATAGCAGGAAGGTCCGGGATGGATTTGCTCGTAACATGGCGAGCAGGAAGCATCGAATCACACATTCATACAGCACAAACAAGTCTTAGCCGCGTATATGCAGGCCAGGCCGACCGCCAGAAGGTGCGTTTGTGCCTTCTTTGAGCTTCACCACGATACAGATTATTTCCTCGTGCTTTCCTTTGATTGTTTCCTTTCAAGCTCGATCACGCACTATCCCCAGCTAGTTTCACTTCAATTGTTCAGCATATCCAGAAATATATCTTCGTTTCTAGATGAGATGCACGTATGCTTGCAAGTAAATGTTGAGATTGATTTGTATTTGCTCGAAATGTAGTATGAACTTTTTTTTGGCTGCATGACGAATTCGTAAAGGAAATCCCGAAAGTATCCTGAATTTGATGGTCGTTACTGGGAGGAGATGCAAGTCGAGATAAAGCAGATCATCGGAGGATCGTGTTCCAGATTGTTGTTTATGCAAGAGGTGCGGCCATTTGGTCGGGCTGAACAAGGTTGTCGTCGGTGTTGACCGGAGCGTCTCCGTTAACAGCATTCTGAGGGCAGTCCTTAATGATGTGACCTGCTTGGCCACATCTGTAGCAAGCTAGAAAAGTCGTGTCAGTTAGATGTGTATTCATCGAGTCAAAACATCTTACTCTTGCCAGCAGTGTTTAATGGGCCACCGTTAGGTGCGGTGCAGTCTCGGCTGATGTGTCCAAGTCTGCCACAAGCGTAGCACTGGTTGTATTGTTAGCAAGTTTCAATGTCATGGGACGTGAGTGGGCCTACCTTCATGGCCTGAGCTTGGCAGTCACGAGCGAAGTGGTTCGGTCCACCACACTTGTAGCACTACAGTTATGTCAGTAGTGAATAGCTGGTTGCCATTGTATACACGAACCATAGCTGGGCGACCAGCACCTCCAGCACCTGCGCCAGCAAAACCACCACGACCACCAGCGAAACCACCACGGCCACCGGCGAAGCCACCACGACCAGCTGGAGGACCCATGGGCGGAAGAGGCATTCCAGGGGCACCTGCCTGAGCTAGACCTGGAGTTGGGCAGTTGCGCTGAGAATGGTCAGTATACAATTCATCTCCCTGGAAAGTCCTGACGTACGGCAAGATGACCTGGCTGGCCACATGAATAGCCTGGAGTACGCGTTAGCTATGCAGCGCACTGATATTCGCATCATCCTCGACTTACAGCGGTTGCCAGCTGCTCCACCGGCGATGCGGAGGGTTGGACAATCAGCCTGGACGTGACCAAGACCTTGGCAGTGGTAGCACTGCTTTGCTATACCGAGTATGAGCATTTGCAACAGCTTTCATCGTGTAATCTTGTCTCTTACTCTCGGTAGTGCGAGGTGCCGGGCATTGGCTGGACTCGTGGCCGGGCTGCTTGCCTACATATCGTCAGTGCTGCCCGATCTAATGAAGTTGAGGTTGACGCTCACAGTTGTAGCAGAGGCGCTCGGACGAAGAGCACACTTCAGCATAGTGGCCGATGTTGCCGCACTGTTGATTCTTAGCTGTCGATCTTGTACATGCTTGTTCCAGCTTCTCGTACTTTGTAGCAGGCGCGGCGCGAAAGGGAAGACATTCTGAATGAAGACTGTGCGATTATGGTCAGCTCCTGCAAAGTGAATAGCTCCTGATTGCGGTATAAAGCAGCACCGGCTCGTCGGATCCTGGGACGAGAGCTTCGAAACTAGCTGGAGGACGTACCGTTGTTCTTGGAGAAAAGATACTTGGACAAATCTGTGGGCTTCTTGTTAGTCGCACTGCCCGAGTCTAAATGGTGCCTGTACTGCTGCGGCGCCCGCGAATTTGCGCCGCTCATTGCGTCCCCTCGTCGCATCCGCATTTGGAGTCAGGACTCACCACCAGCTCGATCTCTAGACTTCTCAGCAACTGCGCAACTCTCTTCTACCCGCCTATTACGACTCACGTAACTATCCAAGCGCGTCGAGAAGAAATTGAAAGGTTGTTGTTGTTGTGCTGGACTCTCGACGAAATCTTGAGTGGAGGGCCTGATTTGAGACGACTGCCACGTGCTCATTTCGGCTAAACCGCGCCTTTGGATCATCTCACCTCAAGCACGAACACAGATGAGACGGGATCTTATCATGTTAATAGGGTGATTCTCTGAGCGAATAGCGAAGCTTGCTGTGGTTCTGCACATACACTTGCCATGTCTCGTTCATATCACGTCCACTAGAAGCCCTAATGGCTAGATCCAGCATAGATTGAGCTAGGTCTGCAACCTGGTATGCCAGCAAAGCAGCAGGCTTGAGCAAATTGGTCATCAATAAGACCTCCAGCCCATGTATACTCGGCACCATCATCTCGATCATGCCAACATCCTCATCCCTTTTGCGCAGCCAGGATCGCCGCCAACGACAGCTGACTCGCCACCTTCTCATACTCCGCATCCTGTCTCACCCTGTAGCGATTGATCTTGCGGATGTCAGGCTGTGCAATCTGCGAATCCCTCACGAGCACCTTCGAGTCCACTGCTTCGTCTGCTTCGTCTCTATTGCCATCCTGCTCCTCCTCGTCCTCCCACTCAGGGTCTGATTTAGCATCCGAATCCTGCGTAGATGCGACAAAGTTCTGTGATGTGGTTTCTACCGCTAGTAAGGCCGTTGTGGTTGGCGGGGGCATGCTGCTGGTGCTGCTGTCCTGCTCGACATGGTCTGGACTTTGAGGCAGAGCCAGGAATTCGCAAGCTTCATGGTCTCTCGAAGTGTCACGGTCCGGAGGAGCTACAAGCCGCCAATACTTGATACAATCATCGAGTGGTGCGGCCACCAGTAGTTTGGCCTCATAGCTAATCAGTTCACCCCAGGTGGTATAGAGAACACCACCGTCGCGTTTGTCATCATAGTCGTCGTTGTCGTCGTTGTCATCGTTGTCATCGTCCACATGCATTTCGAACTTGCTGTAGATGCGCTCGCCATTCTCGTCATACATAAAATCATTTTGTTCCCTGTCGCGCCATGCGAGTCTAAGCCCGATATTGTCACTATCGCCGAGTTGATCTTTAGATGGACGGCCGATGATGACAGCAGTCATGTATTCGGAGACAACAGGCTGCCAGTTGGTTGCTGCCGAAGGCTCTGAGAGCTGGCGGAAGGCTATCACATCGCCGACTCGGAAGTCAGCTGCCTGGAGTGCAGGGAGTGTTGTTATATCATCGGGTAGCTCTGGTAGGTCCTCCGTGGCGTCGTCATCC
>Ga0268246_10000864_pt1 | contig 11801 bp, 11 predicted proteins | sample AgamicOrSfe_FD_200242 | JGI IMG/M metagenome (GOLD analysis project Ga0268246, IMG submission 200242) | Agave microbial communities from Guanajuato, Mexico - Or.Sf.e (v2) (version 2) | ecosystem: Host-associated > Plants > Phyllosphere > Phylloplane/Leaf | place: Guanajuato, Mexico | collected...
ATAACCTCACATGTGCCACGCTAGGTCATTCAGCAAAGACAGGGCTTTCCCCTATGGTAGAAGGTGATCAAGATCTTGATAATGCCACTCATAATGGCACGGAAATGCCGCAGATAGTTGAACACCCAGCGATTCTAGATGGTGCATCATCAGAAATCACTGAGCAGCCTCAAAGTGCTCCTCAAGATCATACATCACTTCCTAATGGCGCGCCTCATCCACCAGAACCAGCTCCTCGTGGCAAGAAGCGAAAACTGGCCGAAGTTAGCCAGCTTCAACGTTCTCGTGCGCTCTCACCGCCATGGAAGAAGATCGAGGCCGAAGGACCCACGTCATTTATGGAAGATGGCCGGCGCAAGTCTGGGAGAGTGAATAACCTGCCTCCTCAAGACCTTCAGCCCGCCAAAGCTACAAGACCATCCCGCACTGCTCCACAGAAGACATCCCCGGACAAGGTCAAGCGTGTTCCGGGAAGGACTGCTGCCAGTACGAGCCGGAGCTCGAAAGTGGTTAAAGAACCGTCTGTGAAATCAGAGCCTCGACCTCGAAACCCACCAAAATTGGCAAAGGAGCCACAAGCTGCGCAGTCTAGATCGAAAGGACCACAAAGAGCATTGATCGCAGAAGATGATACCGCTGGAAAGACAGGAAGACAAGCGCGTGGCTATGGACGACGCAACAAACAGGCGGACCCACCACAACCTGCAGAGGACAACCGACGGCGGCGCCTGGGAAAGGACGTGAACGGTTCAACGGATTACTTGAAAGATGTCAAACCCAAGCTGGAAAGTCCGCCACTTCCTCTGAAGCCAATCAAGCGTCTGAAGATCAATTTCCGGCCTCCACCTCTGCCTATACTCAATCCTAGCAACATACCGGCACCACGTAAGTTTGCCTCGGTCAAGGACTTGCTGGCACAAGAAGATCCGCTTGAGGATGAGGAAGAGGAAATTGCCTATACGGAAGACGTAGCCAAGCGAGAAGCGGAGGTCATCGAAGAGCTGGAATCTGCTACACGGCCAGGAGGATATCTACACGGTGATGCTTGGCTGGATGCAACAATGGAAGTGCAAGACGAGCCAGAGATACAATACACACATCCTGATTATCTGCTCAAGCATATTATAGACTTCCAGCCGCGATTAGAACGTGAGCGAGCACTTCACCTAGCTACAGCAAAAAGACTGGCACATCTTGCCTTAGCAGAATGGAGGCGACGACAGCCCAAGACTGACGAAGAGCTATCGGAAGAGCAGATGCGTCTTTTCGTTGGACTCTACAAGAAAGCTCTGAAAGAGATGGACAATAAATGGACCGAGGTGATTATACACGTCAAGCAACGTAAACTGCTGCAGTATGAAGAAGAGCAACAGAAATTAGGAAAGAAGGCCTTGAATGCGATGCTAGATCAGTCGGACCAGATGCTAGTCGGAAGAAGACAATCGAGGATGCGAGCCGATGACGTGGAGGAGGATGACGAGGAAGAAGGCTCGGATGACAACGACGGAGAAGATCAGTCAGGCAGCAACGAAGATGGCGAGTCTGGGAACTCATCAGGATCTGATGATGGATCGTCAAGGGAGGTTTCAGTCGGGAGCGACGACGAACTCACCGCCGAGGAGCTACGAAGGAAGTATTCTTCCGTCGCTGCGCAAGTCGCGCCCGCCCAAGACGAGAATCACGATATCCCTGAAGCCGAGGGAGACAGCGATGTAATTGACGCGCCCGGCCCAGGTCATGCAGACTTGCGGGCTCTACTGCAGGACGATGCACAGTCTGTATCGGCCTTCGATTCTGCAGCTGAAGCACATGATATACCGGACAACGGACAGAATATTGATGCCAACTCCCTTGGGCAGGCTGACGATTCCACTGACGGGGATAAACTTGGCATCGATCCCTCAAAGGTAGTGATGGACGAAGTGGACGACATTCTGTTAGATGACGATAATGAGGATTCCGACTCTGACGACGACGACGAATTTGATGACGAGGACGACGAAAGCGATGAGGACGAGGACGAAGACGATGGTGGCGAGGACGAAGAGGATAACGGTCTGCTAGGGTTCCTGACTAAGAAGCAAGTCAAGGCAATGACCAATGATGATGATGATACGAGCGCCAGCCAGGTCGAGACGAAGATTGTGGATGGAGAAGATCTACTCGCTGATGCTGCTAATAATTCGACCTTGGAAGCTGAAGTAGCAGTGGGTACTCTGACGACGCCTCATGAGGCCGAATCCAACCAAGCAAGCCCCATAGTCGACACTCCCGTGGACGACTATAGCCGCGAGCCATCACCAGCGCACATATCTACCACGAAGCATTCAGAAGCAGATTCCATCTCCTCGGTCGAGCCCGACCAGCAGCTTGCTCAAATCCATTCACGTACAGACAATCCAAATGCAAATAGAATTGAGGTGCCTTTCCTGTTGCGCGGAACACTTCGAGAATATCAGCATAATGGTCTAGACTGGCTGGCAGGTATGCACCGATCTCAGACAAATGGCATTCTTGCGGACGAGATGGGACTGGGAAAAACAATTCAGACTATATCGCTACTGGCCCATCTGGCTACCAAAGAACATATTTGGGGGCCTCATCTTGTCGTGGTGCCCACAAGTGTGATGCTAAACTGGGAAGTAGAATTCAAGAAGTTCCTGCCGGCTTTCAAGATACTCACTTACTATGGCACACAAGAAGAGCGGAAAAGGAAACGGCTAGGTTGGACCAACAACGATATGTGGAACGTTGTCATCACCTCCTACCAATTGGCTCTGCAAGATGCGGCAATCCTCAAGAGAAAAGCTTGGCACTATCTTGTCTTGGATGAGGCACATAACATCAAGAACTTCCAATCTAAGAGATGGCAGACCTTGCTTACCTTCAATAGTCAAGCTAGACTCTTGTTGACGGGAACGCCATTGCAGAACAATCTGACCGAGTTGTGGTCTCTCCTTTTCTTCCTGAGGCCCGGAGAATCTGAAACAGGTGGTGTCAAGTTTGCTGATCTTGCCACATTCAATAAGGTGTTTCATCGTCCAGTTGACCAGATCATGGAGAGCGGCAGAGAGGCACTCGACGACGAAGCCAAAGAGAGTGTCACAAAGCTGCACAGAGTTCTGAGGCCGCATCTGCTCCGTCGACTAAAGGCGGATGTGGAGAAACAGATGCCAAAGAAGTATGAGCATATCGTAAAGTGCCGGCTGTCCAAAAGACAACGTCAACTATACGATGGCTATATGGGTCTCACAGGTACTCGTGAGAGCTTCCAATCTGGCAACTACATGTCCATCATCAATTGCTTGATGCAACTTCGGAAAGTCTGCAACCACCCCGATCTCTTCGAAACACGTCAAATTGTCACGTCATACGCCATGCCGAAGTCTGCTGTGGCTGATTTTGAGATAAAAGAACTACTTGTTCGGAGAAGGATGACAGAAGATGAAGACTACGCTCGTACGGGTCTCAGTCTGCTCAATCTCTGGCGCGAGAATATGCCATTCACCGAGACTCGGAGGAAGCCCACCCTAAATACGAAAGATCCACTAGGTTTGTTGGCGCAGAGGCAAAGTGAGCGACTGGAGAGCATGTTAGAAGCCGGAAGTGACACAATAGCATCAGCATACTCTGGCTTGAAGTCCACGAAAGGGCGGGATCGACTTTCGCAAATACACGAACAGCTTCGCCGCACTGACGCTGGAACACGCAAGGTGCCTGCCTATTCTGCAAGTCTGCTTCGAAGACTACATGTTGACCTCAAGCCGACAAAGCCTTCGCGTGCGGTTATCGTAGACGTCGCCTCTGGTTTGCAGGCAGGCTCGTCGATGCTATCATCTGATATACTAGCTGAAATGGTCACAACATTGCCAGCCAGAAGTGAAGCTATGGACCTGGCAGTGCAGAAGTTCGGATGTGTCACCCCTGCTGTGGTAGCACCAAAGATGGCACAGCTCGCGCTGACACAACGTGGCGTCAAAACCGTGTTGGACGCACAAGCTTCTCTACCTGGCGATGCATTCCACGAGGCACGCACGAGACTGTCAATTGCCTTTCCCGATAAGAGCCTAATCCAGTATGACTGTGGCAAGCTCCAAGCTCTTGCACGTCTTCTGCGTGATCTTCAGGCCAAAGGATCCCGCGCTTTGATCTTTACACAGATGACAAAGGTCCTAGACATCCTCGAGCAATTCCTGAACTTACACGGCCACCGCTATCTGCGACTTGATGGTTCAACGAGAATCGAAGCACGCCAGCACCTCACCGAACGCTTCAATAGTGATCCGCGCATACTTGCTTTCATCCTAAGTTCGCGCTCTGGCGGATTGGGCATCAATCTGACAGGTGCAGATACTGTCATCTTCTATGATCTGGACTGGAACCCTGCAATGGACAAGCAGTGCCAAGATCGTGCACATCGAATTGGTCAAACACGCGACGTGCATATTTATCGGTTCATCTCAGAGGGCACCATCGAAGCCAATATCCTCCGCAAATCAAACCAGAAGCGAATGCTCGATGATGTTGTCATTCAAGAAGGTGACTTCACGACCGAGTATTTCAACCGTATCGATCCACGTGAACTGCTCGAGAATGACAATGAAGTCGACGCTGCTGTGGACAAGATCTTTGGCGGCCGAGAGATGCAAGCAGACAAAGTGCTCGAGCAGGTTGAGGACAGGGAGGATCGCGCCGCTGCAGAAATTGCACAAAAAGAACACGTGCATGTCGATGCTGAGGACGCTGAGGACTTCCAAGACACAGGAGATGCAGCAGAACAGCCAGCGGCTGATACCCCAAAGAGTGATGCACCTCTCACGCCCGCTACACTGGCTGTCTCGAAGTCTCGCACAAGCTCTGATTCACCAGCCGCACAAGATGTCGACATGCAGGATGCAATACAGCCAGGGCCTGATGAAACTGGCGAACAGGAGGAAGAAGAGCCGGGATCATACGAAGAATACATGCTGCGGTTCGTCGAGTGGGACTTGAGGGACGTGGTGATCAAGCCACCCTCAGAACGCAGCAGAAAGCGAGCCAAAAAGGGCAAGGACTACGCGATGTCAAGGATAAGGAGGTAAACGGCAGGATATCATCTGCAAGCGAGCATAGCGTTTGGTTGTATGGGACTTTAGTGCTGCTCAGCATTATGTACATTTACTAGTCTCTCAATATTCAAGTCTTCATCAAATCCATGCTGTCGCCACTCACACTCACATGCAATTCGCGCTTAAGGTCATTGTACCGAGCTGCCTGTTTGAGCTCACGCCGCTGCCGATCAATGCCCCGCCTTCAATGGTGACGAGCTTGTCTGCTTAAGACCACTTTTTCCCGCTCACTCGCATTCTTGGTTTGATCTCTCTCAATCATCCCTCAGATACTCATCAATTACACTCACATTTTCAATACTACTACAACAATCTCAAGATGCCTCCCAAGTCCATGTTCGAGCCTAAGGAGATGCCCTTCAGGCATCTGGGACCCTCCGGTCTGAAGGTCTCCGTTTTCTCCCTTGGTGGATGGTTGACATACGGAGGTACGTAAAGATAGCATCCTCGTCGCCGGCTGGAGACATTCACTGACTTGTCCAAGGCACCCAGAAGGGTGAGATCGTCAAGGCTTGCCTGCAGAAGGCATGGGACTACGGCGTGAGTCTCCTCGAATCATTCCAAGAGTACAAGAGTCTAATAGTCTTTTAGTGCAACACCTTCGACACTGCTGAGGTCTACGCCAACGGTGAGAGTGAGCAAGAAATGGGGCAGGCCCTCAAGGAGCTCGGCTGGCCCAGGGATGAGTACGGTATGTGAAAGATTCCAAGTTCCCGTGCTCATAGCTGAGCTAACCATCTCTCGATAGTCCTCACCACCAAGGTCTTCTTCGGTACCGGCCGCAAGGAGGTGTGTGAAGATTCATCCGTTACGACTTCAGCATCTGTGCTAATCATCTCCCGAAGCCCAACACCCGTGGTCTCTCCAAGAAGCACATCTGCGAAGGACTCAAGAGCTCCCTCGAGAGACTTCAGCAACCATACGTCGACATTGTCCTTGCCCACCGCCCTGACAACGCTACACCTATGAAGGAGATTGTCGAGGGATTCACGCAATGCATTCGCAACCTCAACCTTGCGTACTACTGGGGAACTAGTGAATGGAGCGCCACCCAGATCATGGAGGTCAGTAGCAAGTGTCCCACAACCTCTTTAATCATCAGCTGACAACATTTCACTTCCTAGGCCACTCAAATCGCCGAGAAGTACAACCTCATTGCCCCCATTGCCGAGCAGCCTCAATACAACGCTTTCCACCGTGAGCGTTTCGAGGTCGAGTACAAGCCTCTTTTCGACCAATACCAATATGGTACAACCATCTGGTCCCCGCTCGCCTCCGGACTCTTGACCGGAAAGTACAACGACGGCATCCCCGAAGGTTCCCGCTTCGCCAACCACGGCGACTTCTTCAACTCCAAGATCGAGCAGCTCAAGACCCCCGAGGGCAAGGCTCAGATCGAAAAGGTCCGCGGCCTGACCAAGATCGCCGAGCGTCTCGGCTGCAACACCACCCAGCTCAGCTTGGCGTGGTGCGCCAAGAACCCCAACGTCAGCACCGTCATCCTCGGTGCCACCAAGGTTGAGCAGATTGAGGACAACATGGGCGCCATTCCGATTATTGCCAAGTTGACACCGGACATTATGGAGGAGATTGAGAAGATCCTTGATAACAAGCCGGCGCAGCCTGCGAGCTTCGGACGTGACAGGGAGTACAGGCCTAAGATCGCTTAGATGTCGGGTTAGCACGGATACGTAGTAGGCGTGGCTAGGAGATCGTTAATGTGGTTGCGAGAACAAAAAGAATCTGCGGGCAGATAGACAAGAATATGAATCTATGATATGACCTTCTATGTGCACTTCACCATATACCTGCGTAGCTGAAGTCGTCCTCGAGCTGCTTTGGCAATCAAGTTAAGTCGGGCTATTCCACCTCTGTCCCTCACACACAGCGGCTTTCCCAAGCTGAACCGCTAACCTCCACCACATCGAACACCACCATGATAATCTGTCAAACATTATATACCACCAAAGCAGCCTATCTATCATATACGACCACAGGCGAGTGAAAACAGACCATCCCGTCCGCTCTGGCGTACTTAAGCACTCGACCGGCTGAATTTCAGCTGTTGTATATCTCATTTATTTTTGCACTTTTTTGCTTCGATCTTTTTTCAACTTTTGTTAGGGATAAGCAAGGTATGCACCAGTAGGACATCAAACTAGCTAGAACCTCTACGGCACTCTCCTCCAAAGGTTCTATGGCTTTTTGTCCTTCTGTGATGTACGTCCAGCCCGCAATGGATGGGTATGTGCTATGGTAACATGAGATACTTGTAGAAGCGAAGATCTGCGGCACTGTCTACAACAAGTCTTTGCAGATCTTGCAATATACTCAATGTACTGATGCTCCTGGAAGGGCAAGGGTAGATGACTTGAAGGCAGGCATTCGCTCGCGTAAGACGAAACTCTGCAACACGCTTGCATCAAGTGGCTTCTTCACAGGAAGAGAGCGAGGTGCATGCACATCTTCCTCCATCATAAACACGAAAGGGACAGTTGTATGGCATTCGCGAGGAGACGGCATGATTTCTCGACATGAACTGGAATCTCGCTGCAATAGTGCCGCTCATCTTCCTCCAACCATGGACTACTACCAATGTAGAAGCACAAACTCCTGCAAGCAAGCAATTAAGCACAACAGCAAGTAGATCTCAGGACCGGAAGTCGTAAAGACCACCTGCTGTCCGCGTCCGCGTCCGTGTCTGTATCGAGCTCATGGTGCAAGCAGCCTTTCTGGTTCTATATGGCACTTCATCATAGCACGCTGCTCCTCTCCACTGCTGCTACCCAGCCTAAAGCAAATTCACAACCACTGCTGATCCTGCTGCAGTATTGCGCGGAACGATATCAGGCATTGCCACTGCGATGATTGAGATCAGCCGGGTGAGAGTGTAACTTTGTAAGACGAGAAGATTGAGGTTGGGATGTTAGCACTATCACGCTCACCCAATAGCGCTAATGTCATAGGACAGAAGTCTGAGAGGATCTTGGGGAGAGTGCCGTGGAGCTCTGCTCAGACTAATGTCCTAGTACAGTACTCCTGGTAGACTGCGAGTAGATCTGCTGATGGGAATATAGCTAGATCACACCAGATCCGCGTGGGCGGCTGAAGGGGCCTGAAGTAAAAAGACGTGGCAAACATGCACCGTCGGCATCGTCCTAATCACCACGGGTGCAAGGGTGGTACTTAGTGACGGAGCAGCAATACTGTCATGCGTGCCACTGCTGTGCGCGTCTCTGTCGGGATGAGTGTGCTAGTCTGGGAGACGCCAGCAGGCCGGCAGGCCAAGGTTTCCATATATATATATGTAGTGATTACAGCTTAATCGATACCCCCCTCCTATCCAGCTCAAGTGCAACTGCGGCTAGCACAGCCATATAGAGCATCAACACCAGCATCGCCACCTGATCGCTAACATGTAATGTTGGGATCGTCATATTGACTAGACCTGTGAGCAGGTTCGCTAGCAGAAAGATGGCTAGACCGTTCCGATTGAATGCTCTCAGGATTCGACTCGTTGCAAAGTCGCCTTTCTCCCTCTCGACGTCCTTTGTATCGTTCTGCTTCCTTTGTGCGGCGCTGGGAAAGGTGAAGGCCTCGATTGCGGCGAAGAGGAATAGTTGGATCGTGTTGAACGCGGCAATCCAGAGGACGTAGGGCAAGTTCGCGAGGCGGCGGGAGACCTGGAGCTTGAGGCTGAAGGTGTAGTCGGTGAGAATGTAGAAGAGGGCACACCAAACCAGCGCCCACGTTCCCAACTTCCTCAAGATGGGATCGTGAAGGATGCTTGTCGAGCTGGTGGTAGTGGCCCGCGGAAGGACAATCATGCCGGCACCCTGTCCCGCCAAGAAAATAGCAAGGTAGCCAAAGAACGAAAACACGCCCTCTCTATTCTGGCTCAGCAGGTCCGTCCGCGGTGCCGTAAGGATGAATTTCTTGAGGTCTGTGAAGTCAAGCGCGAGTTCGTACGCAGCTGCCAATAGTATAGCCAGGATGCCGTACGAGGGCAGGAAGCGGACGAATGCGGTATCGAATAGCGCAACAAACGGCGGCACGAATGCCATCGTGAAGAAGAAGTTCCAGTGCACGCCGTACTCGGTGACGTGTTCGGCGTAATCCAAACCTTTCACAGTCCATAACCTCACCAACCCCAGCACGAACAGCGGGGCGGCGTGCCTAGCTGCGGTGCGTAATCGGGCAAGCAAGCTATGCGAAAGTCCTGCGAGGCGCGCCTTGAGTACCGAGCGCGCAGCGACAACGCCAGCAGAGAAGACGAAAGAGCCCACGCCGAGGTCCATGAGAGAAACACCCCAATTCTCGGTCTTGGCGAAGCGGCGGGGAAAGACGCGGAAGTCGACGGCGAGGATGGCGGCGCAGGTTATGACGAGCATGGTGCCGCGGTAGGCTGTGACGAAGGATTTGACGGGGAGGGGGTCCTCCACTGAGGCCTTCGTGGGCTTGGTAACGTTGTCGAGGGAAGGAGCCTGAGGTTTTCGTATCGACTTTGCTTTCGAGGAAGTGGCATGGGACGGAGAGGATAAAGACGGTAGCGCGAGGACCATTAGTAAGGCGATGAAGATGTTGAGGACTTGAGTGGATGAGGAGAGCACTGTGGTTGCGTAGACGATCGCCAGGCAATTGAGCATGAAGTCAATCAGTGCTGCCACCGGCGTGTAGGGGTGGAACAACGACTGTCGAGACTGAAGTATCGACCATAGTAGCACTGTGACCTTGGTGACGCGTCAATGAGGTGCTTGATATCCATTTTGAGGTGTACATTGGAACATACAGGCGCCACGAGAGTCACATTGTTGATTTCCCACAATGAGCTTCCATTCAGGTTGGACACGAAGGCTTCTTTCTGCTGCTTGTATGTTGCGGCGAGGGCGGCCTTTACGCGGTCTTGGGGGATTGTGTCTGCCATCTGGAGATGGTGTTGTTCACAAGGAAGTCAAGGTCGACATCAACATCAAAACAATGAGCATTAGAGGTCACGTGTCGTTTCAATGGTAAACAAGATGAGATTGACATTGGAAGAATTATATTGTGGACTATCTATAACGTGTCCCAAGCGTCCTGTCCCTCCATTATCACTGTCTAGTTCCCTCGTGCTCCCATTGATCATGAGTTGGCGATGGCCGGACTGAGGATATCTAAGTTGTACTGGGTTAGCAAAACAGCTTACTCAAAGCAAGGTGCTTGAGAGTTTGAGGGTTTGAGATAGATCAGATAGGAGCGAAAGATGGATGCAGTTTATCAACATGATAGTTTCAGCTGAACTATGCTATGTGGTGTGTATCATCAGGAAAGAAGGAGGGCGTCGTGAAGACAGTGCACGAAGTGAAATAGTTCATGAGAAAGCTTACCTTGATGAGTCCAGACAGCTAACAGCGGTACCCGCGAGCCACTCCTCATTGCTGCTGTCTGCCCACTCGCATTACGACACGATGCTGTGCGCAGATGGATGGTTATTGAGAAAAGAGAGGTGAGACGAAATAATTTTCAACGTGTTAGATGCTTCCGATCACATGTCACTCCACTTCCCCAGCTTTAGATTGTCGATCGTTCCGCTACCGTGCTTAGGTCATCGTGCTGGACACTTCAACACTCTCCAGCCACCATGGGCAAAGACGACTACTCCTCGACAGGCGGCGGGCTCAAGCTCAAAGGCTCGAAACCTTCGGGTGTTGAGAAGAAACGCAAGAAGAAGGTCCCGGCATCAACCTCCGCAACGGTAACAAAAGAGACATCAGAAGAAAAGCCCGGCACAGCGTCGACGTTGCAGGCCGTACTTCTGGAGGAACATGAGACAATGTCTCGAGAACTCGGGAAGACCGACGAAGACGCAGACTCGAAGCGCAACGAGCTTGATGAGATACACAAGACGGAAGCTGAGCGGCGGCACGAGGAGATGCGGCGGAAGAGACTGAATGATAGGCTGAAGAAGGAAGGACTCAAGACGCATAAAGAGAGGGTGGAGGAGTTGAATAAGTACTTGAGTGGATTGAGCGAGCACCACGACATGTACGTGCTTGTGCTGACTTCTATTGCAAGTCAGGTCATCATGCTAATGATTCCATAGGCCGAGAATTGGACCTGGCTAAGACGTGCTGCGGTTGTGCTATATTGTCAATGATAGCGAGGAAGGCCCGACACAAGCTCCTGCACTGGTCGAACAGATCATATCTCGAGACGGAGTCCTTGCACTCGTTGTTTGAAGGTCAAGATCACCTACTCTGCTCTGGATATCCACACATCGATTGCCAAGAGATATGACAAAAAGCTGAGGTTTTCAGCGGTGCAGTGATTGCGTTACGGTCTCCATGTCCAGCAGAGAAGAAGAGTAGAGAGAGCTAAAAGCTGCACTGTGTACATAACGAGGTCGCGAGACACAGGGATGCTTGTGTGGAGGAAAGCCACTAGACGTCATAAGAGTGTATGAGCCGCACGGCGAGCGGTGTGCTGAGACCTAGTCAGGGAGCTGCAAGGAAGAGCCTCGCGAGTGCAAGGTACTATTTGCTTACCGTGCAGGAAGCCTATGGCTAAGCGACATGCTCACAGTCCTACACATACCCGTCTAACAAGCGCCACAACATCCAACATTCTTCATTTACGTTGCTTCTCAGACTACCTTCACAACTTCATACTACAGAAGATGTCTCGCATGGCTAGCCATATGCAGAATTGCAGATA
>Ga0268246_10000866_pt1 | contig 11783 bp, 9 predicted proteins | sample AgamicOrSfe_FD_200242 | JGI IMG/M metagenome (GOLD analysis project Ga0268246, IMG submission 200242) | Agave microbial communities from Guanajuato, Mexico - Or.Sf.e (v2) (version 2) | ecosystem: Host-associated > Plants > Phyllosphere > Phylloplane/Leaf | place: Guanajuato, Mexico | collected...
GGACTGGTGTATTAACCGTGGTAGGGGCGTCGGTCTGTGTCCCAGCGTTTGTGCTGCCCGCTTCGACGAGGTCTGCCGGCGTAGTGGACGCAACGATTGCCAATAGTTGTGTTTGAGCAGAAGACTGCGGATCATTCGGAGCTCCATCGTAGATGTCGACCGATCTGCCAACCACACTGCGCCTGCCTACAAGCTTGTCAGAAGTGTCGAAAAGTGCTGGCCGGTAATAGCCCTGATGGGACACATTAGCTCAGTACACAAATCACATATCAAGGATGCTCGACCTACCATTGAACCCAGCATTGCCTCGTCGTAGCACTTAAATCGGTAATGTCGAGTATCTTGATCGGGAACTCGCAGGTGGAATTCGAATTGTCGTGAGCCGTGTGCAAGATCGCTGTAAGCAAGCGTGCAAAACTTCTGTTTCAGCTCCTCTGCTAGTAGAAAGTCGTGTCTTCTCCGCAGGTTCAAGTCTGCATATGGCAGATCACTGCTCAGAAGCATCTTCAGAAAGGTCTCCGTGACGTCCGAACTGCCATATCTCATGACGATCCTCGAATTCTCCACGACCATGCCGTCCTCGATACAGCATATTGACGTTTTGTAAGCTCCTATATCGACAATACAACATGGAGAATATCCAGCACCAAACGAGGCGGAGACGCTTTCTTGGATCAGGCACACTCTATTGAATCCAAATTCACGAAACATCATGTCTAGCATGGTCGTCACGTAGTTTTTTTCATAAAGATCAGGGACCACCAAGACACAGCTGTATTGCTTCCAATCACCTCTTCTGTTCAGGCCAAGCAGAATCTTCATGGCTTCCTCGATAACGACAACGACGTCCCTATAGATTTCATTTTTGTCGGTGTAGTCCTTCTCATTGAAACTACCGTATCGCAATGGCCATTGCAGCTTGTATCGGCACTTTGACCGATCTGGCACGCGCAGGGCGGCTTGTCCAACATAGCAATCAGGTGCTGCTTTCGGATCTGTGGGCACTTCTGTCCACTCAATCTTGTTGATATCGTTGTGCTCAGTGATGATATCTGGCTGGCTCTTTCGATTGTATGCCATCGCCTGTTCCCGTGTATTGGGTACGAAACGTATACCCTTCATACGAAGGCGGGCTTTCAGATCAGTAGTCATGGCCGAATATGCGTCAACGAACTGGTCGGTCTGTTAGCCCTACCGTAGTCAACATTGATGGGCAAGGGACTTGCCGACTCTTCGAAGCCGCCCAACCCTTCTTGGCCATCAGCCTTTCGACGCTTTGGCCGCGGCTCACCTCCATTCTCTTCTGATTCACTCTGTTGGGCACGCCGCGCAACCACCATTGGCACGGTCTTCGGTAATGGGTCACTTGCAAGCCCAATGCGCATATTCTGACTGCCGGGATGTATAACTACGACACGGGAGCCTGGCGGCCCACCGAGATCTGGCCTTGTCTCGACTTCAGGAGTCGCATCCTCGTGGACTGGGCCTCCATCGATGTCCATCGCCATGCTATTCGCACTTTGCTGGGCCATTGCTCTGTCCTTGTCACGAGCTGCTTTGGCTAGCCGGTTTCGAGTTTCCTCGGCTTGTAGCCTGAAGGCCATGATTTGGTCATCACGCTTGAGATGGTCACTTTGTAAACAGTTAGATCATGGGACATCACGTTCTTCCCTTGCACAAGGCATACGTGTAGTAATTCTTCTGGTTCAGAAGTAAGGGTACAGGCCATGATGTGAAATCCAGATTGTTGTCCTGCCGCTGTAGGTCTACTCTGATGAGCTTTCGATCACTAGGCGCGTTGAACACGTATTATCTCACCTGGGTTCTCGCGTGACCTCTTCTTTGGCGGCATCTTGACAAATCGTACTCAATGCAGCGGTATCTTCTTTGGCACTGTGATTGCGACCAAAGTCGTCTATGGCTTGTGAGAAGATGAATAGAAGTGGCAAATCGGCAATGACTACCTAGGTAATAATGGCTTCTTGTTCCTCGGGTAGGGTCATGTCCCGTGATGTGTTTGAGATGTGTGGACCGACACTAGCGCCGAGGCGAAACGTCTTTGTGACCGCCGTGACGATGATGTGATCGCCGCCTGCACTGTAGCCCCGTAAACATACACTCTTGCCGCAACCGCAAGAACTCCCACTGTGCTCCTGGTATATCCTCGACTGTACCTGAACCCCCACACCAGCACTATAAACCTTATCCTGTAGCACCTTACACCGACTGCGAACTGGGCCGAATTCTAGACTCGAGTTATATCGTCACTACCACCGGGTCGAGCATTGAGTTATGGGCCTTTCCTTCTCGCGCATCCTCTCACTTGTATGGTCAAAGAAAGAGATACGGATACTCATCCTGGGCTTGGTAGATATACCCTGATGATATGCAGACAGCATTTGTCACGCTTCTCTAATGCTTATGCGCCTTGAAGGACAACGCTGGCAAGACCACACTATTATACAGACTCAAGGTACGAATCACCGGCTTACGTGGAAACTTCAGAGCAATGCTAAGACTGTCGGCACACCAGATTGGCGAAGTAGTCACGACAATACCGACGATTGGCTTCAATGTCGAATGTAGGGCAATACAGGCAACATCAGACTGTCTGATCAAGGCTAATGCAAGGAAGCCGTAACATATAAGAACCTCAATTTCAACGTCTGGGTATGTGCTGCTTCCGCTGGTCCAGCGTCTCTACAGTGCTTATGAATTTCCAGGATCTGGGAGGCCAGACCTCGATACGACCATACTGGAGATGTTATTATGCCAACACTGCTGCTGTCATATTCGTTATCGACTCGACGGACATAGAACGGCTAGGGACAGCTGCGGAGGAACTATCAGCAATGCTGAACGAAGAAGAACTACGAGACGCGGCATTACTAGTATTCGCGAACAAGCAAGATCAACCAGGGGCAAAAGGAGCAGGTGAGATATCCGAGGCTCTGCGGCTTGGAGAGCTCAAAGATCGCAATTGGAGTATCGTGGCATGCTCGGCCATTGACGGCCGGGGTGTACCAGAGGGCATGGACTGGCTTGTGGTAAGCTTTGAGGTCTGCTGTGGACGTGTATTCTTATCAATGCTAATGAACACCAGGGAACTGTACAATCGGACAGCACTTGACGACAGTCTCATAGAGATGGAGTAAAGTGCCGAGCTGGCCTCACGATTACAACGACATGAACGAGAAGCGGAACAAGGGCCACGAAATGGAATCAGCGGTGGCCGTGCATAGCAGTATTACTATCTTCCACGAACATCATTCCGTAACATGGGTAGCACTTCGCTAGGTCTGCCGCCGACACACCGTGCCGAGACGCAGATACGTCGCACGCGGATCAGTCGACGTCTGGGCATGCGCAACAGGCAGACCTGGACAGCACGAATGCTAGACATCACTACAGGCACGAGACAGAACCAGCGCGCGCGCGCCAACGAGAATCAACGCAACGTAAGATCCGGTAGTGCACGTCAAGCTTAGAGACGTGGAAGATCAGTGACTAGTGTCAGCCGAGAGTCTTAGTCAGTAGTTCTACAATGTAGATGGTTCCGTCGTGATATTGTGGCCTGCCTATTCTGACTCGTGACATGGCTGCCCGCAGGGTTTCCATTGACTTTCAACAAAATTGTGTTCACCTCCATTCCCCGTCTTCACTTGCTTCACTCATTCGCAGGTTCTGAAGTGTTGAATACCTGTCGACCACTGGGAAAGACGTGAAGGTCGCCGTCGCCACTATCTACTGTACCCCTCAACGACCCCACCCTGTTCGTTTTGTACCTGAGGTGTGTACCTTGAAAGACAGCAAATACTTCACGGAGGCAGTGAAGCGCTCTGACCACTCTGACTACCAATGCCACTGTGAGGACTGTTCTGGTCACGTCTTGCAGAGAAGGATGAGGTGCTTGAGCAAGCCAGCCATGCGCTGTCATGCTGCGCGTGCGACAATCCCAACAACGCGCCGCCACTCGCTATTCGTAATCGCAGGGCGCAATGGCATCTATCAGGAGCGTCAACTCCATACGGAAAGCTTTCTCACAGGTCGAAAGACATCAGTTCTTGCGCCTCTGGACACATTCGCAAGGAGGCACATAGGACCGTCAGATGATTCCATCGAGCAAATGGTCAGAGCATTGGATCCTCCTGCAAAGTCTCTTGAGGAGTTCGTCAAACAGGTCGTGCCTGCAGACATCTTGTCTGATAGACACCTCAAAGTTGCTGGACCGCCTGGATCTGGAGATCAAGCTGCATCAGAGTTCGAGGGGTACACGGAGTCTGAGCTCTTGACACGACTGCGAGCCATTGCTTCAAAGAACAAGGTGTTTCGTAGTTACATTGGCTGTGGCTATGCTGGTACTCGTGTACCTGAGGTCATCAAACGTACGTCAATAGTTGAATATCCTGCTTTAGCTTTGATGCACATGTTCGCATTACATGACAGTGCAGGTTCTAATGATCCTCTAGGTAATGTGCTCGAAGGTCCAGGCTGGTATACAGCCTATACCCCATACCAGCCCGAAATCAGTCAAGGACGACTTGAGTCGCTGCTGAATTATCAGACAGTCGTGACAGAATTGACAGGACTAGCTATATCAAACGCGTCACTACTCGACGAGGCTACAGCAGCGGCCGAGGCCATGACCTTGTCACTGAACGTATTGCCGTCCTCGCGCCAGAAGCGCGAGAACAAGACCTATTTCGTGTCTCACCTATGTCATCCTCAGACTATTGCTGTGCTGGCTTCACGTGCGGAAGGATTTGGCATCAAGTTGGTCGTAGGTGACGTGCTGCAGGATGACAATAAGGCGGTTCGAGATGTCGGCGAAGACCTCATTGGAGCCCTGGCACAATACCCGGACACGGAGGGAAACGTTGAGGACTTTCGCCGACTTGCAGATGTGATCCATGGCGTCAAAGGCACTTTCAGCGTGGCCACAGATCTGCTAGCCCTCACCATGCTCACGCCACCGGGAGAGTTCGGTGCAGATGTCGCTCTGGGTAATGCACAACGGCTCGGTGTCCCGCTTGGTTTCGGTGGGCCACATGCAGCTTTCATTGCCTGCAGTGATAAGCACAAGCGAAGAATACCTGGACGACTCATAGGAGTATCGAAGGACAGAAGAGGGGAGCGTGCGTTCCGACTAGCATTGCAAACACGAGAGCAGCACATTAGACGCGAAAAAGCCACCAGCAATATCTGCACAGCGCAAGTTCTGCTCGCAAACATGAGTGCATTCTATGCTGTGTATCATGGGCCGGACGGTCTCAAGCAGATCGCTCGCAAAGTTATGGCTGGTGCTCAGGTCATCGATCGCGCTGTCAAGGCTCTTGGTTTCGAAACGAGTACATCAAGCAAAGACAACGTGACTCTCTTCGATACCGTCGTAGTAACTGTTGGCTCGCAGAATGCAACGAAGCTCATCGAATGGGCAGCTGAGCACAAGAACATCAATCTAAGGCTATTAGATGATGCTAGAGTCTCAGTCACAGCGGATGAGACTGTTGAGGAGACTGACATTAACGACATCATCGACATCTTCAAGAACTTTGCACCAAATAAGCAGAAGCTCGAGTTGTCGTCTTTGAGCGAACAATTTGAGCCGGGGAGCGTTCTGCCAGAGCACTTCCGCAGGACATCTGCATTCATGACTGACAAGGTCTTCAATTCGCACCACTCCGAGACCGAGCTGTTACGATACATCCATCATCTTCAGTCCAAAGACATCTCCTTGACACATTCTATGATTCCGCTCGGTTCCTGTACGATGAAACTCAACGCGACTACCGAGATGGTTCCAGTCTCGTGGCCGGAGTTCTCCTCATTACATCCTTTTGTTCCCGCAGATCAGGCTCAAGGCTACCACGAGATGATCAATGAGCTTGAGGAAGATCTTGCGGAGATCACGGGATTTGCCAAAGTCTCTCTGCAACCTAACAGTGGTGCTCAAGGAGAGTTCACCGCATTACGTGTGATTCGGAAATATCTGGAAGAGCAACCCGGAAAGAAGAGGGATATATGCCTGATCCCCACTTCAGCTCACGGCACTAACCCGGCCAGTGCGGCGATGTGTGGTATGCGAGTTGTCACCATTAAGTGTGACCAGAAAACAGGTGATCTCGATATGGAAGACCTCAGAATGAAATGCGAGAAGCACAGCGAGGAGCTTGGTGCTATTATGATAACGTATCCTAGCACTTTTGGCGTTTTTGAGCCAAGGGTCAAGGAGGTGTGTAAACTTGTCCATCAGCATGGCGGTCAAGTCTACATGGATGGCGCGAATATGAACGCCCAGATTGGTCTCTGCTCCCCCGGTGACATTGGTGCCGATGCGTGCCATCTCAACCTGCACAAAACCTTCTGCATTCCGCATGGAGGAGGCGGACCGGGGGTTGGACCCATTGGAGTCAAGTCCCATCTCGCGCCTTTCTTGCCAGGTCATCCACTGGTCGCGACTGGTGGCGCAAAGGCCATTGCTCCTGTCAGCGCTGCACCATGGGGAAGTGCCAGTATCCTGCCAATCAGCTGGTCCTACATCAAGATGATGGGCGCAAAGGGACTCACTCAGGGTACAAAGATTGCTCTACTCAACGCGAACTACATTCTTGCCAGACTTAAGCCTCACTACAAGATTCTGTACACCAACAAGGACGGCAGATGCGCTCACGAGTTCATCCTCGACGTTCGGGAGTTCAAGGATACAGCAGGTATCGAGGCCATCGATGTGGCAAAGAGGCTACAGGACTATGGTTTCCATGCTCCGACAATGTCGTGGCCTGTTGCGAACACACTGATGATCGAACCGACTGAATCTGAGCCGAAAGAGGAGCTCGATCGCTTTGTCGATGCCCTGATCGCAATCCGGCAAGAGATCAAAGATGTCGAGGATGGTACACAACCGAAAGAGGGCAATGTACTTAAGATGTCGCCGCACACACAGAAAGATCTCTTAATTGGAGAATGGGATAGACCTTACAGCCGTGAGAAGGCTGCTTACCCGGTGGAGTGGCTGAAGGAGAAGAAGTTCTGGCCATCAGTTGCGAGGTTGGACGATGGTAAGTGAGCTGACAAAGCTTCACTGAGCATCACTAACATCATTCGCAGCATATGGCGACATGAATCTGTTCTGCTCGTGCGGACCAACAGAGCAAGGTATGACTGGTCATGAGGCACCAATGCCAACATAGAAAAAGATAGAGGGTCATTACGGATTGAGACCATTGCTGGCAGTTATGGATATCTTGAATGGCGCAAACAGACTGGGTTTCAACACTGCATAGCGTACCCGGGAAAGCTAGGAGGAAATAGGACATGAACTCGTCCTGGCAGCATATCGTAACATAGGTGGTATAGGCGGCGACAGTTTACAGTAGACGGGTGATCGAAGTATTTCAAAGGCGTGAGCGGCACGCGGGGCATTTCTTGCTTTTCTCCCACATTGTGACTTGCCATTGCTGCCGTGTGTTGTTTGGAGGCAATCTCACTCGCATTCTGTTGTCACTGCCGAGGACTGCCAGCGTGAGGTCTCACGAGCATGTCACTCTCGCCAAGTCGTCACCTTCAGCGTCCTCCGAGGGATAGGGCCTCCGAGGTCGAGTAGAAGTAGTCAGTGATGTCATTCTCACCAACCACACTTCACCTTTATATTGTGTTTGTCGCCCGACCTCACGACTGCCCAGATTGATTCCTGACAGCGGGACTCGACCCGATGATGCTAGCCCCAGTAACTCTAGGCTGGCTATGCATATTAGCAGCAGAGAGTCATGCGCACATCTACCCAACATCCTTTGCAAACACAACCTGGGATGACGAGAACTGGTCATTGACCACGCATTCGCCTGATCCTGGACACTACCAAGCTCGAGCGAGTCTCTCCAACGGATACATCGGCATCAACCTTGCCTCACTAGGTCCATTCTTCGAGGTTGATACTCCGGTCAATGGTGACAACATCCTCGGCTGGCCATTGTTCGACCGTCGGCAGACATTCTCAACCATTGCTGGCTTCTACGGCTCATTGCCAGGCTTCCCTGCCAACCAGTCCAACTTCCCATGGCTGAACGACTTGGGCTATGAGAGTGTCATCAGCGGAATCCCTCACTGGGCTGGTTTGGACCTAGAGTATAATGGAAGCTTTCTCAATGCTACGACAGATGTGGATGAGATCAGCTCGTTTTCCTCAACGTGGAATTTCAGAAACGCGACTTTGCACTGGCAATATACTTGGACACCTGCTGGTGGTCTGCCCTTGAATGTCACATATGCTATGTTGACGCATAAGCTGTATATCAATCAAGCCACTGTGCAGATGACCATCAGTGCTGCACAAGCCGCTAATGTGACTGTCTACGACGTGCTCGACGGCGATGCCGCTGTAAGAAGTCTGCCCCATAGCTCCGGTTACGAAGAAGACAACGGAACAATCTGGTCTGCTGTACAGCCTGTCAATGTGCCATACGTCACCGCATACACATTCTCCAAATCGACAGTCTCCGGTGGCCTCCCTGGCTATACTCGCACTCTATTGAACTCGCAATCTGTAGTCGGCACAAACGGTTCCTCCATTGCTCAAGCCATTCAGCTCACTTTGGGCGGGGAGTCTCTCACTGCTGTAGTGACAAAGTATGTGGGCATTGCGTCAAGCGATGCCTTCGACGACCCAGTTGAGGTTGCTCGGAGCGCTGCTACAGCTGCGGCAACTTCTGGCTTCGCAAGTATGCTACAGTCTCACACCGAAGAGTGGCAAACACATTTCACGACGAACTCTGTCGATTCTTACCATCTACCCAATGGCTCACTTCCAAATGACCAGAACATCATCGATCAACAGATCATGTCAGTCACGAACCCATTCGGCATATTCCAGAATACCGTCGGCACCAATGCTATTGCTGCTGCCAACAACAGCGTCAGGCTTGACAACAATAGCATTCCAGTTTGTGGTTTGGGTGCAGACTGCTATGCTGGGCTCATCTTTTGGGATGCGGAGAACTGGATGGCCAGCGGACTCGTAGTTGCTCATCCGCAAGCTGCCAAGCAGATCGCCAATTATAGAGTCGCCAAGTTCAAGCAAGCACAGCTTAACGTCAACGAGGCCTACACATCATCCCAAGCCAACACGAGCTTCAGTGCTTCGAGTGCAATCTTCCCGTGGACTTCTGGCAGGTTCGGGAACTGTACTGGGACTGGACCCTGCTTTGACTACGAGTATCACGTCAATGGTGACATCGGTCTCGAGCTTGAAAACCTCTACTACGTGACTGGAGACTCGGCGGCTTTTCAGTCGTCGTACCTGCCAGTATACGATGCTATCGCACAAATATACTCAGACTTGTTACAGTTCAACGCTTCGAGCGGCCTCTACACGCTTTCGAATGCGACTGATCCCGACGAATATGCGTAAGTCTACAACTTTCTTTGGAACAAGGGCACTAATGAAGCATAGTAACCATGTCGACAACCCTGGCTATACCATGGCCTTGATTAAGACTATCCTTGAGCATGGCAACGACTTCCGAACCCAGTTCGGCATGGGCCCAAGCGCCACATGGACGAGACAAGCAGCGAACGTGGAGATACCAGTAAATACCGATGCTGGGATTTTCCTCGAATATGCTGGCATGAACGGTAGTATCGCTGTCAAGCAGGCTGATGTAGTATTGATCGACGACTTTCTGGACAACCAAAATCCCTACACCTTGGCTGACCTAGACTATTATGCTGGCAGGCAGTCGTTGGATGGCCCCGGCATGACTTACGGTGTGTTCAGTATCGTTGCATCAGAAGAATCGCCGTCCGGCTGCTCGTCGTACACTTATGACCTGCAGGGTTCAGTACCATATGCGCGAGGACCATGGTATCAGGTATGTCGTGGCGAATTGTGCGACGTGTCACAATCCTTTCTGATCATTACAGTACTCGGAACAAATCAACGATGACTTCACAACCAATGGTGGTACTCACCCCTCCTTCCCATTCCTCACCGGCATGGGTGGTGCAAACCGTGTCGCGGTATTTGGCTATCTGGGACTTCGTCTTCGTCAGGAAAGTGTCAACATCAATCCAATGCTGCCACCACAGATCTCAAACCTGGCATACCGCACATTCTACTGGCAAGGGCACGCCATAAATGCCGTCGCAAATCAAACACATACAACACTGACACGAATGGATCTCGCATTCCCAGGCGCGAATGCTACATACTTCAACACGAGTATTCCTGTTACGCTTGGATTCGCTCCCCAGGTCCTCCAACTATCCTTCAATAGCAGTGTAGTGATTCCAAATAGACTTCCAGCCGCAAACCTTACAGTGCCAGGCAACGTGGCGCAGTGCCGTCCCGTAACGTCCACACAAAGCTATCTGCCTGGCCAGTTCCCATTGGCAGCTGTCGACGGCGCAGTGGCCACGTCCTGGCAACCAGCCACGAACGCTTCTGCCTCCATCACAATCGATCTTGGTACTGCAGGCTGGGTACCTGTGACTGGGTTTGCATTCGACTTTGCGCAATCGCCACCAGCGACGGTCCGGGTCACGTTCTCGAACGTCTCGACCCCGACGCCAGCGCAAGAACGGGTTGCTCTACCCGGGCTGAATGTCACGATAAGTGACCCTTATGACGCCGCAACAGCTGCAGATTTGACTGCGTACATGAGCAATACGACCGAGATCACGCTCAGCACGCCTGTGTATGGTGGCTCCTTTGCAATGTTGACTATCGTGGGCAACCTGGCGGACGACGGGACTGGCCACGGGGGTAGTGTTGCCGAATGGGCTATTGTCCAGGAAGGCAATGAGCCAGTCATGCAGAGATACTTTAATGAAGACCTGATGTAGGCTTCTTGCACACTTATATTCATGTACATATCTTGTTCGAGGTGGCAGGTCCGCCCTCGTATATACATCACTATTAGTCTCTGTAATTTTACACCCACAATCCATAGACACAATTTCACTTAATTGAGATACTTCAACCCTTGCTGAGCTCTGCAACAAACCAGGCCGTGACAGACAACCTTCAAACTTATTTGCAAGATGGAGCAAGTCTTGACTTTACCAGTGCGCATCATGAGTGCCTAGCTCTTCCCAACCTTACCTCAAGCATTGAGGTAACAGTACGCACCCAGGGACGTCAATACACTGCCGACGACCGTGTGGAAGAAGTATCCCGAGATCCCAGTTGACATGCCCATGTAACCAGCTGGAAATTGTCAGCAGTCATCCCACCGCATCGCCGAGTCTTGCGGCCATCCATGTCCCACACTCACCCAAAGAGGCAATGCTCGTCAAATACACGCTCGATATCACGATCGCCGCATCCTTTGAGCTCCCAGCCACATTGCCCGTTCTCGTCGGAAGCAAGAATCCCAAGCTATCCGTGAGGATCAACGTCGCGATCGACAGAGCCAAGCTGGTGAGGCCGGCGAAGCGCGCAAAGTATCGTGCCATCGGGTTGTCTATGGGTGTGGAGGAGGAGCTCTTGACGGCGCCGGCGGGCTTCGGGGTGAGGTCATTGATGATGCCATCGGGATTGAGAAGGAGAGGGATCGATTGGAGGGCGAAGAAGCCGGAGGAGGCGTATTTGTAGATGGTGAAGGGCTTGGAGGTTGCAGAGTCTTGGTTAGCGGCGTGCTTCAGGTCCTGGTCGGTACACTTACGTCCATGTTGAAAGAGCGGGAGTCGCTGCAGAAGTGAGGAGGTGAGCAGTCAAGGTGTGCAGGGTGTGAGAGGTCAGTTGTAGCAGTGCCCCGAGATTGTACTTCGTATGTACTGTAGTCATC
>Ga0268246_10000867_pt1 | contig 11779 bp, 10 predicted proteins | sample AgamicOrSfe_FD_200242 | JGI IMG/M metagenome (GOLD analysis project Ga0268246, IMG submission 200242) | Agave microbial communities from Guanajuato, Mexico - Or.Sf.e (v2) (version 2) | ecosystem: Host-associated > Plants > Phyllosphere > Phylloplane/Leaf | place: Guanajuato, Mexico | collected...
CGATTTGGATTCCTCGTCTCAACCTCGGCCTTGTCAGCAACTTCCGGTACGCACTCGACGTTGGCGTATCTCTTAAGGCAGCTCTGACACGTTCGTGTGTATGACCTCTGTGGACCCGAGATGCCGCGGAAGCACTTGGGATCCTGGCGATTGCTGCAGATGGAGCACGTCACGAGTGGTAGTTTCTTGGTGTCCATTACTTCGAGCCAGACGATGATTTCGGTGTATTTGACGCGAGGTGCCGCCAGCTGCCTTTCTATCCTGTCTTCGGAGTCGAATAGTGCCCACTGGTCGCAGCAGCGTAATCGGAGAATGCTGCCGATGGAAGGATACTGCTCGGAGATCTTTGACTTTTCAATTGGCAGAGGTTGGTTAGCGAGTGCCGTGGTCGCTGACAAGCAGTCGTCCATAAGTTCCCGAAGGGTGATGTTCCTCGGGCGTGTAACTCGGTCGCGCAAATTCTTGTTGACCATGCCGAGTGCCATGACCGAGGCAATCGGGAGGTAAGAGACGATGCCATTGAGTATCTCGCCAGATAAGGCCTCCAGACCTTCAAGATCCCTTGATTCCTGTACAGGTTAGCGAATACAGTGAGGAGTGCCGTGATGCTTGCTCGCTATACATACAGATGACTTGACGACCTTGTGGAGTCGCTTTGCAGTGCGGCCTGGATTTCTTCTGGGGGTCACCGTCTGAGTAGGTGCGACCTCAAGGTCATCGCACTTGCGTTTCTGCGAGTTGCACATATTGCTGAGTATTAACAATATAGTCAGGACACAGAAGTATAGGAGTCTTGCTGGGAGAGTACCGTAAGGACTCTAGGTGCTGAGTTGGAAGTGGATGTAAAAAAGAAATTTGGCGGGAAGACGGCAGCTTAAGTACATGGGGCACACAATTCTGAGCGTCATGGTACGATGCTTGCCAGTGGTTGTCCCCGGATCCTGAAACAGATTTTAAGCTTTTGAAACAAATTCGACACCGTGGTAAGAGGGGTTCGGCAGCGGAGGCGTGGAGTACTCGCAACAACAACGTCATGTTCCAGATACTATATCGAAGCTTTTGAGATTCTCAAATGGCCTGAGAACGTCATTCACCGTCCGTAGTTCGTCGACTTCGTCGACTGGTGGGACGTGACCTTCACGAAGTCATTGCGCAGGTGAGACTGAAAAGGAGAAGACTCTTGGGGAAATCGTAGAATCCATAACGTACATATATTCTCCTGTCATATATACAGGTGACTGCCGCCTCATTGCACAACCTTCTTTTGCTTGGGCTTTGATTTCGATTTCGGCGAAGCTTTCGACGTTCCGTTCGTCTTCGCGACTCCCTTCTGCATGTCCACTGCGTCCTTGCCGACGGCTAAACCAGCTGCTGCTGCAGTTGCCTTGACTGCAGCCACAGGAGCGCTCGCTGCCAAAGCTTCTGTTGTTGATGATGTAGTTGGCTTGGGAGATGACGTCGTTGCCTCCTTATCATCGGCCTCCTTCTTCTCTGACGCCTCCTTAGTCTTCGGCGGCTGTTTCGGCCTATTCATCACACTCTTAGGATTGATGCCTCTTCTCCTCAATGCAGACCTCTTCGCACGGTCCAACATCTCCTGGTCTTCCTCATCCTCAAACCCACCAAACACGTCCTCCTTCGCCTCTCCGTCTGTAGTCTCGCCATCTGTCGTCGTTGCCGGCTCACTGACCTCTTCCTCTGCATCTTGAACTTTTAAGGCACCCGCCGCACCAGCAGCGCCGATGGCATTTGCGGGAGTTGGTCCAAACTTCTTGAATTTTGCCACGAAGAAACCGTCGACGTTGTATGCGTGCGGGTAGTATCTGCGTACGAGCTTCATGCTAGGGTCGAACTTCTTGCTCATGTAGTTTGTGAAGCCTTCACGACCAATGGCGAGGCCAGTCTCTACCAGCTTGACATTCGGACGTCTGTTGAGCGCATATTGCACAACCTGCTCGTTCTCCTCGACTGTGACGCTACATGTGGAGTAGACAATGTAGCCTCCGGTCTTGCTGGCGTGGTCGACGGAGTCAATAGCGGCTAGTAGTAACTGCTTTTGCAAATGTGGTAAGCGCAAGAAGTCCGCTTCGGTCTTGTTCGTCTTGACACTGGCATCCTTGGCAATGACACCTGTGCCCGAGCATGGGGCATCCAGCAGAATGCGGTCGAAGCCACCCATGACTTTTGGAAACTCGCGCGCGTCGTAGTTGCAAATGATAGTGTTCTTGGCACCAAGACGATGTGTGTTACCGATCAAGGCTTTCGCACGAGACTTGTTGCTATCGTTGGCGAAGATGCAGCCAGTGTTCTTCATCAATGCTGCGATATGCGTTGTCTTTCCACCGGGCGCAGCAGCCATGTCGAGTACGCGCTCGCCTTCTTGAGGCGCTAATGCCATGACGGGCAAGAAAGATGAGGCTGCTTGGATAATGTAGTGTCCAGCAAGGTATTCTGGGGTCGCACCGAGCGGGACATTGGACTCGAAGATCTGGAGACCGACCTTTGACCATTTGCCGACTGGCTCAAGTGTGACACCACGGTTCATAAGCGATGTTGCGAGAGAGCGACGGTTGGTCCGTAGTGTGTTAGTGCGGATGACGACAGGACGTGGTGTTTCGTTGGCTTCGAAGAATGCATGAGCTTCGCGAGGAGGGAAGAGGTTGAAGAGCTTCTCGGCGAGGTAGTAGGAGTAGCCGTAGTACGCGCAAATGTCTTTCAGTATCTGGCGAACATATTCTGCTCGTGATCTGCCAGGCTCGGAGTTCTTGCCAAAGTCGTCGAGCACACGCACTGTATCTTGAATGCGTGTTCGTAAGAGCTGTAGGTCCGGCGCAAGGCGTACACCGCCAGCATCTTCGTCATCCGAGCCGTCAAATATTGGCGCATGGTCTCCTGCGATATTCGTCTGTAGCGCTGCTTCCTCTAATTCTTGTTGTGCCGCTACAGCGTCTGCAGCTGCTTGTGCATCCAATTTCCTTGACATTCCTTCAATATTTGCTGCCTCAAGATCTGCTTGTCCATCTTCATCGTCATCGTCCTCAGACCAGAAGTCGTGTTCCATCTTCTCGCCATCAGAATCTAGCACGTCTTCCGACCCAAGCTCTTCATCATCGTCGTCGTCGACCAGGTCATCGTCCTCATCCATCAGATCATCGAGAGTGCCGACTTTGGCAGTAACATCCTCGCCATCTACCGCGTCAGCCTCGTCCGAGAAGATCTCCTCCTCATCATCCTCGTCATCGTCCAATGGCATTGGCGCTTTCTTTGATTTTGTTCCATTCGTTGCCGGTTTCGAGCTAGACTTGGTCGCCGAGTCTGCGGCTTTGGACCGACCATTGCTGACTGGGGCAGTGGGCTTAAGGATCGACCTCGGTGCATTCTCTTGCTGTGTAGGGCGCTTCTCCGTAGACTTCCTCCTCTTTTTCTGATCTGGCGCCTGCCTCGATGGCTCGCCCTTGCGCTTACGGTTGCCAGCTTTTCCAGCATTGCTAGCGAGATCTGCGTCGTTGAGGGAGGGAATACCCTGCTTCGAGATTTTGCGTCCACCCATGATGTGCTTGTAATATTATGGTGAAAGGAATGTCTGGAGTAGGAGGTTGATGCTGGTTTCGAAAAAAGTTGATATTGCGGCTCTGCAAATTCTTATCACCACGTGACCGCCAAGAGTGGGTCTGAAACAGCTGGAGTGCATTGAGACAGGAGGGTACCATAGGGCAGCATACTCGGGCCATGGCCTATGCGAGTGCTAAGAGTACTAGACACACATTCACGCAAGACGAAGTCAAAAGATAGGTGATACATTAGCGGTCATATATTCTATACAGCCTTTCTGCTTTTCCCCTTTTAAACTCCTCGCATCGCCATATATGTTACAACGACATGACCAGTCGAAAACGATTCGCTAAAATGCTGGGAGTGGAGTGGTGTGGTCGAACAGTGACAAATAGTACAGAGTGCCAAGTGCATGGCGGAAAGGAAGGGGTATCGTCATGGCGTCAAACATCTCTCAAAATCCTTCTTACATCATGCCTCCCATTCCTGGAAACGTGTTAGTATCGCAGTGACTTGCGAGCAAAATAAAAGCCAGGTTACTTACCTCCCATGCCGCCCATACCTCCCATACCTCCTGGAGGTCCAGCAGGACCCTTCTCCTCGGCCTCAACGATGGCAACCTAGTGTACGTGTTAATATGAGGAGTACCCAATCCTGTTAACGCAATAAACTCACCTCGGTCGTTCCGAGCAGGGAAGCAACTCCGCTGGCATCCCGTAGTGCCGTCTTCACAACCTTGTAGGGGTCGATGATACCAGCTGAGACCATGTCCACGAACTTGCCAGATTGGCTGTCATAACCCTTGTTGAAATCCGACTTGTACTCGTCCTGAGACTGTATTAGTGTTTGAACTTTTTGTGCGAGGGGCAATGCCAGCACTCACCATTAGCTTTCCAACGATGACTGATCCTTCTTGTCCGGCGTTCTCGACAATGGTACGGCCAGGTCGCTGGATGGCAGACTTGACAATGCTGACACCGAGCTGCTGGTCGAAGTTCGCAGTTTGGATGTCGTTAAGGGCGTTGGCAGCGGCCTTGAGAAGACCGGTACCACCACCAGGCAAGATACCCTCCTCGACGGCAGCACGGGTAGCGTTGAGGGCATCCACGAGACGGTCCTTCTTCTCACCGACCTCAACCTCAGAGTTACCACCGACGCGAATCACAGCAACACCGCCAGAGAGCTTGGCGAGACGCTCTTGGAGCTTCTCCTTCTCGTAGTCGGAAGTGGTGGGGTCCTCCATGACACCACGGATCTGCTCGCACCGTTGAGCAACAGCGTCCTTGCTGCCCTCACCGTTGAGCACAACAGTGTCCTCCTTTGTGATGGTGATTGAGCCAGTCGAGCCGAGCATGTCGGGGGTGAGCTTCTCGAGCTTGACGTCGAGCTCGTCAGTGAAGACGATACCGTTCGTCAAGATAGCAATGTCACCGAGGATGGACTTGCGGTTGTCACCGAAGCCAGGAGCCTTAACAGCAGCGACCTGCAGCTGTCCACGGAGCTTGTTGAGGATACAAACAGCGAGAGCCTCGCCGTCAATGTCCTCAGCAATGATAACAAGTGGACGACGTTGTGCCTGCGAAGCCTCGAGGGCTGGGATGATGTCCTGAACAGCGGAGATCTTCTTCTCAGAGAGGAGGATAAGTGGCTTCTCGAACTCGACCTTCTGCGACTTGGTGTCGGTGATAAAGTATGGTGAGATGAAACCACGGTCGAACTTCATGCCCTCGGTGACCTCGAGCTCGTCCTCGATCGTCTTGCCCTCCTTTACTGTGATAACACCCTCCTTACCAACCTTCTCCATAGCAGTAGACAGAAGCTTGCCGATGTGGGTGTCGCCGTTGGCGGAGATAGTCGCAACCTGAGAGATCTCCGCGCTTGTGGTAATGTCCCTCTTGTTCTTCTCGAGGTAGTTGATGACGGAGTCGACAGCGGCTTGTGTACCTCTTCGGAGGTCCATTGGGTTGCAGCCAGCGGCGACGTTCTTGACGGTCTCGGAGAAGATGGCGCGAGCGAGGACAGTTGCAGTTGTGGTTCCGTCACCAGCGACTTCGTTGGTCTTGGAGGCGACATCTTGTAGGAGGCGTGCACCGAGGTTCTCAAACTTGTCCTTCAACGTGATTGCTTTTGCGACAGTGACACCGTCTATTTTACTGCTCGTCAGCAAGCGTTCCACGTGTCCATGCTCTTACTCGAGGTGTACCTTTTGTGATCTTCGGCGAGCCGTAGCTGGACTCGATGAGGACATTTCGGCCCTTAGGTCCCAGAGTGGTGGCTACAGCCTTGGCGAGTGTCTCGACACCGTTTAGTAGTGATTGCCTGGCTTCGACTCCAAAGCGAAGGTCCTAAGCTGAAGTCAGCGCGAGGTACATGGCGGCGATGCTGGTATACCATACTTTGTGTGCAAATCTGAGCTGCTGGCGGCCGACGGCGCTGGAGCGCGCCTTTGAGGAGGCAAGCACTGCCCTGGAAGCGAGTGTGCGCTGCATTGTATTGTAGAGGTATGAATTGGGGTGTGAAAGGGTGGATGTAGAGAAGAAGTGTATGGAAGCTAGCTGGAGCATTCGATGCAGTACATTTTTTGCGTCACATGTCCGCAACCACGGCTGACAAAACAGCGGGAGCGGCGATCAGACAGGGCAACCTCGGACAATATAGCAGTAGAGTACAACGGTATATCAGAACGAAACGCTTTGAGGTAATCTATGTTCTGCAGAGATGCTTCAAGCTTGCTTCTCTCCTGCGTGATATCCTGTATGACATCCTGCGTAGTCATGCTTTCTTTCCTCGTCCGCGAAGGGGAACGATCAATCGTTAGTCATATGCCGTGGTAGTCGTGCTTTGCGCTTTGCGCTTTGCCGTTTTGTCGTCTCGTCGCTTTGTTGCTTTGTTGCTGTGTTGCTTTGTTGCTTCCTCCGTCCATGTCCTGCTATCGCCTGTAGCTGGTGCCTCAATCTGAACCTGGTGACACCAGAATGATCTCTTCAGTCCTCTTCTCAATTCCATCCCATGCTCATCGAGTCCGAGTAGCGCATCTGAAGTGCTTGTGGTTGCACAAATTGCTGCTGCTGTCCGGAGCCCATCGGCCCACTCGCCAACCCCATTCCTCCATAGGGCCATCCGTAGTCCATCTTGTGGTCTTCAGCAAGATCCCCAGCAGAGTCCGGCACTCTCCCCAAACCCTCAAAGTCAACGCCCAGTCCCATCGTTCCATTGTTGTTCAACAACGACTCGGCCACCAGTCCCATGCCAACCCCAAAGCTCTCCTCCCATTCCTGTGCCTGCGGCACTGACGCCACCTCCATCCCATACCCACCAAAGCCCGTATCCAGCAACTGCTGCTGCTGGTAGTATGGATCTGTGTCCATACTACCCATAGTGGCCTGAGGTGCCTGGGGCGCCCCCGGCACCTCCCAGGCAGAGTAGAGGCCGTGGGGAGTGTGTACTGGCAACGTCGGGGCCAGAGATCGCGGCTGGGCGGGCCGCAGCATCGGACTTGGCTCTGGAGCGGCCGGGGGAGGAGCGGGGAGGGCGCCGCGGGCCGGGCGAGAGCGCAGGACACGGGTCAGGGCGGGCGGAACAGCGAAGACGGAGGGCGGAGACTTTGGGGATTCTTTGATATGGGGAGGAGCCGGGCGAAGGGCTGGGAGGGTGCCGGCGGAGGAGGAAGGTGGTGTCTTGACGCGGCGGCGAGCGCGTCCACGGGCCGGCTTCTTGCTGCGGACGGCGGTGTTCTTGCGGCCTACCTTGCTCTGGTTGGCTAGGGCGAGTGCCCTGATGTCTTCTTTCTGCTGGGACTTGGTGCGTTGTGTGTTCTTTGGGACTATCCCAGCCTCGTTCATCGTCTTGATTCTGTCTTTCTCGAGATGCTGATCAATTGAGCCTTCTGTGAAGTCTGCCGGAAGGTAATCGGCGATGTCTCTCCAGCTGAATCTGCCTTTGAGGCTATGCTTCATGGCGTGGTTGAGGGCGAAGAGGAGGCAACGGTGCAGCTTGACCTCTGGATAAGGTTAGTGCCATGAGGATGGAAGACTGGAAGATAGAGGATGTTACCATTGCCGACCCAGCGAACGAGAGTGTTAGCGGAGTTGTCTGACATTGTTGGATGATATGGTATTGAGGGTGATCTACGTTTGATATGTTAGGATAGAGTCCAGCCAGTGGAGAGGATATGTGTTTCATAAAATGATTGAGCCTGAATGCCAAGAGATGTCTGACGTGGTGACAGAGTGAGGACATGACAAGACCGGGAGGCGAAGAAAGCCAGAACGAGGGAAACCAGGTGAAGCTCGTGCGCAAGATAGGTGGAAGTCCGCCAGATGGAACGCTGCTGCTGTCCTGCCTGCGTGCAACTGCTCTTACTGTCACACTGTACTTACTGAAGTTGATGATTGGTTGCAATTGATAGAAGTGAAATGTGAGAGGACAGATCGTGACGAGGACCTTGTCTGTCAAGTCTTGATGGTTGACGATGTCGAGCTCTGACTTGTTCGCTGCTGGATAGCAAAGTTGACGAGGATTGCAATGGAGGGTTTGAGCTTTGGTGCTGTTCGGAGAGTGTCGAGTGTATCAGGAAACTGAGAAGCTGGAGATTCGTAGTTCACGCAGAGGAGAAAAATGAGGAAGGATGATGTGAAAGAGGCAACCGCCGAGGGCGCCGTAGTAGTTATAGAAGTCTGCTACGCCATACTACTGTATTTCGCCCCTTCCTGGCGGCATAAAGATGCTCTCTGAAGATGCAGGTCATGACTCGCAGGTGAAAACCGAGTTCCTAGACGGCTTTCCTGCAAGAGCTAACCCGACTCGGTCGCTAGCGTGCATGAGGCTCAAAACGCGCCAGGGGTGTGGCCATCGCCAGTAATGCGGTCCAGTGCGAAGGGGTGCCAGTGCTTGCCGTGGCCATAGTCTAGACAACATGCAACAAGTGCGAAGTAGCTCTCTGCGTTCTGAGCTCTTCCGCTCTGCCGCTCTAACATGACGTTCGTGTCAACGATATTCTTTCTGCACGCTGCACGGAGTACCGACACGACAACGTAGTAGAGCACAGGAAGACAAGATCACAAATCACCGAGGGTCAAGCATCATGGAGATCAGCAGCAATGGTCATCCGGCTACACATCCGGCCTGCCAAGAGAGAGCCCCAAACCGGAGCTAGAGCTCGCAAAGGTGCAAGTGCTGGAAAGAAAAGGATGTGGGACGGGAAGAGTGGCAGGCAAAAGTCGAAGATCTGTAAATTACAAATTGCGCATGTTCGGGGTAGCTCGACCTTCAAGTCACTACCCCGCTCTTATCAGGAAAGAGTCCAATAGGATCTCGCATTTCTATGCTTTCGTAGGGATTTTGCGTGGGACATGTCCCGCCGAAGTACAACTCCAGCCGAGTCCCATAAGACACATGGGATGGTACCTGCAGCGGCCCGACTCGCCGTTAGGCAGGAAGTTTGGAGACAGACTTTGCCTGGCGCGGTACGGAATGGGCGCCGAGACTCGAGATAGCCTGCTTATAAGCACTTCCAAAAGGCGGTCAAGCTGTCGACCTGCAGGAGATATTGGTGGCGTCCGCCAGAGCTGTTATGGCCAAGATCGTCATGGCCAGTGCTGTCCAGAGATGTTATGGCCAAGAGTTGTCATAGTCAAAGCTTACGATCAAGAGTCGAAGCTGTCATGACCAGAGTCGTCATCCCTCACGGACCGGGGGTCTAGCAGCTGCGTATTTCAGTCCTCGAGACGTGTAGCTGATTTGATGCTGTAGCAGGATGGTGGTGGAACTGGTGAGCTGGGTAGATTTGGGTGGCCCGGAGGTAGCACGCTTCGTCGGCCGTGACAGCAGCATAGTCCGTAGATTCAAGCATTGTCTACCCACGCTCAGCTGGCCAGCGCGCATTCGTGATGTGTCGTAGCTGCTCAAGTGACATGGTCATGACAAACTGATTGTCATTTCACGTCCAATCGTCGTTTCGCGTCTTTCTTGCGTAACTTGGCTGCGCATGGTCTTCAACATGTGTGGCGAACATGTCAAACATGATTTTGCAACAGTCACGAGACCCAATATCGTCGATATATGGTGTTGCTAAGCGATTCAAGGGCAATGAAGTGTCAATGGTGAAGATGAAGTTGAATTAAAGTTGCATGCACGACAAATGCTGGCCCCGGAATTCGGAGCTCAGATTTCTGCGCTACGGCCCTATGAACCACGAGCTTCCTCTTCCGACCAGCGCATTTCTCAGACTTCCAACCCTCTGCTATCTAAGCGCCAGCACCAATCCTCATATTCAATGCTCCATATCTCAAAGCACTTGGAGAAGCCATGTTCCACATATCCTGTGCTTCATCCTGAGCTTCACGTTCTGTGCACCATATTGATCTCCATAGCCATATCATGATGCGCCTTCATTCAACATATCGATGTCTCAAGCCTCGTCCTCAGCTTTGACAGCTTTGACCTCCTCGTCTTCTTCGCCATGTCCACTATCTTCGGCTGCCTCTTCCTTCTTGACAGCAGCCTTCCTGGTGGGGGTCTTCCTGGCCTTCTTGGTTGGCGTTCCCTCCTCACCTTCATCGACATCTTCCTTGCTGCGCTTGGTGGGCGAAGGCTTCTTCGGGGTGCTGTCGGTACCACCAGACTTGGAGGATGGGCGAGTCATTCCGTTGGCCTTGAAGACACGCTCGAAGCGCTTTGCACTGGATTGACTGGTGTCAGCATCATCTTTGGACTGTCGAAGCTGACGGGACATGCTTACGCTGCACCTTTCGAGGGGAGACCAAGCTCATCCGAGACTTTCTGGAAATCAGGCTAACTGCCATCAGCACTCTCCACAGTGTGAATTGGTGTGGAAGTGAGCACTTACACAAGCGTTTGGGCTGTGCTTCATGCACGTGAGCAAGAAATGAACTTGTTCAACTCCAGCATCCTTTGCAGGTGTGTCCGGCATCGTGCGTTGTCGTGGACTGAAGTATTGGGGAATCTATCACAAGACATCGAGCAAGTGGTCAGCGCATTGTCCGTGAGAAGCTAGAGTTGAGCATGAAGAAGCCCGAATCTATCGCAATGTGACTCACTCTTGGGTGTTACTGCACAGTCAGTTTCGTTTGAAGCTGTACTTCGCGGTCTATGCTCGTTTGAAGACGCTTTGGCAATGAGAGATTTGAAGATCGGAGATGTCCACTTCGTATAAGCTGAGTAGGGTTGAAGGTAAGAAGTGAGGTTGAGGTAGAAGAAGAGATGGAGGATGAGAGTTAAGAGTGAAAGAAGGTTGTCAGGACAATATGAATCAAGAGCGTGACCAAGCTCTTGCCCCGCAATACAGCTCTAACCTCCCAGCCACCTTATTGTACACTCTATGCAAGGGAAATCAGGGCACTGTCACACACAAGCAATCAACAAACGCTTAGCAACACAAACACCATGATGGAGACTGCCATTGCGAAGTGTTCAAACACGGCAACGGAGCATTCTCCTCCTTCATCAGGTCATCGCATGTTTGCTGGATCATGATACCTTGCTGAGCTCTTTAAGGTCAAAGGAAGCGCGCCACATACTCTTTCTAGATACATGTATACCTATGTCTGCATTGCTACCGAAGGGTTTGTTTGTCGAGATGACCCGACTTGTTGCGTGGATCTTGGCTGCATCATGCTGACAAGCATAGCCTCTGCTGTTTGCACAATCCCACACTCTGAGGAAATCATCTGCCCGAGATTCTGGTCGCAAGCAATAGGAAAGCAGGAGCAGCCATTCTTAGTAAGTCAAATCCTGGCATGGACTCGTTGCTAAGGTTCGCGTTGGGCCGCTCGTGAATACAGCTGCCCTGATTGACTTGGTTGTTGACTTTCACCTGCAGAACAGCACGAAAACTCATTTGTTATTCCACTTCTCATTCATGTCTCTGATCTCCATGATCCCCAAGAAAGGTGACTTCCTGCAGACTGCAGTCGCTCTGTTGTGTGTATGTGCGTCACCGTGTCAAGCTGCCTACCCAGCTACGCCATCTATGACTGACATTGACTCGGAGACAACATCATGCCACGTCATCCTTCTGCCCGGCACGCTGCTCGATACTGCCGAGCACGTCCGAGCCATCGCCTTCCGGTATGGTGACTTGGGATCTTGTGACACTGCTGGCATGGACGGACGGAGACTCCGAGAGATTTGCGTTCCTCAGGGCCGAGAACGAAGCTTGGCGCGCGTCGATCAGCCTCGGCACTTTTTTTCCCCTTGCATCATGTAT
>Ga0268246_10000869_pt1 | contig 11774 bp, 8 predicted proteins | sample AgamicOrSfe_FD_200242 | JGI IMG/M metagenome (GOLD analysis project Ga0268246, IMG submission 200242) | Agave microbial communities from Guanajuato, Mexico - Or.Sf.e (v2) (version 2) | ecosystem: Host-associated > Plants > Phyllosphere > Phylloplane/Leaf | place: Guanajuato, Mexico | collected...
CCCCAGGTCCCGCCCTCTCTAGCCGCTCTCTTGCCCTCCCCCTCCGGCCCATCGGGATAGCCAATCGCCCACAGCGCTCGCTCTTCGCCAAACCACGGAATACGCACCAGCAGAGCGCAGCTGGGCCAAGCGTAGACAGCGATACGGTAAGGGTGTTCCGGCTGCGCGAAGCCGAATGTTGCGGCGATCTCGCGCTTGTGCGTCGACTAGACGAGGCTGGTGACTTGGGCGCTGCAGTCGATGGCGGCCAGTTTGGTGCCTGACAATGTGTGATAGAAGTGGATGCCGCGGTCGTTGGAGCCGGCGCCACAGGCGAGGAGCGTCGGTTGCCAAGGAGCGAAAGAGAGAGCTTTCACTGCGGCTGCGTGCGGTAGGTGGTGTTTCGCTATGCTTGCTGGGAGCGATGGCACGGGTGACTGTTGGTTAGAGACCTGGCCAGGTGTTGGAGCTGGGGTGTAGGAGTCTGAGTGTCGGACTACCAGAGAGTTCTCGCTTGTGTTTGTGTGTCGTCTGTTGGCAGAAGGCGAAATGATTTTCTTGGTCTCGAAGATGTAAACGGAATTGTCGTTACCGCCTGAAGCAAAATGAGCATTGTCGGGCGCCCAAGCTAGGCCGCATACCTGCTGTGTGTGCGCAGTCAAACGGGCGAGTAGCGTCATTGCTCCGGGCCAGTCATAGAGATCTCGTTCTTCGCTGCTTGGCCATTCTACAGCGTAAATGTAGATATGGCCGGCTTCATCCCCAATGATTAGCAACTCTGTGGCTAACTTGACTGTTTCATGGCGGACCGAAGATCGTGAACTTGTTCGAGGGGAGAATGCAAGGCAAGAGACAGATGCAGGCTGCTCGGAGTCGAAACGAGGTTCAGCATCTAGGGGGCTCCAGAGTGTGACTCTTCCATCTGATCGACCGATCGCCAGGATTGCACGACCGCCTTCAGTCGAAGAGAAGGATAGAGACGTGATATGACCTGCAAAGGTCGAAGATAACGAGCTCGGAGTATCTACTCCTCGACTCTCCGACCAAAGATACACATGAGTTCCAAGACCGACGGCAAGGCACTGGGCAGTGCGAGAGTATGCGAGTAGTGAGCAATAAAAGTCGTCTCGAAAAGCCGGTGCGTCAAGGACCCGGAAAGGAATGATAGGAACGCATTTGCGTCGCTTTGCTGGTACCTTCTTCGGCGACAAAGGTTGATCGCGTGTCCAAGCATTATCTTTCCAGGATACGCTGCTCTGTACAGACCCAGATGTAGACCTCGCTGGACTGAAACTGTCTGATTGACTCGAGGAAGGAGGTGTGCCAACACTTGGAGAACCTGGGGAGCCAAACACACGATTTGCCGGATCCAAGTCAAAGGCAGCTGCAAGCCGTTTCTGGTACATAGATCTGTCGTCTGAACCGGTATCGTCTTGGCTGAAGAAGTCGGCTACATGCAGGGGAGCATTTGTTCCGCTAGCGATCCTCCCACCTCGGCCATCGGAAATGCTGTGCATTCCGTCAGTCACCGCTCCCGATCCGCCGACTTGCCAAATACCCCCGTAGCTGATGGTTCGATCAGTCGTAGCACCACTAGTGTTGCTTTGAGCACGAAGTCGAGTCGGAGAGTACACTGATAAGCGTGATGGTACTGGAAGACGACTCCTCAACGGCCTTTCGCTTGGCTGTTGGGTGGCTCTGACTCTTGGTGCAAATGTGTCCGAGATCGATGTTTGTTGGCGCTCTGCCCTTTCTGCAGGACTGAGCTTAGATGGAGAATATGTCATCATGAATGCATCTCGAGATGGGGGACGTAATGTTCGTGCTGGGACGAACCGATCTGGTGTTTGTATCCTGTTCGGAGCAGCTCGCTTTTTGGGCGAAAGGCTGTTGTTCTGTGCGAAACAGCTCTGCGATCGCCGAGGCGAGAGTGGTGATAGCGCCACTGCTTGATTACTCGAAAATGGGAAAGCACCCTTTGCTGACGTTGCGGATACCAATGGTGTCAGATCGCCTGCAGCCAAAATCGTAGGACGCAAAGCATCTACTCTATCACGGTCATCGTTCGAGGCTAGAGTTTCCGGAGCTTCTGTCCATTCATCTTGACTGCTGTTTCTACCGTGGACTGTCGACTGTGCACTACTCCTTTTGCGAGGCAATGGTGACTCTTCGTTGCACCCATCAAAATATGCTGGAGTACCTTTGAAGGAAGGCAGACGCAGTAATGGCGGCCTCTCTATAGACGTCGTGGAGGTCTTGCTCACACCTCGTCGGGGTATTCGGCTTCGTCTTGATCTGGCACTTCCGAATGATACAGCATTGTCGGAGCGCATACGATGTACTAAATCAAATGAATCTTCCTGGGAGTATTGTGCGGTCTGTCGTTGTTTCTGGATCTTTGGAAGGCATGGCGATTCAGAGTACGGTGTAGCCTGTATTTCGCGGTCTGGGGACAGAGTTGGCGGGGTCAGTAGCCATGAAGGGGCATGATCATCGACAGATTTCGTGGCATCGAGGCATGGTGTACCCTCAATGAATCTCAGAGCTGGGTGAGCCGAGCCTGTGGTTTCAATAGCTTCTTCGTTGTAAATAGCATGATTGCTCACCGCAGATAGAGGCGGTGTGATGGGAATGCAAGTCTGCAGCGGCGTGCTGACCTTTCGCGAAAGCGTATCGAAGGTTCGGCTTGGCGTCCTCAGATTCTCACAACTCTTGTTGGCAGTTGATTGCTAACCAAGAGACATTGGTGAGACCCGGACTATGGTACTGGGGTGACTATGTCTCTCGATGCTTTCGACGGTAGCATAGAGCCCTCGAGATGGCCCAATGAGCCCTCAATGCTTCAGCCTTACCTTTGACACTGCAGCAAGGGTAAAGAGCGAATGTAACAAGTATTGTTATAGCAGACGGATCGAAGTGCTCCCGTGCAGCTCGATACACACCGACTTGACAGCAAGTGGAGTCTGCCAGATAGAGGTATACTGCCGATAGTTCCGCCCGAAAAGGTGTGCTGCTTCATGTGAGAAAAATATGGATTTAGGAGCATGCAATGAAAATCTGAGCTGAAGATGAAGAAATACGAAAGATTGATGGCAGTGTCGCGTGACTGCCTTGTCGTTAACGTGTCCTAAATACGTCTGCGGTCGTTGCTGCCTGCTTTACGCGCTTTCCTACCTCCCGTGTATCATCCAACTTACGGTTCGAGCACGATAACCGAGCGATGGAAGGAAGTGTGAGTCGCCGAAATATGTGCAAGGACATGAGCGAGGCTGAAGAAATGTCGACAGCATGGTATGCCCCGCGTCGCCGCGGTAGAGAAGTCGGAACAAGTCAAACAGAAGGAGAGGAAGAGGATTGAGGAATACAAAGCGCTGGTAGCAGATATCACACAGAGAGTGAGTACGAAGAGAACCTGGTGTATTTAGAAACTAATGTCTACAGATAAATGACAAACAATTCACATCGGAGACTCTCCTCCTAACCGCGAAACTCCTCAGCCAAAATCCCGAATACTATACCATCTGGAACTACCGACGATTGCTGCTACAGGACGTCTTTGCCCAGTCAATCTCGAACCCACAAGATGGAGATCAAGAGCATGCATCACGGCCAGCAGATTTTACACCAGCGCAGCAGGAGATCGCACTACTACTGAAAGAGGAACTTGCTTTCCTCACACCACTACAAAAACAATGGCCGAAATGTTACTGGATCTGGAATCACAGAGCATGGCTGTTACAACAAGCCTCAGAGCACCTGCCCACATCCGCCTCGATTGAGCTTTGGAAACAAGAGCTAGGACTAGTGAGCAAGATGCTAAGCTACGACTCACGGAACTTTCACGCATGGCAATACAGGCGCGAGGTTGTAGGGTCACTAGAAGCACTCGGCCAGAAACTGGTCGGCAAGACAGAAGTCGGAGAAGACCCATCGGAGAAAGTACAGGCCTCGATGGTGGAGCAAGAGTTCGAGTACACGACCAAAATGATCAAGACGAACCTCTCCAATTTCTCCGCCTGGCATAACCGCTCGAATCTGATACCGCGTCTGCTGACTGAACGGAACGCAACCAACCAGCAGCGGCGGGAGCTGCTCGATCAAGAGCTCGAGTTCATCATGCAAGCGCTGTACACGGATCCCTACGACCAGAGTCTGTGGTTCTATCATCAGTATCTCATGGCTACCATATCACTCACATGTCCAGAAAAGGCGAAGATCGTGACAGATTTGACGAGCAAGGACCGAGAGGAGTACCTCGAGACACAGATTGAGATGGTGAAGGATATGTTGGACGGGACGGACGACTGCAAATGGATATATCAGGGACTTTTAACGCTAGCGAAGCAGTACCTTGAGGTGGAGGCGGGTAACAAAGCGGTCACTACCATGGAGATGACGGAGTGGTTGGATAAGCTTGAGGAACTTGATCCATTGAGGAAGGGTAGATGGAATGATCTTAGGAAGAAGTTGGAGTTGTAGACCTGAGACAGCCAAAGTCTATGTATCAGGCTCAAAATCTATCTCATCGATCGTACCACCTACGCCTTCCATCTAAGCATTGTCATCGAGTGCTTCGGGAAGGTGTAGAGTCCCTGACCATCCCAATCACTCTCCTTGATACCCACACTCTGCTCGTTCTCCGTATTCGTCACATTGACATTGTCTCCCGTGACGGTGAACACCTTGACACTTTTTCCCACGCCATCAAGCTTCGTCGCAAAGTCGCCGCTCTCGTGCACATTAACCACGACCAAGCTCACCATACCGTCTTCCGTAATCGCAGCCGAGACATCTAGAAATGGCGTCTCGATGGTGCCCCTAATCCAACCAGGCTCAGTCGGGCCCTCATACTCGGCACACCTGACACTGACACCAACAGTCCAGCCACGCATGTACTTACAGAACAGCAGATACGGCCACCAACTAGTCTGCTTAACCAAGCCGTTCTTAGTCGTCATGAGCGGCGAGATGACATTGACGCTCTGCGCGATGTTCGCCATGCCAACGAACTTGCTCTGGCGCACGAAGACGTTGCACCACACGGCCACAGCCAGCGCGTCCGAGAGCGTGTACTGCTCCTCGGCGCCCTTGTCGCCCGGCGCGCGCACCGGATCCCAGACATTCCACTCGTCGAAGCAGATTGTCGGCCTGGGGAGGGAGGGCGGTACACCGTTCTCGATCCGCGCGAGGTCGATCAAGCCGGCGCAGATCTCGATGGCGCGCTCAGCTGCGCGCGGAGCAGTGGCGTTGGGCAGGTGTTGCTGCGAGGCTGTGTACAGATGGATGCTGTGCATGTCGATGAGCGAGGCGGTGGTGCTGCCGCCGAGACTGTGAGGGGACCAGCGGATGCATTCTTTCAGCACGTAGGCGTCCCAGCTGCTGAAGCCGGTTTCGCCGCAGAGGATCAGCACGATGCTTGGGTCGAGCAGTTTGAGCGCTTTGGCCCACTGGTAGGCTTTCTTTGCGTAGTCTTCTTTCGTCATCTGGCCGACTTGCCATGGTCCCCAGGTTTCATTGCCGAGGGCCCAGTATTTGACCTAAAGGGTGTTAGAAAGTTACATGATCTGGAAGAAGAGAACCAACATTGTATGGCTTCTCGCGACCGTTCTTGCGGCGAAGGTTGGCGTAGTACGTGTTCTGCGAGGAGTTGCAGTACTCAAGCCATCCGAGAGCTATTGGGCATCAGTCGGAAGGCCATTATAGATAAATGGTCGGACATACCTTCGTCCAGCGTGCCCGTGCCAAAGTTCAGAGCAAGGTATGGCTCGGTACCTACGACCTCGCACCACTTCATGAACTCATCGGTACCGAATTGATTGCTTTCCTCTCCAAGCCAAGCAAGCTCTGGTCGCACGGGGCGCTTCTCTCGTGGTCCGACTCCATCAAGCCAATGGTAGGTAGCGACAAAGTTGCCTCCTGGGTAGCGGACGACAGGGCAGTTAAGTTCCTTGAAGGCGTCGATTACATCTGTTCTGAAACCGTCCTTGTCTGAGAGGGAGTTGCCTGGATCGTACAATCCACCGTAGATGCAGCGACCCATATGCCTTTGGATAGGTAATCAGTAAGATAGCTCCGAGCCTGATCATCTTTCTAGATCTTCCTACTCCTTGATTGGAAAGTCGGATATGGTTCGAAAGCAGACGTATTGGAAATGGAAAAGAGAGCATTCTTACTCGGTAAATCCAGCATATACATTATCATCAATCTTGCTGATCTTATTTCTAGGATCGATAGAGATATAGGACTCTTCAGTCTCGGAGATCTTGGTGAAAGTCGCCATGCTCGTTGTATTGCGTTATTCCGCGAGACGTATAGGGTAAGCAATACAAAGGTACCTGATGACTACCACGTTTGGCGGTCGAGGCCTTTTGTGAAGTCGAGCACCCCCACTTCCACCGCTATTATGGATGCGATTGACTCCCGTAAGTATGTAGATCTCCCGGTGACCACGTTCGGGCTCGCAGATGCATGTGTTACGATAGCATCTCGTACCGGTGGGGGAGATGATCCCGAGGCATCCTTCCGAACGACTCAGTGCGGATGACTACTTGAGATAACGTCTAATTCCGAATTGCATAATGGCGCTCGTCGCGATCAGTCTCGGAAACAGTCTCATGAGGTCTCTGCACCAAACATGATCATGACGGCGGGTGCGACGAGTCGAAGGGGGATTTGCAGGAAGGTCACGCCCGGAACGAGTCATGCCGAACGAGCAGCTGGAATATCCGAAAGGATCGCGAGAGTCGGTAGCTTTTGCCGGCTCGTGCGGAGCAAAGAGGTTGCACCAAATTGCGCCGCCGCTTGCGATTGGCCAAAACACGGTCCACCCCCACAACCGTAACACGCGACATTCATTCTCCGCATGGAGAAGGTTGGAGTCGGACGCGGAGAGGCTCATTCCGAGGCAAGGTAGGATTGATGCCCTAGCATTCTGTACCACTCGATGCTCCGACGGGGTCGTAACATCCAAGACAAACCGCAATAGTGTTGCCGAGATGGCGAGCGTGATGCTTCCGAGACCTGATATAAGATCGCTCATCTTCCCCAGCCAGAGTCATTCAAAGCTCCCAGGGTTCCACCAGTCTGTAATTGCATCTAGACCCTACTGCCTATCCGCTTGACCACGATCATGGCTCTTCCTCCAAAGTGGTACCAGGTCAGTACTTCTCAAGAGACATTTGACATGCCGTATGACTAACAAATCGTAGTTCCTGGTATCGGTCTTTGCCTCTGTTGGATCTATCCTCTACGGCTATGATCTTGGTGTCATCGCCGGTGTTACCACAGCCCCATCGTTCATCGCACTCTTCAACCCTACTGCAAATGAGACGTAAGTAAGAAGGTCATCCATGCCGCAACAACGTACTGACATCCTCCCAGCGGTGCAGTTGTCTCTGTCTTCACTGGCGGCGCCTTCTTCGGTGCTGCTTTCGCTGGACCACTCGGAGATATCCTTGGTCGTCGTCTTACCATCATGATGGGAGCCATCACCTTCATTCTCGGTGGCGGTCTTCAGACTGGTGCCCAGAACCTGAGCTACCTCTATGCCGGTCGCGCGATCGCAGGTCTCGGAGTCGGCATGCTCGTTATGATTATTCCTCTGTATCAGGCCGAACTGGCGCATCCCAGCATTCGAGGTCGTGTCACCGCGCTTCAGCAATTTATGCTTGGTATTGGAGCGCTCGTTGCCTCCTGGACCACTTTTGGCACAACCAAGAACTTCCCAGTATCCGAAGCACTTCAGTGGCGTCTGCCCCTTGGTATCCAGATCATTCCAGCTGGCGTTCTTGCTGCCTTGATTCTGCTTTTCCCCGAATCTCCGCGCTGGTTAATGGACCACGGGCGACAAGAGGAGGGATTGAAGACACTGGCGAGACTTCACTCGCAGGGCGATGAGAACGATCCATGGGTCCGCGCCGAGTTTGAACAGATCCAAGATGCCATCACCTACGAACACGAGCACGAAGCAAAGTCGTACATCGAGCTGTTCACCAACAAGTCTTCCTTTCGCCGTCTCTTCCTCGTCTGCGCCATCCAAGCCTCTGTCCAGATGACGGGAGTATCGGCCATCCAATATTATTCAGTATGTACATCCTGATCTGTGCGTCCGACAATTTCGCTAATAGAGAACAGGTCACCATCTTCTCACAAATCGGTATCAACGCCAGCGACTCCCTCAAGTACCAGGGCATCAACTCTGTCATCGCGCTGATCGCTCAGGCCTGCTGTATCTGGCTCATTGACTGGACCGGACGTCGATGGGCCATGATCGGTGGTAACATCGGCAACTGCATTACCTTCATCATCGCCACGATCATGCTTGCCCAGTTTCCACCTGGCACGACGAACAATGGTGCTGCATCTTGGGCTTTCATCATAATGACCTGGCTCTTCAACTTTTCCTTCTCGGCGACCAACGGTCCTCTGTCATGGGTAATTCCGGCAGAAGTCTTCGACACACGTACTCGATCCAAGGGTGTTTCGATTGGTGTCATGGTATCGTTCGCTTTCAACACCATGATCGGTCAGACCACCTCGGTGGCCATGGCCACAATCGGATGGCGATGGTACATTCTCTTTGTCGTCTGCAACTTTACCAACGCCATCCTCTTCTGGGCTATCCTCCCAGAAACTGCCCAGCGCCCTCTGGAGGAGATGAACTATTTGTTCACAAATGCTCCTACGTTTGTCCCAAGCATGAAAAAGTCCGACTATGAGACTCACGACCTGGAGCACAGAGTGCAAGCTGTAGAGGAAAAGGGAAGTGTAATGAGTCACGTGGAGGAGAAGTAGGAGCATGAGAAGTTGAGGGGTTGAGATCATGAATCAAGTACGAACAGACCTGTAGTTTTCATATCATTGAGATCGAATCCGAGCGATTTCCACTATACCATCTCTCCTTTGTGAGTATAAGTGTACTTTACTCGCATATGGCGGGAGTCTGGTTTTGCGGAAGCCTTCCGTACATGACACTTGAGTCAATGGACCAGTGTTGAGGAGCATCACGCGTCAAGTCGTCGAGAGCCCGTCTGTCTGGACTTGTTCGGAAGAACACGATGCAGGAAGGTTGTCTCGGTGATTTCTGAACCGTATTAAAGTCGTTGATGGACAAGAAGATGTCTAGTCGCGGTCAAACATGGTAGACGGAAGTCGCAACGCGGCCGCGCTGGCTTCGGGAGCGGTCAAAGGTTTTTCCGAAGCCAAGACGCCAAGATTCAAATTGCTGTCTACACTGCAACGCTTGACGGAAGTTGTGAAGGCCTCTGATTTTCTTCTCCAGCCGACTGCATACTAACAGCAGCAACACCGCCGTCATGAAGCTCAACATCTCCTACCCAGGTCCGTCGATACCAGCGAACAATGCGCTCGACAACGAAAAACTAACACCACGTAGCAAATGGCTCGCAGAAGCTCATCGAAGTCGACGAGGAGCGCCGTCTCCGCATCTTCATGGAGCGCCGTATGGGACAAGAGGTTCCAGCCGACAGTCTCGGAGACGAGTGGAAGGGATACATGCTCAAGATCACTGGTGGCAACGACAAGCAGGGTTTCCCAATGAAGCAGGGTGTCATGCACCCAACCCGTGTCAGGCTCCTTCTCGGCGCAGGCCACTCCTGCTACCGCCCACGCCGCACCGGTGAGCGCAAGAGAAAGTCCGTCCGTGGTTGCATCGTCGGTATGGACTTGGCTGTTCTCGCTCTCGCCATTGTCAAGCAGGGTGAGGGTGACATCCCAGGTCTCACCGACGTTGTCCACCCAAAGCGTCTCGGACCAAAGAGAGCCTCCAAGATCCGCCGTTTCTTCGGTCTCAGCAAGGAAGATGATGTGGGTTATCCCTTTCCGTCTTCGCCGGTTTTCTATCTTTGGAAGATCGAGTCTGATTGACCGGTTTATAGGTCCGCAAGTTCGTCATTCGCCGCGAGGTTCAGCCAAAGAAGGAGGGTGCCAAGCCATACACCAAGGCCCCTCGCATCCAGCGCCTCGTTACTCCTCAACGTCTCCAGCACAAGCGCCACAGGATCGCACTCAAGCGCCGCCAAACCGAGGCTTCCAAGGACGCTGCCGTACGTCTACTGTCAATATACCACACTAGACCACACACTAACACATATCCAGAACGAGTACGCCGAGATCCTCCACAAGCGTGTTGGTGAGGCCAAGGCCAAGGAGGCTGATTTGAGGAAGAGGAGAGCTTCTTCCATGAGGAAGTAGATTTGATGAAGAGAGGATTCATGTCGGGTAATAACGACACGACCTACACTGGTCTGGGGATGGGATCAGTATTGTGATTGTGATATTGCATGATGAAAACGGGTCTTTCAAAAGGATGGCCAAAGGAGTCTTGCAGCGTTTAGGGCACGATCGAGGCAGGCATGTCTCTCAAAATGGAACAACTTTTTGACACCAATATACCTACGGTCTCGACATGCCCATCGTCTGATACGTGACTGCTGTCCGGGCCCTCCTTCATCAAATCATACAGTTCAGAATCAATCATGAATATCTTACGCAAATGCCCTGTACAAATGATGCGTATCACTACATTCGTTCTCGCTTGAAATATCTCCCATCGACAATCATCCACCATGTGATTCCAATCCCGTTCCCAATATCGATCACTTTAGATCCGAATCCCCTTCTCTGCCTCATGATCAGACCTCGATGCAGACAACGTCGTCGAAGATCTACGGAGCAGGCCTGAACGCCCACGGGCAGATTGACAAAAGAATCAAGAGCGACTGCCACACCTTCCAATCAATATGGATAGAAGAATTAGCCACCTCCTCAGACGCAGCAGTGCTCTTCACAGGCTGGAGCTCGATAGCGCGTGCGTACCACCAACCATCTGACCTTCCTCCACTCACTAATCCCCGTAGTAGTAGTCAAAGGCACATTCTTGTACCTAATCGGCACCGACGACACGTCCTTCACGAGCCACGGTGTCTGCAAAGCCGTATGCGGTGATCACAATGGCATCCTCGGCAGTCTCGATAATCAAGGACGTATCAGCATCTACCATGACCCAGCAGGGTCACGCACAAAGCGCCTCGTCGAAGTGGAGACTCAACAGCGATTCGCACACGTCGTCGTCGCCGGGAACGGGCACGTCGCGGCCGTGACGCTGGACGATGAAGCGGTGATTCACGAATTTACCTCCGTCGAGCAGTTCATGAGCTATCTCGGGACGCCGACCCAGGACGTGGTCAAAATCGACCGCGACGAAGAGCGCTCCCTGCCGTACTCCGTGCCCGGCTCCGGACCGGGCCAGGGCCACACACTGCACATCACTGCGCACAAGATCACACAGCTAGTCGCCAACACCGCCTGTTTCTGCGCGCTGGATGATCAGGGTTGCGTCTCCACCTGGGGCGACAACCGCTACGGCACGCTTCAGCGAGCAGGGCCATCGTCGACGCCGCAGTCCGTTTCGCATCTCGACTCTGACGGCGAAGCCAGCGTCACGAAGGTAGTCGCTGGTGGGTGGATGATGGGCGCGATACGAGAGGATGGTCTGGCGTGGATCTGGGGCACACAGATGCCGGGGACGGAGAGAAAGACTGGGCTGCTAGAGGGCGATGGCGGGTATGTGGAGATGATTGTTGAGATTGAAGGGGCTGGTGGAGTGCTGGATGTGCTTGATATGGCGATTGGGGAGGGCTTTGTGGTTGTGGTTTGTGAAGGGGGCATGCTCTTTGGTGTTGGGGAGAATGGGAATGGACAGTTGGGCGAGGGACGGATGAGGGATTGTTATGGGGATTGGGTCGAGATCATGGGAGAAGACGCGGTTGATGTCC
>Ga0268246_10000871_pt1 | contig 11756 bp, 11 predicted proteins | sample AgamicOrSfe_FD_200242 | JGI IMG/M metagenome (GOLD analysis project Ga0268246, IMG submission 200242) | Agave microbial communities from Guanajuato, Mexico - Or.Sf.e (v2) (version 2) | ecosystem: Host-associated > Plants > Phyllosphere > Phylloplane/Leaf | place: Guanajuato, Mexico | collected...
GGCAAGTACGGTTATATTGTATTTGAAGATATGTCTAGATGCTGGAAGAGCGAATCGTTCTCGAGTACAAGTAAGGACGCTCAACCTAATGATGAAGCGCTATTAGTCTGCGAACTTCCTCTTATTTCTAGTGATCAAATTGAAGCCCAAGCTCGCATGTACAGCACGTACGGCAAAGGTTGATCGCTTGGTTTCAGTCGTTAGAGCGACTCGTGAGAGTAGCTGCGACAGGTCTGAGGGCAGAGAATAACTTTTGATTCGACTAAGCCAGTTAAGGCGTCTGCGAGGCTTGCGCTGGTGGCGCTGTCTCGTAGAGAGGTCGTTTCGAAACGTCAAGATCTTCCACTTGAAAGTGAGTATGCGATGCAGGACCGTGACAGTACTTCTTTGTCAGATTGTGAAACCAAGCGACCTTCTTTGCAGAGGTTTTGTCGCTCAGGAATGAAGAGAGGAGAATGAGTCGTTGCCTCGATCTCAACCTTTACATGCAGAAGTGAACCCGAAACTAGGAAGGTCTAACCGAGCAAGCGATCAACCGCAAAGCTTCAAGACGATGAAGTTCAAGTTCGGCCAGCACCATCTCCACTCACAAGATGCTTTCTCAGACACTCAGAACCTCCGTACGCTTGCCCTGGCACTCGATCATGACTATCGGCTAATCTGAACAGGCTCGCGGCCTTGCCCGTGTCGCCGGCCAGCAGGCGACCGTCTCCCGCCGGACCTTCATCACCTCATCCGTCCGCTCAGGCGAGTGACCACCACCACTACTCTAGCGCGAACACTTGTCCGGACCTTGACTAACAACGTACTTCAATTGCAGCCGATCTCGTCCAGGAGATGTACCTCCGCGAACTCAAGGCATACAAGGCACCTGCTACAAAGGCTTCCGATGCCGACGGCCACGTTATGAAGTTCAGCGCACCGGCCGCACCACGATCCCCCGAGGACGGCGACCTTGCCAAGGACCTTCAGTCATACGAGAGCGCTACTGTGGATGTTGAGGGTCAATCGACGGAGACTGGCGCTTCCTCTGACGCTTCGAGCGTGGATGCTTGGTTTGAGGTAAGGACAACAGAGAGAGTGACACCATGAAGAATCTGGGCTGATGATACTGTATAGGAGCTGGATGAGTCCATTCGTGATGAGCCCAAGGAGGGTGTTCACCACTAGGCTGGACGGGGAAGGACATTATAGATGAAGGTGAAAATTGTATACTAGGGGCAACATGAACCTTCAGGAATCGATCGCGAACTTGCCGCACAACTCCTGTTCGTAATCGCTTCCGCGCAGAACCGCAATCATGCTGCGTGCTGCTCAACTCACACGGCCAAAGTCACGAGAAATCAGGGTCTTCCAGATCACTGGTTCATCTTCATACTGCATTGCAAACAAGGTGACATTATGATTGTCATTAGCTATACCATTATTGAGTCGTGATGCGGTGGTCTAATGTAGTCAACCCCGGCCTATTATTCGCCGGATTGCGGCAGTGTCTTGAGCTGCCACAGAAAGACCTCCCTTTGAGCGGGACCATGCCATCCAGTTGGTGATACAGTGTAGTCCAGCAATGACGCTTGCGCCTAAGCGTAGAAGTTGACGGTCTAGGACATTGATCAGCATTTGAAGTATCGCCACAGTTTTAGAGGTTGAGGCACTCACATCCTTCTTCTTTGCCTGGACTTCAGCAATAGCATCCACGTAATGCTCGTGAATGATCTTGCGTTGTCCATTCCGTAGCGCAATCATGCCAGCCTCCACGCACACAGCCTTCAACATGGCTCCACCAAACTCGTCCGTGCTTCGTGCAAGTTCCGCCCAGTTCACACCATCGTCAACTGTCATCTTTCTGCTATGAATCCTCATGATCTGTGCACGAGCTTCCTCATTCGGTAATGGGAACTCGATCTTCCTGTCCAAACGACCAGATCGCAGCAGAGCAGGGTCGAGGACATCGACACGATTCGTTGCGGCAAGTACCTTGATTCTGTCATCCGAGGCAAATCCGTCAAGTTGGTTGAGCAGTTCCAGCATAGTACGCTGGACTTCACGATCTCCTGACTTCTCACTGTCGAATCGCTTTGTGCCGATAGCATCAAGCTCGTCAATGAATATGATCGACGGTGCCTTCTCCTTGGCGAGGGCAAAGCAGTCACGAACCAGCTTGGCACCATCACCGATGAACATCTGGACTAGCTGCGGCCCGGCTAGCTTGAGGAATGTTGCGTCTGTTTGCGCAGCACAAGCTCTTGCAAGCAGTGTCTTTCCTGTACCCGGTGGCCCATACATCAGAGCGCCTGTGCCTGTCAGTACATTTCACAGCCTTGAGACAACTGTACCCACCTTTAGGTGCCTTGATGCCAATCTTCTTGAATCGCTCTGCCTCCTTCATTGGCCACACCACAGCTTCAACTAGCTCCTCGATCTGCTTGTCTAGGCCTCCAACGTCTGTGTACTTTTCTGTTGGCTTCTCGTCGACCTCCATGGCCTTCACTCTGCTGTCATATTCTGCGGGAAGTGTGTCGAGGATGAGGTATGAGTCCTTATTGACACCAATGAGATCACCTGGCTTGAGCTTCTCGTGATCGACGAGACCGATGATAGGTAGGAAGATGGTCTGGCGTGTGGAGGTCTTGATGACTGCGGATTTACCAACTCGAGTGGCATCGAGGTCGATGTTTGCGCCTTCTTCTGCTGCCTCTTCGCTGACATCAAGATCTAATATCTCCACGACATTGCCAACCAGGTATGGTAGTTGTCTGAAAGTGTCAGTTTGTGAGATTCTTCAGGGTCGCTTCACCTGATTGTGCTAGCCTACCTGTTGTTCTCGATCTTGTCGACATTGTCCTTTATTCGCTCATTCATCGTTTGCTTTTCGTGTGTCAATCGCTGAAATTCACTCTTCATGATGCGCAGGTCGTTCTCCAGTAATCGCCTTCTGTTTTGAATGTCTCTGGTACTTGAGTTTAGAATCTCCGCGTCTAGCATGTCTTCCTCGTCCTCCTTCTGCTCATCAGCGTCCTTCATCTGAGCATCTCCAGTTCCTGCTGCGCCATTCTCCTTGTTGTCCTTGCCTTCCTCATCTTTCTTGTTGTCCTTCTCTTGCCTCTCGATATCGTCGAGGTCCTCGAGCGTAGACATGTTAGTGAACACGTATGACTTTTCTGACTCCGAGTATGCGTATGATGTGTGGAGGTGAGCTTGAATTTGACTTGTGATCCGTTAACGAGGTAGTGCTAAGAGTTTCTGGAATGGGTGTTTCAAGCAGTAGGAAGGTCGCGTAATCGTATGCATGTGACAAAAGTCATGCGCAGCGAGCCAGCGACTACCTAAGGTATGTCCGGAGGCACCAAGCAATACCCTGCAATGTCATGAGAGAGCAGATAACCGCTGAAACGGACATCTTCTCGACTTCAATAAACTATGCCATGTCTATTTTACTGTGGTCTCGACCCCTCACTACGAGCAAGAGTCGCCGGAATCTAGTCTATGGCCAATCGCAGCTCTTCGCCAGCAGTTTAGCTAGCCTCTCCAACCACTCTTTATCGACTTCATCAAATCCCTCTAAATCTGCACAATCCACGTCTATCACGCCTACCACCCTGTCAATGTAGCCCACATACTCGTCGCCCACCTCTTCAACAATAGGCACCACGATCTCGCTTTTCGTGGCACCATCGCAAGCTATATGACCAGGCCGTGCCTCCACATCAGGTACTATCTGTGTCTCAGCTTTCACCGCCGCATCACCACAAACGCCCTTGCCAAATGGTATTGTCTGACAAGCGACCTGTCCCATGAAAGGACCTAATATTAGTCGTGGAGTACTTGGTGCTGCTGTCTGATCTTTGACGTAGAAGCCTGTCCAATTTACGGACGATGATGGCGCAGGCAGTGACTGAAATGCATGATGTAGAAGTGAGGCAGTATTTGCCAGGTTGCTTCCAGGGCAATTCAGTCAGCGACGGTTTGATCGAGACATGGTCTCTCCGAGATCTCTGAGAACATACCAAACCCAGTTGCGCTGACCCTCGAATAGCGCCTCAGCTTGTTCGAGGACTTGCTCGTAGGCTTCCTCTTTCGTCACACCTGCTTCGAAGTGCGAAGCGTCTGCATGGACCTGTCACGGTGGCTTAGTGCTGTGCATGATACACGAATGATTTCGTAGACTGCTGACCATTTCGTACCAATATCCTGTAAGTCGTGTGACTTTGAGAAAAAAGATGATCGCCGGGGCACTTTCGGGAAAGAGTCCGGTGATCACATGCTCACCTGCCCTCCGTGGTAAGCTTCATCTTCGTTTCAGAGTCAAGTACCTTAGTATATCCCTAGTAGTGCTGTCTTGATTAGACAGCACTGTGCAGCATAATCCTGGGCAACTCCCAATGTATTCTATACGCGCTGGCGAGTGCACTGGCGAGTGACACCACGTTGTTACGCAATCAGATGTGCAGTCCCAAGACTGAAGCACAATCGCATGCTGCAGTCATGGCTGTGAATGATTTATAACAGCATGAAACACATTTTTCACCCACTCATGTACCACATGGATAGCACGCCTTCTTAGCTCAGTTGGTAGAGCGCGTCACTAGTAATGACGAGGTCGCCGGGTAAGCATCATCCCATGCCCTTTGACGGAGCATTCAATATTAATTCCTTAACAGTTCGACTCCGTCAGAAGGCAATAATAGCATACAGCGATTCGTTTTTGCCGTTTGTTTTGGTGGATATGATGGTGGGGGGTTCGTGACTTCACACCCAGGACCAGACGCGATGGTGGAGGCATTATGCAGGGGGCAGGGGCAAGGGGTACGACAGGAGTCCCTCGAGACCCCTTTGCTCCGACTCGATGACTTTCATTTTTGTCCTGACACTAGGCCTTCGTCACACAATCATAGTGGACGTATAGTATCCGGTCGTGATTGTGTTCCATAATGCATTGATTTTGCTACCATAAGCCTTTCAACGACGACTGAAGCTTCCTCCTCGACCTCTCCCACGGCCACGACTGCTGCCACCTCCACCACTCTTTTCTATCCGCCCTCCTCTCGTCTTATCAGCTCCAAGGGGTCTTCTTTCACTCTGAGCTCCTCCTCTGCCACCACCTCTGCCACCCTTGCCGCCTCTTCCACCTCTATCCCGATCGCCTCGTCCACCACCCCTCATACCATCCCGATCACCTCTGCCACCACGGCCTCGGCCTATACCCCCTCTTCCGCCACGATCTGCAACAGCTCTGACAGTCTCTTTTATTGCTTCGGCCTCTTCCTCCTCGTCATCACCGCCCTTGTCCCGCTTATTCGTGAACTTCAGCTTATTCCGCTGTCCTCGCACCGGAGCATCCCGACCCTTGATGGCTGCCACGTACGCGTCGATGCCCTGTTCGAGACTGACACCTCCAGCGCCGTCAAGATCAGCCATATCTGCGTCGCTATCGCTGTCACCATCCCTGAAAAGTAGCTTCCCAGACTCGACGTCCGTCTTGACTTTTCGTTTCGTTGTGGGAACGGTAGGAGCTTTGACTGGCCTTGTTGAGGAGATGTGTGCAAGTGCCTTGCGGTCTAGCAGATCGAGCGGCTCGTCCGCATCGTCGACGATGTATTGCTGATCCCGTCCTGACTTCTTGCCGGTACCGCGGATATGGCTGTCGCCATCAACGTCCATATCATCTGCATCATCGTCGTTTCCGTCCTCCTCATCACTACCATAAATAGCCTCATCGAACTCGTTCTCGAATTTGCCCTTCCTGCCCGCTTGTGGCTCGTCCTCTTCATCATCGCCCTCTCCTGCTTCCTTGTCCGCAGCCTTCTTCTTCTTGTTGCGATCTCTCGTCTTTCGGATATTCGTGATCAGTTTCTTATCTTCCTCTGGACAATACCGCTCCACAATTTCCACTCCGAATCGTCTGATCATCCTCTCCAGGATGTTCTTCACCTTGACTTTGAACTGCGCTTTGTGCTCCTTACCCCAGCTCATCAAGCTCGGCACAAGTGTCTGTAGTCGCGGCTTCATGAAAGGTACGGGCAGAGAGATTATGCAAACCTTGACAAAACCGAGGACGGAGCGGACGATCTCGCGTGATGGGGAGGAGAGGAAAAGATCCATCGTCTGAACCATGTCCGCGATGGAGGTTTCTGATAATTGAGCTTTGAAGTGGAAGAGAATGAGGGAGAGTGCAGTGACGGTGGCTGAGATCATATGGGGTGTTGTGCCTGCCAGACCAGCTGATAGCATAACCGCGAACTCGTCAATACTGGCTGGATGCACATTGGGCGCACCTCCAGAGCCGCCATTGATGCGGCTATGGTCGATAGAGCCGCCTGTGGCCATTCTTGTACCCATCTTGACGATGAGATCAAAGGCAGCTTGGCGGGCGCGCTCATTGGTTTCCTTGGTGTCGAGAATGACTTCGGATATTATGGACGGGATAAAGTGGAGCTCAGTATCTGGGAGACTGTCGACAACCTCAGCGAGTGCGCTTAATCGATCACGCTTGGCTGGGATCATGACGTGCTCTGCATTCGATAGAAGCAGCTGCTGAAGCTCGGCGTTGCGCGCTATCACGGCTGCTTTACCATTTGACGATTGCGCAAGACGTGGTATCAGTTTGTAGGCTTTCTTCTGAAGTTGTGCATCCTGCTTTTGTGCAATGATCAACGATGCGGCGGTGAAAAGTGACTCGAGGCTTGAGTGAGGTAGGTAGATGGCTATCGTCACGATGATGTCCATCAGAGCGTGACTTAGAGGGGTCTTGGTGTCTTTGGCTGCAGGTTTTCCAGTCTGAGCCGCGCGATCAGCGGTCTCTTGCTGAATGGCGTTGTTGAGCTCAGTGGCTACACGATCGAAAGTTTGTGACAGCTCAGCATCTGCAATAATGCTGAGATATGAGTCTATACATGCAAGAACCGGACCTCGATACTGGGTGGCTGTTTCAGTATATACGTTGAACAGGACTGCCACCAGATTGGGCGCGAATGTTGCAAGATGATCGAGATTCAGTTTGGCATCCGCTCTTGATATCCGTCCTTGTGCTAGCAGGTTCTCCTCTCCGTCCATTTCGGAGATCATCTTGTTACTGTCGACAAGATTCTGTAAAGACTTGCATATCAGGTTTCGCATATCCGGTTGGTTGTACAAGCGCTCAGCCAAAAGTTGAGCGAATACCTGGTCAAAGGCTTGGCGAGTGTCCAGAGCACCGTCACAGTAACCTGGCAAGATTGCCCAGATCTGCTTGATCACAGTCTCGAAGATTTTGGCTTCCATCGACTTCTGCGCCGCCTTCTGATCTTGAATCTTACTGGACATCTTGTCACTCAGTGGGAGCAGCTCCGTGCGGAAGTGGCTTAAGTTTGTGTTTCGGACAGAGTCTCGCATGAGAGGAAGCATCCAAGCGCGACCAGCTTGTCCAGGCTTTGGTGACACCAGGTTGAGAGGAAGAATCTCAAGTACTGCTTCGGGTCCCATAGCACGGATCGCTTTGTGAATGACCTCATCTGCCTGCTGCTTGCCAGAGAAAGACTCATTCGCTCTCAGTTCACCAATGACGGCCACAGCTTTGTCAAGACCAGGCGCAGATCGCCACCGAAATGCCTCCAATGCTGCCCCCACTACATCAAACACTTCCATCCATGATGACTGGTACTTTACACTGAGTAGCTCTGTTATTCTGTTACAGATCTTCTCGACAGTCTTCTCGTCGTAGATGGATGGCTCCAAGATAACGCTTACAGGTACACAATTGATCAGCATGGAAATGAGACATTCCGCTGCTGACACGCGGATGTTGTGGGAAGACGATGCTAGGAAACTCGATATCATGCTGAACAGTTCTGGTAGCTGCTGAAACGTTTCCTCGGGCTCTACTTGCGCAGAAACACCGTACCCTCGTGATAAGACAGCTAACCAGGGTGGCAGAAGTTGGGAGTCTTCTTGTGATGGTCGAAGCTCAGATACTGCCTCGAGAAGTCGTGGTAATCTGCTGAATGAGTTGTTTGCTGCCATGCCCTCAAATATAGCCTCGAAGACATCGAACGCTGCCATCGTCAAGAATTCGCTCTTCGACTTCGCAACCGTGAACAACACTTCACATAAGGACTCCAAACTCTTGCTCGGCCAGCCTCCAGTGGCAGCAGCGATCGTCTTGATAAGCTGCAAAGAGTGTATGAGGCCCGGGTCGTGTGCTTGTGTTTCTGTTGTTGTCTTCGTCTTCTTTGGCTGTGCGGCAGGTGTAGCTAAGGATTGGAAGCTTCTTAACGCAGTCTCAGCGCACATGTCTGCCGCAGGATGGTCGATCGATGGTCCAGGAGGTCCATGCTGTAGCACTGAAGTCAGAGCTTCAGCAGCTCGCTTCCGTACCTTCGGCCGAGGGTCCATAGCTATCTGTAGTAACCCAGCAACTGCTCTGCGTGGCCCTGCTTGACTTTGTGGTAGCGCCCACGCCTGAGCATCCTGAACGACGAGTAACGACTCGAGACACCCAATGGAAGATCGGAGAAATGGTGCATCAGCATCGCCGCGCATTAGCACGGGAGCCAGAGTCTCGAGGATTGGCGTGAATTTAGAACGTAGGAGTGGTTGGGGAACGTGAGGTGTGACCAGATCAAGGAGATATACTACAGTTGCCGCAATGTCCTTGCCCTGCGCGCCATTGGAGTTCAGTAATGACAGCAGAGCAGCGAAGTAAGCAGTCGGTGTGCGCTCTGATTTCTGCTCCTTCAAAGTGTCTTCCACTGCAGATAAAACAAGAGCAGTCTGCTGCTGATTCTGGAGCTTTGGCATGGAGCGAATCTGGTTAAGTCTCTCGTCCAGAGACACGACCTTAGACCCAGCATCGCCATCCGGCTGCTGCTTGCTGACTGGCATATCGGAAGCGTGGAGTGGGAGGGAAGCGACAGTGAGTCCCGCGCCTGACAGATTATTATTTTCTCGAAACCGGGAGCATGTGCTTCGGTGCTACTCCAATCATGATGAAACAACAACAAAAAGAAACATATCCATCATGGCAGATACCACAGCAGCAGATACGATGAGTGCCGCTCCCACAGAAGAGTCGCAAGCGCAGAAGGCTGCACGTCTCAGAAGAGAGAAGAGAAATGCCAAGATCCTGAATGGAGGATCTGATCGTCTGAACAAGATCACTTCGCTCAGCGGGCGTCCAGCTCCAATGGACGAGGGTTCGTTGAGCGCGAATTGTAGGGTGAATGAGGACTGATATCTCTTTTAGACATAACAATGAATCGCTCGTCATCGTCGTCTTTCGCTCCTCAGCCTACACCATCTCAAAGCGCGTCCACCAATCACAGCTCACACGACGATCCGGCAGAAGTCGACATCAGCCAGATGTTCCAAAGGCCACCTGCCGACTTCAACGCGCAAGATCCGCAAGCACTGTTCCGTCAAATGTTGATGGGAGCTGGACCGCAAGAACAAGGAGCGCCAGGCGCGATGGACGGTCAGAATCCTGACGAGGATCCGATGATGCGAATGATGCAGCAGATGATGAGCGGCCTAGGAGGTGGAGAGGGAGGTGCAGGTGGTGGACTACCTCCGGGACTGGCGAGCATGTTTGGCGGACAGCAACAACCTGAGCCAGACACGTTCGGTAGCAATATCTGGCGCATCGTGCACGCGGCATTCTCTCTACTGCTCGGCATATACGCGACGATGACATTCACATTCACAGGGTCGAAGGCGGGGAGGAACCAGTTCGGTGTCGAGAGTGCAGCTCCGCAGTTATTCTGGGTGTTTGCAACAGTGGAGTTGATGCTACAAAGCGGACGCTACTTTCTTGACGGAGGAAAACTACCTGCTTCTGGCATACTGGGTGGAATAGGACAAATGCTGCCAGAGCCGTATGCTGGCTATGTGCGCATCTTCAGCCGGTACAGCATTATCTACACAACGGTAGTCAGTGATGCGATGGTAGTCCTGTTTGTGCTAGGTCTGGTCGCTTGGTGGAAAGGATTAGCAGCCTCATGAGTATGACGAAATAATTCAAAGCATTGAAGGGACCGTCTCTACTGCTACACCGCGAAATCCGAGTGACGCCTACTATGCTGCGGGACGCCTGTTGTATCAGATCTTGGATGCGTCTTCAACACACTACGCCGTTGCTGTTTCACCCACGCTCTGTCTCGCTGCCGCCAAGATCTCAGCCTGCCTCTTCTTCTGTGCCATCACGCCAGCCTGTCTCGCTCGATCCCCTTCACTTCTCGTCTTCAATTCCTTCAACTCCTTCATCTGTAATTGCTCCTCCTCGCTCGGCTCCACCGTCTTCCCCTGTGTTAACCGCAAGAACTCCTCCAATATCTCATTCTCGCCTTTGTGCTTCATATTTATGCTTTTCGTGCTTTCCACCGGTGCTGGATCTTTCGAGGGTGCTTTGTCGCCGGATGTCGATTGTGTTGGGTTGGGGATGGCCGACGTGGCCGAGGACGCCGCGAAGAAGACAGTCAGGGAGGCAGGTCCTTCCTGGTCAGCAGAACGGGAGATGGTCATAGGAATGACGGGATTGTGGTATTTTAGGCGCGGGAGGTAGTGGTGCCAGAATTTCCTAGAGGAACCTAATGAGCTACGGCGGGGTCGCTGCAAGGTATGTACCTACCTTGGTCCCATGTGTCCGTCGTTCATTTTCCGCGCAAAGTTGAGGTGTATCCGCTTGACATCGCTAGATATTATCGCTGCGCCTGGTCCTACTCGTATGTCTAAGAGCTGTGGTAGTTGTCAGTAGAGAACCCAGTGACGGCCACTGGTCGACATACTCTCTGTGGGCACGCATGTTAGCATTCGCGTAGATGATATCTACAAGCATGTATACTGACTGTCCTCAACTTGTTCATCCGCTTCACTAAAGACACCATCCTAATAGCTCTGGCAGGCTGCCAAACTAGACAATTCGAATTCGAGGGAGATCGCGAAGTAGTGTGTCTCTACGGTGTTACTCCGTATGTTTTGCTTCAAGTTGGTCTATGCAGTAATGGGCTGATCTGGATTGTCTATTCGTCGTCTTGGAACTTTTGAAAGATCGGCGTCGCCACGTGACTCTGCAGCCGAGTTTCAAAGTCCGCAGGAAATATTCTGAAACAGTCACCAACACTCTCGACCTCTGTGTCTACGCGCAAACTTTGTCTCTGCTAATCAACACCATGGCGGACGGCGAGACCTTTTACGATGAGATTGAGATCGAGGATATGACATTCGATGCAAAATTACAGATCTATCACTACCCCTGCCCGTGTGGCGATCGTTTCGAGATCGGACTTGCAGACCTTAGAGACGGGGAGGACGTCGGTGTCTGCCCGAGCTGTAGTTTGATGATCAAGGTCATCTATGACATGGTACGTCTGTTCTGGGGAATGATTCATAAGACCCAGCAATTGATATAGTGCTACTACAGGACGATCTGCCAAAAGAGGAAGAAGAGAAGGACATGGGGGCGAACACTCTCGCGCCTGTCGCTGTATCTGCCTGACCGGGTCATTCAGTACTGGTGGAACTACGACGGATATGATACACTCCCCCAGACACCTCTTGACTGCTCGATCATATCGAACTCTACAACCAGTCGACATAATTCCTCACACTTCGACCCCAGCATTGAGGTCTGTCAACACGCTTCGGCGAGTCTAAGACTTCTGAGAGCTGTTCACTTTCACATCTGGCAAAGTAAGCGCAGCGCTTCCACTCGGAAGCTTTTGGGTGCTCCGTACTGGGACTTTGCGAATTTGGGAACTTCGCATCACATAAGAGCAATTACGGCA
>Ga0268246_10000872_pt1 | contig 11751 bp, 10 predicted proteins | sample AgamicOrSfe_FD_200242 | JGI IMG/M metagenome (GOLD analysis project Ga0268246, IMG submission 200242) | Agave microbial communities from Guanajuato, Mexico - Or.Sf.e (v2) (version 2) | ecosystem: Host-associated > Plants > Phyllosphere > Phylloplane/Leaf | place: Guanajuato, Mexico | collected...
GCCCCACTCTTTTCCCCTTGTTAAATTGCTGCTGATGCGGCGGCTTGTCCATGCCTCTTCGACATACAGGCCGACAAGTAGGAAACCCTACTCAAGGGGAACCGAAGGGAAAAGGGAAGTGACCGTCTCGCCTCTTCCAATATATAAGACTATACAAAATCCTTAGCGTTCCATGGAGGAGGTCAGTCGGTCACCCACTTCTTCCTCCCTTCTCTTTTCCCTGTACTTAGACAGCCCCACTCTTTTCCCCTTGTTAAATTGCTGCTGATGCGGCGGCTTGTCCATGCCTCTTCGACATACAGGCCGACAAGCAGATATTCTTTTAGAGGGGACGAAAGGGGAAAAAGGGACTGACCGACTCGCCTCTTCCATTATATAAGACTATACAAATCCTTAGCGTTCTCATGGAGGAGGCCAGTCGGTCACTCACCTGTCACACCTCCCCCTCTCTTTTCCCTCTACTCAGACGTCCCCTCTCTTGTCCCCTCCCGTCCGAGACTACCTTAAGCCGTTGGTGGGGCGACTTGTCCATGCCCTTTCGACATGCATGCCAACAAGTAGGGAAATCTGCTCGAGGGGAGGCGAAGGGGAGGGTAGACTGACCGACTCGCCTCTTCCAATATATAAGACTAATACAAATCCTTAGCGTTTCATGGAGGGGGCCAGTCGGTCACTCACCTTTCCCACCTCCCCCTCTCTTTCCCCTGCGCTCAAATGGCCGCTCTCTTTTTCCCTCTCATCCTGACTACCCAAAATTGCTGCTTGTGGAGCGGCTGGTCCATACGGGCTCGACAACACAGACATCTTGTCGGGGAGCAGAAAGGGAAGAAGAGCAAGGCAGAAGGTTTTTTTTTTCTCTTTCCCCCCGTCGCCGTAAGACTGGAGGAATTTTTTCTTTCCCATTCTCACTTCGTTGGGACCGATCGTTCTCCTCTCTTTTCATCCATCCTTTCTCAGAAGAGCACGCTCAGATCCATCCGCACCTCTTCCCGCCCACCCTCCACATGCAGAAACAGACCGAACTGCCACCCACCACGACGCCCTTGAGTCGGGCCCGTGATCACGCTACCGACAATGACCGGTGGGCGACAATTGTGACGCCGACACGCGCACCACTGACCGGGCAGGAGGTGCTTGCAACATTGATTCCCAAGCACGCGCGTACATGGCCTGCTGTGCTCGAGTGCATCGCACAGTATGACATGGATCTAGCGGCACGCAAACCTCCCCCCTCCGACGTCAACAAGTAAGCCAAGCTGTACGATACACATTGCGCCCCTTGCTTCGCTTCTCACATTTTCCTTTTCTCCGCGGCATTGAACATGTTCATAGCATCTCCCACTTCTGACACCATGCATAAACAATGATTGCTCGATGAGTTGAACAGTATGCGACAAGCAAAAGGGTGGAGCCAGCGCAAAAAGGAAATGCGATGCATGGGAGTTGCTTAGCTTGCTAGGCTTGACCTAGTAGCAGGCGTGCCATCTTGTCGTTGGTCGCGATGGCCTGCTCTGCCCAGATGGGGCGATTATAATGTGCCTTTGCGGAGTGCACATCATGCGCCATGATGTCAGCGAGACATTCTCGGTCGGAGAGCGTCGTCGCTTCAGCCTGATAAAAGGCGGTAATCACAGCGGAACGGAAGCTGTGCGGCCCAATGGCACGATCCGCACCGAGCACCTGCTGCGTCACGAGGTGTGTGCATGCAGTATAGTCGCTGCGCGGTGCGGATCCATCCCGCTTGACAAAGACAGAGTCGTGCGCTCCACCCTTGGCGGTCAGCAGCCGCGGACGCACCACCTCGAGATAGTGATCCATCGCAGCCGTCAACTGGGCAGGCAGCGCAAACATGGTGGGCTTGCCGTTCTTATTGTGTTGAGCCAGCAGCTGAATCCAGTAGCGTCCATCGTCCTCGTGCTTGGTGAGCGTGCTGCCGATGCGCAGCTGGGCAAGCACCTGCGAGCGAGGCGCCAGGCCCAGGCACAGCACGCCCGTCACGAGCAGCGCCATGTACCATCGATCACGCACCGGCAGAGCCGCCTCCTCATCACCGTTGACAGGTGCGCGCTCCTGCTCGATGCACGTCTGCAAGCTGGCCAGAGAGTACTTGGTCACCTGCTGCAGCTCGCCCTTGCTCATCTCTCCATCGGGCGAAGCTGCACCTCGCCCACGTACCGCTACGGCCAGCCCTGGTGGTGAGACTGGTGAAGAGGAGGAGGAAGATGAGGAAGAGGAGGGTCGCTCCGCCGCCACCGGTGCATTCCACACCTTGGGCACGACGAACGGCTCGGGCGCATGTCGTCTCTGCCCATACTCCTGCTGGAGTAACTGCTGGCTGGCCCGCGATCCCAGCACGGCACGATTGCGCGACTCTTGCTTACGTCGCTGCCCGGCCTCCGAACACACGCCGTCCACGTAGAGCCACGAGTCGTACATCGTGGGAGGGAGAAATTGCCGACGCTGGACCGATTCCGCGGACGAGAGGTGCACGAGAATTTTTTTCACCAGCAAAAAGAGGGTGTGTATGCGGCCGCTCCCCACACCGCGCTCACTGAGCGTATCCCACAGCGCCTGGCAGACATCGACGCGTGTCAGCACCCACAGGTCCACCTTGTTCGTCACCTCCTTGGCGTTGAGCAGCGTAAACACGAATCGCAGGTTGCGCTTGATGGGCTGCAGCTGCGTGATGGAACGAACGCGCCGCGCCTTGACCAGTGCCTCCACGGGCGTCAGGCTAGGCGTGCACACCCACTGCAGGAAAGCATAGCAACCGTCCTGCAGCTCCTCGTCGGTCAGCAGCGTGGGCATGCCGGGCACGGGTTCGTCCTCATGGCCATCGACATCTGTGGCAGGAGAGGAGTTGGATGCCGAGCTGTCACCGCTGCTGCTCCGATCCATCATCTGGACTCCATCGTCGCTGCTGCTGGCTGAGTCCCCCGTGTCCTGACGCTGTTCACCGAGGCCCAGTCTGGTCAGCCTGTGAGAATCGTGGGAAGAGTGGATGAACTGCAGCAGTTCTGCGTCCACGTCCGACTCACTCGCCTGTTCAGCAGCGTCCGCCTGCCCTTCTTCCCTCTGATGACGAGTGCGCTTGGTGCCACTGCTAGCTTGCCATCCCCGCGCCAGACTGGGTGTCTGCAGATAGGATGTGTAGGCGGGCCGCGGCTGGTGACTGCTGACTCGAGGCGTAGAGGAGGGCCGAGAAGGCGAGGGTGAGGACAGGGGCATCGCAGTGGAAGGCAGTGAAGGGCGCTGCTCTCCAGCAGACGATCCCACTGCAGCTCCTGCAGGAGCCACCACCGCCACGACTGGCTTGCCCTCCCCGTGCTTGGCCCGTTCGTGACGGGAACGACTGCTCGTGCTGGCCAGTGGAGCCTGACAGATGCGGCATGGGTAGGTGCGCTTGAAGGTGGGTGCAGCAGTGACCACCGTGGCCAGCGAGTCGCCAGGCAGGGCTGTGGGTGCTGCTGGTGGCTCTGCTGACGAAGGCGGCGGCTCCTCACGACTGCTGACTGCCGAGTGGCCGTCCTCGAGCTGCTGGGGCACGCCCAGCGCCGGTGCCTGAGGAGTACACTTCTGTTCGATTGGCTCGAAGCCACTGTTGTGTGAAGGCGTGGCAGCAACAGGGCCACTTATAGGAGACTCCACGCGCATGCGCTTGGACAGCGACTCGTCTGGCTCACAGGTCGTAGCGTCGATGATGGTCACAGAGGCACTGGGCCCCATGCTGCATTCGGCAGTGAGTGCACTCATGGCTCGGAGATAGTCCGCTCCAATGAGGTAGAAGCAGGCGGCAATGGGCCAAGGCGCGGTGAGGCTGGGAGTGTGAGCGAGCCAGCAGGAGCCAGGGCCCGGCTCAGCAGGGAGCGGCACACCAGGAAGCGGCATAGTCGCGTCTCAGGCGCACCGATCCACAGGCACTGAAAGACGACTGCGCGACTGGCAAACAGGTCAGTGCAGACAGCAAGAAGAAGGGTTTTTGCTGTTCCGCGAATCTCACATCTCACAACCTGTGAATAGTGATTTCTTTGCTTTTCATACTCAGTTGCCAGCATCTGACAGCACCTGCGTTTTAGCGGTCAGCAAAGGTAGCGGTGCTGTGGTGGCGGCTGTCTGCAATTTTGCGTCGGGCCAGCCATCTTTTTGGTTGCTTAAGCTTGTGTTTGAGACGTGCCGCCACAACCTTGCTGCCTCTCCACACAATACGCACTTGCAGCAGCAGCTCACAACGCGGATGAGACACTCCACTGACAGCGGGCGAGCGGAAACTGCTGCTTGGACGCAGGCTCCACGCCGATCCTTCGACACAACAGAGCTCATGTCATTGGGCTTGTGGGCAGTGAGCAACATCAGCAGGCGACTTCGCGTGCGCATGTGTGTAGCATTGTCTCGTACAGCGCATTCAATGACATGAGAGCGACTCGTGCGCAGGCTCACACGCATTCAGCTCTTGTTCTGTGCATGGTCGTTCTTACTTCATTAGAAACTGAAGCTTCCACTCCTGCGCCTGTAGATAATCACTCTCCAATTCTTCAGTTCCCTGGCGCAGCACGTATCGCCACTCGCACGTCGAATGGCGTGTTCTGGGGGTTGGCGCTGGCTGGTTACAGCGCTCGGCATCTATGCATGCCTGTGTATCGCTCCGTCGACAGCGCAGTTCATGGTGGCGACCTATTTGCAGTGTCCCTATCCATATGCTGTGAGCGTGTCACCCACGACGGGCCTGGTGTACGCAGCCTGTGCGAGTGGCGGCGTGATCAGCATCAACGACAGCATCGTCACCACGCTGGCGGACTCATCGCAGTGTCCCTCTCCATATGGTGTGAGCGTGTCACCCACGACGGCCTGACCACCATGGAAGCGACTTTTTGTTTTTTGAAAAAGGGGAGGCAGATGCTGTGTGTGACAATGAGGCAGTCATGAGGTGCTAACAACAAAAGCGAAGCGCAAGCGAGGGAGCCGATGAAGCAAGCCGCAAGCTAGACCAACGCTCTGCTTAAGCAGCGGCGCCGGTGCAGATCGCTGCTGCTCGCGCGGAGAAGAACGTTACGACGCCTTTGTTCCGGGTAGAAGCACTGCCAGCGCACATGTCGAGCTGGGGCCTCGCAACCGCAGCGGCAGCGTCTGCAGGTGGCGCGGCTGGTGACTCCGCGTACTCTGGGGGTCCGCCCCCTTCTCTCGATTGATGTTGTTCATGGTGTAGGCTGAGCTTGGGCGCGGGCGCGGAAGTGTGGGTGAAAGAAAAGCTCATGGCGGGGGCCGGCGTAGCGGTGACCGTGGCGTCGCTGCGAGGAGCAGGGGCGCCAGAGCACTGCAGCATGGAAACATGACTAGAGGGGGGCAAGGCGGAGGAAGAGGAAGTGACAACAGTGCCAGCATCTGCAATTGTTTCCGAAGGATGAGGACGGGCAGACGGTCAACCAAGTGCCGGCTTAGCGCGAGAAAGAGATGGTGCATTGCATGCAAGCGCGCAAGGCTGGCTCAAACAAGAGGTTTGTATCAAAACAGAAGAGCAGGCACAGCAGATGAGAGCAGGAGCATCGAAAAGGCAGAAGAACACTGAGGAGGCAAAGAGGACAGACAGTGATGATGTGTACTGTTTCCTGGCAGCTGATGCAGCACGTCAACGACTGAACGGCAGGCACATCACGGTGAAGGTTTGTACTTGGGATGATGACCTTGCTTGTCACCTGCAGCTGCGGCGATGTTGCTCACTTGCGCATCCAGCTCCTGGTACTTGCGTGGAATGAAATATATGAGGTTGACAAGCCGCCGCACATGCTGAAACACCGAGGCGCGCTGATTCAGTGGCACCGCGTCGGCACTGTGTGCAGCGTCGTTCCCGTACAGGCGGACGTTATGTAATTCTCGTAAGACGCCCCGGAGCTCATGCAGGTACTTCGACGGGACCTCTTTGAGGATCGCCCGAGAGGCGGTATTGATCGCGTCATGAAGTGTTGTGAATCTCATGCCGGAAGAGCTGAGTACGAGCTCAACGAGCATACGCAGTCCCACGGTCCACAAGCACCAGGACTCGGAAGCAGCTGCGGCTTGGATCTCGAGCATGAGCCGCTGCACCGCGGGAGGAAGGCACTCGAGCGATGCTTCATCCTGGCTCGAAAAAGGCAGGAAGACACCGCCGCGCTCATTGCTAGAAAGGAGTGTGCTGACATCTTCATTCGCGATTGGGACTGGGCCGTCCTCGCGCGGCCGGCCACCCATGGTGGCTATGGAGAATTCTTCGATGCGGGAGGGAGTAGGGTTGCCGCTCAACTCTGAGCTGTCGTCTGCGTCGTCATGTTTCTCCTCGTGCCCCCAGCCGTACCAGTCCGTCATCACCACCCTCCATCGAACATTGTGGCAGCGCGTGCACTGAATGTGTTGGTGCCATTCCATACGACGCAGTGCTTCATCGGGATCGAGATGATTCTCTAGGGAGTGTTCGCTCAGTACAGCATGGGTGTGCGGCTCTTGATTCGCCGTAGTGAAGCGACACACAGGGCAAGGTGCTTGCAACAGCCGGGGAGCTTTCATGGGCTCCGGCGCTGCTGCGGCCGCTGCTACCATCGATGTAGATGCAGAAGAGGCGAAAGGTTGTGCTGCAGGTCTAGGAGCGACAGCAGCGGCCGTCGAGGATGCAGCTGCAGCGGCGTGTGCACTCGAGTGACTTCCCGGTGAGGAGGACGCTGCAGTTAGGTGAGCGGAATTCTGAAAGACCCTGCGCTCTTGGCGAGCCACTTCCTGTGCATGTTCGGCGTACTGAAAAGTCTGTGCATCTACCGTGGTCTCCAGCGAGGATGCAGCAGCAGCGGAAGTCGTGGTGTGAGCCCGGCCATTTTTGCCTCGTCGCCTCTTGTTGGGCGGATAGGCAGCTAGCGCTGCCGGTGACTCAACAGTCTGACGTGCAGACATCACTGTCACTGGATGAATAGGAGGAGATTGTGGCGGTCGCGTGGAGCAGCAATCGTGACCGTGGAATGAGCAGCTGCCAGGCTGTGGACCACTTATCCTGTTGAGCAGCAGAGAGATTTCGCATTGCTGGCACCAAGCCGTCTGCTGATCTACTCGAGCAGCTACTAATATGCATCTCTTCGCAGTGTTTGTTGATTCGTCAAGGCTTCGAGTTTCCTTTTTCGAGAAGAGCCAGATGCATATGCAGATCATGCAGAGCAGCAGCCCCAGAGAGCATCAAGAGGTGGTTGTATTGGCTGAGGTACCTGACAATCTTGGATTGTGTCGCATATCAGCTCGACGTACCCGCATCTCGGCTCGTGCCCGCCCAACATGGCTGCGCCGGCAGCACCTCTGTGTACTGACGGCCGACCTGTCTTTGAGAGTCACACCAGCACGTGGCTGGACCTGAAGAGCGCAGTGCCTTTGATCCTTCGGGCAACCAGTACCCCACAGACTCAAACTGTCCTGCGACGGGCGTATGGACTATCGCAGCAGCAAAGCCTGGATCTCACCGCCGCGCGCATCATGCATCAGCAGCAGGCTGCGCAGAATCGTCATCTGGACTGGACTCGGCTGAAGGCTGACCTGCGCAAACATGCGAAGAATCAGGGTTGGGCTACCACTGCTCAGAACACGTACATGCAGCTCAATGCTGCCGGCCACCAATACGGCACGCGCTCTCGCGACACGGCGCTGTATGCTAAGAACACTATCCTGTGGACCACCCGAGCGATGACAGACGCCAACAGCTACCGCACCGACGCAACCAAGACTGTGACGCCGTGGGCTCGCAAAACACGCCAAGTGCGTCTTGCCCAGCAACAAGCGGAGCTCGCCCAGCAGCAGGCCGCGGATGCCGAAGCCGCTCTCAACCAGGCAAATGAGGAGCTGGAGCAGCTGCAGCAAGATCAACAACAGTCTCAGGCTACCATTCAGGCGGCTGACGCGCGGGCGCGTCGCGAGAAACAGCGAGCTACGGCTGCCAAACGTGCCGCAGAAGACATGCGAGCTGCACTCGTTGACGCCAACACAGAATTGGAGGCAGCCATGGCAGAAAGACACCAGCTGGAGCAAGCAGCCGAAGTCGCCAGAACCGAAGCGGATCGGCGCGAAGAGGAGGCTGAACGGCAGATTCGTCTTCGCGAGGCGAGGTACGCTGAAGCCGCACGAGCGTTGCAATATCAGCATGCTCACATCAACCAGCTACATTCTGGAGGAATGCAGTACTTTGCACAAGGCCTACAACTCATGCAGCAGGAAGCCAGCAACTACCAGAGCCGAATCAGTCAGTTTAATCTGGGTGGAGCGCTTCATCCAGCTCAAGTCGCGGCAGCCATGCCGGCGCTGATGCCTGCGGCTATGGGCGGTGGAATCTTGGCGCCTTTCGCATCCTCAGAGGAGTCTGGGGTGCAAATCGTCATGGATGGCGATGATGATGACGATGATGCAGATGGTGCTGAGGGGAACGGACCATACACCACGACAATGGCGGATTCCACGATCGATGGTTCTTGCTCCGACGTGTGACATTCATCTGCTCCGCGCGTGCGATGCGCAAGCGACAACACAGCGCTCCCAACAATGTGCCGAAGCCACATCCAGTCTACCACACCGTCACTCGCTTCACGTTGCACTCCTTCTGTGGAGCCAGCGTTCAAGCATGCACTCTTGTGTTCTATATGGAGTTGTCACAGATGAGTACATAATTATTACTATCATATGCAATGACTAGACAAATGTACATCCTTGTTCCCAGCGTGTTGTCCATGCTTCCATCAGGGCAGGTGGTGAGGTGAAGTTGCATGTGTGTAGGGTTTGGGCTGAATTCGCCTGAAGTTGCCCTGTGGAGGGAGAAGCCTTTGCTGCCAGTGGCACAGGTTGTACCTTTAGGCTATCAGCTGCCTGCTGCGTTGTGACTCAGTAGAATACAAGGTTGGGGAAGATGTGAGAGATCACACAATGCTATGCTTTTCATCTCACACAGCTGGCGTCGGACGGTGCGTCTTGGAAATGAGCGAAAGGCCCGTCTCGGGGTGGTGGATGAGTTCAGCACTGTGACCTGCCGACTCACTCTCACAGCAACTCATAGCGTTCAGCACTAGTACTGCCTGACTGTGCAATACTAGCATGTCTACTACTGACGACAGTCAGTATGCGTTGCCCATCGCCCACGAGACTGGGCATGGCTTGCGAGCTACGGGTGTCGGCGCGGACTTTACAATCCACACCACGCTGGCCGCAGGCAATCTGAGCCGTGTGGGCATCGCGATCGGTGCCCTTCCACCTGCCCGTGCTAGCACATTTGTGCATGAGCTGCGTGAGCTGGAGGAGGCACTGACCAGACTCTCTCAGGCAGCAGGAGTCATCGGAGAACGAGCCAGTGCACTTCATCGTCAAGTGGCAGACAAAACGGCTCAGCGAGAGGCATGCTCCACTCACGTAGGTCTCACCACCATGGAAGCGGCAGCAGCGCCTGCAGCCCGCACAGACAGTCGGCACTGAGTCAGTCTTGGCAACGCTCAGCGCGGAAGATAGTTCAGAAAGTAGCCACATTCCACTCACTCAGTTCGAAAGGCCACAGTGAGATACTCAGGCTACTTGATCTGCTTCCACAGCACCTGGCGCTTGTATCCACGTCATGTCGATCTTGTCTCAGCTGGCAGCGGAGATTGCTGCTGCCGCTGCTGCTGCTCCACTGACACAGCCTCCGGACGCCTCCTCTTCAGACAGCGACTTGAGTGCACTGATACCTGTGCTTCGGCCACCAAGCTTCAGCTCATCGCGCGCAGCTGCTGCCAGTGTACATGATCACGGGGGTGATGATGTCAGCGAGGCCTCTTCATGCAGCCCCTGTCTGTCGAGTACACCGCCGCCCTTTGTTCCACCAGACATGCTGGACACCTCACCTCCAGCGAGCCTCACTGTGATGACTTGGCGTGAGCAGCAACAGTGCAGAGAGCAGCTCATCCGCGCTCCAGGCTTGTATGCGTGCTCGCGCATGCGTCACATGGTCTCTATGCACACAGGCAGTGCGCGGAACCAGTTCCACGAGCATCTGTTGGCGGGCCGTGTGACGAGATTCGAGCTTGTATTCGCGTATGCAGGTCTGCGTCGAGAGGTGAGCTGTGTCTACACCATCCTAGAGGGTGAAGTGATTTTCCGTGAAGTGCCGTTGCGGGCTCCACACGTGCGCTTTCGTGAGGACGGACAAGAGGTACAACTGGTAGAAGGCGCAGCGGCTTGGAGTATCATGCACCGCCACTTTCACTTGCAATTTATGCCGTTCTTGCTCTTGGGAACGGCCAAGCTCGGAAGGCAAGCACACTAGGCACTCCCTCACCTCATGCCTCACCACAGCTGCTCTTGCCGCAGCAAACTAAAAGCTCGAGATGAAGGGCGAAGATTCGAGGCTTTGACTGAATTTTCCTTCCCCTCCCCCCGTCGGACATGTCCATTTTTTCTTCCCGGCCTGCGAGTCTACCCTTTGCCTTTTTTCTTTTTGCCCTCGGTTTGTGACATTCACTTTGTCACCACATTTCACTTCAACGGTAACCCCCTCCCACCATGTCACGCGAAGAGATCTTACCCAGCGACGAGCTCGAGGCCTACGCCTTGGCTCAGCTCACGCATGAGACGGTGCATCTCAATATAGCAGAGCGACTCCAGCAGCAAGTCATGTCTTACATGAATAGCGCCCACCTGGAGGCGCGCGAGTCGATTCCCCAGCGCTGGAAATCGATTGCAGCGCACTTGAGCACCGTCGCCCACATTCGAGCTGGCGAGCCCGTCCACCTTCCCCGCGTTTACGTTGGCAATCCACATGCCCCCGTGCTGACTGCCAAGGGCCACGCGCTACTGGCGGAACAGCATGCTAGAATGGTCTCGCTTTTTGAGTCGCGTCAGTTGGGCCAGCTCAAGCGACGCCGTGCCATGACCGTGCCTCCTCTGAGTGAAGGGTTTGACGCCCAGACTGTGTCACGCATCATGTCCTTTTGGAAGCATCGCTCCTTAGAGTCGCTGAACGCGAATGAGCACTGTCCTACCTGCTGGACGACGATGCCAACCACGCCGTACGACATGTTTGATGACGGTGTGCCGATGCTGTCCCTCGTCGCCTGGCCCGCTGATGACTGGCCAGCTGATCAAGATGAGCAAGCAGTCCGTCTGATGCCCTGGCACGTGATTCCGTGGGACAAGCACAGTGCACGTCAAATCCGTGCCAAGCCTATCGCAGATCGTCCTGCTACGTTGTGCCCGGAAGATTGCGTCCTGATTGCCACCTTGCAGCGTGAGTTTCGATCTCAACTACGCCAAGATCCGACCTCTGCCTGGTATGTGGCGCAGTCCGCAGCCCAAGCATAAACTCTCTGTCTCTCGAATAAAAAACATGTTGCTAGCTAGTAAAATTTTTTTGTATACATGCATGTGGTGTAGAGTGGGGAACGGGATGTCAGTCAATGATGATCACGTCTCGCATACAGGCGCTTGCATGGGCCGCTTCATGACCCTCGCGCGACTCTTGCTCCTCTTCACTGCCCGAGCTCGACGAACTCTCTTCACACGAAGCACCTTCCGAGCTGCTGGAGCTGGTGTCTTGATTGCGGCTTGCACACGACGCCAGCAAGAAGCGGCACCGCCCACAGCTGCGGCAGTCTTGCTCCAGCTCGTCCGACACGAGCGCATGCAGGTGAAACTCGGCCACGAGCCCATACAGTTGCATACACGTGTAGCCAGCTGTCGCGCGTCGATGCGTCCTCCAGCTGGAGTGCTTGAGGTAGAAGAGATAGTCCAGCAAGG
>Ga0268246_10000873_pt1 | contig 11748 bp, 7 predicted proteins | sample AgamicOrSfe_FD_200242 | JGI IMG/M metagenome (GOLD analysis project Ga0268246, IMG submission 200242) | Agave microbial communities from Guanajuato, Mexico - Or.Sf.e (v2) (version 2) | ecosystem: Host-associated > Plants > Phyllosphere > Phylloplane/Leaf | place: Guanajuato, Mexico | collected...
GCACGGAGGCGGCTCAGATAGTGACCGCGAGCCAATCATGTTGATTTCCTGTTGGCACTCATCCGCGATCACAGTGTCCCAATAGTCCTGCGTGTCCTGGTCCATCATATATCTCGACATGCTTTCATCGTGCCAGATCAATGGGATCAGGTCCAGAAATCTCCAAGGCTCATCGGGAATGTTGGTACCTGCCTCAAGGAATGAATTCGCCGGGAGTGCCGTACCCCTCCAGTGAGACATTTCTTCGCGCGATGCTGCGCAGGCAGCACAGTGGTCGATCAGTACAGTGAGGACCAGATCAACCGCAGTTCTGTACCGCTTGTTTGCAAAGTTATAGAAAGCCCAGGGCCATGCATCATCCAACACGATAGTGTCTCGGGACCAAGGGTCGCTTGCAAGATACATGTTCATGTCTTTGTTGCGCGTTGAAGAGTGCCGTCAGAGAAGAGTTTCAAGTGACTGGATCGTGACGCGGAAGCCGAATGCGGTAGCTGGACCCCTTGTTTCGAGTCATCCGCCACATCATCTTCGAACTGCTGGAAACATCGTACATCATCTTGCCTCTTGTCCAATCTCATATTCTCTATGAAGGTGAACTCCAACCCATGATGATCACGATGCTTCCTTGAGACATCCTGGACGATGCTGAAACAGTCCCCTCAGTACTAAGTGCTTATCTTCCACGGGAAAGCCAGTCTCGCGAGAGGTTCACTCGTGCTTCGCCTGAGATTGGAGGTGTTGCATGTTTGTGGTCTGCACTTCGGTGAGGTTTCATCGTCTCAGGACTCGGCCCGAGAGAAATCACAAAAAAGCTACGCATTCTTTCTTCCTCACACAGTAGCGAGCAGTGTGCATGCCGTGTAGTACTCTATCCACTCCGGCGCCTCGTATCCTCTTCCTGGATGCGTATGACTCCTTCTCCAACAATATCGCAGCGCTGCTGACGGAGCAGATTCGAGCTTATGTCGTCGTGGTCAAAATCGATGACCCAAGATATCTGGATGATCATGCCGCCTTCCTGGAGTTGCTGAAAGAGTTTAATGCAGTGCTAGCAGGACCCGGCCCTGGATCTCCAACAAATCCTCGAGATGTTGGACTAATTGCCAAGTTATGGTCGTCGTCAGACTGTGATATACTACCTGTGCTTGGCATATGCTTGGGCTTTCAGAGCCTAGCATGCGCCTTTGGTGCCCAAGTGAAGAAGTTGAAGGAGCCGAGACACGGTATCATTGAGCATGTTCAGCATGATGATACTGACATCTTCGAGGCCGCGGGAAATGTTGTGACTACACAGTATCACTCTTTACATATCGATCTGCTCGAGCAAAGAGACTGCGCTACAAAAGCACTGTATCAACCGTCAGCAGCATGTCCTGAGTTAAAGCCATTGGCTTGGGTCCTGGACGAGGTTGACAATGGTCCAACACTCATGGCAATCAAGCATCTGACAAAGCCATTTTGGGGGGTTCAGTTTCACCCTGAGTCTATCTGTTCTGAGCTGAAGTCGGGAACAAACATCATCACAAATTGGTGGAAAGCAGCGCAGAAGTGGTCCCAGGAGCATCGGAGATCGGTCCAGACTCCAGCTCGTCTGCCTTCAGCTATCAGCGAGCCTCGAGACAAGCATCTGGTGGCCACAACTGAAATGGCGCGCCAAACAGTGCAGTGGCTGAAACTGCCACTTCACGGTCTTGATGTAACTCAAGTAGCCGATCCCACGAAGACTCTTTCTCAGGAGGTGATCTTGCTCGAATCTGGCATGCTTGCCAATGGACATCCAGTCAATCCTGAGACAGGTCGCTACAGTATCTTGGGAATACTGGACGCCGAGAACTCGCTACACATTGAGTACCGTACAAAGTCTCATATCCTCACCACGTTCACTAGTACCTGTTCAACACGTACTTCAGTACATGTCTCCAACGTCTATCAATACCTGAAGCACTTCATGATCAGCAATGCAGCTAAGGATGGTCCAGCTGGAGTACCGTTCTGGGGCGGACTGATCGGCTTCATCTCCTACGAAGCATGCCTAGACACGATCGACATTCAGGTGAACACAATAGACAGAGGTCGACCAGACATGTCATTCGTCCACGTCCCACGCAGCATAGTCATCGATCACATCGAAGGCCAAATCTACATTCAAAGCATACAAGAAGACGACCATGCCTGGCTTAAGACCACGCTCTCCAAACTGCAACAAGCCCGAAAGCTGGCCGGCATGAAACCAGCATTAAAGACTACATACAATACGAAACCCTCCATGACCACAACAGTCCACGGTCCAACCGAAGCCGCCTACCGCGCCAAAGTACTCGCTTGTCAATCCCTCATCCGCGAAGGCGAATCATACGAGCTCTGTCTGACAGACACGACACACATTCACTGTTCACCTCGACCAGTACAGCAACTCCACAAGCGCCTTCGCCGTCTCAACCCTGCGCCCTTCTCAGCATACCTTCACTTCCGTACTTCGGACTCTCGCACCACAGACTCCTCCAGTACTCTCACAATTCTCAGCAGCAGTCCCGAGCGCTTCCTCAGCTGGACACGTCCTCGACCTTCGACTTCAGATTCACACTCACAGATCCCCACACAAACGCAAACCCTCCAATTCCGCCCTATCAAAGGCACTCTCCGCAAATCCCCCTCTTCCCCCATCACTCCCTCCCAAGCTCACACCCTCCTCGCCACACCCAAAGAGCGCGCCGAGAACCTCATGATCGTCGATCTGATCCGACACGATCTGCACGGCGTGTTGGGTGCAGGAAATGTCGAGGTCACGAAACTGATGGGCGTGGAGGAGTACGAGACTGTGTGGCAGTTGGTTAGTGTGATTGAGGGGACATTGGTTACCACGGGCGCGGCAAAAAGGACAGATGACGACGCGCGTGGTAGCAGCGTACAGCCAACACCCATCGACGTCCTCGCTGCTTCGCTTCCACCGGGCAGCATGACCGGCGCTCCAAAGGCACGGTCTTGCCAGTTACTCCAACAGCTTGAGGGAGCGCAAGGACGGGGCGTGTATGCAGGCGTATTGGGCTACTTTGACGTGGGTGGAGGTGGGGATTGGAGCGTGTTGATTAGGGCGGCGTGGCGGTGGGGCGATGATTTTGAGGGCGATGTTGAGGCAAAACCTGACCGTGATAAACACAATGAGCAGGGAGATGTTGTGGAGGAAATTGTGGTGGAGGGGAAGACGGCTGGGAAGAAAGCGGAGAGGGAAGGAGCAAGAGAGATCTGGCATATAGGCGCTGGAGGAGCTATCACGTCGCAGAGTACGGATGAGGCTGAGTGGGAGGAGATGGTGGCGAAGAGGGCGGCGGTATTGAGGTTGTTTACGGAGGAGGAGGAAGAGGTGGTTGAGGATGTCAGGGATCGGCAGTGATTGAGGGATGATGGTCTCCATGATGCGAACAGGAAATGGGAAAACGAAAGGTTTCATTGGTGATGCTCAAGGAAAGTAGACTAGACTAGAATAGACCAAGCTGATACGCCCGAAATTCTTGTGGAGAGACTTCGCTCTTGTTTACTCGCTTCGTCATCCGCGCATTGTGCAGTGTGAATTGTGGTCGTGCTCTACTGTAGCATCGAAACCGCTCTCTTAGAAAGTGCTGAAACTGTCGTGCTGATTGTGCTGAGGGAATAGGAAAGCGCAATGCTCGTCTAGAAGCATTCGATGTGAGAAGGTGCTCGCTATGTGATTAATCGGGCAAGGGCGAACGTGCTGTATGCGCTGAGGTGCTGAGTAGCCTCGAGAGCAATCAGCTGTATGGTGATGCTATTCGTGCTCATCGTATCTGTTTCTAGCACTGCACTGGAGAGTGCCGCCGAATGTGGACGATGCAGAAATTCGAGTGCTGTTTATAGTCGTGCTGGACAGGAAGAGTGAAAGTGTCGCAATGGATCCTGAGCTTGGAGCCCGAAGGTGTCGTCGTCTGGAAAGGTGGCGGTATTGTGCAAGTGGAAATTCTAATTGTATGCTGTGGCTGGGGAAATGAAAACTGTGAGGAGTGTCATAACTTCTAGAAAAGGTTCAAGTGTTGAATGATTGAGTTGGAGAAAATGGGCTCGTGATCTGAGTGCTGGCCATGGAACAACTCATAGAACGCTCGCGACTGCTAAGTCGAATGGAATGCCCTTGTAATGACCCAGGAGACGAGAACTTCACTTGCGCACTTCAAGGGCTGGATTTTTTGCTGAGGCCTCGGTCTGCTGCGAAGTCGATAACCTTGTGTTTCGCTGGACGCTCAAGAAGTAGATTGAAATGTGATCCGCGTGGATTGGGCAGGGCTCTGTCTTGAGGGGGCGCTGAGACTCTTCTGCGCTTGCCAAAACACGCGAGCTATTCGCAATGCCCCCAGGTGACCATGGCATACCAAGCACCACCGGACTAATATGTCTTTCTGGCGCATCCGGCAATTTGTACACGTATGGTATACGGGCCACCCTTGCAGATCACCACTGCAGACCATGCAGCAAGCTGGTTTGATAGATTGAAAGAGGAAAGGGAAATTGGTTACCGCTGCGTAGACATCATCATCGGATATCTTGTGAAGTGCCATCGCGAGACGGTTGCTGCCAAGCTGAGACTTCCCGTTGCGACCTATGGGAACCATGCAGTCCCAACACTTGCGAGACAGTTTGGTACAGCGACGATATTCGGCATCTATTGCCGCCAGTGATGCGACGCTGAAGGTGCTGAAGAATGGTACAGACAGCACACTGCCTTTCCTGGTCACGAACACGTCCCAGTCTGTCGCATCTGGAACCACGGCCAAGTGGAAGTTGCTCGCTGTTGCAGCTCTCGAAATGACTACAGGCTCTAGCGCAACTGCACTTGACCAGACCACCGGCAAATCGCGCTCACCCCATCCCTTGACTAAAGTAGCGCAGGCTCTGCTCGCCAATGCAAAGGCGACTCGCTCTTCTGGCTTCAGGTACTTCATGATTGCCAAGAGGATGTCGTCCGAAACATTGGTAATAGGTCGCTGTTGGTATTTTGGGGAGCTCGCGTGCATCATGTGCTCTTTGCAAAAGTAGCGATCGCTGCTGATAGGTATATACCGAACACAACATTCTCGATCCTCATCGCTCCATTGACATCTCTCAACTCTGACGGAGTCACTTTGGAGGATATGCTGGCCACAGAACGGCGGACGCACAGGTCCACTGTCTGGGAATGGAACATAATTGGAGCACGGAACGTTGAATTGAGAGTGCCCACAACAAATGCGCCCTAGCCTCTGACTGGCATCTTGATAAGCATGAGTCTTGCAAAATCGAGCACCAAGTTGTTCTTCGAAAGATAGACACTGCTTATCACTGGATTTCGTGATACCCTCACACTGCTTCTTGCCGTGTGACGTGGCATACATAGCCGACTCATTCTCTGCCGTCTCGCGTTCAAGAGCATGAGTGCTACAGAATCGAGCTCCAAGTGTCAGTTCGAAGGACAGACACCGCTTGCCCTTACTCGTGTTGCCCTCGCATTGCATCCTGCCGGCTTTCGTAACTCGACAGCCTTTAGATTCGTCATGAAGGATGTTACGCTTCTTGCGCATCGGTCCAGGTGAACTCTCTGGCCGAGCCTTCTTAGGAGCAGGAGCCTTTGGCATTGCCGGAGAATAGAAGAAGGGTTGCAGTAAGAACGAAGTGGGGGTAGTGCCGGAGAAGAGAAGAAGGCAGGCTGTTGCAGCAAGAACGAAGTGGGGGTAGTGCCCGTACTTATAGCATGACCAGTGATCTTCGGAAATGAGCGACCCGTGGATGAGATGAGCTTCGTCAGCAAGAAACAAGATCTAAGGTCAAAGTGAGGTGAAACGAATTATTGAAGATTTGCTTGTAAAGTGTCTCGTCGTCTAAAGAGCGAGGTTGTACTGATAATCGTCTTCCACGTTCTGCGCAACCCACAGTACGGCCGATCTGAAGAATTGTTAGCTCAGTTCTCATATAGTGACGCTGTAATTTAGAACTTACGAAACCATGATCAAACTGTTCGCAACAACATTCGCGACGCCAAACCATAACACTGGGAATTCATAGCCAGGTACTATGTACTTGAGCACCATCACGGTCTGTACGATGTCAGACACCAGTCATCTACCACTCGAGTACAATGTAACTTACCACCGCTCCCGCTAACCCTCCAGCCATCAGGGCGAATCCCATGAACAGGACCAGTCTCGCCTTCCATGCGACGCCATTGCCCGAATAATTATATGAGTCACCACTTAATCTTGCCTTGTCTATGGAGTTGATGACAAGCATGCCCAGCGCTGAGCAGATGCCCGGAATCCAGTCGACGAACCGTATGTGTACGTCTGAGCCATTACGTGCGGAGTGTGAGTATGTTGCTGCGTCGACGAAGAAGAATGCGCCGAGGGCGAACTGGGGGATAGCATTAGTGGTTATAACAAGAGCCTGCGAGGTTTGAGTATCGTACAAGAGCTCCGGCAAGGTACACGCCTGCTGTTCGAACATTGGCGTTGTTCAACCACTCCGGGCGTGCGAAACGGAAGAGACGGTCGCGGCCTGATTCCATTGTGTAGATTGCCGCTTTGATCAGGGGAGAGTGTGTAAAACGCTGAGTACTCTTGGATGAGAATGAACGGTCAAAGCTGAGACTTGTGTACTTGCAGAGGAAAGTGCTTGACCTGGTGGATGTGTAAGCGGTTGCAGTGTGGTGTAGCACTGTCCGTATCTTGTCTGTCCTCGAGAGTCACGGCGGAGTCTTTTCCGGCTGTTCCCCGGATTTCCTCTCGTACGACGAAAAAAGTCCAGCCTTGATCATTCCAACAACAACATCCAATCTTCATATTACAATACAGTAACATGGCACCTTCGAGACCTTCAGGTGGCAGAGCAGGCCCAAGCAAGCCCGGAAAGAACAGTAACAAGCGTGGTGGCAAGCCTGTGGGCAGCAAGTCTGGCAGCAAGTCGTCCAGTTCTGGCGTATCAAAACCAAGATCGAAGTCGACTCCATCTAAGAAAGGCGCTCCTGCCAGGAAATCTATCGAACAATTAACGAAGGGAATCGCGAAGCAGCCGACTAAGAAGAAGCGCCGTACCTATACAGAGAAGGAGCTTGGTATTCCTGCACTGAACATGATCACACCTGCTGGAGTGTCGAAGCCGAAGGGAAAGAAGAAGGGCAAGGTCTTTGTGGACGATCGGGAAAGCATGATGACTATCTTGGCAATGGTGAATGCGGACAAGGAAGGTCAGATTGAGAGCAAGATGATGAAGGCGAGACAGCTGGAGGAGATCAGGCAGGCTCGAGCAAAAGAAATGGAGGCAAGACAGGCCATGAGGAAAGACAAGCTGGTACGTACATATGAGATTTCCTGATACGATTGTGTGCTAACAACCCAACAGGAGGCAACCAAAGACTCATTACGACGTGGTCGCAAGGGCAAGGATGCAGAACCAGATAGTGCAGAAGCGCAAGAAAAGACTGCCAAGAATGCATCGCAACCACTGAAGAGGAAGAAGCGTGTGTCCTTTGGAAGAGATGCATGATCTATTTAAGCGTCTCATGTAAAAGGCCTCATCGCGCCAATTCCATCTTCCTTCGCATGGGCTGATAGACTGGCTGATCCGTGGTATTCGACAATGGACCATTGTACGAGGCCCGTAGCTGTTCGCCTAATGCTACCAAGTCGACATCTTCCGCCATTGCTCGGAGGAAGTTGACAGTCTAAAGAATCTGTGTCAGAAAGAATGCAACAATAGCTGGGTCAAGGATGATACTCACTGGCTTGACGAACCAGCGCCCTCCGCCGACCTCAAACCAACCCAAGTGCCCTCCCATGCTTGTGCTACAGAGTACAGCATAGGGTGTCTGCAAGATCTCACGATATGGCAGTGCTTCATCTGCGGCGACCTAAGAAAGCATCAGTAATAGCTTCACGAGAGAAGTCTCAACATCACAAACTGGATCGTCTTCTGCATGGACAGCGAACAATGGTGTTCGATTTGCAAGCAGAGAATCTGTGGAGGAGGCATCCCGGTAGTATGCTTGGATCTTGATTAGTAATTGCCAGGAGGAAATGCATATGAGTCCGGCCATACCTCCTTCAGTCGGATATCCCCAGCATGCACATTGGACCTCACTGTAACTCGTCAGCACATATCCTAGCCGCTTCAGTCGGAGGACTCACCGATCGAACTCATGGATATATTGGACCTTCAGCACTGCTTCTCGACTGATGTTCGAATTGCCGTCAAGCACGTCTGAATGTCTAGATCTGATCAGCATACTCTAGTCTCGCGACATATGATGAGCAACATACTGTTCGTAAAGGCCTTTCAGGCCCTTCGCCATGGCTTTCGAGTAGACTTCCTTGCCCAGCCACGTCCGCTGCAAGGCCAAACTACCAGCTTCGAGGTTCCATGGGTTCGAGCACACGACAACAGCCTTAAGCTCACAGCTCTCACCTTCCTCACCCACATACTGCCAAGATAGTCAGAAACACAAGAACTGAGAGGATATGCTTAATTTGCGCAGTACTACGTACATTCGTAAGTATATTACCTCCCAGCGAGAATCCCACACCAAACAATGGCCTATTCGGAAACGTCTTCCTGCACCATTTCACAATCTGCCTAATATCCCATGTTGCCCTCGCATTGAACAGCACCGGACTGGTAATCTTGCTATTCGAGCACCCTCGGGCGTTGATAACACAAGCCTTCCACTTCCTCCTGTTGACCTCACCCGTGACACAGTCCTGGCCATTCACCAGCGGCGCCAGCACATGACGCAAGTATAACTCATGACTTCCACCACTAAGTCCATGCAGCGCTATAAGCATTGGCGTGTCATCTTCACTAGCGATCCCCTGCCACTCCTCATCACTGTAATATGTCGTCCGGGGATGTAGCGTCTTATCCTCTTCCTCTGCCGCATTTTCAACAGCAAAGTCGACAGCGAATGTGCCAGGGTAGTGCGTGTCAGTGGACTCGAAGATATGGCGCCTATAGTGAACGGGCACGGCATGGCTCTTGATTACAGTATACATTGTCTGGAGGTGGCCATTGAAAAGGAGCGGGTTCAGATTGCACGGAGGTGTGGCGGAAGCGCAGAGGGAGGCTAGAGAGGTGGTGGGCTCTTTGGTGCGCGATGCGGGGTCTTTCTGGGCTTTGAGGGGCAGGTCGATGGTCGTAGGATGGTGATGGAAGGTTGTCTTGCTGCGACCGAGCAGCCACGAGAGATCCATGTCGTACGAGTGAGGCACTGTATGCTCAAGTCCAAGACTCTAGAATGTTAGCGTATTGGGGAAGAGTGCCGTGAAGGGTCGAAACAATGTTGTGATAGCCGTTTGGTTACATCAACAGCACACGCTTCCGCCTGAAGCTCGCGAATTTATCACGTAAACGCGAACACTCACTTGTCTCGAAACTGCACAGGTAGCATTGCGCTTGGGTGAAGTCAAGATGAGTAGTGACTGGCGAGCGCAGCAAGACGCGCAAAGGCGTGCTTACCAGCAAGCTCAGGCAGGAGGACATCCACACCATCATGGTCACCAGCATGGTCTTCCGCAACAGCAATATCCAACGCCCTACGTGGTGATACCACATCCAATGCAACCACCAGCGCCACATATCAGGCACCAACAACCGATGCCACTACAGCAACAGAATATGTATGCAAATGCGCAAGCAGCAGGGTTCAATGGGCAGGTGCCATACCAACACCCTCCAATGCACGCAGGCATACCAATCAACCAACCACAAACGCAGCCTTCGATACCCAGCAAGAAACGAACCATACCTCAGAAGCGGTCGGTGACATTCGCGCCTGATGTGGACATGAAGGCAGAGTCGCCCCCAATGCCACAAAGAAGGTTGCCCAGTCCTCCTCCTCCACAATTTCAGCAAGTAGCACGAGCTCCGGTACCTGCGCCGACCACAATAGCACCACCAGCAACGTCTATCATTACCCCAGACCTTCCAGTCGACTATCGTGTACTCCTCCTCCGTCTGTCTGAGCAGTACATCGCTGAAGCACGATTGAGTTCTGCGCAAATAGCACTTGACAGACCTGATGCAGACCCAGAAAGATACTACAAGCTGATCGGAATGGGCTTGTCGTGCTTGGAGACAGTTCTCAACCAGAAAACCTGGACTGGTTCCATGCCACCACGTCAAGAAGCTATGCTGAGAATACGCTATGCAACATTAGTATATGAGGAAACAGACAACGATGACGAGCTCGGACAATTGCTCACGAAGAGCATAACTTTTTGTGAACGAAACAAGCTGCTTGACCTGAAATACAGCCTGCAGCATTTGTGCGCACGCCACATGTTCAAATCGAGTGCTAAGGCTGGCCTGAACTTCCTGAATAGTGCAATCAAGGAGACGATAGCATATCAAAGCATCACCTGGGTCTTCGCATTGCGCTTTCTCCGAGTGTCACTTCACATGCAGCTGGCAACACAGCACGATCTGCAGGCTGCGCTCGTGGATCTGAAGGCTATAGCTGATCTAAGCCGAAAGCGTCAGGAGAAAGCAATAGCAGTGCTAGCAGCAGTACTACAAGCAATGGTACATTTGCGAACACGAGATCCAGAGGCTGTCAACTCTGCACAAACAGCACTTGCGACAGCTCGTGCGCAGCAGCTAGAAGAAAGTGTGAACAGTGTTCCACAGCTCGAAGCACTGATCTTACTTGTTGATCTTGCATGCAGTCTGAGTCCTTGGGATCCAGTTGCGGCTAAAGAGAAGATGAGAGACATGCAAGTGTACCTTGACGAGACTTCCAGCTTGACCAGTTGGACGAAGGATGGTGCGCTCGCAATACCCATCTTACGAGCAGGTAATGCTGGACTTACAGAAGCGGAGTCAGGAGGCGTCTTCAGCAGAGACGAGGCCGGGGATGACTACATGCTGTTTGCGTGGCTGTCAAGAACGGACGTGTACATGATTGGTCTGCTGTTCAGCTGCGTTGGGAACTATCCGAAAGCGCATGAGAGAGGGGGCAAGGCAGAAATGTTCGCGGAAGGCGGCTTGAAGATGACAGAAGGTATGTACAGTATTGAAGCAAGCATGATGATTGTACTGATCAGAATAGACGTTGCTCAATTTGCCGACGCATGCTCGACTGATTCTTTGACCCAAGCATATGCTCGCGCTCGCCATCGCAAGCTGTTTCGCCTCTACATGCTAATCGACCTCACTTTGGTCAAGTGCGTGGCTCTCGACTGGGACGGCGCATTACGGAGTCTGGAGATCCTCGCCGAGCTCCTCGCGTCCCCTGGTCTACGTCCGACGAACGACCTCCTCCGCTTCGCCATCTATCTCAAAGGTGCCGTGCTACAAAGCACCGGCGATCTCGACACAGCTCTATCCTGCTACAGCAGTTCTCTCCTCACACTCGCCCCAGCAAGCACTCCCTCCACGAAATTCTACGAGTCCTCCACCCACGAAATGCTCGCTGTCCTCGCCACACTCAATACCTGCCTGATTATTCACAGCCCTACGCACCCTCGACACCCCACCATGCCGGACCTCTGCGATCGGCTGGAAGCACACCTCCGCGACCGCCACTCCGACTCTGACGCCAGCGCTCTTCCCTCTTTGGCAACCACACAACCCAGCCTCGCCTCCGCATTTGGCATCATCAAAGCTCTGCGCTCCCTCCCCTCGACCTTCCCCGCCTCGCCTCACAGCCACCACCCAACTCCGTCCATCGGAACACCCTCCACCCTCACCCACTCCAACCCCTCGACCCCCTCAACC
>Ga0268246_10000875_pt1 | contig 11740 bp, 17 predicted proteins | sample AgamicOrSfe_FD_200242 | JGI IMG/M metagenome (GOLD analysis project Ga0268246, IMG submission 200242) | Agave microbial communities from Guanajuato, Mexico - Or.Sf.e (v2) (version 2) | ecosystem: Host-associated > Plants > Phyllosphere > Phylloplane/Leaf | place: Guanajuato, Mexico | collected...
CATCGTATCATGTTCGAGACCTCGCTGTCTGTGGCTTTATCGAGTAACACTGTACCTCGCCGCTAATTTGCATCGTAGCCTACGACTCATGAACGGGTAGTCAATAATCATGCTAATGCAGGAATCCGGTCCGAATCAAACATGTTCATGATCTTGTCGTTGCCAATGAACAATCTCGAGTCAAGTTACCTCCTCACACTTCACCCAATTCTCGACATCTGCATCATGACCACGTGGCCTATCGCCATGATTGCGATGACCGATGCGCCATTCACAAGTCGATCTCGCTATTTCGGTCGAGAGGAATCGCTAGCCTTGTGCCACGAAAACACTTGACACGTTATGCATCCTCCACAAACGCTTGCAACTTTGCAACCTCCACCCTTTCGTCCCCGCACCCCCAGATCCCATGCGCAATAGTGGGCAGGTTGTCGTTGTGATGCTAGATCAGTTGTCATGGTCAGAACGGCAAGAACGCCGTTCCTCTTCTTAAATACACCTTTCCATGATTCCGAAGACTGCTTGTTTTGGCATACCTCCACAGCATCACATCCTACATCTCGATCTCTCAAAGACAGCTATCTCCATTGCCGTGCTTGCCGTGCCGAACCATCTCCGGAAGCTAGTGACAACTGATCAGAGATGCATCAACCCCCATGACCGACGAGAAAGTCGTGTCCGGGCTATCCCGGGACAGTTCGGCTCGGGTCATCTTACCTCATCTCATGTCATTCCATCTCGGCCCAGCTCTACTCAGCGTCGACTCGAGAGGCATGGTAATGCTTGCATGCCCACGAAACTGTACACGCAATATTGGAGGTCGTGGTGTTGATGCTAACAGACGTGGGGGGAGATCCGCGAGTGCGGCACGGGTATCGGCATTGAGCTTGGCTGTGGTTCTGGGCCTCAAGGTATAATGAACTACAGTGATGGCAGCATGGAAGAGGTGCCGTCTGTAGCAGGCAAGACGGCGTGAGTGCCGTAGAGTGTCTATGGAGAGCAAGCATGGGCGGGGCCGGAGGGCAAGACGGGTTTGGTTGTCGAACTTGCAAGTTTCATGGATGCCCGCGAATTCAGTTCGATTTGGATGAGGACGAGGGTTGTTACTGATGTGAGACTTTATTGCTTGCTTGCGGCTCTCCAATTCCAATGATGGCTGAAGGGTGTGGCAAGTGCTGATGCTCATATTCGTGTGGCTGGGGTAAACAGTCGAATGTCATAGCAGTCCGTTATGTCTCTGCCTCATATCATCATACGGTCGTCACTGTGCTCATTGCCCATATCTCATCCACCATCATTTCCATCTCATCCCAGAGACCACAACTGGCCACACCACTTCCCTAACTCGTCCACATCAACTCCTGCCTTCAGCCCACCTCACCCCCTTCCACACCCTCCCTCAAATCTCCTCCATCTCCTCCGCAAACTCATCCACGACCTCAAACGCCCCCACCTCCACCCTCTCCGGCCTCACAAAAACGCCTCTATTCCTTCCCTCCGCGTCAAAATACCTCTTCCCACCCACCTCCCCCTCGTTCTTCCCCGTCGGCTCATCCAGCCTCACGCCAACCCACGCGCCGACGCCAGGCAACCCCTCCACAAGTCCCACGAACGCGACTTCCCCACGGCGGTCCGGGCCGTCTTCACTGCTGCCTCCTCCAAACTGTGCGTGTGCGGGTAGGAGACGGCAGCGCGCTCCAAGCCGAATATTGCGCTCTTCGATTTCGCGATCGTAGAGGGCGGCTGTGGCAGCGAGGGTGGAGGGGGCGGAAGGGTCGAAGCGGCCGAGGTGGTGGGTCCGTTTGTAGGAGAGGACGGTGTTGGATTGCAGGGAGGAGTAGACGTCGGCGGGCATGACGTATTTGTCGACGAGGGAGACGTCGGTGTAGTTCTGGGAGGCGCGGAGGTGGGTCGGGCGCGTGTCGGTTACCTGGGAGAGGGTGTTAGTGCTGTGGTGAGGGGTTGGGGTGGTGGGAGGTGGGTTGAAGTTGTGGTGAGATTGGAGGTGGGAATGGTGGTGAGGATGAAGGGAATGGAGTGTGCAGTTGAGGTAAGGGCGAGGTGAGTCTGAAGTGGAGTTGCGGGCGGGCGTGTACATTGATCACGGTATGCACGAGTATGTCTTTGTCTGGAATTCTTCTTTCCTTTCACATCGTCAATCACGATGCTAACAAAGTGGCGATACTAGACGCGTCGTCTCTCGGGTAGACATCGTGTATGCTCGCTTCGTTCGTCAGTAGCACGATCGCCATATCCTTCTGGGACGGTCTCAGTTGTAGTACAGCCACGCAGTCTCTGCAGTTTGTGGACATTCTTCTGACAGTAGAGACTGTGGAAGTCATGCAGAGAACAGGTTGGAATCTTCACAACTGCTGTCTCGTGTGGCACCTTGTGACGAGTGCTGACTGACCCGATGCCTAAGGGACTGAGTACATCGAATTTCATGCCTCCCTAGGTTGGACCACCATGCCGATGCTCTCCGCATCAGACAAAACATCACAATGGCATCGAAGATGACTTTGAGAGCAAATCCTTCAATAGTAGCATACTCGTCGTCGTACAGATCTGCAAGCTGGACGATCATCGATCTGATAAGACGATAGACGGTGATCATCACCAAACCAATATTCCTTCAAGATGGTCGATAACACAAGTAACACAAGCAAGCACGCAAGGGTCTAGAACCGATATGAAACAAGCCGAAGCCGAAGCCAAGACAAGGAAGAAACTCAAGCCACACGCAAATCATCGATACATACATGTAATTCAGCGTAGGCTTGCAGAGGGAAGCTAGCCAATTGCGTCGCCTCTTCATCTGCAGCACTGACGTCGATCGGAGCCTGCGAGCCACCAAGTTTCAGGGTGAGACGTTGTGATGATGCGGGTATGCCGGTGATAGGCTCGAGCCGACCCTTGAGCTGGGCGATAGTCCAAGCAGGAGTAAGCCTGCGTTCGGATCGAGAGTTCTCGGACGTGATGTTGAGGGGAACATCGACTGCAGTTTGGAGTGCCATGGCGCCGGGATCTTGGAGTATCGATTTGATTTTGCAGGTTTATATGCGGAAGATATTCCGGATCTGCAGGTTATCAAATAGTACCCTGGTCTTGCGGGTCGAGCTGTCAGGAAGTCGCGTTGTCCAATCGGTGGCGGTGAAGCTCGTGGAGGGATATAACTGGTGCAGGTCGAGGTTGGCGTCTAGGATGGCGCTCCGTGTTGACGATCAACAGCTAGCTAGCGCTGTCGGCTACCGAAGTTTAGACGACCTTGAGCTTGAGCTTGATATGATATCTTTGCGTGGGGGTTTTGCTTTTGCCGTGCGCAGAGACGTAATCTCGAGACGAGACCCTCTCGCTGATCGCAGTGGTTGATACGCGGCAAGACTTCGATTTGGCGAGCCACCTCAATCTGCCGCGATGAGATGACGTTAGGTTCGCCTGGCTAACGAGGTCTTTCAGGTCGTAACGACGTCTCAATCGCTTGAACTTCGGATGCCCATCCGACCTGATGGAAAAGAAGAGATGTGGCTTAGTCATACAGCCAGGCGACTGTAAAATGCCTAGGCCAGCCCTGGCTAGCAGGGCGGTTTCCATCGCCGGGCCGTGGCTTCTGGAAAAAGGTACGGAAATCCAATATCCTGTCAGTATACAGCGCGGGAATTGGTCTGGATATCGGTTAATTTCGTACATGCGCATTTCCCAGAGGTGAACAGAGGTGAATGGACGAGACTAGTCGCCGAGTATACAGGTCTGAAGGTCTGAGTGGTTGGTTTCAGAAAGTCAGAGGAATGGAAGGAATTGGTCTCCGGATAAAATGTATGCTCTGAGATCATCATGTCACAAGTAACAACGGCACAACGGTCAAGCCACCAGTGTCAAGCTTAACTTTGGGGCTCCGTGCGATTCTGATGGAGCACCGAGTACGATCATGCGGGCTTGTGTCACATCGCGCGCTGTCCGGACTCCTCTCATTTGACTGGTTTGATGTTGGCACTTTCGGAACCGTTGAAGATCTATGGCTTCATAGTGTCGTATGCAGGGTGACGGTTTGTTGCATGAGGTGAGCAGGACAGAAATTGGGCTTTTGTCAAAGAAGCAGCCAGCCCCAGCCAATGCTGAGTGAGTCAGGCTGCCCAAACGATAGCCTTGGCATAGTCAATCTCGCGATTTCGAGGGGCCGTAGTTCAGTCATCAGAACGATGGCGCTTCAGAGCCGCAGAGGTACACAGAGTTTCGAGGATTTTGAGCATCAAGTATCTTCTGGACCAGCGTATGTTAGCTGAAACGGGTATGGTGGTCAAACTGCGGGTGGGTCCGGTAAGCCGCCGTCCTCGACGGCGAAGACTTTGCAGGGCAGCCGACATGACTTGGCACTGATGCATCCCGTCGAATTGTTTTAGTGACCCAGTAGGCTCTCGAAGGATTCTGCCCTCCTGCAACCAGTGCCAACCAGATATACCTCGGCCTTGAGGATTCTAGAATGGCTAGACATGCTGGAGAAGTGCGTTATGCTGCCTGTATAGAGGGTCTGGAGGTCGTCTGGAGGCACGGCTGTTATGGGTATGGGTTGATCGCTCAGATCAGTCCGCCAAGATCGTAATCTGATAATCGTTGACGATAGTCAAAGCGATTCAGGAAGATGGTCTGGATTTGCGGCCTTCTTCCTCCCTCCGGAGGTCTGTTTGATAGGGACGAGTCAATCTTCCATGCTCTAGCCGCGTGTCAGCACCCGCTATCACGCTTCCAGAGACAGGTAATCTTTGCAACGCTAACCAAGGATAAGTGCAGGGGGCATCGTGGAACTCGTGGTAAGAATATTTCATGACGGTGTTTCAGTTTTAGGGTGCTGCCAGCTGGTGTGTTTCTCCACTTCTGCAGAGCACATCGTTATGCAGGCTTCGCCCTTATTCGCTTTGCCTTTCTTGATGGAGTGACGGCAAGTCGAGAGATAGCAAAGCCGGGATCCTGATCGCTGGTCGAAGCAAAACGCGTCACTCGCTGATCTGGTTCTGGTTCTGGTTCTGGCTTGGTGCGGCGAGTGGCTGGCTTTAAGGTTGTTTCTAGTTTGACTTCCTTGAGAGCTTCCTGTATCGTCGAAATGGCAATTTCCAAATCCGCCGTCGCCCATGCTGAGCATCGCTGAACAAGCAAAAGAAGAACGTTCGGTGTCCTGTGTTGCCGATGGCGTTCGTCGTTTGTCATACTGCGCCAAGAATGGTTCTTCCCAGAACTTTGGTCTTTAGGCTTCCACCCTCAAACCTTACAGCACTCATGATCTTGGGTAACGACCGAATATAGCTCCCAGTCGTCCCTCTTCTAATCTTGCTGTGGACCTATCGGACGGTGTAAGAGGTTCAGTCAAACTGCACATCCAACAACAGCAAACACTCTTGTCTGGCGCAAGCGTCACACACGGCTTTTGACCATTGTAATACAGCATCACGACTGCCACTAACTGCCATTGGAGACCTGTTCCATCTTTTAGTAACTGGGGGCAGAAGAGGCACATGTATCAACCTCAGTGTCCTCACTTTTGCTCTGTTGTTTCCACTTCCTCTCAATCTCAGGTTGTTGCGCTCCGTATCTTGGTAGGTCCAGCGTCTTTCTCTACTGTCGAATGTTGGTGGTGGTGGCCCTATATTTACTGGCCGTCATGGTTTGAAAAGTCGCCTGTTACGCAGCAGTTTGCTTTGCGAATAGTCAAGCATGATACTGGAGGCAGGAGGGACACGTCATGGCAATGGCCGTGGCGATACCGATACTATAAGAAAAGCGAGAATATTCGGTTTGAGGTTGTATAGTTTATGCAGGTTGGAGCGGATGTAGTCGGCTAGGTAGCGTTGCCACGACTCATGTTCACGTTTACTTTCAGGTTCAGTTTCAACCAGGTTTCAAGCTCAAGACTGACTCATCAACAACAACAGTCAGATCAAGATCACCTACAATCAGACATATGATTGACAAGCATCGATACCCACTCTTGCGCTACCCTAGTTTCTGTCTCAGACCTCGACCACCTTTCTCCTTCAGATTGCTGTACTGTTTCGATAATATACAGTCTTCAGCTTTCGGCCCACTGAACGCGCGATCCCCTTGATCAAACACACCACCGGCGTCGTGGACATCTCACGCATCATTGACCAGCGAGGGTCGACCTCGCCATCGACCCGGCGGCCTTCAGCCTCTGACTCTGGCGAGGGACAAAGTCGACTGGGTAGTGACCGCTCGTCAGCTTATGCATCAACAAGTCAGCCCCGTGGCGCTGCACCTCCAGTCAATTACCAATCGACTTCACCTTCGTACCAGTATGGCGATACCTCACGAGATGCAGAGCAGTATGGATATTCTACGTACACAGCGAGCGCCTCAGGTCAGAGATCAGCAGATCGTCTTGGTTCACCGTACTCGTCACACAAAAGAGCGTCAGCTGGTGACCCCTTACTTGAGCAGCCGGCGAAGAAGCAAAGCAAATGGAGCCCTGCTGAGGATACACTCCTGATCCAGTTGAGAGGTGAAAATATGAAGTGGGAGGAAATCTCGAAGCGTCTGCCAGGACGGAGCGCGATTAGCTGTCGACTGCATTACCAGAACTTCCTTGAACGCAAAGCTGAGTGGAACAGAGAGCGTGATGCTAAGATGGCTCGACTGTACGACCGGTAAGCTTACTGACAGCCGTCTCTCGTTCCAATTGGAGAATCCCGGGGTCCTCCAGGATGTACTGACATGGCAGCAGCTTCAAAAAGGACATGTGGGAAAAGGTCGCGAAAGAGATGCAGATGCCGTGGCGCGCAGTTGAAGCAAGACATTGGGAAATAGGTCAGGAAGAGATGGCGAAGCTGGCAGGGGCGACCATGTTCTCATCAAGTGCAACGCCAATGGCTGAGCACGAAGTCCTTCCTGTCTCTGCACCACAATCCTTCCATTCGGAATATCCGCCACCATCGTTACGGCATCCGTATGCGACCTACCCACAAGAACCGTCATCCGTTCAGCCCGCTCGTCTACATCCCATGGGCCCTCCAATACGACCAGATGTCCAAATGAGTGGCTACGGCGATCCAATGGCAGGACCCTCGGGATCTCTACCAGGTATTGCAGAATTTCAGAGACAGCCTCTTGACTTCCAGAACGAATACATGCCTGGTTACACATCTTCCGATCGTCCTCCACCACCACACGATAGACAACAGCTTCCACCAATGCGATACCTGACAGAGCCAAGATACACAGGTCAACAACAAGAGTCACCTTCTGCCTACTACGAACGTCCGGAAGACCGACTCAGACAACCACCACGATCTTCAGACCCAAACCGCGACAGGGAGCGACGCCAAGGATGACGATGATGGGATTGAGAACGACAGCGATTGCACTTTGTATAACAGGATTTGAGCATTTGGGAAGGCCAAGCGCAGCGTTTCAGGAGCAATGCATTGAAAGTTTTGTAAGAATAGAAAGAGTTATGATACCCCTGGCACGATTCTTTGGGTGGTTGAGCAGCAAAGTTGTTACTGGAAAGCACGAAGAGGCAGGCATGGAAAGGCCAATACATTCACGGTTGCCAACTATGCAATTTCCAGAGTTGACCACTTCCTTGTGAACTGTGCCGTTCGCCACTCACCTCGGCTGTCACTTGACTCTATTCTAACCGAGCAGAGGTACTAGTGCCGTCGGGTATGGACAATGGTGTCTCCTTTCCTCGAAGGATGCTCGTTTCAGCATCACAGTTCGCAACACCGTCATGATTTCTCGAGTTGCATACAATCATCACAGAACGAGCACCGACAAGGAGCCGCATGGTACATCACGCCTGATGACTCCTCCTGCCTCTTCCTGCTTCGTCAATACCAAACCTTCGTGCTTGCAACAAAGGTACATCATACAATTGCCGTATGAGTAAATACATCAGCCAAACCATGCCTTCCAAGCAATTTACCTTACCTTCCTAAAGTATATCCCTCGATCCGCTTCCTCCGAATCCACAAAACTCATTCAGGCTCTTGACTAGTTCGTTCTCTAACACCACCAGCCAGAACTGGTTTCACTTGGCAGCCATTTTACCGTCCATAACACTTCGTCATGTGGGGTTTTCCCGGCTCCGTCCCACACGGTAATGCATGCGGTCGTCACGGTCAGTGCTCAGCGTAATGATGGTGGTGCGGCATTTAAGCTTCATACATGACGGGAGGATGCAGACTGGAGACAATATCGAAACAATTCCCCGCGATCTTGCCGCCACAATGTCATGGAGTCAAATGTGATTGTGGAGTAGACGGGGGTGCATCTACAATTCGACGACGTTCTCTTTCTGGAAGGCTGGGCAGAATAGGGGGCCATAGCAGGGTCAGGGGCGGTGATTCAACGAAGTGAAAATGCAAATGCAGTTGCATCTTCTCCTCGGACCTCTTCCTCAAAGTCCAACCTGGAACACGTTCGAACAGAAACGCCAGCAGAAGGCTTCTGGAATCACGCCATAGCTCTTCTGGCAAATATGGTAAGCAGTAAGCAACTCGTTACTGCAACACGCAACACGCAATCACCACTTCTTGTTCATGCAGCCCTCCCGAACCTCCCGGCTAGGTCGGTGCCGTCGCAAGCAGGTTCCAGACCTCGAGGCGGCCATCAAGTAGCGGCTTGGACGTCGCTTGCGGCTTCAAATCCGACTGCCTGTATTCTTCACCTGCTGCATCGAGAGCACAAGGTGACTCCAATATGCCCAGTGACTTTCTCATTGCATGACGTCCTCAGCTCAGTGCTTCCAGCTTGCAATATTGGCTGTCGCTTAACATGACTGACTTCAAGCTCACTTCAAATTTCCACGCTCCCAATCTCAACCCTATACACATCAGGAATTATACTCAGCCATCCGCGCACTTCCTGGTTATGGCCGCGCTAGGAACGCCTTGTATCGGCAACAGTACCGCTTTTCAGATCAAGCGCTCGATACTTATATTCTCGTGTAACGACAGCACAGACGACATCGACGCGATCCCGCAAGCGTGTTGTTGGAACCGGCATCACTGCGGCCATTCCTGACACCTTGTGATACAATAGGCAGCGCAGCAGTTCCGCACGTCGTTCAAGATGATGTACAGCCGTATGAGCCTCAGAAAGATGCCGCGTTACTCATAGCCTTTATACCAATTTCATTACAGTGAATTGTCACAGAATGCTTGCGCCACCTTCAGTACCTTGCATCGGGAGCCCACAATGACACTACTCCGGTCTTCGCTTGACACCTTACACGGGGCAGTGTACGCACAGTTCATACGGAAGTGTGGTGTTGTCGTTGTTGATCGCAGCGACAACACGGAACAGGAACCGAGGTGGTGCCGTATGGGGGCTTGGAGCACCGCGACGATCAACCTTCAATCGACTACATCCAATTCTCCATTTTGCCTTACATTCGACTGTCGTCGCACAAACAGTCTCTGTAGACGAAGCTAGTGCTGGCGAACGATTCTTTTTGTCCAAATGCGGCAAGTGAAGAACACCCAAGCCACGAAACGTCCTGGTTTCAGGCAGCTTCATGTATACTTGTACCGCTTCCTTCGCTACTTCCAGCAGCACAGCAGACCTGCATCATTGTTGTGGTAGACCACTGATTTGCAGATGCGAAGCGATGCTTCCTCCACATCGAGATCATGCTCGTTTCAAAGTAGCAATCGTTGAGATATCAGGCAACTAGACAATTTGACAGACAGCGCAGAACTAATTGCTATACTCACAACTAAATGCGTTAGGATCAGTACGACAACTGTATACTGGAACGGCTCAAAGGCAAAAGTCTTGTCTCTCAAAGGTCATTACTGTGAGCCTAGCCTGATGTGATTGCGCATCACTCGAAGCACGCTGATGCTATTGCAGCTGGCCATGAGATGTAACGATACAAGCAGCGGTGGCACTTCCACCCACAATACGATCGAGGCGAGACACACGTTGATGCTTGTTCTGCTTATGAGGCCATACGTCACTGCTATGCATATTTCAACGACATTACAATCTGCTAGAATATCTCCTCGGTCACACGCCGCCCGAACCAATTCGCCAATGTGCCCTGCTGAACATCCTCTTCCTGCGCCGATGTAAAGAACTGAGTCATCTTCAAATTCTCATCGTCGTCTTCTTCCACCGGCCATTCAACCTTGACTGGTGCACCTTTGGCTTCAAGCATGTCCTTTGCCGTTCCCCAACTGAATCTACACTCACTCCCCCAGCCGAAAAGAGGATCCATGCTTTGCTTCAACCAACTCGAGCACCTCGCATCAGACGGATACCCTGATCCCCACTTCGCGTTCCCTGTCGCAGCACCATCCTCTGCCCCAGCATAGGCTGGCCACGCCATCTCCAGCGCTGCGTCTCGTGTGACCTTTGCACAAACACTGGCCGCACTGACACAAGGATACAGGCTATCCGCCTTCTTCGCCACCGTGATGCGCACCGTCGGGAAAACACGCTCCAGCATCCGCTGATACGTCGCCGGCTGTCCGATAGTGTCGATGTAGATTTCCGTCACATTCACGCCCATCTCGAACACGCGCTTTATCAGGTCGATGGTAGTGTCCATGGCCTGTGCGTTCAGGTTGTAAGAATTTGGGCGTAGCATGTCCGCGCCGATGTCTTGAGCGGACATGACACGGGTCGCCCAGCCGCAGGTGCTGTGGAGGTCGGTGTCGGGTGTGCAGAGGGTACGCATGAGCGAGGAGCGAAAGGCAGGTGTGAGGACTTTAGAGTCGTCGAAATGATGTGTATCCGCGAGGAGTGTGCGGTGTTGTGAGAGAGGTAGGTAGAAAAGGCCGTAGACCATGGGACCTGCATGGGGAATCAGAGGGATGATGCTATGGCAAGTGTCCGCAATGCGGGCAGTGATGCCTACCTAGAACGGGTCCTCGCCCTGCTTCGTCGACGCCGAGAACGCATTCTGTAGATATATCCTGCCGTAATACATCTGGAATCTCTGAAAAGTGTGAATATGATTCTCCGGATGCTATGGACGTGCTATGAAGTGATGGAGCGAGGAAGATATCTTGTGCTGATATTTCTTGCGATTGGTGGTCTTGAGAATAGTCCGCGGTGTCTTCTAATACGTCCTCCATAGTGATCCGGAATGAAATGGATACTTTGCTTTTTCTGTATAAGGAGACGACACTTCAGCACGGTCACCTTGAGTCTTTCTGGCACAGCATAGAACGATAGGATGAGGTATACAGATTTCAGAGGGAATCAGCAAGTCCCAGCATGCATCGCGTCGACACGCACGCACGTGATCGGAAGTGAAGTCTCGCGTTTTGGGTTTAGCGTGTTCTGGCTGCAGCTACTCACAACATTGGAAGCTCAGGCTTGCGCATCTATTCATCAAACATTCATCATTGTCACTCGCTTCGTCGCTGTTTCATCTTCAGTATAAAGGCGCTTATACTTACGCTCGCACACAAGCTATTCACAACTCTACGCGATCATGGCGCCGGCCGATACGCCAGGTCGAAAGAAGCGCGAGGCTCAATACTTTGAGGTTGGCGTGCAAGGAAGGTTCGTTGCCGTCAAGACTGGGCGCACAAGGATGAAGCTGTCGCGGAAGCTAACCTGTACTATAGACGTACAGGTCTCCAACTCAAAGATAGTGGCGTTCGCGACGAATTCGGTATCGAGCCACAAGAAGGCTTATTCTCATCACCCGCCAAACAAGCACCTCAATCCGTGCGCAATGCTCGCAACGCACGTCAAAGCAATGGCACGTCAAATG
>Ga0268246_10000880_pt1 | contig 11704 bp, 11 predicted proteins | sample AgamicOrSfe_FD_200242 | JGI IMG/M metagenome (GOLD analysis project Ga0268246, IMG submission 200242) | Agave microbial communities from Guanajuato, Mexico - Or.Sf.e (v2) (version 2) | ecosystem: Host-associated > Plants > Phyllosphere > Phylloplane/Leaf | place: Guanajuato, Mexico | collected...
GAGTCAACATGCCCACCTCTCCCTCCCAGCACTTCAAAACCACTCTCCCGCCCTCCTGTTCCTGCTCCCGAAAACACCGCGCTATCCAGCTCGAAAAAGGATCCTGTTTCTGAGGGGCGTATTTCCTTGTCGCCCCTGGTCCTTCTCCAAAGTCTAGTCTACCTTTGCGCCATTCGCCAAATCAAATGCAAACACCCAACCAACCTCTCTTCTTCTGTCAGAAAAACGTATTTTTGGTCATCAGATCATCAGATGCGTCCGTTGACATTCTCCTACATGCTCTTGGCCATCTGCCAATACACAGCCTCATCATACGACCACCGAACGCCACCACGCGGATAGTCGACAACCTACTCGGCAGCCGCTCCCGCTTCGATCGAGAGCCCACGCCAGCCGTCGATCAAATCGTCGATTCTGGAGCCATCAGCATCCTGCGCCGTCATCCCCGGGGCGAACGAGCTAACGACGTTCTTTTTCGCTGTCGCCATCCAGTTCGGCTCGTTGAGAGAGTTGAAAACCTCCCACACTTCGTACGGCAATGCGATACCCGCACGCTCAGCTGCTGACTGTATAGCTCGAAGTGCCAGCTGTGACATGTACAGCGAAGATCCGATGGCAAACAGATGTTTCAGACATGTCAAGAAGGTGTGATACGACGGCGACTGCATCACCAAGTCGGCCATGTAGTGACTGTACATCGGGTCAGTCGCGTCGTGTTGATCTATTGTCAGCGACTTCTGCAGTTGTCGAAACTCATCCAGGATATTACACGCCACCATGGGGCAGTAATGATAGGAGAAGATGTTGCGGTCTTCCATGACCATGTGTGACTCCACCAACGTACGCAATTCATGCGTGCTGGAAGTCGAGATGTCGATAGCACGCTGCTTGTAGTAGCGAACTTCGACTGCAAGTGTCGGCGCAGTGATGAAGGGTCGGAACAAGGCCAGAACGATGTGGTGATATCGACACTTCAGCAGAATCAAGTGAGGCTCTACGCCTTCTTGCCCAAAGTCCTCCGGAAGGTCATGGTACCACTGCGTGAGAGCTTGGTACAGGCCTTCTGTCTGTCCAGTCGCCGCCACCATCTTACCCTCAGGAGCAACATTGCCATACAGCATGAAAGACCTAATCACAAGATCAGCACAATAGCGCCAAAGGCACTTCATACAAAACTCACACTCTATTCTCCAATCGAGACAGTTCCCACTTCTTCATGTGGAATCGCTCTCGAGGTTCGGCATCTGCCTGATATGGAAATGCCCAACATGGAGTCGTGCGCAACAGTGGCTCGAGTTGCATGCTTATCCTGGTCAATGACACAAAATCGAACAGAGACCAGGCAGCTACCGACTTGGCGACGGCCATCTTGTCTCCCGGGTCGACTCTCTGCTGAACACTAACCTTACGAAATAAGCCGAGATTCCTCGCAATGCGAATGCTATCGTAGAGGTAGCGATCACCAATCTTGTCCTGTCCATTGGCGTAGTGGTAGTAGACAAGTTCAAGCGATGCTGATACCAAGACTACAGAGTCATGAGCCTCTTCACTCAGCCAGTGCCTCTTCGCTTCCAGGAAAAATGCTTTGCCAGGATTCAGGTCATTCCAAGGATCATTACGAAATGGTGCTAGAGGAGATGCACGCTGTGGCGAGAGATGTCAGCACTATGGGTGCGACCTCGGACAACGAAGTACTTACACATGCATTTGCCAGAATACTGTTGACAAGCAATTCCGAGCAGAAACCTTCTTCTCCATTGGCAAAGTCGTGCAGGAACAACGTGCGGTCATTGAAGTCACAAACCCACTGCTGCACCGATTGTTAGCATCAAGCGCTGCTCAAAACACATGCGCATTGACCTACTTGGTGCTCGTAATAGCAATGTATGAGATGCGATACGAATGCATCACTGTCAGTCAACCTGGTCCACCTCTTCGCTACACCTGGCCAAACATGGAAGCCAGTATTCTTCTGCAAAGCTTCAACTTGGTCATGCTTAATGATGGAATCCACGAGCTTCTCTGGAAGGTTAGGTGCGGCTGCTTGGAAGCCTTCCCAGCCTCTCCCCAATTCGAAACTATTCTGACGCTGAAATGGCAAGTGCCTTGATGTTATGGTTGGATCGGACAGATCATACACCTCACCGATCTCCTGCGACTGTCTGTCGACTACATTGACTTCCGACAGGACCGTGCGGACATCATTTCCAAGTCGAATTCGCCTCAAAATGTCTTGGGCACTCTGCTCAGGCTCACTCCTTAACAGCGCAAAGAGCTCGGCCATGGGATTGAGCTCTGTTTGAAGCGTCTCGACCTGCGTTCGTAGCGCTTGCCCCCTGGGCTCATTCTCATGTTGCCGATAGACGCATTCAAGTCCACGTGACTCACATGGTGCACATGTTGGTCGGACTGCATCACACTAAAATTTGACACAGATCAGTCAGGTAGGCTGCCTTTGAGGTTACCATCTCAGTCCTGTCCGTGCCACCGCTCTCGCCACTCTCCCGCCATCAAGAGTTGCATCCGATTTTCCGCCAGTCCGACACGCCACATATACACGACACGTTTAAATACTGCACAACATACCTTTTGTTTCTTCTTCCGACACGATTCGCACGCAATCTGAACCAACGTTCTCTGGCGCTTCAGTGCACGAAAGCCAGGTTGCGGGGTGTTTGAGTTGGATGGGTCCGACAGAAAAGGACTTTCGTTTGCTGTATCAGCAGACGCAGCCTGCGCGCCCCGAGCTCCAGGTCTTGCTTCATCCGCCAATCTCGCAGGCGCAGGCTGGATTGACGCGAATGGATTTGACATTAAGTTCTCCGGCTGTTCATGAACAGATGCCAATTGCAAGGGTTCAGCATGAAGGACGTGGCGCCTGCTATGATACGCGCAGACAGTTTCAACGGAGGTCCGATGGTGCAAAAAATGAGGAAGAATTACTTGACTGAATCAAGAGGAGAGGAAGTCCGAGGAGAAGGAGGATGTCGTGGATGTCGTGCGTGATGCGTTGTGGACTTGAGGGATGACAGACAGGTGCAATCGAGCATCGAAAATGCCATGGCATTTTCTATACAACCAATTGGATTGGAGTTTTTGGAACTACCTCCGGAGACCCCGCATTTTTTACAGTATTTGGAAGCGGACTAAAGGTCCGGAGGGTAAATTGATTTATCATCAGAAACCGAAAAAGTGTTTTCGAATGTAACGGTACGAAAATCGTCATGTCTACAGCTGGTCAGACAGTGGAGCCAGTGATTCTAGAATTGTTTCGGATTCCATAACCATATTAACGACTGTTTCAACCTGACAAATGATGGAAATTACTTACACCAGCGCCACAACGACAAGGGACACTTTGCTCGCAGCCAAGATGGCCACATACTTTGACGTTGGCTACAGTGCATTGTTACGCCGTCATTCTCGGAGAGGGATTGTAAGGCTCTGAAAGACGAGCCATGCCTGAAAATCCTTGATGATATGGCACGATTTCTCGAAGAATTTGCTCTGAGCAGATGTCTGCAACTTCATGCATACTGGAGGGTGACCGGAACTGCTCGTTGCTTCATCCTCCAAGCATAAGAGAAGCGCTCCCAGTACGCCTTCTGCCACGACCTGCAAGCGTAGCATTCACTTTTTCTGCTTCACAGCAATGGAAACAACTTTTGCCGAGCAACGTATTTCAATACCTCATGTCAACGTCAAACCACCTCCTCCATGGTACGTGCTATGGCTGCAGCTTTGCTCGACGCGACAAAGGTCTATCTCACGAGCGCAACTGCTCCGCCGTCTCCAGTCTGAATCGGCTCACAATAACCTCAAATCCTGAACCGCCGATATTAGATATCTCAAATCGAAGTACGCTATCCTCTTTATCTAGTAGCTAGTGTCTATTCTGTAGTTTCCAAATGCCAGTTTTGCTTCAACCGGCATACATGATATACACAATTGTGGTTAAAGTGGTTTTTTGGTAAATCGCGTGCCAGCCCTTGCCGGGTATCACGGATGCCCGCAGGAATGTGGGGATTCGGGAAGATCCGAAGACTCGATTCCAGTATACATTGCATTCCCTCATTCCCTCACTCCAATTCCGTATCAACAACTATACTATTACAGACACTCTCAAAATCTTCCTGCAACCCTTGAACCATTCGCGAACTGAAGAAACACATCTCACCCTCTATTCGGCACTTCCACATCCTGTCTCCCAGCCCTAGCCTACTTGCCAAATGCATACCTTCGCGCCCGGAACACCACCTTTCCAATCCCAGTCAACCTCTTCCCACTACTGCCCACCTGCACCATGCTGCGTAGAGGACAGACCGGCTCTGAGATCTCCAGCAGCTCGATTCGATAGGCTCTGGTTAACCTCTGCTTTCCAATCGAGGTAGTCTCGGTAAACTCCAGATACGAAGTTCTCACCATCATTGCTGGGCAATGGTAGGTCATCTCGCATTCGCAGTGGTGGAGGTGGTGGAACTGCTCTAGGAGGCCTGGTGCGTCCCTTTGCCGGACTAGGATGGTGGTCAGCATACATGTTGCACCCGAATCCAGCAATACATACTTGATGAGAGGTTCTGCACTCGGTCTTCCATAGTATGAAACCACATCATCCTCGTCGACGTCGTCCAACCTAAAACCCACCGGTGCAGGCGCAGCATCCGCAGGTGAAGACGTAGCATCCGCAGGTGAAGGTGCAGCATCCGACCAGTCTCCATATCTCCACTTCTCCTCCTCCATCGTCATAGGAAACCTATTTTCCATGGGTATCGCGTATGGTCCAGTCAATAGCCGTACGCATCGTGCTGTGAATCAGGCGTCAGGATTAAGCAAGATCTGGAGCAATGACTTGTCATATGGAGGATCATACCTGGAAACCTGCCGGCCCCTTCATCATCCCTCCCTGTCCATATCTCGGTCGGGCTCCCCGGGCCACTTGTCACCTCGATGATCCCACCGCGAGTAAGACTCAGATCACCCAAACGCTCGGCTTTGAAGTCGGACATCACTTCGGCCAGCTGTGTTCTACGGAGAGTTTCATGATAATCATTTTCGAGATCATTAGCAATCCTGTCTCCGGCATTGCTGACTGCCCGCGAGTCATCAGTAAGCCTCGCACCAGCGTTGCCATCACCAGGCAGGGGAGAAGATCTGGCAGTCCGATGATCTGATGTGGTGTCCACGGCAGCATTCCCAAAGTCCCAGCCAAGCATTGGATTCATCTTTGCTTGCCCTTCAAACGCTTTTCCCTTCCCCACCGATATCATCGCAAAGAAGGCGAAGCCAAGCATCAACGTAAGACATGAGCTTTGGTTTGTCTGAGTCGAAGCGAAGATGAAGGCCAGAATCCTCAATGCCGCAGCACTCGCCGAGTATCCGAGCCAGATAACAGCAAGAAATGGAACAAGACGGATAGCAACAGTGTACACGCCTGTGTCTGTGATTACACAAGCGGCCCGCACAAGAAGCGCAGAAAGCATGAAGCCAATCGAGAAATAACACCATCCGAAGAAGCTCGGGGGAGGCTGCTTGACATACCCAAGGATAATGAAGTTCATTGCTTGGGTTGCGCTCATAAGACTCCACCAAATGTATGGCTGGCGGAGAAACCAAAGGCGATGGACGAAAGTTACAGTTCCTGCCTGTGTGGTGTTGTTTCTCATCCAGAGAAAGAGGACGACTGGCCAGAGCAGCCTGATCGATGTCGCCGGCAGACATGAAAGTGCCCAAAATGGGCTGTAGCCGCAAAAGGCCACCCTGTCCAAGTCAGAAAGATCCCATCGTCTGAATACTGAATACGTACCTCTCATTGATCAATTGCAAGCCGGCAAAGAAGAGTGAAGAGGCGATGAAGCCAAATATGGTCATTTGCATGATCTCAGAAGCCTCTGCTTCGTTTCTGTTGATCCTCATCGAGAAGGGCGTATCAAGGCGCAGTATGTTTAAGACGATCGCCGGCTCTCGTCGTATGCAGAGGAAGCCAATCGTGAGCAGCACGATGGCAGCTAGACAGCACATCGCCAGGATTCCTGTCGAGCCGTTGACCTGTGATGGACCGACGCCGAAATACGAGACTAGGCTCATAGAATATGTCAGCAATGCCAGAGTGGCCCCAATGAGCAGTAGCATCATCAGCTTTGGAGCGAGCAACGGCGACCATGTCTTGATCATCTCAGCGCACTCTCGCATTGCTGCCGCAAGACGATGTCGATTTAGGTCCGGGTAAAGCATATTGAGCTGGAATCCTCTTAGATCAGCATTCTCGAGCACAAGCGCTTTGACCCAATGGTGCAATGCGAGGAGAAGGAGTGTACTGTCAAGCCCAAGTGCGACCAGTGCGCATGTACGCGGCGTAGTGGTGGCAATGAGCAGCCCAGTGTAGACAGCCATATCCACCACGCCAACAGCAAAGCAGGATTGCGCCATCAACCTCCAGGGACGGTCTTGAGGAAAGGTCAAACACATGCTGAAGCTGAGTCGACCGATCGTGATCAAAGCGCTGAGAGGTAAGAGGATTGCGGTGGACAGAAGCAATGCCTGACGCGGATGCCCGCTGGAAGAGGATTTGATGTAGGTGAACAGTGTCAGTGAGCTGACTACTGCCATCAGTGCTCCTACCACTGCCGCACGATGACGCGCCGGGGAGAACCTATCGGCTATAGCAGCGTAAAGGCACGCCAGGCCGGTGAACATGACAATCGGCAAGCTTTGCACGACGAAGCTGTTGACGCTGGTAGACATCTGTTCGGTGACCTTCTGAACTGTGGCGACACGGAGCATGATTGAGAAGAACGAAATGATGATGACGGAGAGACTTGTCAGGTCGATAAAGAGACCACCGTCGACGTGTCGAAGCTCTGTTATTGGTGTTTGATGCGCTGCATTGACAGCTCCCTGCTGATACTGAGCCGGCATCATCTCGTGCAGATTCTGTACTTTGTTCATAGGTGTCTGAGACTGAGGTTGAGCTGATATTCCCGGTCGCAGGTTCTGCAGCTCTATAGCTGGCATCTGGACATCAGCCATTGTCGTCTGCTGATACAACTTGTCAACAAAATCTGTGAGACTGTGGTCGCGTTTGGAAAAAAAGAGACTCACGGATGGTGTGAATTGTTATTGTGAATTCACCAAGACTGCAAGAAAAGTCTGGCAATTTCGCGCCACTGCTTATAAAACAAAATGGCACACGCTCATGCCTTATTCCGTGACAGTCTTGCTTCTGCACATCAAGAAAGAAAGTATCGAGGCCTAGGTTTTACAAACAGCATTGTTCCTTTCCCCACGTGACATATCTGCTTGTCACTCTGTGAAACACGCCAGAAACCAACCAAATCGTTGCGGAGTTCCGCCGAAATTGGCCACACTTTTGGAGTCAGCCCAATCGTTTCCCCTTTCTGCGTTTGCACATCTGCCCCCTGCCCCCTCACTCTCACCTTTATTGATTCTCTTCTCTTCCGTGCCCCAACGTCATCACACCAAACCATCATACGTCTGTTCATTATCTTCTCCTTTCATACGTTGATTTCTCTCGGCTGATATCTCTCAGCATGGCAACTTCACAGATTTGCCGCTTTTGCTTTTCGCACCTGCGTAACGATTGCAACGCAAACTTCCAATACCCGTGTAGGAATTGCGTGAACTTCCGCCAAGATTGTATTCCGCAGGCCTCCGGATTCGTAGCTCCAGTCGCTACAGCACCGACTGCAATGCCAGCTACAGCAATACCAGTTACAGCACCACTTGTGAACCCAGTTGCCCCGTCACCAGACGCGGTTTCAGCTCCAGCATTTCAAAGATCTTTCCCAAAGTTCCTCCAGGACAATCCTGAAATGCGACAGATGTTACAGCTGAACGACGAAGCTGACGCACGGCGAGCACAACGCGATCGAGCTTTTCGGCGGGCTGAACAACCCCCTCAGCCACAACGGCCACCCCCCCCAAGAGCTGGAATCGTCACGCCATTTACACCACCAACTGCAAATCGAGCTTTCCAGCTGGCGCAACCACAATCAAATCAACCCCCTCAGCCACGACGGCGCTCCCCTCAAAGGGCTGGAATCGTCGCGCCTTTGCCAATGCCGAGCTTGCCAGTCGCCAGTTCACGACCTGTCATACCTGTCATACCTGTCAACCCTCTTGAGTCGCGACGAGTGGCTCCATATAAGATACCAGAGAGAGCCAATTTGTTGCGCACTCCAGTACCACCATCACAGCGACCACAACTACAGAGAGTGAAAAGCAGCACGCCAATCATACCGCCGAACCTACCAGTCGCGACGTCACAGCCCAACATAAATGTCCAACCAGTGACTCAATATAAGATACCTCAGAGGTACAATATTCTCCCTCCAAGAGGGGGAGGGCCCTGGAGTGGGCGGAATGCTCAAGAAGACCTGGCCTTATGGACGGAACGGCTGGCTCAAGCAGACCTAGATGTTTGGGCGCAACAGCTGAAGGAGCAAGAGGATCGGAAAGCAAGGGAGCGAGAAAAAGATAGACAAGAAGAAGATCGGAGAGCAAGGGAAAAGAGAGAGGAAAATCGGAAAGCAAAAGAGAAAGCAAAAGAGAAAGCAAAAGAGAAAGAGCAAGAGCTAAAGGAGGAGCAAAAACAATTACGGGCGAGGTGTAATGAATGTAAAGTCCATCAATCCAGACGCTGTAAACGAACTACCCTTCAAGAACCATGCCGGCCATGTGTTGAACGACGGATCGACTGTTCTCTTGCGCCTGGAACGGCTCTAACATCGACTCGGACTTGGGACGACTGTCTGCAATGCTTCGAATTTGATGTACCATGCGATGGAAAGCTAGGTTACAGCTGTACTACTTGCCATTCAAAACAACGCGGAAACGTGGTCCCGTGTTCCTTCATTAAACCAAAGACCTATTTCACACAAGAACATATGGATTCCGGCTGCGACCTTTGCCGAAAATTCGGGGACAGCTGTGATTGGGAGGGAACTGGACGCAAATGTGGGCAATGTGTGAGGCGAAAAGCAAGATGCTCTTTATATTTGCGTGCAAACGACATACCTCTCGGAGAACGATGGATTCCTCGCGGCCCCCAGGACCTACGCGCAAACAAAGATCTCTCTGCAACGTCAAACGAGGACTCGAATATCGAGTCGATAGTAATATCCTCGATGATGAGTTCGAGTATCGACGTTGCCGAGGATGCTGACTACGACGATGCTACCGACCTAACCGAGCAGAGCCAAGAATCTTTTGTCGACCAGGGTGATGAATGGGAAGATGTTGAGGACCCCACGGAGGACAATGACACTGCTATGGGTGGTGTGCCACTCATAGCTCCAGATCAACAAGACGAACGAGCACGGTTCGAGGCCGATTATCGACGTGTCATGCGCGAAAATCCGCAATTGCAGACGATCCAGCCTGGTGAAAAATGGACGTTGATACAGGTTTGTCATCGGTCGTCAGGCTTGCGACCATTGGTCTTCCGCGCCGGCATGAGGCGACGCCAACAACGCATTGGTCGACGTTACAGGAGGCGCCTCATTGGACGTAACCCGCAGATTCCAGAGCTTGACCGCCCAGGTGGTGCTGGTACTCGCATGGAGATCACTACTTTGTATATGGCTCGACAAGGCACCTTGGCTGTACCGACATCGACCATCATGCTGAGAGGTCGGCACCAGCGAGCTCTCAGACGATTCGTAAGATTGATGCGCTTTCTCTACCATCCGCTGTGCCCGATCAAGCCGATGGAGGTCCATTTCTTATTGGGTGGAATCGCCGGTCTCTCGGTTAATGACCATGCATGGGGCAGCTGGCTCCTAGGATTCTGGTCTGCTATCAGGCGTGCCGATGCTCAACTTGCTGAGCGAACTTACCTCGTGCCATTAATAGAGGCTGCAATAGTTGGGGTGCTGCCATGGCAGCTGGCACCAGTAAACTGGCCGACAGGATACCTCAACAAGCGGTGGCGCAAGATTCACCTTGGGAACCTGATCAGGAGGGCTTTAGCACTGAGGACGGCCCAGTTTGGAAATCTGCCAATTCTGCCTCACCCACTCGACTGGTTCATCTTTGCAATGGACGACGAATGGAGTTTTCGCAGTCACCAGCTGAACAACACAACTAACCCCAGGCTGTGGTGGTTGCGGCTACGTAACCGTAACCGTAACGGAGAATGGCAGTGATGATGTCTCTTGCTGGTTTGGAGAGAAAGAGAGTGTGTGTGGGCGTCTCAGAGGAAAGCTACGGCAATTGTTGTTTTCAATATCATGGTCGGTAATGGCACGGGGTCGAGTACAGTGAAAATTGCAATAATGGAATGTCCAGAACTGATTGAAATAGTCACCACGTCCGCATGTTCTCATCGTCCTTGCATTCTCGTCGTCGACATGTTTCCATATCCCTATCATCCTATCAGTGCTATTTGCTTGCTCTACTCGTTTATGAACCCATTGACTCCGCTGCCTCAAGTCTGCCTCGATCAGCTCGAACTCGACATCATATAAGCTCAAAACGCCATCTCGAGGGCCATCTGGACACAGCTGCATATCACACCACCTTTGAGATGCTGACACGATTGACTTTTCCATCCTCGCTCTCCAGCTGCTGTGCCTCGCAACGTGGTTTACCTTCTATACAGGCTGATATTGATTGCCTGTGCGAGCGAGCCCATTACAAACCATTCCGGCATCTGAAGCATCTTCGGACGATGCCCAGGTTACGTTGCCACCTGGACTTTCCAGTCTTCCCTTCTCTTGTGGTTGTCAACGACACTCAGGACGCGGAGATGCACGTCCCGTGTCGTGCTCTGGGCTGTGCAAGGATCGGCGTTCCACATTGCGAGCCGGCTGGACGAGCGTGAGAACAAGGTGGGTGACCGTGCTGGACTGTTTGTTTGCTGGTCTTTGTGTTCTTGTGACTCTCACCACACCGTGTGTGAAAATGATGGAATGTATCTCGACTGTGCGTGATCCTGTACTGCTGTCTGTTTTGAGCAAGGAAGGTGTAGCTGACCTGAAACGTCTCAAATCCAGGTGCTGAAAGTTATGTAGAGTCGTGCCTTTTCAATGACGGCACTCTTCCTCGCTTGACTGAGGATCCCGCGATCTTGACTACTTCAATCTTTCTCTTAATGCCAGCCGCCCAAGAACTTGTAACAGAACCTCGAGTCAGACTAGTCAAACCCGTGACGGCACGCTGTTGCGGATGCCGATCGTTGTGGCCCGCCTCTAAGATCTTGCCATCTTGCTTGACCGACACCCTGCCCTGCTGCCACTTGCTGCCTTGATGTCTGCCATAATGACCCTACGAAGGTAGTCACTAACGCATCATCTCTGCAGCGCACCACCACCTTCATCTTCACATCCACGACCATCGCCGGTAAGAAATCGACCAGAACTGCGACATGGCGAACGAGAAGCGTAGTCGGCAGACAAGATGTCTTATACTACTAGCTCATCTTCGCAACTTTGCCTTGCACGGCTGTAGAGGACAGGGAAGGGCTCAGAGGTGTAGCACAATACAGTAGACATTAAATTCGTCTGGAATTACTTGTATCTTCTACTGCTTCTCCACTCTCTTCTCGTAGTTTTAGTGTCAATCCATCAGATCTGATCCTGCCACTTGTACTTCGGCGCAAAGCCCAGCTCCTTCTTCGCCTTGTCAATCGACAACAACGTATCATTCGGCCCCTTTGTCGGTTTATACTCCACATTCGGGAACACCG
>Ga0268246_10000882_pt1 | contig 11666 bp, 9 predicted proteins | sample AgamicOrSfe_FD_200242 | JGI IMG/M metagenome (GOLD analysis project Ga0268246, IMG submission 200242) | Agave microbial communities from Guanajuato, Mexico - Or.Sf.e (v2) (version 2) | ecosystem: Host-associated > Plants > Phyllosphere > Phylloplane/Leaf | place: Guanajuato, Mexico | collected...
TACTGACGAGTCTGCCACTCTGTCCGAACCATCGACTGTGCAAAGAGTGGCTACTGATCTCGACTAGCTTACTTTGGGTGAAGTGATGACTGAGTCTGATGCTCAGCTTTTGTGCCAATGCTTTACTACAGTCTAATTTTAGCAAACAGATAGAACGGCTTTCCCATCATGTAGAAGACAAACCACAAGGTCGTCTTCCCCGTACCAGGTGGACCGTAGAGAAGAATGAGCCTGTTCCAGTTCAAGTGATTGATGTCCAGCTTTGGATTCCGTGAGAGCGCCACTTCGAAATGCTTAGCGATCTTTGGTTTCCGTGCGGCGTGGCTCTTGACCTACTCATCCTTGTCAAGTACCGCAAAAGTCGAGCAGGAATATCCGAGTCAAATATCAGCCTATCTGAGGTCAATAGTGATTCATCGTGCTACGTATTCAGCCACGACGCACACTCCCCAAATTCCATCCAACGATTTGCTAGGTAGAGAGGTTATTCTCGCTTGGGGAGCCTCTCCCTCTCCTTCAACATTCTCTGCAGCCGTGAAGGATTCCACGTCGTCCTCACGCAAGTCATAAGCTTGCAGATCCAGCTGTACATTTGCCAGCTCGTACACGTTGTTGAAGGTTTTGGCCGAAAGAGCGCCAGAGTGGTCCACGACTGTTATGTTGTCGATCAAGTATGCACTGCTAAGCGTCTCTGGTTATGGTTAAGCAAAGATCAAGGGATGATAGCATGTAAGCCCAATCGGCGAAAAGCTCATACCAAACTCATCGAGTGTCTGACCAATGCTCAAGTGATTAAACGTCGTCGAGATCCATTCGCTCACATCCTCGCAGATTGCATCAGCTCGTGCATAGCGAAAGCCATCACGTTGCTTCAGCTTGACCTCAATGTGCAAAGTCGATTGTGTCAAGTTAGTCATTTTGTCGCACGGCACGCAAAGAACAAGTGGAAATTCGAGATGATGAGATGTAGATTTGGATTGGACGATGAACAGCTGTACTAAATCACGCTAGTTCTGGTAGTCAAGATGTCAAAACGACCTGGCATTCATCGAAGGTGTGAGTGAAGTGCTTGAACTCGACAAGAAAAGACAATGGGAACAATGGGATGAGAAGAGAGGAGGTCGCAGCGGGACTTGGCAACTGACTCAATATCAAGCACATGTCAGTGCAGCTTCGGAGTAGACACCATCAACGTCATTCGTCGAGAAATCACCAAACAAGATCAACATGCTTGACACATTACGGACGAGATGACTTTTCACTCTTCCCGCTGACCTAGAACAAACACGCGCCTTCGCAATGGCGAACGACACACGCGGATCTGGTGACTACGAGGGTCAGCTAGGAGTCAATGATCAGCGCGATACCAATATCCAGATTGGTCTCTCGCTGGTTCTAGGTGTTGGCGCTTTCCTAGCCTTTTGCGTTTGTTATACCTGTGATACCCAAAGGTTCCCAAGTCCTAACAGAGTCATAGGTTCTTCGTCCACGCTGGCCAGGTCTCTACGCAGCCCGAAAGAAGCAGAAAGGGGATGATACACCTTTGCCAGACCTGCCAGATAGCTACCTTGGCTGGATACCTATAATATGGAGGATCACTGAGCAGCAGGTTCTGGCGGCGGCAGGCTTAGATGCCTATGTGGTGCGGATCTTAAATCATGCGGCCACATGAACACCGCTGATCACAATCATAGTTTCTCAGGTTCTTCAAGGTCGCAACGAAGACATTGGCGTTTACCCTCTTCTTCGCGCTCGTCGTCATCAAGCCTGTCCACGATGCTTTCCCTGACAACAGCCAGTCCCTACGGAACGGCACTGTCCACGAAAACTCTACTCATCTGTTAATGCCTTACGCAAACCCACAATTTAAGCCCAAAGATGAGGATTCCTGGTACAAGGACGGTGAAGGAGTCTACAAACATATCAACACAGACTACCTATGGATGTATGTCGTATTCGCATACGTTTTTACGATCGGAGCCATATACCTTCTCGTCACCGAAACACAAAGGATCATTGCAATCCGCCAAGAATACCTCGGCAGCCAGGCAACAGTCACAGACCGCACGATCCGTCTTTCCGGCATCCCACCATCTCTCAGGTCCGAAGAGAAGATCAGAAGTTTTATCGAGCATCTGGAGATTGGAAAGGTAGACAAAGTAATGCTTTGCAGGAACTGGCAAGAGCTGGACGACAAAGTGGCAGAAAGAATGGACGTACTGAGGAAGCTCGAAGAAGCCTGGACGGTATTCCTTGGCCATCGTAGGGTTGAGCGGACACTGGAATCATTGCCAATTGTGCAGCCACCACCACCTGGGCCTGACTCATACCGTGATGACGAGGACGAGGAAGAGAATGCCGCTGCTTTGGATGGTGCCGCTCACAATTCAATAGCTCCCTACTCACGCACCCGACCTACGATACGTGTTGGGGATAGGTTCTTCAGTATGCGTGGCCGCCAGGTGGACGCAATTGATTACTACGAGGAGCAATTGAAGCATATGGACGATGAGATCCGAGACTTGAGGAAGAAAGACTTCAAGCCTACCTCACTGGCTTTTGTCACTCTGGATAGCGTCGCAGCTTGCGTAAGTACTTTACGAGCGTTTCCGCCGAGCAGCAATTGACCCTTTGTAGCAAATGGCTGCACAAGCAGTACTAGATCCTTCGCCGATGCACCTCATCGCACGACAGAGTCCTGCACCGCCTGATGTCATATGGAGAAATACATATCTGAGCCGCTCCAACCGCATGACAAGAGCCTGGCTAATCACTGTGGCGATCACTATCCTGACCGTGTTTTGGTCGTTGCTATTGGTTCCTCTGGCGACCGCACTCAACATCGAGGCCATTCACCGCATATCTCCAGAGCTTGCTGATGCTATCGAGGACCATCCACTCGCAAGGTCACTGGTCAAGACTCAATTGCCGACTCTGCTGTCATCGTTGCTTTTCGTGATTGTGCCTTATATCTACGACTGGTTGGCCAACTTACAAGGAATGCACTCACAAGCCGATGTCAACTTGTCGGTCATATCCAAGAACTTCTTCTTTCTCTTCTTCAATTACTTCATCATCTTCACTGTCCTTGGGACCTTCGCAAACTTCTACCAATTCTTTCAGCACTTCCAGGATACCTTTAAGGACACAACTAGGATAGCATATACCTTGGCACTTTCGCTTCAGAGGCTCTTGTCTTTCTATACGAACTTGATCATCCTTCAAGGCATTGGGCTTTTCCCATTCAGGCTGCTTGAAATCGGCAGCGTCATCATGTATCCGATCTATCGCATGGGTGCCAAAACACCTAGAGATTATGCAGAGCTAGTACAGCCACCAGTCTTCTACTATGGATTCTACCTGCCTCAAGTGATCCTGATCTTCATTATTTGCTTGGTCTACTCAGTGTTGAGGGATTCATGGAAGGTCCTGCTATCTGGCTTACTCTATTTTGTGATCGGTGGCTTTGTCTACAAATACCAACTGCTGTACGCAATGGACCACCGCCAACATTCCACCGGAAGAGCTTGGATGATGATAAGTCATCGTATCGTCGTTGGTGTTGTACTTTTCCAAGTAACGACAGCTGGGCAGCTTGCACTGAAAGGCGGTGTCAAAAGAGCCCTTCTTATACTACCATTGATATTAGCGACGGCCTGCTTTGGCTATGCGTACAATCAGAGTTTCACACCGCTCATGCGATTCATCTCGCTTGCCAGCATCGAGCGCAGGATCCCAGTCGAGACCGACGAACAATTCATGGACCCAGATGGTTGGGGTAGTGAGGGTGCTGCACAAGGAAGAGATGTTGATGACGAAGACTTGATTCGTAGTGACACGAAAGACGAGGATATGCCGTTCATCAATCCTAATCTCATATCTCCGTATGTAACCGCCGCCAACTACAATTTTTCAGGAACTAATCGAATACAGGCTCGAGGAGGTATGGATTTCTGACAAGACGGCGCGTCCTAGTCAGAACGATATCAATGGCTATCGTGATGAGGAGGATGTGTAATGAATAGAGATAAAAGACTGTACCCACCAGACATCGCCTGTATATGATATTCTCGATCGCAACTGCCTCACCAGGTAGTTGAGAAGTGTCCGTCTTCGATTCTTGTAAATCGTCAACGTCAAACATACTTCATTGTTCTTCTTTCTGTACATTCATCAACGCGACAACAGCGGTATTATTCTTACGATTGTACGATTAACGAATTTCGGATCGGTACATTCATCAATATATCATATCGAGGACTATGACCATTCTTACACTTTGACTCAACTTATCGAAGGCCAATATCATACCAGCGAAGCAATCCTTGTAGTCGTCTATACATTATCCTCAACACATCTCGGCGGTACCCGTCAAAGTACATTTGTCTTGCAGCTGCCCCCGGGCACCACTTGCTCCTTCGGCATCCACCCAGGCCACTCGAACGCCGTCTCAAAACATCGTTTCCAGGAGTCGAGCGTGGTGGGGGCGGAGCTTCGGTCTTCAGCCAATTGCACTTCAGGAAAGAGACATGGACACCTCCTATTCGCCTAGGCTTAGCCCGAGCACCACGCTCGGACCTTCAACGTGTACAGTTGTGCATCAACCGGCTGGAATTGTTCCAGATTCAGAGCTCTGGGCTGCAGAAGAGGAAACACCGGAGATGATGGACATTGAGTGGCGATGGGATATGAGACCTGGTGCTGCAGTCGAGGAAGAGTTTGGACGTAGTCAACCTCCACCCCTGACAGCGATCAAGTATGTGGTTCCTTTCATCGACCACAATACATGGCGCTCTCTTAGGATGTGCAACCGGTATATGCGCTACCTAGCCGATCGTAAATCACCACCCAAGTTTCCTGCCGTTTATCGACTTCCACTTGAACTCCTGCAGAATATCTACGGTCGTCTTGGTGCTATAGACTTCAACAACGCGCGTCATACGTGCTCATGGTGGAGGCAGGGCAGTCTCAATCAAAGCATGCTCGAGGAAATGTTGGCTCGCGGAGGCTGGAGTTGCGCAGCAAAGGCAGAGCTGGCAGCTCGTCCCCGTATTGATTCGTCACAGTTGACGATTGGGCAACTTCTCTCTGCTCGGCTGGCCAGAGAATGTGCGCTTCGTTACAACTGGCTGAGCACATCAATCGGACCGGCACTCACCACATTAAATGATGGGCGGACTGCAAACGCGCTCACCGTCAGATACACGACGGACTTCACGGAACTTGCAAGCGCAGACTATTCACCCAGAGCTGACTTGCCGTGTGGACTGGGTTTTACGTTCAGCACTTGCAGCAGGTTTCTCCTCGTCGCCGAAGGATGTGTGGTATACGTGTATCTCTTGTCAGGACCTAGGTTGCGTCCGATCAGCTCCATACTTTGTCCCCGTCGAGTGCTGGCTATGAGCATGGACGCATCTGGGAATCGGTATTCGGTGGCCGCGTTGCTCGATGGTCGGATGGGGCTAGTGTCGAACCTCAACGCAGAGTCTATGTACGATGAGGCACCCTCCCCACAAGTGTACAGTGATTATTCACTCGGCACGCTGGCTCCAAGGGGATCATCGTCCATCGCATCTCACAGCATCAATGGCGAGATGGCCACCACGGCACCTCACAACAATGATGATCATGTTGCAGAAGCAGCCCAGGTCGACAGTATACACATCCGTTCGCCACATCAATCAGTGATCTTGCGGAATGCAGCACATGGTACTGAGCAGAATGCTGTCATACAGGACTGGCCAAGAGAGTACGATGCACCCTATGCGCAGCTCCTGCCTGCAGATGATCTCGGTACGTCAAGAACCATTCCCAGGTCCGCGGCACCTCTGTCAGTGTACCACTCGCTGTGCTCACCAGACGATCCACCTCGTTCTGTTGCGATCTGCCCTTCGCGCAGCTGCCTAGCCTTTGGCTGCGCTGCAGGGATTGAGTTGCATTGGATCGATACCAACAGTGGGCGCAACCTGATGAAGTGGTTCCCACTGACCGCGCCGAGCGATTTTCTGTACTTCCTACCAAGTCGGCCAAATGTCGACAATCCGCACAAACTCAGGTTGATAAGCAGTAAGGCTGGACCTGGACAGCGAGGAGGAATAGATCGTTTTGGCCGGCGCACAGCAGCAAGACGACGTCTCGGACTCAACTGGAGTTCTCTTCGTCTCGACGCCACAGGATTGCGAGATGCAGATTACGATCATTATGCGGCTTTACCATTGAGTGATGGTACCCACATCTTGTTCACCGAGCCAGCAACCGGACATATCTTCCTAGGAAGCGACGCACCAGCGGGAGGTCCTACAAAACTCTTGCGGAAGGTGTGGCTCGAGCCGTCCCCAAGCATCCAATGCACCTCAGCTCAGCCACCAATACTATACACCGCTGGAGTCGATCTTACATGGGGTGTAAGGATTGTCGCTGCCTACGGCGAAGACATTGTCCTTTTCACTGTACCTCCAGACATGCTAAATGATATCAAGAGGATCAGTGGCGCCGCCAATGCGCCTGCACACGATGATGGTGATGAGTATCAGCTCGGAGCTTGGTCTGACTGGATCGAGCCGAGACCTGTCAACCCTGAGCGCACTTCTTCATCAACTTCTACTCAAGCCGCTTCGTCAAGTGTACGAGGCATACCCATTCAGTGGCCTGTCGTCGTGCGTGGTGCGAGGCTGGGACGTGTTGCAGACCTTGTGGATCTCGCCGTCCAAAGTGGTCCAAGCCTCGTTGTGTGGGCACTGAGCTCGACTGGAACTGCCACTACCTGGACACTCTCGGGTGGAGCAGCGGGACATGCGATTCATCGCGTTATTAGCAGCGAAGGCGGGCTCGATACTGATCGCGAAGACGATGGCGACTGGATCATGCAAGACGAATGGCGCCGTGCCGCAGCCCGAGAATCTCACGTTATTGCGTGTATCGGCACTTCAGATAACCACTATGGGAACGTAGACGTGAACCACGACGACGAGCTAGCTTATAAGATTGCTTACAATGAGCATACTGCAAACAATGGCGCGTATAGACCAATGCCCTACGCTGACCGGGACGGCGATGTCGACATGGTTAGTAACACAGACGATGCCTATGCTCGCTGGTCAGGCGATCAATCTGGAGAGGGCTCTTCTTCGAACCGGTTACAGGGCTTCGATGGAGCCTGTGACCTTTGGGACGGCCTTACACATACAACCTCTGCTCGTACTAGGAAGCGCAGTCTTGATTTGCCTTTGGATCTCAACATGATCGACGTCTGTGACGAACTGCCATTCGAGGTTGAACTGTTCAATTCCGAGGTTTCAGCAAGCTTCAGGACTCTCCTTGCGGCTACTAGTACCTCAAGTGTAGCTACCGGAGCTCCGAGTGCAGTCATTGGGACTCTAGGTACAGTCATTGGGAGTCCAAGTGCAGTCATTGGAAGCCCAAGTGCAGTCATTGGGACTCAAAATGCAGTTATTGGAAGCCCAAGTGCAGTCATTGGAATTCCTAGTGCAGTCGCTGCGACTCCGAGTGCTATCAGAGTGCAGACCGCTCCGACTTCGCCGGCTGACTCTGGTCCGTCATCATCATCTGCCGTAAAAGCAAGAAGGGACTCAGCTGTAGCTATGTAGCATTTGGGAGTCGACTATGAATGCTGCGATGGGCGTTCGGCGGGGACTGGCGATGAGATGAGCACTGAAAGGACCATAAAGTGAACGCGGAACAAGTATGAGCTGACGCTATGTACCTAAGACTTCAACGTGCTCAATGATACCTAGCCTTCCTCACTTTACATTGTAAATCTGTACGCGATGTGCTGTATCGAGTACTGCCTGATTAAGTAGATGGTGATTCCGTGATGTCGGCTATTTTTCAGACGACCTTGGCAGCAATCGCAAGCAAGCGAGCATCATGCAGCGGCCATAGACTTGTTACTGTATATCCACCATCTTTTGATTCATTGTCTGACCATCACAGCTCTTGGAAGCACCGTCTCGTTATATACTTGTCGTATCATTCTCTGCGATTACACAACAGTCCTCGCCTCACACCATCACATTGACCACAGCCCAATCGCAAACACCGGCCCGCATATCACCAATACCCACGCCTTCGACTCACTCCTGCGCTCGCACTCAATGACACGCCCGCGGGCTCCATGCTCTCCGCCTCACAAAACATCACCAAAGCCGAACGCGACATCCAGCGCGCAAAGCTTACCACATCCTACAATGCGCTCCTCGAAGAGTTCGGCACGCCGGACCTGCGCTCCGTGGGCAACTACGACGTCGGCCATCTCATAGGCAAGGGCTCCTTCGGCAAAGTCTACCTCGCCTCGCACAAGCTCATCCGCGGATCGAAAATCGTGCTGAAGAGTACGCGAAAGGACGACGCGAACTTGCCAAGAGAGATACACCATCATAGACAGTTTGTGCATCCGCATATTGCAAGGCTGTATGAGGTCGTGGTTACGGAAAGTGCGGTTTGGCTGGCGCTGGAGTACTGTCCGGGAGACGAGCTGTATCACTACCTTACGAAACATGGGCGCATGGATGCTGCGGAGGTGCAAAGGATATTTGCGCAGCTTGTTGGCGCGGTGTCGTATGTCCATTCGAAGTCCTGCGTACATCGCGACCTGAAACTGGAGAACATCCTTTTGGATAAGAACGGCAATGTCAAGCTTGTGGATTTTGGCTTCACGCGCGAGTACGAGGGCAAGGCGAGCTATCTGCAGACGTGGTGCGGAACGGTGTGCTACAGCGCTCCGGAGATGCTGAAGGGGGAGAAGTACGCCGGGGAGAAGGTGGATGTTTGGAGTCTGGGTGTCATATTGTATGCGCTCCTATGCGGCGAGCTGCCCTTCGATGAAGAGGAGGATAATGCGACGAAGATGCGGATATTGAAAGAAGAGCCCACATACCCTGATTATCTGCCTGCGCCGGCGAAAGAGCTTATCGTGATGCTGTTGTCTAAAAGACCGCTGCTGAGACCATCGCTGGCTGATGTGCTCAATAGTCAGTGGCTATCAGAGCATGGACCACAACAACAAGGCATACTAAAGCTGAAGCAACCTGCGCCATTTTCGACTCCGCTCGAAACAGATGTGCTGCAGCGAATGCGCGCAGCTGGCGCCGATACTGTCAAGGTCGTTGATCATGTTACCAGCCAACGTTGTGATGCTCTGGCTGGTTGGTGGACGATACTGCTAGAAAAGGAAGAGCGAAAGGAACAGCGGAGAGAACGGCGGCGAAGAACAAGATCAGTCGAGGGAAAACGATCGAGGCGTGTCAGTGCTGCCAGTCAACTCGTCTTAGCGCCGACGATCAGGGAGGAAGCTGAGGATCGAAGTCCAGCTGTGGCCAAGGAACACAGAGGACGTGAGATGACAAGACCTAATGGGATTGCAGCGACTCAGCCACCTCTTGAGCCCATGCCGCCCCTAGTTCCCACTCCACCGAGAGACATGTCTGCGCAACCACTGCGCGAGATCATGTCAACACCACCAGCATTGCAGAGACGTGCTACACGTCCAGGCAGCACGTCTGGTCGCCGATCGCAACTAGGTGCTGCACGGCGGAATAGCAGCTCGATCAATGCCAGCTTGCACCTCATGGCCACAGAACCTGGTGCGCTATCACCAGATACGAACTCGAAAAAGCAGAAAAGACGCTACATGCATCCCCTCACATCGATCAAACAATGGTTCAAAAGCAGTTCCCCCAAATCTGAAAAGGCACCACCACTTCCTCCCGGCATACTGAAGACATCGTTACGATCAAATCCGCAGCAACATCTCAACGGCAACATCGGACCTCCCTCCATCCTCACCACTCCAACAACGAAACGTCTCTCCGGCGTCAACTTCGTCCCCGAAGCCATCATAGTTCCATCCTCTACCACCAGCACTCCTGCCTCCGCAAAACAACAACGGCCCGCCCGTCCCGCCCTCGCAGTCCACACCAGCAACACCATCGCCCGCCGCGTCTCCTCCCGCGGGACATCGCACTCGCACTCACCATCTCCACTAACACCATCCTCTCCCTACCGCCGCCCACTCTCCAGCCGAGCACACACACCAGGTCGCAACAGCACATCATCCTCCGTCTCCTCCGTGCGCTCCACCTCTTTCGGCCATGGCCACGCCCGCGGCCACGCATCAAAGGGCTCGACATCCTCGTCCAACTCTGTAGCTATCGCCCCATCTGGGAACAGCACGCCGCATCTCAGCCTCACCTCAACGAACACCAACACCCGCCACGGCTCGATCCCATCCTTCGCAATCGCACGTTCCCGCTCCCCGCACTCCAGCGTCAAAGTCCTACCAGGTGGCGCAACGCCAAAGCCACTTCCCAGCAATATCCGCATCGCGCTGCGCGCACCGGCGCCCCGTGGACTGGCGCTGGGTGATGCGGGCGTGGGTTTTGGAACGCCGCCGCCTGGTCAGGTCAGTCCTGGTGTTGGTGGGTTGGCGAGACCGACGTATGCGCATGCTGGGGCGAGGAGGAGAAGGAGCGTGCTTTTGGGACCGGGTACAGGAGGGGGCGCTGGGGCGGCAGGGAAGGAGAGGAGGAAGAGCGTGGGACTTGGTGGGAGGAGGAGTGAGAGTTTGGGGAGGTTGGCTGTTACGGCGGAGGAGGATGAGGATGAGGAGGGTGAGGAGGGAGGTGAGGAGGGATATGGAGATGGGGATATGGAGGTTGAAGAGGTCAATTACTTTAGCCCTGTGAGGGATGATGAGGTTGAGATTATGCTTGGGGCCGGGGATAGTGCGGCGGTATTGGATGGAGAGATTGAGGGATGGAAGCGGGAGATGTGACGGAGATTGACGATAGCGACGGCGTATATTGTACGGAATGACATGATGGGAACGATAAATGTACTTGTATTTTATGGACGCCATAGAGGTAATGCTAATAGCAGGATGGATCGGGATGGATAATATTGGAATCGCAGTTGGAATATGATGAAGTATACTCTGAAATCACTTTTATGCTGTACGGTTGCGCTGAAACATGAAGGCCGACCCTGCCCGATTGAAGCAGTTGACAACTGTGCCCATGTCCCGTGACTCGACAGAGGCTGACTTTGTAACGACAAATTCCATCTTGACACTTCTTTTACCACAATCATCTCCATACATGCCCTATAGTGACATCGCAACATCCAACCATTATGTCCACTGTAGTATACAGTATACAGTATACAACAACCAAAAAGCACTTCGCTAAGCCAATTCGGCCAACATAAACGCCATGACACTTTCTTCGCTGTTTCCTTATATTGCCTCTCGCTCTTCCAATTGTCGTCTCTCTCTTCTCCTCCGTCGTCGTTCCCTTGGGTATTGTCGAAAATTGGTATCGTTGTGGTAGTCGAAGGTTTGCGAAGTCCTTCAAGCCTCCCAATCCATCTCCTCCTTCTCCTCGACCTTCCAATCCATCTCCTCCTTGTCCTCCCAATCCATCTCCTCCATCTCCTCCACCGACCCCTCGCTCTCCGACCAGTCCATCTCCTCCCCCTTCTCCCTCTCCTGCTTCACTCTCTGGACATGAGCTCTCAGCATGGCTTCCATGCGGAGGTCCGGCCCTACGATCTTCATTCTCCGGATTCCGCGGACGACGGTGTCGAGATCGATGTCGACGGGGTGGCGGGGTGCGTGCTTTTTGTTGTATTTGAGGACGAGGCGGGAGGGG
>Ga0268246_10000883_pt1 | contig 11662 bp, 11 predicted proteins | sample AgamicOrSfe_FD_200242 | JGI IMG/M metagenome (GOLD analysis project Ga0268246, IMG submission 200242) | Agave microbial communities from Guanajuato, Mexico - Or.Sf.e (v2) (version 2) | ecosystem: Host-associated > Plants > Phyllosphere > Phylloplane/Leaf | place: Guanajuato, Mexico | collected...
ACCTCCTCTTCACCGACAAATATCTCTTCATCTTCTCCCACACCGCGAGCCACCTCCCTTTCATACATCGCCGTGGTCATCCGTGATGCATCGCTAGCTGTTGAAGCTGACTGCGTTGGCATGGAGGATGCGGGTTTGACAACCGAAGCTTGCAACCCATCTCCACCTTTTGATGGCACAAAGCCCAGCTTACGAACCTTATTTCGTTCGAGTACCTGAATTTCGTCAGCTCGCGCATCTTGTGTTGGGCAGAAAGTATACTCACATTGTTCTGGCTGAAGGCGGCTTGATCCATGATCTGCAAACCTTTATCCTCCGGTCGCGCTTTCAGGAGAGGTTCAGGATCAAGCGCCAGGTAGTCCACTGTTCTTGTTCTGGTCGCTGGATGGTCTACAGATTCCACAAGATCGGCGAAACCTTCTCTTATCTTTTGTGCGGCTGCTCCCTGTTGTTCTCGAAGTCCTTGAAGTTGGTTCTTGACTATGGACTGCGAAACTAAGCGAAGCTTGGCCTTTGCCTTCCACGACTTCAGTCCGCGGAGGAGGTTCTCCCAGTATTCGACATCAATATCTTCATTGGACCTGAGTTTGGACTGTATCTGTTTCTCGAGCGCCTCGAGTTGCTCGTATGTTTTGGATTCAAATATGCGGTCAACGTCGGCGGATGTTGCTTCTTGAGCACGACGTCCCAAAGCATTTGGCTGGAATTTCTCGCGGCGGTCGTTGCAGATGATAGTCATGGTGTTCCAGAAGTCTAGATTCTCTCTAGTTTTCTCAAGAGACACATACATGTTGATGTCTTTTGCTAAATCAGCAAGCTGGCTCGCGTCGAGGCTTTCGAAGACGCCTTCCGGGTCCACAACATTCAGATCAGTGTCTTGCACTTCGTCGTCGAATGGATCGCGCGATGGGTCAATGAAGCGTAGGATTATTGCCAGGTAGTCAATTGGTGTAGCCCTTCCTTCCTTGACGCGGATTGCTGCTTTCTTCTTCGCTTGCTGCAGGACGAAGCGGTCCTCGTCAGCGACCCAAGCATCTTCCTGTGTGTCCGCTGGTCTCTTCCTGTTGTTGTATGACATGGCCGCGCTGAGTGCCGACCGTCAAGTCAGAGTTGTGAGTAAGGTAAGTTGACCGCTCGATCGAGTCAGAGCAAACGACTCGAAGCAGCTGAATCAGCAATCCGTGTCACGTGACAAAGATCTTCCAGCACCTCAGAGCACCTCATGAACGATCGACAACCTCAACTGTGTCAATGCGTGGTCTAAAGATCGGAAGAATAGAGCCGTACGTTCTTTGGACAGAGGTCGAGACCAGATCCAATATATACACCAACAATTACTTTGAACAACCATGTCTATATGTACCTACTTTTTCCCACCACCAGCCTTAAAGCTTCCTTCGAAGCCTGGCCTCTTCTTCTGAGACGGCTTCTTACCAACACTCTTCGCGCCGCCCTTGCCCTTTGCCTTCCCTTTCACCCCCTTCTCATCCTTTCGCTTCTTCAGGTTGTCCTCACGCTTCCGCTGTCTCTGCTCCTGGCCCTTCTTGACGCCAGCAATGCGCTCGCCCCACTCCTTCTCACTCTTGCCCTTTAGCTTCTCCGTCCGCTTTAGTGTCTTCTTCAACAGACTTGCGTCATCCCGTACTCGCTCGCCCGCCACTCGCCGCTTCGCCCCTAGCCAGCGATCCTTCTCCTCGAGCTCAGCCCTCCGTTCACCGTCCAGTCCAGATAGTCGATTTTGTTTCTTCAGCGCAGCTTCCAATGCTGTCTTGACATCCCGAGGACCTTTTCGTGCTTTGACGTCCACAAGATCGAGGCCGCCGGTCGTGTCATCTGCTGCCACTCTCACGTGTGCTCCATCATCGAATGCTATCTTGCCAAATGAGAAATGATTTGCTTCTTCAGCACGAGGGCTAGGAAGCGCTGGGCTCCATAACGGACTGCCCGAACCACCGCGAAGTCGTGCAGCTTCAGCTTCAGCATCGGCCGCCAGGCGCGTCTTCGCACGCAATTCCTTCTTAACACCTTTGCGCGCTTCTTGCTTCCGGCGCCGGGCTTCGATAAGCTCTTGTCGATTTCGTGCCGGTCTACCGTCAAGACCGTCGGCTTTGCGAGCGGCGCGAAGTGCAGTTATGCGAGCCTGTAGGCGCTCTTGAAGTAGTGCGGGATCAATCTGTGGGAGTTTGTGTGTTTTGCTGGACGCTTCTGTGGATGTGGACTTCGAATCTTGTACTGCCAACGAGGCTGCGGGAAGAAGAGGATTGATTGTCGAGGTTGTTGAAGAGGAAGACGATGCGCCTGCAGAGGTGCCATCATCGAATGTTGGTGACTGATCGGGTGATGCATCCGAATCGTTCTCGCTCGATTCTTCTCCTTGTATATCCATTCCATCGATGCTTATTGGCTGCATATTGCTTTCCTCGTCAGCGTCGTCTTCCTCCTCGCTCGACGCGACATCTTCGTCTTCTGCACTAAAATCTACATCGTCCGCGCCCATCTCAACGTCATCATCCTCGATCAACCCACTGAAATCAAGCTTCGCAAGATCAGCGGTCTTCACAGTACTTTCGTCAAGTTCGTCCTCGTCATCCGAGTCCTCACCTTCTTGCTCATCCTCCTCTTCGTCAGCGTCGACAACCTCCTTCTTCGGCGGGGGCTGTTGCACCTTCTTTTTCTGTGCTTGCTTCTCCTTCGGCTGCTTCTTGGTATCTTGCTTCTTCACCAAGACTTTCTCACTCGCAACAGGCTTTTCGTCCTTGACACCCGCCTTTTTCTGCTCCTTCTTCTCTCTAGCTCTCGACTTCTTCTCAACTTTCGTTTGTCGCTTCTCCTTCCGTTTCTTCACATATTCTGCCCGGCGTAGTGCCTCTGCTTCATCAACAGGAACATCCGAGGTTTCACTCTTTGACGATTTGGCGTCAACCTTCTGTTTCTTTTGGGGCTTGGGAACCTTCAGGCCCTCTCGTGGCTTCTCCCCACCGTCACCGTCCTCATTCGTCTTTTCGTCATCTTCTCCAGCGAGCTCTCGTTTTCGTTTCCGTTCGTTATCCTTGTGTACATCAAGTGCGGTCTTGTTCGAAGCCGGATCTAGCTTTGCTTTCTTCGCTGCTCGCTTTTGTTCTTTCGTTTGCTTCTTGCGTTGCCATTGATCCTAGACTCACGATTAGCGTGGTTGTGTGGGAAGAGATCGACTTCATACTAACATCGTTATCTTCACCGTAGTAGTATTTCGCTGGAATCAAAGACATCAAACCTTCGAAGGCTTTCGAGTGGCCTTCGAGCCTGGCCTAGACGATATGTCAATATCGTTCCCCGCTTAACAGTACAGGCCGTAAAAAGTACTGACCTGCAACTCTGCGTCGGCCATCTTGTGCGATTCGGATCGAGCAGGAGGCGAGTGTGTTTGACAATCAACAATATCCAACCTGCTTAATTAGACAGAAGTTGAGGTAAACACGAATCACACAAGCGCTGCTATATCTCACGTCTCATTCTACTCGAGTTTCCAGCAAAAACTTCAGAGTCCCCTCCCACGGATCGCTCCGGCGCTAACAACAGATCACGTGAAGACTTGCCCAATTGCGCCTCTCTGGCAACGCAAGACAAGGATGATTCGATGGAATCCTAGTACAAGGCGATGAAGGTATCCTCTTATGATTTGATTTTATTGTTGTGAAGCATGCGTGTTTGCTCGTGCTGCTATTCAGGTCGTCGTCCGTCTTTTTTTGGCGTGATGTGACAGCATAACCAGAAATATGAAATAGAGTCTCAGCATAAGCAACAGCACTACGACACAGCTGTGACTACGCAAACACGCTTCCTCATACATCAATTTCACTGGAGACCTTCATATGGCTCCGATAGTGACCGCCTACGCCATAGACACCTCGAGCACGAAGCTGGACCCGGCATCTCTTGCTGCTCGCTCTACCTCGCAGTCTAATGATGTGTCAGCTTTCGTATTGTACATCTTTCGCGTGCCAGGCAGTCAAGACTTCTGCTTGAGCACTTTCAAGCCTCATGACGATATTGTAACTGCCCTGGACGTACTGCTGGCGGCTTACTACATTCGCGTTGTCGATGAGGAAGAAGTGTTACAGATCCTGCGAGGAGACCAGTGTGTTGCTTTACTACGTGGTCCAGACGTCGAAGTCAAGCTGAAAATAGATGATCCAGCAAGTACAAACAATGACTCAAGCATCAGCCGTAAGCCCATCGACAATGCGAAGGGAAACTACTTCAAGACTGCTGTCAATACTATTGACAAGAAGACTGGCCACTCGAAAGCAATGAGTTCGGAGAGTGGTGATCGTTCGCGCCAGTCACCTGTAGAAGGCCTCAACTTCGCAGCACTTGCAGAAGCGGTTGCAGCAGCAGAGACTAGTGATCGCCAAAACGTCTTGTCAGCACAGGTCATCAAAGAGAAACTACGCACTGCGAAGAGGTCAATGGCGACCTCGGAATTCCGTACGCCGTGGAGCGATAGATGCATTTTCTACTCGAGCGTCACTGGGCAGGATCTCAAGGTACGAATCGTCGATGCCGGAAGTATTTTCATACTGACATGTTGTCAGTGTGATCAAATGCTGGGGAGAACCACGGACAGTAGCACCACAAGTCTTCCTGTGAGCGAGCTGCGTTTCAACCTTCCAGTCATGCTTGGTAGGACTGTCAAGAATAAGCAAATATCTCGATCCGAAAACGACGTGCAGGACTTGTCACCACCAAGGAAGCATTTGCACGGGCGATTGCAAGGATTTGGAAGACATCGCTCGGCAACCACGACAGACAATCCAGAACTCTACATGCCACCGGCTCCACTGAGTGCGCCGATGCACAACCGATTCCCATTCGAGGCTGAGCACTCTGTGACAAACGGCAACTCACAACCATGCTCACCCGTTTCCGTGGCAGATGATGACACAGCAAAGCCATCACTACCTGCACGGCCGATGAGCATGAGTGTGCTCACCATAACACCGCCCCCCGACCTGCCGGCAGAACCGCTTGAAGAGGTCCCACCACTTCCACCTCGACATCAGCACAGAAGTGAATCAGACGCCGTCAACGGCAGAACTCATACCATACGACGCAAAGCCATCAACTCTTCCGAGGCCTTCACATCAACCCTCTCCCCAATATGCCCGGTTCCGCCTCGCCACAAATCAGCCTACTCTGTGCCGCATCTCCAAGCAGATTTACCATATCTACAACCAGATCCGTCACCTCCCGCATACACCAGTCGACCACCATCACCGACACGCCAGCACCAGCCCTCCGTGCTAGATCCAGATCCTACACAGATGCCAGATTCACCTTCGAGGCAAACACCTACATCACCGACATTGCCACTACCACCCAGTCCTGGTCGCCTTGACCTCACATTAGGGCAGGAAGCTCTAGGCGGTGGCTTTCGCGGTCAGCAGGCCAAGCTAGGCAAGTTGCTCATATTTCCGGATGGATATAGGATGCTCGATCTTGTGGTTGCGACGAATATGGTCATGTTCTGGAGAGCTTGGAGAGGTGGGAAGGGAGTGATGCGGGTTATCAATGGTGGTGTATAGATGAAGAGACCTTATTGCGTGTAGAGAATTGTATAGTCATTGGAAGGAGTAAAGTGGACAAACAGCATTTCAGCAACACATTGGGTCGGCGTTGGAAACATATCGGCAAGGGCCAGGGTGGACGAGTCAATCAGCTGTACGTAGTGAGCAGGACCGCGAGGATATCGAAGGAAATTCATGTACAATTTACTAAGTCATTAGCTACAAACAGAAGAAGCATGCTGTTTTCAGCTCGGGTATCATCAAACTCGTAGCACCAGCAGATTCCACGCCCCATAACAAGCTCGCCGAGCATTGCTCCCCAGCCTTATCGAGCCCAATTACCATTACTTTCATGTTCGCGTCACATCTCCATCAGCACCCCTCCTAGTCTTTCGTAAGACGTGGTCACCCCGAACTCTGCCTCTAGAAGTCCTCCAATCTCCTCACCCAATACACGACCTCCTCATACGGATGTGCCACATGCAGCAAGCGCACCGCCTCTCGTGTCACTTCCTCCGATTCACATTGAACCTCCACGCGCACTTCCTCGCCCACCTGCAACGCTCCCACCTCGCCTGTGTGAGGATTTGCTCCATCGACCGGCATGAACTGACTGCGGCCAAGCTGCTCGAATGAGACGTTGCGATAATTGCCAATATGACCAGCACCGGCGCTGAAGACTGCGTTGCGACACCCTTCGAGCGATGAAGGCGGGACGAAGAACGTGAGGGTGTATTTCGTCGGCGCGGCGGATTGCATCTGGTGGAGTGGCTTTGCGGCTTGAAGCGAGGTCCCGTGCTGCTGCTGTTGTTCATGCTGGTGATGCTGCTGCTGCTGCTGCTGCTGATTCATCTGCTGCTGCTGCTGCTGCACCGCCGCATGCATCTGCGACATAGCCTGAATCTGCGACAGCGCCGTCGAAGAGTCCGCCAGCCGTGGATCCAGCGCCGAGTCGTGAAGTGTGCTGAACTCCGTTGTTGTGTCGCCATCCATAGTCAAATCACCATCGCCCAGTACACTGTCACCGTCCGCACCCACTCCGTCCCCGCCATCCTGCTCCTTCTGCACGCTCTTCCGTGACCTGTTCAGCGCGCGCCAGGCCTGCTTGTATGGTAGATCGACCCCGCGCTCCCGCTCCATCTCCTGCAGTGCTTTCGCTGTGAGGTTTGGTTGCGCCTTCAGAAGCTCTTTGTGGTGTTTCGCCAGCATCTTCGCACTGCGCGCTAGCTTGTAGCCGTCGTGGGCGCTGGATGGGCATGTATGCGGGATGTAAGTCTTGATTCCCCAAGCTCCAGTATTGTTGTTCGGATGCGCCGCGAGATGAAACGGACAACCATGCTCATTGGCCTTGCGGCAGATGATGTGGTAGCGAGTCTTGTCATTGCGCGAGACCTTTTTGGAGAGGCCGGAGCGGAAGATCCATTGCGTGATTGTGTCGACGAGGAGGTCGCGTGTGGGAAACGTGGCGCCGATGGTGGGTTCGAATTCGTAGGGGGAGCCGGGGAGAGGAGACGGTGTGGATGTGCGTGGTGGAGGTGTGCTAGGCGCATCGAGAACGGTGGCCATGATGGTATGATTGCGTATCAGTGGTGGAGGTGGACTGGTTAGTGTAGGCAGAGGCAGAGGCGGAGGATTTGGAAGTGAAAGAGATTCACCCCTTTTCTGGTGTCAATCCTCACTTCACCATCTGCATTCACTCTGGCATACAAGAACTATAGCTGAACTCTGGTGATCTCTTCAGCCAGTGATTACGTTTTCAAGCAATCATGTAGACTACTTGACGGATAAAACACAATTCGAGGCACTGATCTCATGCTTGACCATACCCTGAGACTGACTTGCTCATCCCTGTGTATTACTGACAGATAAGAAGCACGAAGGCTGATTACTGCATATTATCGTGAACATGAGTGCCATATGGCAGCCTATACCTCGGACTGCTGGCTTACACAACACTGCTGTATTGTTGAGATTTCGGAAAATCACGTCTGGGTTTTCCCTCCACCTCACAGATCTCAGCCAGGTCTGGAGTGCTGAACTCGATAAGGATCAGATATGTATCAAGGCCCAGGAAATCGGCTGCAGTATCGACCCATCGGAGGATGACAGTCAACTCGCTATCTTACTCGACACTTTCGAGGCTGCTCTTCGTGGTGATGAGGGCACCAGTATCTCGATAGTAGTTGATGGTGCCGATCACCTCAAACTCACTATCTCGAGTCCACTCCCAGCACCTCTGCCCGCCTTGACCTGGCCATTTCGACTTGGTCCAGGATCTCGTGAGCAAGTGAAGACTGAAGTCATGGTTCCACTGGTCTGCTCAACCTACATGCGCAAGCAACAACAGGACGACCTAACAGCACTACTTGCCCACAAGGACGCACTAATTAGCAAGCTCACTGATAAAGTAGAGTCTATCGGAAGTGACCTCGTTTCGCTGTTTCCAAATCTGGGAAGACTCAGTCATACCAAGAATCAAAGACAGCAGCTTGCCAAGTATGTCAAAGGTCTTGAACCATTCGATGCCAATAAATGGCGGAAACAATTCGACGCTGCTGTACACGATAGTTTAGCTTTCCACGAAATGAGTGCTGTAGCATTCCAAGAGAGTGGCACTCCAGCTGTGGATGGATTGCTCCACTCGCTCAACGAGCTGATCAGTGTGCCATTGCCAGAGCTGTTGAGGTCAGGCAAGGCAAAAGCTGTGCCGAAGCTGACGAAGGAGCACACGAAAGACGAGTTTCAGGTATAAAGCCTCGAGACATGACATGTTTCCTTGAGCTGATGGGTATCTAGCACCAGATCACGCCAAAAAAAGTGCGAGCCAAACGTGGCGTGGTTGAAGATGACGATACTACGGATGAAGAAGTAAGTCTGTTGTATACTGACCCTGCGTGCTGTCATGCTAATGGTAGTACAGGGCACAGCAAGTCCGACACCAGGTCCTCGATCAGCCAAGTCAATACGTCGAGATGGCTCGCCTACAAAGTCTACACCCGGATCCACCAGAAGATTAGGACAGATCGGAGGTCCGAGGCAATCTGCTCAGAAAGCAGCACAACTCAGCTCTCCTGCCGCCTTCAGAAAAGTTGCACAACCGAAAAGAACATCGGATGGCCTTGGAAGGGAGTCAAGTAGTGATCACGATAATGCGATGCGGATTTCACCTCAGCCACTTGCTCAGAACAACGCAGCTACTGCCAAATCTTCGCAGCCTGCACATACAGGAGAAAGTGACTCATCCCATAGTCCAGCTCCGACCGTCGAAGCGCCAGATCCGCCGCGAAAACGGCTCGGGCGTATAGGTCGAAGCACAACCCCGGCGACGGTGCTACCTCCAGCTCGCGCTGAGTCTGAAGTAGCACCAGATCAACGTGCAGGATCTGAAGTCCCTCAACCCTCTCAAACATCACAAGCACCTCGGACACCCCGGAAGCTGGGCATGATAGGAGGACGACGGAAGAATCTAAGTCAAGCAGCCTCTCAAAGCGAGTCTCAAGGTCTAACTGCAGCAGCGCAGGATGGTGAGCTCGGGGCTCGTGCTAGGATACAGACGCAGGCTGTTAGTGAGCATCTTGATGAAGCTCGTACACCTTCACCTGTACGACAAAAGACGCCAGAGGAAAGTCCGGACGAGAAGGCGAACAGGCGGAGGAGGGAGCTGGAGCGGGAAATGTCTAAGGAGAAGACGCCGACGAAGAAGCGAAGGCGTTTCTGAGGATTTACTACGGGTCTGGAGCATATTATATCCAAAATAGCCTCCTCGATCGTACCTTCCAATGACAATCCTCGCAAGCCCGAAAAGGAGATCCAGGATATCATCCCAGCCTATCGTCAGGGCCGATGAGTCCAGCGCGAACCAAGCGTTCATATGTCTTGTCCAATGTCTGACGACGCTTTGCTGCTCGAGCACGTTGTAGCGCTCTTGCTCTTCGTCCAGGCTTTCAGTCCTGTCATTCACTCCAGCTCCTGACTCTTCCCTTTCTTCGAGTCCCTCCTCTTCTACTTCTCCTTCCTCATCTTTCTCGGAGCTCTCTTCTTCTTCTCTTCCTCTTCCTCCTCCCTGCTTCTTCGTCGGAGAGATGTTGGCATTGTTGACGTAGTGCATCGTATCTGCCCTCTCCTTCTCCAAAGTGCCTTCAATGTCCTGTTCCCAAGATGAATACTGGTGACCTGCGGTTCAGTGCTAGCACCTATCCTCACAATGACCTCGCCCTCTTCGTCCTCGTGACCCAATGCTTCCTGGCCGCCGTCGTCGTCGCCGAAATAGTGAGTCTAACGAGCAGGATGTCAGCCTCTTATCAGTTATCGGCTCGCGTCGACCATACCTTCATCGACTTCCTGGTCTTCTTCGTCCAGAACACAACATGCTCGTCTGGACCTGGGTCGTCCTCGGTTTGATCTATTGCCATGTCTTCCAGCTTCTCCCTCTGCGGCCTTAAGATGGGCCTCGACAAACTCAAACATTCCTCGTGAGTACGTCCCGCTTAGAGAAGCACAAAGAGCTTCAGTTTGATGCGGAGATCTTCCTTCTCTATTCAATCTATACGCAAAGTGTACAGCAGCATCAAAGTCCTACGCGAAAGTATGATGACATCAATTCATCTAATAGCTCTCTTCAGATTCGCTCGGACTCTTGGAAGGATTCGAGGTCGTGAAGATATGTGTCTTCTCGCAGCCGATCCATGCACGAGCAGCACGACTGCATTACCGCTTTCTCTTCGAGGGTGAACGCAAATACTGAACTCTGCATTGTTGCAGCCAGGGAGTCGTGATGTCTAAAGTATTTTCAATGTGTGGCTGATTTACAATAGAGAAATAAACAAATCATATGAAACAGCGTAAAATGGCGGGAATCAGTCGGATCGAGTAGGTACCACGTCAGTAGGAGCTCCTTCACGCCACACTTCTTTTCTTGTCTTTCTAGACCCTCATGTCAGACTAAGCCCCAGCCTTCGACACAGTACCGAGCTATTCAGGCTAGTATCATCTGCTCCGAGATTAACAATAGAGTGCCAAGCTTTTCGCAGATGTGTTTTGATCCTTCGCTTGACGATGAACACTGGAGCATTTAGAAGGCGTTCGCGTAGCGAACGCTCGGCCCAGGACCTGCCCCATTTGAGACTATACGTCTGGGATCATATATGTTCCCGAAGGGGCAAGCATACGTACTAGACCCACGGCACTGACTGTGGAAGGTGTTTCTGTGGTCGACATTCCGACCTGAAACATTCGTCGGCTTTTGTAGACGAACCTGAAGTATATATACCCAGAATAATTTCTAGCACTTTCAGCAACAGGCCGTGTGGTCTAGTAGTATGATTGCCCCTTCGGGAACATATATGATCCCAGACGTATAGTCTCAAATGGGGCAGGTCCTGGGTTCAATTCCCAGCTCGGCCCTGCACTTTTCTTTTGCCTTTCTCTTAGGCATTTTTCGTTTTGGCCATATCGTAATCACTGCTCAAAATATCGTAAACACAGCTTGAGCAGTGAAGACAGAACCTCGAAGCTCTTAGTTATTTTGCATGAATCGCGCACGCATCTAGAATACCCATGATATCTGCATTCTGTATGATGATAGTACATACAAGATGAGACCCAACGCCATATCCCACAAATCTCTCGAGCTTCCGTCCTCAGACTCCCTTCATTTGACAATCATCTTCCGTTCCTCCACTAATTAGCCTGAGCCGCTTCCTCACAACACCTCTCTCTCCTACGGTCCAGCATCCCAGTTTGTCCCACGTACCTACCACCCACTCTTCCCAGCACCTCCACTTCCACTCGCAGCCCCTCCTTCACTCGAAGATCCAGACTCCCCCTCCTCAGTCTCCCATCCAAACCAGCTGAATACCTTGCTCCAATCGGTGTTACTCCAGCTACTCCAGCCGTCTTTGGCACCGCCACCGCCGTAGCCTGCTGGGCTGCTGGGGACAGCACTGCCGCTGACGCTGCTCGTGGTGAATGTGCTGGGGACTGTTGTAGAGGAGGAGGATGAAATTGGCGTGCTGTAGGTTGTGGGGGTGAAGTTGGAAAGCGAGGTGGAGCTGGTGCTAGTACTGGTGGTGCTGGAGGAGAAGGGGTTGAATGTTGGGACGGAGCTGGAAATTGAG
>Ga0268246_10000884_pt1 | contig 11661 bp, 10 predicted proteins | sample AgamicOrSfe_FD_200242 | JGI IMG/M metagenome (GOLD analysis project Ga0268246, IMG submission 200242) | Agave microbial communities from Guanajuato, Mexico - Or.Sf.e (v2) (version 2) | ecosystem: Host-associated > Plants > Phyllosphere > Phylloplane/Leaf | place: Guanajuato, Mexico | collected...
GAAGAGCCTCTTTTCCGACGTAGATAGAATAAGCCGAGCCCACAAAGTATCAAGAGCACGCCTACAGCCACTCCTACACCTATGCCGGCGCTTGAGCCTGCATCAAGCGCTGGTGAGTGGATGGGGGCTACTGTAGAGGTTTGGCGTGAGCCAGTAACGGTGGCCGATGTGCTGATGGAGGAAGCAACAGAGGCAGAGGTGGAAGAAGCAACAGAAGAGCTGGAAGCGGAAGCGGAAGCCTGAAGAGCGGTGTAGTACTTTGCAACATAGGCAAGATCGACGCTACTAGAGACGAGTGGCTGAGTGCTAACATCGAGGAGGGAGTAAAGGTAGCAAGTTTCGCCAGCGTAGGTGAAGGCCTCACAATTGGTGTTGTCGCAAAGGGCGAAGCAGCCCTGGAAGCTGGTGCTGTCGGTAGCATAGAAGTCACTAGCTTGGAGATCGTGACCACAGTCTAGGACAAAGCTGGTACCGGAAGCGTCAGTGTAATTCTTGCTAATGCTGGCCAATTGAGCGCAAGTCCGGTTGGTGGAGACAACACCGCTGTTGGATCCAGGAGTGGCAGTTGATGTGGTGCTCGCAGATAGTATAGACGTGCTGGTGGGAGTTGGGGTGATACTCGCAGTTAGGATAGGCGACATTAAAATTAAAGACATCGTGTTACCAAAACCGAGAAGGTATACTAGTAGAATACAGCCATGAGGGAGGAGCGGGGAGACTTGTAAGACTTGTACTGGATGAACAAGCCACTTACAGAATGCCTGCTTGAGACTAATGATTGGGTACTGATAATGGGCCGCAGTCCTGCGCAATCATGGCGCATGATCGTCTCTCGGCTGAGCCTGACATGGCAGCAGCGGTACAGCTTTCGTCTAAATAGATTGTGTCGGTAGCAGGTGTTAACTTGTTACTGTATCTGGTCACAGAACTGCATGTCGCATGCAGTAGACCGTTTGTTTCTACCATCTCGATACCATTCCCTGAGACCTTCGACGACGAATGTAGCTCAGAGCCGTCGGTCCTCGAGAAGACTCCCGGCTCAAGACTTGAGTGCCCGAATTTCCATGGGTTCTGCATCCTGGGTAATTGGTCAGAAGGTATAGCGCTTGCCTGCCGGTGCAGCTGGACCATCCACATCATGCAGCGGGTATCGAGGTAAGGCGTCCAACGAGGCTGAAATTGGCGTCGCTCGATGCAGTTCTCGGCTCAGCTTGTGCCGTCGCTGCAACCGCTCCTCAACTTCTACGTTTGCATCTGCATGTGCAGGATAACCTGAGATGGGTAGACGCGAGATAATGGGATGCAGGAGGTGATTATTGGTGAGGAGCTATGATGCTGGCGATGGTCGTCGCTGCTGACTCAGGCGGGGCCCCGGCCCGCAATGGTCTGACCTCCGCCGATCGTCTTGTTGGCGATTGCAGATGAGTAGCTTATGAAGGTTTCCCGTATCTGTGATCAAGATCTGTTCAACATATTATGATGGTGGTGAAGAAGTAATACACGCCTATCCGGAATGTCTGAACAGGTTCTGTACGTTCAACAATAAACTTGTATAATTATTTTCTAGGCATTCTGAGAGAAGCGAACAAAGCAGGTAATTCTACCTCTAGCGAGGGATACCCTCACCGACATGCGTTTGCGCAGAGTTGTTCTGGATGTTGTTGTTCTTCTCCCACGCAGCAGGCTTGGTGAATTGAGGGTCCTTCCATGGACCAGCGTCGGAGAACTCGCAGCCGCCCTGGCACTGGCACGTACCACCAAAGTGCTTTGGCAGGTTCTCAGCAGGTATTTGCGCGAGCAGCTCCTTCTGGTACGAGCCGCCGAGGACGTGGATCTTGGAGACGGTGACGGGGTCAAGGAACTTCTTGATGACGCTGAAGACGCCGCTGAAGCCCCATGGTGCGTTGATGAGGTACAGCTTGCCGAGACGCTCTGGGTAGTAGTTCTGCGAAACACCGGACGCCTTTCCGACATAGCCGTAGACGGACGAGACGTTGGTCAAACCGACGCCCTTAAGGTCCATGATTGTGCAGCAAGTCTCGAGGAGGTGGCCAGATTTGCGCGAGCAGGCGGGCAGACGTGGGTCCGAGACCTTCTCGTACTCAACGACGAGGTTCTCGAGCATGCGCTGTTCCGAGGTGATCTTGTACATGGCGTTCAAATCAATCTTGCCAAGCTGCTCGATGTAGAGAGGACGTCCATCCTGGAGATCATGGTCAGCATTTGTATCTTCTCTTCACCGTCGAATTCCGGCCTCTGTATGCGCGAACCTTGTCTGTTTTGTGGTAGTATTGTGGGTAGTATTTGAAGACCTGTGATTTCTCCTTGTAGTCAAAGGTTGGAACGAGCTTGTCGACTCCACCGCCAAACTCCTTTCTCCATTTCTCGCAGTCGACGAACCTGATAGGTGTGTTAGTACTGTCAAGACTCATAGTTGTCCATAGGCATTGCGCTATCGCGTCGAACGTACATTTGCTTGGCGAGGTTGGTGTCAAACTTGCGAGCTCTGAGGAATCTGAGCTACAAGACAATGTTAGTTATGTTTGTGATCGGTGTTGTGATTGTATCTTGTCGTACCAGTGTCAGGGTGTCAAGTCTGTCGGTGTAGCCAGCCTGCTCCAGCATGGTCCTCAGTTGATGAACGTGAGCATCTTGCTCTGGAGTGGTGTGTCCTGGGTGTCCCGACTGGTTGTTGGCAGAGATGGTAGGGAAGTCGTAGTGGTCGTACTTCGGGTCTTGCTTGATTCCGCCCGACATGATGAATGACTATTCGCTGTGTACAGTTGAGTGATGAAGTCAAGAGGAAGGTCTGAGTGATATTAGGTGTGAAGATGTGGTGACAATGGGCGAGTATTTACAATGGAGAAGGTCGAACGTTGTTGGCGGGGTGGATTGTGTTGTCGGTCAGTGACTTGACGTCTCGCTGGAACTTTTGCTGCCACGGTCACCATTGACTGACTCCGCCCGCTTCGCTGCAGGTAGGACCCTGCGCGGGAGTATCCGTGTTATGACGAAACGTGCTTGGTACTTTCCTCCACTGAGTCATGCACATGTTCACATCACTGGCTGTGTTTCCGCGACTGCTGACCAAGTTACACATTCACAATCAGTAAACGAGAGACAACCATTGTAAAGAATAGAAACCATCATCAGTGCTGGATTGTACGTCTACCTATGCTACCACGTGTTCATTGGTGCCTTGCCTTTACCCTTGTCGTTGCCAAATGAGGAGGGAGGTCCAATCGGGCCAGGACTCCTCGTTTGACCACTAGGCCGACCAGTCGTGTCTTCATAGCTACCGTTACTACCGGAACTGTCGTCGCTCTTCTTGCGTTCCTCGTACCCGTTCGTCGAAGGAACATCGAGATCGTCAGTGAAACCACTGTAACCCGAAAGCATGGAGCTGCTGCGTTGTCGCCCTCCCCATGCTGGAGCTGAAGAGCCGTGCCCTTGTGGCATTCCAAACATGGAGAAACTGAGTCCTCGGTTGGTCTGATGAGACTGAGGGCCATTAGTTCCAGGAAGGTCACCTTCGGGCGTGGGTGGACGAGAGATTGACGCTTGCTGGCGCTGAAGCTGAGTGTTGAGTAGGTCGGCCTCCTGAAAAAACTCGTTGGCGCGTATGTTGAGATTCTCCGCTTCTAATCGAGTGTGCCTAACCCAGTAGTTGGCTTGCTCCTCGAGTCGCGTTCGCTCCTCTCTAGTGTGCGCCCTTTCCTGTTCTCTGCGTTGGCGGTTGCTCTGGTCGGCATGCTGCTCCGAGACGAGCCTCTCAAACTGTTCGTTAAGCTTGGTAAGGCGAGCAGTCTGACGATCGTGCTTCTGACCAGCGCTTGCGAGCTCGGCGTGAAGGGAAGATATTTTCTTGTTAGCTTCTGCCTTTGCCTGTTCGAGCTCTGCCAGAGCGGCTGCTCGAGCATCGCGCGCAGAATCCCATTCCTGCTTTCTCGAGTTTGCTTCGGCCACCTCGTCTTCAGGGATGTCTCCAAGTCCATCTGTTTCCTCCTTCAGTGCGGCAGTAGCGTCATCGGCTTGCTTGACATTCTGCGTCAGCTGTAAAATCCGCTGCCTCAACCGTTCGTCTTGACCTCCAGATGAAGCTACCTTGCTGTTGAGTTGTTCGATTTCTCTACGGACCGTCGAAGCGGTGTTCTTGTGATCCTTGCGGTAGCGCTTTAGCCTGTTGCGAACTTCTTCGCGCTTGTTCTCGGCGGCAGCGATGGACTGTTTGAGAGTCGAGGTGGGTGACAGAGGTCGAAGAGATTGCTGCGAAGGTGCAGCGGTGGCCGAGGTTTGCTCGGCGTTTGGCGCGAGGAGCGTGATTACGGTAGCTGAGTCGAGCACTTGCTGGTCTGAGAGCCTGACAAATTCGCAACTATACTTGGTCATCGGTGTGAGCCCATAGATCTCAACGGTCCAGAGTTTGCTGCGAGTCGTCTCTTCGTCTTCTGCGGTAGGAAAAATGCGAGTAGAACCCCAGTCTGCTCCATTGAGGCGGACATAGAAAGGCTTGAGTCTGTCAATTCCAGCACTCAAAGGCAGCTTGTCGTCGGTGTTGGGCTTCTGAATCAATGTTGCGGTGGAAAGATCGGCCGCGAAGGTGACTTCGGTCGAATAGACGTCAGCCACCCAGACACGATCTTGCTGCAATATGGCGGTCGCCAATCCAGATGATGATGATGAATCTCCACTGGATGCTTCGAGAGCATCAGTAGAAGCTTGTTTCTGTTCCATTTCTTTTAAAAACGTGACTTTTGTGCTTGCAATAGCAGCCCAAAGCGGTTGCTGGCTCCTGACCTGGTTTGCCTGCTTCCGTTTCTTCTTACTATTTGAAACCCTCTCATTCTTGTCACGGACGGCAGGCGAGGGTCCCGGATGCCGACCGTCCGTGGACGAATTCGGGGGTGTTTCGGGGTTGGCATCGGTAGAGCCAGACGGCGCTTTTCCAGCATCCGAGTAGGATGCAGCTTCGGGGTCCTGCTTTTTGGTGGGCTGAGGCCGGCTGACACCTGCCAAAGAGCGACGTAGAAGTGTCAAGATGCCTTGTGCAAGAATGTGACAACCTAGAAACATCCTGGCCCAGCCATGTACTGTTGTTGTCGAGGAGATGAAACGACTGCTCGCTAACGAATCCCCAGGAATAGTAAGTCCAAGACCTTGAAGAAAAGACCGTAAGTAATCCATGCCGGTCAAATGTAATGCTTTGTAACGTGAAAGGTGAAGAATAGCAATAATCGCACTACACAGCGCCACGCTGTTACTGGAAGTCCCCTTGTCCGCTGTCGCTCCGCTCAACGATATTGCAATGACGACTTGTCCAAAGTCCAGCATGAAGCTCTGGGCGTTCAGAGGAAGCATCATATACAAGCTCCAAGTGATAGCGTCGAACAGCAGTATAGTAAACGGCGAGGGACCTCCACCTTGTGTCGCGTGGAACCAGCTCTCAAAGGCGTGAAAGGAAGTCCATGATGACCAGTTGAAGCTCGCAACAGAAGGTGTAACCAAGGTCAAAGAACTGAACAGAGCGTGGACGGTGATGATCAGAGTTGGCGGGAGCGACAGGAGCAGAATCAAAATGGCAACCGCGTCCCTGAGCGGACACGATCGCAATATTGTTACTGCAAAAGCGAGCGTGCTGCTTGCCTGAGATCCCAAACTTCTGAGCGTCTGACCGTCTCCAACGCATCTGCTTTCGCTGCTTGTCCTGTCCATCGGCGCTGGAGCGGCACCCATGTCGAGCGTAATAACCTCGTCTGCCGGACCGTCGGTTGGCAAAGAGTCTTTGCGTTCTGCTCTTTCAATTTCCACCCTGTCATCGCTAGCTCTCGGCGGTATGTTGTCGGTTTGCGGCGCCGAATGGGAAAAGGTCAAGCCCTGGTTTAGGCCACTGGAAGGCAGCCGTGGAGGTTGGACGGGATTGTCAGGCTTGCCATTTGCAGAGCCGTTCACGGAGGAGCCTGAGGGGAGCTTGTCCTTTGAGATGCGCTTTCCAGGAGGTGCCAGACCAGTGTCGTGACGCTTTTCGTGCTGATTTGCGTTTTTGTGTTTTGCCTTTGGCGGCATCAGCGCGCCGCCAGTCCTTCAATATCCCTCCCTGGCCCGGCAAGTACTGCGGGAAGAGCCAGTTGTTGGGTAGGATATGAAGCAGTAACCTGTCGTAGTAATCACAATATACGTGAAGCAAGAATAACTTTGAATAGGGATGTCAACGGCGTTTGGCGGACGATGCGAATGCACGTGACTGACGTGGCCTCGTACCGGGCGCTTTGACCTTTTGACCGCAGTGCAGGAATCAGGAATCTGAACCTTGAAGCAGCAGTGGAGGCTGCAGGCCTGATGGACCAAGCAATATCTGCAGCCACACGGTCGCCAGCCGGACAGGCATCAATCGTCACCGATTTCTTACCAAGGTTCGGCTCGAAATTGCAAGATGGCCAGAAATCAAGCTTCACGCTTTCTTAGACTTGACCAAATTCCGAGTCACCAATACCGAGGGCACTCTTGAGCACCACCATCACCGTCGCCTTTGTACGTCTATCGGTCTGCAAATATGGCAATTATCTATACGACCTTGTCGCGTAGTTCTGTTCTACTTGATCATTCTCATCGATGTCCTCCTCTAGAGACACACTAACACCAAAAGATATGCATGATTATATGCACCTCGGTTTCATCTTTGCGGTCGACACAGGGAAACACCGCCGAAAGTCGGTGGATGGGCTCAGACACGATTGGTCATGCATTGTCGATCAGACAGACCTCCTTCAGACGATGCAATATTCGCGATATTAGCCCTATCTCAAAACTGCAACCCGCCGAATGACCGACCTTCGCGCATCACTCGCGGCTATCACTGATGCAGAAATTCTCAGTCGGGCCGTAAACGTTTGTTTGTCTTGCTCGGTCTCCCGGAAACTGAACATCACGCGGTGCAACTCCTTCGTCCAACCATTCATCAGTCTTACCTTTGTCGTAGACTTTGCCGGACATTTCGTGCTTGCTGATCTCCCCCGCGGCCTTGACTACAAACAGACAAGTCTGAGTCTCACAGTCGTTTCCTGCTGGTGACCGACCACCACACCTCATGCAATCTATATTGTCTGCATGAAATAGCTGCACCCCGCGGTACAGTACGGTCGACGTACGACAAGGTATGCGCTGTCACACGATCAGGCAAACTCGTTGTGGCTCTTAGAAGGGTCGTGCAGGCAGACAAAGACTTTTGTGTCATGCTTGTCAAGTCTTAGCACTGCCCAGGTCCTCGACAGCATCCGATCTATCCCAGGTATTCTGCTCGAGCGACCTCACACGACCAAGTAGGTAATTCACCCTCTCGCTATTCCTCTTCTTCGCTTCCTCCTGCAGCCTCCAAGTCTCCTTGAACGCATCCGCCATGAACGGAGCCAACGGCGTCTTCTTCCCTTTGCGATAATCATACACGACAATATCCTCGACACACCTCGCCGCCGGGCGCTGATGCACCTCGGACAGAATAAGCACATCCAGCACAAACGAATCCGTATCCTCGGTCGGCCGGCTGCCCAGCTTGTGATACACGGTGACTTTATCCGGGAACTTCATCGGGAACTTGAAGTCCGTCCTGATGCTCCGCAGTATCAATCCATCGCCCTTGGGCGTCCACAGCTGCGTCCATTGCTGCGCGTGCTTGGGGTCGATCTCGCGCGCGTAGCGCTGCGCCCAGAGAATGCGCGCCGACTCGGCGTAGCGGTTGTATGTGACATTGTTGACGTGTCCCATGCTGTCCATTTCGCCCCATACCACTTCTTGTCTGTACAGTCCTCTTCTCTGCTTGCTCGTCAGGAAGCCTTCGCTGCCGGCCAGTAACTCCCGCCAGTCTCGTGCGATCTCCTGTAGTATTGAGCCGGCTTCGCTGGTTTGTTGTTGCGTCATACCGAATTTGATGCATTTGCCGATGCGCTGCTTGGTTTCTGACAGCCATCGCGGGCTGAGATTCGCGGTGGCTGCTTCGGTGGAGGAGGGTGTTCGGGAGTCATTGAGCGAGCGGGAGGTGGATAGAAGGCGCAATTGTTGACCTGTGATTGGCGACCGGCATGTCCTGAAGCAACATGAACGAATTGACCTACCCGCACTCATATTTGTATATCTGCTAGAAGTCGTACAAGATGATCGGCTGCTTTGTGAATTGTAGCCGGCCGAGGTTTGGTGCCAAGAGTTGACCGAAGTTGGAGATTGGGGAAGGCTTCCATCGGGCACTGGAGGCCTGTCGTCACTTATGATCAGTATGATGCATATAGAAAACACGAGATATATCCATTGAGCAAGACCATTACTGTTACTTTGAGCCTGTCTTCGTCTCTGGAGCCTCAATACGTTTTTCTCTTCCCAAATCAGCATGGCCGCCTCACCACCTCTTCGTCGTCAGGTCATCCAGGTCTACAAAGGTACGTCATCGCTGGCACAAGGAAGAACGAACATGTAGATGAACAGTCAACAGAACTGCTATTCATGGGCAGAGAATATCCACGAGGATATGACTACTTCCGACCACGACTACACAAAGCATTCATGAGCAAGGCCAACCTCACCGATGAGACAGAAATTAAGAAGGGCATCGCACAGGCCGAATATGTCAAGAAAGGTGAGCTCTCATGTTCTCGGGGTATCAATTCATGAATAAACTAACACTATCAACAGAGATTGAAGCAATGTACGCTTCCATCTGCCTCATACATCTTCAGATTACAAAAGAGCAGCCCTGACCACACTCGCAGGTACTACGTCAAAAAATATCGCTCGCTGAAACAGACATACGAGCCGCAATCGTAATGGTATCGTGTGTTTGGAAAGAAAAGGTCATTCGTCATCGTCATCGCGTTCGTTTCGTCGCCCACCAGGAGCCGATTTCCAGGCACTCGCCACCGCTGGCCCCTTCGCCTTGTATTAGACTGGACATCATGCCCACCCACCAGATGGCCCATTCTTCTGTGTTCTTGCCGCTGGCCTCTTTAAGCAGCGGTTCGAGGCTCTCGATCTTTTGGACGATCGTCAGCAGTGCTGTGGAGCGAATGGCGGCCTGGTCGGTCGTTAGGGTGGTCTCGGGCGATCTGGACTTGGGTTTCTTCGAGCGGTACTTTTCGCCCGTACCGGATCGGCTGTGATTTTGCGCACTTCCGGACCGCGACTTTTCATAGCAGAGCTCTTTGAAGGGTATGGCGATGCGCCGTGAGCCAAAGTCCGTCAGGTCCGGCTCTTGATGCAGTATATCCGCCATTCTGGCGCATGGAGTAGAGGGGAGGTTGCGATCAGCCAAAGCGGTCTCGACCCAGGAGTTCGACTGCTGGATGTGCATATCTACAGCGGCGACGAATGATGTGCTTGACGAGATGGGAAATGTTCTGGTCTCTTCAGCGATAACGTCCTCTTCAGGATCAGTCCCGTGTCTCGGTTGCTCTGGTGATAATGAGCGAAGGACGTGATCGGATTCCCATATCTCGATGGTCCCGCCCTCAGCCAGCACCCGCAAGCTTTCATCCAGAAAATCCTGCCATGATCTGCCCAGAGGCACAGCAAGACTCATGTCTTTGATCATGATATAATCGAACTCCTCGTTCTGAAAAGGCCATGGTGTCCGCCTGAGATCATGCTGGACAAAGCGCCAATCTATACCCTGATTACGAAGATCGGGCGCCAAGGGAGCAACATCGACACCGGTAAACTGGACGTAGGGAAATCCGAGCGATGCGAAATGTTCATGACAGCTAGAAGTCCAGTACGCACATCCACAACCGACTTCCAGGACCTTTCGCGGTGGCTGTGCAAGGACCGAAGGCGCACAGGCTGGCTTTCCAAGGACAGTAACACCGAGCAGCGTCCTCAGGCTCTGGCGATGCATTTCAGCCAGGTCGCAAGGAAGCGCATAAGGTGTGTCTCTCAAATAGCGTTTCCCATAGCGCAACTCATATGGCCTGGCCAGTAAATCGGCATGCGCATCATCGAGCGACGATGACGAAATGCTCGATCCCGACACAGAATCATGTGTGCTATGTGACGGCTTCGGCGACGCTCGCGACACCACGCTGTCATTCGCTGTGGAATCGTTGCGAAATATCGACATGCCACCAGACGCCGACCGGCTCAGGCTTGGCGAGGTTGAAGCGCTCCCGGGCGTCGCTGAAAGCTTGCGCGCAATGTTGTTCTCGAGATGCTGTGCTTGAACACTGTCCGAGTATGGTTTTGTGCGTTGCTTTTCGAATCTCGTTTGGTGTGCGACATCTCTAAAGTATAAGAAACCAGCCTCCATATTGCCGATATGTAATCGGTATAATAATCAGTGAATAATATGCGTCCAGCACCGCACGCACCAGCGGGCGTGGGTCCTGATGCCGGTGCTGTAGGGTTGAGTTGTTGTTCCCCAGACGAGAGATGTGGGACTTTTCGGATCGTTCGGGTTAGGCTGGTGAGTAGTGAGAAAGGTCCGCGTGAGAATAAATATCTCAACGATAGTTGACTGCAAGCAATGATGGCGTGCGTGTCTGGCCTGTGATGAGCTGTATACACTTGGCTTCGACTCACGCTGGTCTCAGATTGGAAATTGGTTGCAATTGAGCTCACCGCCGTGGTGAGAGTGGTGAGTGGTGAACAACTTTCAGGTACGGCTGACGGCACGGCTCGAGCGAAGGTGGGCTGGAGGTTACCTTAAGTCAATGCAGCCTCTCAGTCGAAAGGAGTAGTCTTGGAGGATAGAGATGAATATATGAAATAACAATACGACAACCGTTACTCGCCTCAGACCAAGGATATCAAGATGCACCTGTTAGTCCAATAATGTCCAACATCTTCTGACCTTTTGACCGTGGTACCAGTTGCATAGGCCGTTCTAGCACTCGAGATCAGCAGTCAGCGAACACTGCCCCGCATCTGGGTGGATATTGGCGGCTTGCGTAGAATGTCGGTGCTACAAAGAACCATTTGCGGCAAAAGATATGGCGTGTTTCAACAGTGCTGTGGCCGTTGACAGCGACCAATTGCATTGTTCGTTGTAGTGCTAGATCATCCTGCGTTGGCGACCGCTCGCATGAGAGAGTCATGATTATCAAGAGAGCTTAGGATTTGATGAACGATCGCGACGAGACTTATGATATACGAGAAGAGACGCGAAGACGTGATCTGTTCGAGTCCTGCTGCAGGCGGTCCTCAAAGCACCTGCCATCTGTATCGTACAATACAAGAATTGCGCTGCTCGCGTCTTCTCGCGCCAAGCATTGGGTCATGTGATCGTTAACGCGTTGCGCGTCTTTCTCGCTTTGCAGACCGACAGCGATGAGCGTGCATGATCATCTTGCAGGTGCGAAAGAATTCTCCGAATCAACCTGCGGGAAAGCAGGTCGGTGTTCTATCTGGAGGCTGATTTTCGTCAATCATCGGCTTTGTCACTCCATTTCGGGTAATGACAGCCTACAAAAAGTCCGACGCGGTATGGAGAGCCGGATACCGAAACTCTTGAATCTCACCATGACCGTACTGTCCGTACATCAACAATAATGATGCCGATCCGACAGAGGTAAGAAAATGACATGTGATTAGTGTGACTTTTCTCATAATGCCTCACTTGCTGGTGAATATCTTCCTCTTGTGATCACGTCCATACCACCAGCGTCGACTACCACCACCACCACCACC